>JAABUM010007044.1_pt1 | contig 10614 bp, 8 predicted proteins | sample 5559161 | NCBI WGS metagenome assembly JAABUM01 (sample SAMN10711868, study PRJNA513369) | rock metagenome | isolation source: Antarctica rocks | place: Antarctica: Victoria Land, Siegfried Peak nord | reverse complement strand
TGCGGGCTGCCGAACTCGGCATGTCGGTCGCGATGGTGGAGAAGGACAAGGTGGGCGGAACCTGCCTGCACCGCGGCTGCATCCCCACCAAGGCGCTGCTGCACGCCGGCGAGGTCGCCGACACCGCCCGGGACGGCGCCTCGTTCGGCATCGTCAGCACCGTGGACAAGGTCGACATGCCCGGTGTCGTCGCCTACCAACAGAACGTCGTCAACCGCCTGTACAAGGGGCTGCAGGGCCTGGTCAAGAGCCGCCACATCACCGTGATCGAGGGCGAGGGCCGGCTGGTCGCCCCGGACACCGTCGAGGTCGACGGCACCCGCTACACAGGTCGGCACGTCGTGCTCGCAACCGGCTCCTACGCGCGCACGTTGCCGGGGCTGGAGATAGACGGCCAGCGGGTGATCACCTCTGACCACGCGATCGGGCTGGACCACGTGCCCGCCAGCGCCGTCGTCCTCGGTGGCGGCGTCATCGGAGTGGAGTTCGCCAGCGCGTGGACGTCGCTCGGGGTGGACGTGACGATCGTCGAGGCGCTGCCGCGGTTGGTCGCCGCCGAGGACGAGGCCGTGTCGAAGATGCTCGAGCGGGCCTTCCGCCGGCGCAAGATCGGCTTCCGCACCGGCGTCCGGTTCGCCGGCGTCGAGCACACCCCCACCGGGGTCCGGGTGTCCCTGGAGAACGGCGACACGATCGACGCCGAGCTGCTGCTGGTCGCCGTCGGCCGCGGCCCGGCCACCGCCGGGATGGGGTACGAGGAGGTCGGCGTGCGCATCGACCGCGGCTTCGTGCCGGTCGACGAGCGGCTGCGGACCAACGTCCCCGGCGTCTACGCGGTCGGGGACATCGTCGCCGGCCTGCAGCTGGCGCACCGCGGTTTCGGGCAGGGCATCTTCGTCGCGGAGGACATCGCCGGGCTCGACCCCGCCCCGATCGACGAGCTGGGGATCCCGCGGGTGACCTATTGCGACCCGGAGATCGCCTCGATGGGGCTGACCGAGGCCCAGGCGCGGGAGCGGTACGGCCAGGACGGCGTCCAGACCTTCCAGTACGACCTCGCCGGCAACGGCCGCTCGCAGATCCTCAAGACCGCCGGCTTCGTGAAGCTCGTCCGCCGGACCGACGGACCGGTGGTGGGGTTGCACATGATCGGCTCCCGGATGGGTGAGCAGGTCGGTGAGGCGCAGCTGATCTACAACTGGGAGGCGCTGCCGAGCGAAGTCGCGTCACTGATCCACGCGCACCCGACGCAGAACGAGGCGCTCGGGGAGGCGCACCTCGCGCTCGCCGGCAAGCCGCTGCACGTCCACTGACTCCTGGCCGCACCGAGGTCGGCACCGACCCCTTCGACTCCCTGGGGACGGGCGCTCGGGGACTGGGCGATAGCCGCAGGTAGGGTCGGCCGGCACCGCCCGCCCCGGGACGTCCATCGAAGGAGTTGAGGTCCGGATGTCGGTCTCCGTCACCCTGCCGGCGCTCGGGGAGAGCGTTACCGAGGGAACGGTCACCCGGTGGCTGAAGCAGGTCGGGGACTCCGTCGACGCCGACGAGCCGCTGCTGGAGGTCTCGACCGACAAGGTCGACACCGAGATCCCGTCGCCCGCGGCCGGAACATTGCTGTCGATCACCGCAGCGGAGGACCAGACGGTCGAGGTCGGCGCCGAGCTCGGGGTCATCGGGAGCTCCCAGGACGCCTCGGCATCCTCGCCGGGACCACCTTCGGACAGGGACGCGAACGGGTCGTCCGACCCGTCCGACCAGCCGGTCGACGAACCGGCCGCGTCCGGCCACTCGACGGCCGCAGAGGTACCCGGCGGGCAGAGCGGTGCGCTCCCCGCAGCCGAGGCCCCGCCGGCGCCGGTCGCGGCCGACAGCCACGCCGATCAGCTCCGGGACTCCGCGACGAGCCAACAGCGCTCCGGCGACGGACAGTCGGCCGGGTCGCCGTCGGGGGTCTCGGTCACCCTGCCCGAACTCGGGGAGAGCGTCACCGAAGGGACCGTCACCCGGTGGCTGAAGCAGGTCGGGGACTCCGTGGCCGCCGACGAGCCGCTGCTGGAGGTCTCGACCGACAAGGTCGACACCGAGATCCCGTCCCCGGCCGCCGGCACGCTGCTGTCGATCACCGCGGCCGAGGACCAGACCGTGGCCGTCGGCGCCGAACTCGGGGTCATCGGGGCGCCGTCGGCGGAGCGGGCACCGGCCGGAACGGCCCCACAGCCGGCCGCTCCAGCCGCGGCGGAGCCGGAACCCGCCGTCGAACCCCAACCCGCCGTCGAACCCCAACCCGCCGTCGAACCCCAACCCGCCGTCGAACCCCAACCCGCCGTCGAACCCCAACCCGCCGTCGAGCCCGAACCCGCCGTCGAACCCCAACCCGCCGTCGAGCCCGAACCCGCCGTCGAGCCGGAACCCGCGCGGGAACCGATCCACCAGGCCCCGGCGGCGGCCGGGGAGCCGGCCGTCGCTTCCACCCCGCCGGCAGCCGCCCCGCCGGCCGCCGACGGCGGCAATCCCTACGTGACCCCCCTGGTCCGCAAGCTCGCCGCCGACTCGGGCGTCGACCTGGCCACGGTGTCGGGGACGGGCGTCGGTGGGCGGATCCGCAAACAGGACTTGCTCGACGCGGCCGAGACGGCACGGGCCGCGGCCGAGGAGCAGACCCGAGCGGCCGAGGCACGGGCAGCGGCCGAGGCACGGACCGGCGGGGAGGGCGGCGCCGAGGCGGCGCCGGCCGAAGCCGCCGGCCCCCGGGGCGGCGGCATTGCGCCCGCGGCCGGTTCGCCGCGCGAGCCGGTGCTGGCGAGCAGCTTGCGGGGCACCACCGAGAAGCTGAGCCGGCTCCGCAAGGTCATCGCCACCCGCATGGTCGAGTCGCTGCAGATCTCAGCCCAGCTGACGACTGTCGTGGAGGTCGACGTGACCGCCGTCGCGCGCATGCGCCAACGCGCCAAGGCGGCTTTCGAGCAGCGTGAGGGCGTCAAGCTCTCGTTCCTGCCGTTCTTCGCGCTGGCCACGGTGGAAGCCCTGAAGGTGATGCCGAAGCTGAACGCAACCCTGGACACCGACGCCGCCCAGGTCACCTACGCCCCGACCGAGAACCTCGGCGTAGCCGTGGACACCGAGCGCGGACTGCTGGTCCCGGTCATCACCGACGCCGGTGACCTGAACCTGGCCGGTCTCGCCCGGAAGATCGCCGATCTCGCCGCACGGACCCGCACCAACAAGCTGGCCCCGGACGAACTCGCCGGCGGAACCTTCACCCTCACCAACACGGGCAGCCGGGGCGCCCTGTTCGACACCCCGATCCTGAACCAGCCCCAGGTGGGCATTCTCGGCACCGGCGCGGTCGTCAAGCGGCCCATGGTGGTCGATGTGCCCGGGGTCGGCGAGACGATCGCGATCCGGTCGATGGCCTACCTGTCGTTGACCTACGACCACCGACTGGTCGACGGCGCCGACGCCGCCCGGTTCCTCGTCCTGGTCAAGAACCGCATCGAGGACGGTGCATTCGAGTCCGACCTCGGTCTGTAGCCGGACCGACAGGCATTGCTGGCCACCGGCCCGGCAGGATGGCGGCCATGAAGATCGCGATGACCGGTTCGTCCGGATTGATCGGGTCCGCGCTGCGGACATCGTTGAACGGCGACGGGCATCGCGTGGTCAGGCTCGTGCGTCGTGCCGCCACCGGCCCCGACGAGGTCCGGATCGATCCGCGGGTGCCGGTCGATCCCGGCGTGTTCGCCGACATCGACGCGGTGGTCAACCTCGCCGGCGCGGGTGTGGGTGATCACCGGTGGTCACCCGCCTACAAGCGGACGATTCGGCACAGCAGGATCGGGACGACCACCGCCATCGTCCGGGCACTGCAGTCCGCGCCGACCCGGCGGCGGACGCTGCTGTCGGCCTCGGCGATCGGCTACTACGGCGACGACAACGGGGACGCCCTCCTCATGGAGACCGCGCCGGCGGGGGCGGACTTCCTGGCGACGGTGTGCCGAGACTGGGAGGCAGCGACCATGCCGGCGCGGGCGGCCGGCGTCCGGACCGTGCAGGTGCGGACCGGGCTGGTCCTCGACCGGTCCGGCGGCGCACTTGCGCCGATGCTGAAGCTGTTCCGGTTCGGCCTCGGCGGTCGGCTCGGGTCCGGTGGCCAGTTCTGGTCGACGATCTCCATGGACGACCACATCCGGGCGCTCAGGTTCCTACTGGCGTCCCCCGATGCCTCCGGCGCCTTCAACCTGACGGCGCCGGAGCCGGCGACCAACGCCAACGTGACCAAGGCACTCGGGCGGGTCCTACACCGGCCGACGGTCCTGGCGGTACCCGCCTTCGCGCTCCGTGCGGCACTCGGCCAGTTCTCCTCCGGGGTGCTCGGCAGCGCCCGCGTGGTCCCGGAGCGCCTGCTGGCCGCCGACTTCACCTTCCGGCATCCCACCATCGACTCGCAGCTGCGGGCAGTGCTCGCCGACTGAGCCATCGGCATCCGGGCGATCCGAGCCCAGGCCGATGACACGCGGCGGACGGCCCACGGGCCGGCCGCCGGACCCAGCGTCACGTCCGGCCGATCGGCGTGCTGGCCGCGATCGTCCACGGAGCGGCCGCCGTGGCCCGGGTCAGGTCGACCCGCATCCGGCCGAGGTCGCCGCCCCGTATCGGCAGCCGGGCCCCGCGGGGGCGGACCACCTCGGCCGGGCGCTGGGTGATGCCGACCTGGACGACGAGTCGGCTAGGCGTCCGGTGCAGCACCACGGCGTCGCGGAACTCGAACCCGAGGCCGACCAGCGCACCCCCGCGCGGGACCAGACGCTCGTACAGCGCGCGGTCCTGCGCGAGCAGCGGGCTGCCCGGCGGGTAGACAGCAGCGAGCGCGCCCAGGTTGCCGGTCGCGAACGCAGCACTCCGTAAGTGGTCGAGAGCGGTGAGGACGGCGACAGCCTCTGCCGCGCCCGAGGATCCCGCCGCTCTTGCCGATCCGGCTGCCCCGGCCGGCCGGGCTGGACCACTCGCGCGGCCGGCGCCGTCCGGTGAGCGGATCGGCGGCGAGGTCGCGCGGGTGGGTGCCGCAGGGACCGGGCCCGCCGCGGATGCCGAGGTCGGTGCGGGTTCGGGAGCGGTCGGACCCGGCGTCGGGGCGGGGGCGGCGGTGGTCCGCGGAACGCCCGGCGCGTCGGCGACCGCGGTCCTGGCGCCCCGGTCGACGAGAGCGAGCAGGGCGAGTGCAGCCGCCATCACCGCCGCCAGCGCGAGCAACAGCGGGCCCACGCGGCGCAACGCGGACCACGAACCGGACCGCGAACCCGGCCGCCGCGAGCCGGCCGGTCGCGGACGAGCCATTCGAGAAGCGCGTGTTCCCCGACCGGCCGCGGAGTCGGACCGCTCGGTACGCAGTTCGGTGCGCCGCTCGGCGACGTAGCGGGCCGCCGTGGACGCGGGCGTGACGCTGCGGGCGTTCGCCCGAAGTTGGCGTAGCCAGAGCGGATCCGTCGGCGGTTCCTGTTCTGCCGGCGACCGCACCGACGCACTCCGCGGGGACGGGGCAGGCAGGGGCGGGGCCGGCAGGGGCGGGGCCGGCGGGGACGGGGCCGGCGGGGACGGCACCTGCGGGGACCGGGTCAGGGAAGGGTGCGGGCCGTCCGGACCGGCGCCGGGTGCGCGGTGCCGGGCGCCGGCCGGGCGGCGCTGCACCGTGCGGCCGTCCGGGTGCCGATCCGCCTCGTCCACCCGGGAACGGTGCGCCCGGTCGATCCGGTCCCCCCGCGACACCGGGCACGGTGTGGACGGCGGCCATCGGACGGCGCAGCTGTGGACGACGCGACCGGTCCGGTCGCTACCGTCGTGCGATGGCCGAGCAGACCGACGTCGTGGTGGTCGGCGCCGGTCTGGCGGGGCTGGCCGCCGCACGCGCTCTGACCCGTGCCGGCCTGTCCGTGGCGCTGCTGGAGGCGGGTGGTGCACCCGGCGGGCGGGTGCGCACCGACCAGGTCGACGGGTTCCTGCTCGACCGGGGCTTCCAGGTGCTGAACCCCTCCTACCCGGAGCTGCGGGCGGTCGCCGACATCGCCGCGCTGCGGATGCGGCCGTACGACGCGGCCCTGCGGGTGGTGCTCGACCGGTCCGACTCCACGCTCGGCGACCCGCGGCGCCGGCCGTCCACGGTGGCGCGCAGTCTGCTGGCCCCCGTCGGCTCCCCGCGGGGCAAGGCCCGCCTGCTCGCGTACGCCCTACGGGTCGCCTACACCGACGCCGGCGGAGCCGCCGACCTGCGTCGGCCGGACACCTCGATCCGGCAGGCGTTCGCCGACGCCGGGATCCCGGACCGGCTGGTCGACCGGGTCCTGCGGCCGTTCCTGGCCGGGGTGCTGCTGGAGCCGGACCTGGCGTCGTCGCGCAGGTTCGCCGACCTGGTCCTGCGCAGCTTCGTCCGCGGAACCCCGGGGTTACCGGCTGCGGGAGTCCGGTCGCTGCCGGACCAGCTGGCGGCCGGCCTCCCGCCAGGAACGCTGCGCCTCGGGACCGCGGTCGACACGCTGACCCCCGACGGCGTCGCCACCGCCGGCGGTCGCCTCGACGCCGCCGCCGTCGTGGTCGCCGCCGAGGCACCCGCCGCCGCGCGGCTCTTGGCGACCGCGGGAATCGACCTGGCCGTCCCCCGGGCGCGGGTGGTCACGACCTGGTACCACACCCCGACCGGTACCGATCCGGCGGAGCTGGCCGGCGGCCGCCCGGTCATCGTGGTCGACGGGCTCAACCGTGGCCCGGTCGTCACGACCTCGCTGCCCACCGCCGCGGCCCCGACCTACTCGGCCGACGGCCGCGCGCTGGTGTCGTCGTCCGTGTTGGACCTGGACACCTCCGGGGGCGCCGAGAAGGCCGTCCGGATCCACCTCGCCCGGCTGTACCGGACGGACACCAGCCGGTGGGAGCTCGTCGGCGTGGTCCCGGTGCCCTACGCGCAGCCGGCGATGCTGCCGCCGCTGGACCCGCGGCAGAGCATTCGCCTGGGCGCAGGCCGTTATGTGGCCGGCGACCACCGCGACACCGCGTCGGTCCAGGGTGCGCTGGTATCCGGCCGGCGGGCCGCCGGTGCCGTGCTCGCCGACCTCGGCATCCCGTTGACCAGTGATCGACGGGCCAACCCGTTGGCGGCCGACTGACCAGGGCTGCGGACCATCCACGCCAGCGGTTTCAAGGCGGCCGGTTCCGGGCCGCCGGTCCTAGCCTGTGCCGGTGACCGACCCGGATCTCGTCTTCACCGCGCTCGGCGCCGGTGCACCGGTTGACTACGTCGAGGCGTGGGAGCTGCAACGCCAGGTGCACGCCGCCCGGGTCGCCGGAGCCGGCCCGGACACGGTCCTGCTGCTGGAGCACGCCAGCGTGTATACCGCCGGGCGCCGCACCCAGCAGGCCGACCGCCCCACCGACGGCAGCCCCGTGGTCGAGGTCGACCGCGGCGGCCGGATCACCTGGCACGGGCCAGGCCAGCTGGTTGGCTACCCGATCGTCGCGCTGCCGGACCCGGTCGACGTCGTCGCGCACGTCCGCCGGCTGGAGGACGCCCTGGTCGGGGCCTGCGGCGACCTCGCGCTGGCGACGACCCGGGTCCGCGGCCGCAGTGGGGTCTGGGTGCTCGCGACCGGCGGCGGTCCGGACCGCAAGATCGCCGCGATCGGGACCCGGGTGGCACAGGGCGTGACCATGCACGGGTTCGCGCTCAACGTCGACTGCGACCTCGCGGAGTTCACCCGGATCGTGCCGTGTGGCCTGACGGACGCCGGCGTCACGAGCATCTCCGCCGAGCTCGGCCGGCACGTGGGCGTCGCCGACGTCGTCCCGTTGGTCCGGGAACGCCTGCGCGAGCTGGTCGAGGTGTCGCCCGACCCGGGGCCGACGACACCGGCCGGCCGACGCGAGCTGGCGGGGGTGGCCCGATGACCGGAACCCAGCCGGTGACCACCACCCCGGACGGGCGCAGGCTGCTCCGGTTGGAGGTCCGCAACGCGGCGACGCCGATCGAGCGCAAGCCGTCCTGGATCAAGACGACGGCGCGCATGGGCCCGGAGTACACCGAGCTGCGCGCGCTGGTGAAGCGCGAGGGCCTGCACACGGTCTGCCAGGAGGCGGGCTGCCCGAACATCTTCGAGTGCTGGGAGGACCGCGAGGCGACCTTCCTCATCGGCGGCAGCCAGTGCAGTAGGCGCTGCGACTTCTGCCAGATCGACAGCGGCCGCCCGGACCCGTTGGACCGCGACGAGCCGCGCCGGGTCGCCGAGTCGGTCGCGGCGATGGGGCTGCGCTACGCGACGATCACCGGCGTCACCCGTGACGACCTGCCCGACGAGGGCGCCTGGCTGTACGCCGAGACGATCCGGGCCACCCACGCGGTCAACCCGGGCACCGGCGTGGAGATCCTGACGCCGGACTTCTCCGGGCACGCCCACCTGCTGCAGCAGGTGTTCGACGCCGCACCCGAGGTGTTCGCGCACAACCTGGAGACGGTGCCGCGCATCTTCCGCCGCATCCGGCCGGCGTTCGACTACGACCGGTCCCTCGGCGTGATCACCACCGCCCGCGACGCCGGGATGGTGACCAAGTCCAATCTGATCCTCGGCATGGGCGAGACGCTGGACGAGGTCGACGCAGCGCTGGTGGACCTGCGCGACGCCGGTTGCGACCTGGTGACGATCACCCAGTACCTGCGCCCGACCCCCCGCCACCACCCCGTCGAGCGGTGGGTGACACCCGCGGAGTTCGACGGGCTCGGCGACCGGGCCCGGGAGCTCGGCTTCGCCGGGGTGATGTCGGGGCCGCTGGTCCGGTCCTCCTACCGGGCCGGACGCCTGTACCGGCAGGCGCTCGACTCGCGGACCCGCCCGGGCGGCGCCCGCGTCACCGGTTGACGAGCCCGGCCCGGTCCGGGCGTCAGCCCTAAACTTACCGGTCGTGGCCACCAAGTCGTCCCGGCGCCCCGATCCGCCCGCGAAGCGGTCGGACGCGACCGTGGCCTCCGGGCCGCCCGCGAAGCGGTCGGGCGCGACCGTGGCCTCCGGGCCGCCCGCGAAGCGGGCAGGGGCAAGCGTGGCTTCTGCCCCGCCCGCACAGCGGTCGGGCGCGAGCGCCGCCGATGCGGGCAGCGCCCCGCGCAAGGGTTTGCGGGGCGCGGCCGCGAAGGTGGCGACCAGCTTCCGTCAGATCGGACAGGCCTACACCATCACGGTGCGGACGGACCGGAAGCTCCCGCTGTGGCTGCTGGGGTCGTTCTTGCTGGTGCTGCTGGTGGTCGTCGGAATCGGGACCCTTCTCGGTGCGCCCGGCTACTTCGCGTTCATCGGGGTCGTCCTCGGCCTGCTCGCCGCGTTGATCGTCTTCGGCCGCCGAGCCGAGCGCGCGGCGTACGCCCAGCTGGAAGGCCGGCCGGGGGCAGCGGCGGCGGCGCTGAACACCCTCAAGCGCGGCTGGACGGTCACGCCGGCGGTCGGCGGGACGCGCACCCTCGAGGTCGTGCACCGGGCCGTCGGCCGCCCCGGGATCGTGCTGGTGGGCGAGGGTCCCGGGCGGGGACGGCTGACCGGACTGCTGCAGAACGAGGCGAGGCGGCACACCCGGGTCGCCCCGGGGATCCCCGTGATCACCGTGCAGGCTGGGTCTGCCGACGGACAGGTGCCCATCGGCGGACTGCCGCGGCACATGCGCAAGCTGGCGGCCGTGCTGACCCCGGCCGACGTCCGCGAGGTCAACCAGCGACTGAAGGCGCTGCGCCTGGGCATCCCGCAGGCCCCCCACGGACCTCTGCCACGCGGGGCCAGGTTGCCTAAGGGGCTGCGGCCCCCGGCCGACGCCGACCTGCCCGGCGGCCGCTGACCCGACCCGCGCCGACCGCCTCAGTGCGACCGCACCGACCGCCTCAGTGCGACCGCACCACCACCGTGCCGGCCGCGCGGTCGTGCAGTCCGCGGCGGTCGCCGTCGCACACCACCGGCGGGACGAGCAGGGCCAGCAGCACCGACCGGACCAGGGCGCGGCCAAGGCCGACGGCCGGGCTGCCGTCGACGCGGCGGACCCTGACCCCCAGCAGTAGCTGACCGGCGCTCCCACCGAGCGTCGCGGTGAGCAGCGCGGTCTCGACGACGAGGAGGAGGACCGGCAGGAAGCGTGCGCCGCCGCTGGTCACCGACTCCCGGGAGGCGAAGGCGAACGCCGCGAGCAGGCAGGCGAACCAGTCCAGCACCAGCGCGCCGATCCGGACCCCCCAGGACGCGAGGCGCCCTACGCCGGCGGACGGGTACGCCGACGGGGTGACGGCGCGTACCGGTCGATCCACGAGGCGAGACTAGGAGCGCCCGCCGCGACCGCCCGGCCGGGCGGTCGCCGGGGCCGCCGCCCCACACCAGCCCGTGCACCCCGCTGACCTGCGCGAGTAACGCAGGCGTCACCGGGACGGAACAGCGCCGTCACATCCCGCTGGAAGCGTGCGGGCTGCGACCCCGTACCGGCGAACGTGTCCCCCGGGGTGGGACGGCCGGGGCAGACGGCTCGCCCGGGGACCGATAACGTCCGCGCGAGACCGGCGCCCGCCCGCACGGGTCGGCGTCTCCAGTGATGGCCCGCTCGGGG
>JAABUM010007042.1_pt1 | contig 10619 bp, 7 predicted proteins | sample 5559161 | NCBI WGS metagenome assembly JAABUM01 (sample SAMN10711868, study PRJNA513369) | rock metagenome | isolation source: Antarctica rocks | place: Antarctica: Victoria Land, Siegfried Peak nord | reverse complement strand
GGCTTCAAAAAGTGGAAGAAAACCAAGTGGGGCAAGCGCATCTACGACCGCTACAAGATGAAGATGCCGGTGTTTGGCAAGCTGTCGCACAACATCGCTGTCGAACGCTTTTGCCGCACTCTGGCCACGCTTTTGACTTCAGGTGTTCCGATTCTGCAAGCTCTGGAAACGGTTTCAGGCGCCATTGACAACGAAACGTTCACCGATGTCATCATGCACGCCCGCGCCCGCATCCGTGAAGGCGACCCCATCGGCGAGCCGCTCGAAAAATCGAAGCTGTTCCCGCCGATGGTGGTGCAGATGATCGCCATCGGTGAGGAAACCGGCGCGCTCGATCAAATGCTTGGCAAAGTCGCCGACTTCTACGAAGTGGAAGTCGAAACCCAACTCGAACAGTTGGCCGCGACCATCGAACCGCTGATGATCGTGGGATTGGGCTTGGTCGTTGGCTTTATCGTCATCGCCATGTTCATGCCGATGATCGCCTTGATCAACAACCTGTCGGGCGGCGACGACAAATAAGTCGGGGCGATTAGAAAACAAAGGAGGTCGAAGCAATAGCTTCGGCCTTTTTTGTTGAGCAAAGTCCAGCCCCTTCCGGCCTTCGGCACCCTCCCCACTTCGTGGGATAGGCAAGAGTTGATGAGAAAGGCGAACGACCATGTTGCGCTCGTGTCGCGTTGCGCTCGTGTCGCGTTGCGCTCGTGTCGCGTTGCGCTCGTGCCCACCAACCGCAGTTCGTCTTTTTCGTCAAGCTCTTGCCTATCGTCCCTGTCTACGAAGAGGGAAAGAGGCCGAAGGCCGGGAGGGGGCGGAACACATTCGAGCTTGCGCACCTCAAGGTGCTTCAAATCAAACTTCTCCTCCTCATGATCTTGTTGCTCCTCTTCCTATTCGGTGCCATCGTCGGTTCGTTTTTGAACGTGTGCATCTACCGTTTGCCGCGCCATGAAAGCGTGTCTCATCCGCCGTCGCATTGTCCCAACTGCAACACGCGTCTGGCTGCGCTCGACATGGTGCCCATTGCGTCTCAGGTCATATTGGGCAGCAAATGTCGCTATTGCGGTCAAAAGTTCTCGTGGCGCTACGCGGGTATCGAAGCGCTGACCGGATTTTTATTTCTCTTAGCCGGAACGCAATACGTGCGCTTCAGCGGCGGATTTGCGGCGCCTTTTGTTGGCGATTTGGGGCAACTGGCGCGCGACTTCGTGTTCATGGCGACCCTCGTGGTGATTTTCTGGGTGGACTTCGACACGCGGTTCGTGCAACTCGAAGCGACCCTTTTGCTTGGCCTGAGCGCAGTTACGCTCGATGCGTGGCGCCTCTACCACGATCCACTCGATGCCGGGCATTTGGTGTGGACGGACGGCGGTTTGTTCGCGCCGCTTTTGCCTTCGCCTGTTCCGCAATCCCTTTTGGCGGGCGTGGCGGCGGCGAGTTTTTTGTGGGTCTTGCGCGCGTTTTTCTCGTGGATTTACGGGCGCGAAGCGATGGGACTGGGCGATGTGTTCATCGTGGCGGCGATTGCGATGCATCTCGGCTGGCACGCGACGCTCGTCACGTTTTTCTTTTTGGCGGCTGTTCTGGGCGCTTTCATCGGCAGCGTGTTTCAGATTCCGCGCACGGTTCGCGCTTATCGCTGGGCTAAAGCGCGGGCCAAGCGCTATGGGACGGCGACTCTGGCCCCGGCCATTGCGAGGCATTCGTTTCGCAAAAGCCTGATGCCCTTTGGCCCGATGCTGGCGATTGGCGCGGTCGCCGCGCTGCTTTTTGGCGCGCAGCTAAACGACGCGTATCTGGGCCTGTTTCAAACGCCGCCAACGACACCTATGCCTCCAGCGTTACCCGTGGTTCGTGTTCCAGTTGCGCCTTCTTCTCCTCAGGTTCGCGGTTTTTGACGCAGGGCGCGTCAGGCAAGGTGAAGTCGGTTAGGAAACGGGGCACACTGCTTGCCGTCAGTTAATAAGACAAATTCCCGTTTTTGGATTATTCATGCGCCACGCAGGGCCAATTTCTTCATCGCGCTTCGCGTTCACCCTCATCGAGATCCTCATCGTCATCGCCATCATCGCTTTGCTGGCGGCGCTGCTTTTCCCAGCCTTCAACCGCGCGCGAGAAAGCGGACGCCAAACGACGTGTGCGACCAACTTGCAGCAAATCTCCATCGCCGTCCAACAGTATTTCCAGGACGAGCGCCGCTATCCAGATTCGCTCGTGGACTTGTTGCCAGAAGGCGCCAAATATGATGACGGCACAACCTCACCAACGCCTGTGCCAACCATTGCGCCTAACGTGACTGGCTATCTCAAAAACGGCTCCGACGGTTTGCTTTGTCCCAACGATGACCTCGACAACAGCACACCGCGTTCATCTTATGGTTCGCTCAGCAAGACCGTTCCTGCGCGTCCAACAGACTTTGCAACGAATCCAAACGCCGACGTGGGGCGATATGCCTACAACTATTGGGGTTATGATGCGGACGGTTTCGCATATCCGGATGCGACAGCAGTGTCCACAGCCACTTCACCTCCGCCAGCCTCAGCATTGGTTTATCAAACGGTTTATACACGCGTAGGCGGTGTAACAACAGTCATTCCTCCTGCGAACGTGAAGTTCAATCACCCGTTGATGACTGGCTATGATCCGACTCAGCGGCCCACTCGCAACGTTCTTCGGTATTCGTTGGCAAACCGATTCGCGCCGCCCTCAACCATCGTGTTGCACTGCATGTTTCATCGCGTCCAAACAGCGGACAACTTGATCGCTCCCGGACAACTGGGCGATGCCAGCGCAGGCAGCGGTTCGAAAAATGCGCGTGATATCGTGCTTCGTCTCGATGGCTCGGCCAAATCGGTGAACGTTTCCGAGTGGAAAGACCGTGGTTTGTGGCAAACCCAAACCCCTTGATGTTCGCGTTTTCTCGCGTTTCCCCACACCCTCTTTTTGTTTTCGAGCGTTAGACAAGGCCGCAATGGTTTGCTAACCCGCGATTCCGCCTATGAATTTTTCGTCCCCAAACGCGCTTTGGACTTTGCCCCCGACACTTGGTCGTGGCAAAGTGCAGGCGCGCGGCTTTTCGTTGTTGGAAGTGGCGATTGCGCTGGTCATCTTCGTGTTCGGCGCCCTCGCCATCGTGCGCATCTTCCCCGGCGCATTGCGGGTGATTACCGTCGGCGGTTCGCGTCAAAACGCGCTGAACCTCAACCGCGCAGCGATGGCGCGCGTGCAAAGCAGCACCTTCACGGCGCCCTATGCAACTTACGATGTGGGAGATAACGCGAGTTTTTCTCTACTCAAGCAAGGTTGGGTTGACGGCTATCAGGGAGACACAGGCGCAGCGCCTCCAGTTCCCGCCCAACCTCGTGCTGTGCTGGGTTCGGTTAATCGAGGTTATTCACTGCCTCGAACCACGAATCAAAGTGACTTCAACATTTCGGCATTGGGAAGCATTCGGGCCATCATCGGTGAAGGAACAACTGTGCGCCAAACCAGTGATACCACGCCCGCTTTGTTTGTGCTGACGCAGTTCCCCATTTACAACGACTCTGAGTTTCGTGTATGCGAGGAAGAAAACGTGACTGGCGTCACAGTCGATGGCACAGGCAAACTTGACTTTTCCAACGCCCGTTTCGATTCTGGAGAACAACTTTCCAATTCCTCGACTGATCGGCCAGATAACACTTATTTACGCAACACAAACACGTCGTTCGATCCCAATCTCGTTTATTATGTGACCTACCGATACAAAGCCACGGTGGGAGGCGCAACTTATGTATGGGGTATAAACGATGAGCCTCTTGTGCTTAACAAGGATACTGATCCCGTTCCTTACAATGCTCAAGTCGCACAGGGAAGCAACGTTATTCCAGGAGCGGTGGTTGTGCATTTGAAGCGTGAAGTGACGGCACAACCTTCAACTGGAACTTTTGGCACTACTACTTACACAAATGATGACGGCGCACGTGGTCTCATTTTAAATGTCACTGGTAGATTTGTTGGTGATGGAGTTACCAATCCCCGAAACATCCAAGCGGGCGATAAGGTGACACTTGACTATCAGGCAGATTGGCAACACATTCTTCAAGAGGGTGCTCCTGACATCGTTCCCGAAAATTTGGCCGCTTCCAATCCCAACCCAACGTTGCCCCGCCAAATAGCACTGGCCGCACCATTTATCGAAGATCACGCACCAGATGCTGTTCTGACGACGCTTTATACAAAGTCCAGCAATAACGCGTTTACCCTGAGCAAGGGCAGTTGGGGCGAAGGTGTGACCGCAAACGGAATGTTAGAACCTACACCGGCTGATTTACGCGCCAGTAGAATCACATTCGATTTGGGAACTAATTCCAACCAAACAGCCCGTGTATCCTATCGCACGCGCGATCAGTGGTCACAACAAATGTCAGTGGCAGCGGCAGCTTACAAACCTTATGTTGCCAGCCAAATCGAACCTTGGCGTGATTACTACCTCAGTGGAAGCACCCTGTATTTCCATGCGAGTGAGGCGGGTAAAAGCGTGATGGTCACCTACTCCTATAACACGGGTGGGACGACACCAACGGTAGTCACGTTGCGCAACCGGTTGTTGTCTATCGCTGATGATCCGAGAATCACACCTCCATCAGGTTTTCCCTACAACTTCACTTCTCAGTTGATATTGACTGATGCTAATGGCGACAATCTCGATGATGTTGGTGCGACGGTTGTTTCCATTTCCGGCGTTCGCGGCGCGTCTGTCACCGTCCGAACAGCATGGCTCGATGGAAGCCGTTACACACAATCGTTTTTGACGGCGATGCGCGCTGGAACCAGCGCCGAGGCGATGCCATGAAGAAACGCGCTTTTACTTTGGTCGAACTGATGGTCGTTTTGGCCATCATCGCGCTGCTTTCGGCGCTCATCTTTGGCGCGATCTCGTCGGTGCGCGAGGGGAACAAACGCGGTTCCTGTCAGGCGAACCTCAATCAAATCTACGCAGCAACGCGGTTGTATGCACAGGACAACGACGGGCAATTTCCGTATTTGACGCCGCCAAAGCCGCCTTCGGCTCCTGCTAATGGGATTGGATTGTGGGCGCTTTACGTTTATCAGGCACCGGGCGGGGGTCTGCCACTTTCACCCAACGATCCGACTAATCCAGGTGTTTTGGCGGGCTACTTGAAATCGCCGCGCCTGTTCCATTGTCCAAGTGATGTAAAAGATGCCGATGGGCAGTTGGAAGACTCTTCGCATAACCTGAATTCCTCCTACCTGAGCTATCAGGGAACGGATTCAGATCCGGTTTTGGCCGTAGCGCAACCTACCTACGCTACGTTTCGTGGTTCGGGAGTCAGCCGTCAAATCGGCAACTGGACTGCGCCGAGTGATACGTCACGTCGGGCGCCCGATCAAACCGTCATGCTATGGTGCCGCTTCCACGGTCATCTGGATAAAAACGGAGATCCTGCAACCACTGATTTTAGCCGCACATTTGACAACGTGTTGTTCCTCGACGGGAGCGTCCAAAGCGTGCCGGTGAAACAAACAGTCACAGGCGTCTCTTCCACGGGCGCGACGACCGCAACGTATCTCTGTCAGGGTTGGGGCCGCGTTCCGCTGTCGGAAGCTAACGCGACACCAGATGCGGTGCTTCAACAGTTTGTTACCGCAGGCGTTTGCCAAGCCCAGTAGAAGCTAAACCATGAACAAAACCACTTCGCGCCAGGGCGCTTTCACTTTAGTTGAAATGTTGGTCGCCATCGCCGTGCTGTCCATCCTGCTCGCGGTGGTTTTCGTTCCGTTGCGACTGGCCATTAGCTCGTATCACATCGGCAGTTCGCGCAACACAACGCAAAACGCAGCGCAGGCTACGCTCGACCAGATGGAGCGCGATTTTCGTCGCGCGGCTTATGTGTTCCCCAACACGGCCATTGCTGGAATCACTGACAAAGCGCCTTATACGGACACGGCGCCCAAGGGTAACAACGGGCTACCGTATGTCCGCTCAACGGATAAAACCGACATCTTCACCAACACGGACAGGTCTAAAGACGTTCCCCAACACGGCGTTTGTGAGCGAGGCACGAACTCAGTAGCTTGGGGGAACACATCGCGTGTTGACATGATTTTGGTCAAGCGCAATGCTGCGGGCGTTGTGTTGCCGATTCAAACCGGCGACACCGTTGTTACCTATTATCCTCGCCGTCTGGATGTGACTCAGCCTTATAGCCCGGTTGATAATCCCGTTGTTTTGTTTCGCGCTGAATTTCCCTATCGCGGCACCGTAAACGGATTTACCGCTCCAAGAACGAACGCCGATACATCGCCTCAAAGATTTCCATCAACGACTTGCACGGCGAAATCGGATCCCGACCTCAACGCGCTCTGGCTCGCTCACAACGCTTACGGAGAAGCGAACCTAGAGCCGCTTTGTGTTCCGGCTACGACGCCAGATAATGATGGGGTTCACACACTCGCTATTCCGCGCGGCATTGGGTTAGTCGGTTCACAGGCCTACAAAGTTGATCCGCAAACAACGACAGACATCGTAGGTTCTTACGACCCAACCAAAGGCGAAGCGCCGCTTGTGCCGGACACCAGTTTTCAACTGAGTGACACCAACGGTGACGGCAAAATCGATCAAGTCGCGGTCTCGCTTGCGCTTGAAACTTTTGATGTCAATCAAGGCTCCGCCGTTGGCACCAAAGGCCAACCGACCGGTCAAATCGTGCGGGCGCGCCGGGTTTTCGACTTGCCCAACGTGCGCTAAAGCGCCCGTGACTTCCCCTTATTTTTTCCAAAGGTATCAGATGAACACCACTCCGGTTTTTCCAGTTGAGGCGCGTCCCAATCGAGCGACGCGCCGTTTCACGTTGTCGAGGCGTCGCCAGCGCAAGGGTCAGGCGCTAATTCTGGCCGTCTTGGTGATGCTGATGATCGCCGTGTTATCGGCGGGCTTTTTGGTCGTGGTGTCGGGCAACTTGAACCAAACCGCCCGCGTCACTGACAAAACTCGCGCCGTGGAATCCGCGCGTTCGGGCCTCAAGTTCGTCAACGACCAACTGACGTATTCGCAATTGGGCGAAAAATGGCGTCCGGGGTATATCCCAACAGCAACGACAGACGAACCTAAGTTGTTGTCTCAGGGTGAGAGCCGTATTCCATCAGCAAATGATCCCTCCCGTAGCATCTACTACTCACCCGTTGACATCGCCAACGGCTGGGCTGGTCGATTCGCCAAGTTCCCCGATCCGCTCGCGCCACGTTCGGATGCGCCCCAATATCTGGCGCGTGTGCAACAGATTCCCAATGAATTAGATGCCGGTGATGCCGACGCGACCGATGTCGCTAAACAGGGGATGCTTCGCCTCACCGTCATCGGTTTATCGAACGACGATCCGGCGGCGTTCTCGAAGGTCGTGGCTTATAAAGGCGGCTCCAGCGCGCCGATGGGTCGTGTTATTCGCGTCGTAGACAACTTCGATTTTCAAAATAAAACCGTGCCACAAGGGATGGCCAACTATACCAAGGCGTCCCAGACGCTCGTTATTGCCAGCCCTCAAGGTAATTTTCCCGGCGTGTCTACCTCTACAGCGCTTGCTCCCGTGGCGCCATTTCCTGTGATGGTTGGCAATGCTGGCGGCGCAATCCTCAAGTCAAGCGTCGTGGATCAAGCATCCAAAGATGCAACTACCGGCGCTGTTACATTACATCTCGCCGAAGAGCCATTCGGGGCAGATGTCTCCAATGTTCGGGCCGTGATGGCAGCCCAATTGGGAGCGTCAGTGCCAAGTGGAACTACGGGTGGTGAATCGGCGGTTGACTTTAACAACGACACGACAATCGGAACCGATGAATACACCTCGTTGCCCGTCAGTTCCTCCGGGGCCGGAGGCGCGTGGGCGAACGGAGGATTAGCGTTGACAGGCGCGGTGTCTTTGCCGGCGCTGGACGCGGGCACAGGGCAAACGGTGCGAGCATCTGATTTGATCTTGCAACAAGCGCCCACAACAGTTTCGAAAGCGACTGTGTCCACAAGCGCCGCGTCCACAACTCCCCTGGATTTGGCGAGCAGTTCCAACGCCACTGGTTTTCCCGGTGCGGGCATTCCCCCGGAGTTGGTGCGTGATGGCGCAGATCGTTTGCAAAACAATCCCGCAGGTGACCGGAATGTCGATGTGTTCACGCCGCCCGATATCTCATCGAGCGCTGGTGCTGGACGCTACCGGCGCATGACGCGTGATTCCCAATCCACTGTCGCTGGACAACCCGATGCCGCTAACTATGGCTACGGACAGGGCATCTACATCAACAACCCAACTGACCGCGAGCGCATCAAAGATGGCACGAATTTGCGGGATATGAGACAGGATGAGTTGGTGAAGATGTGGCTTTCGCGTAAAGCTGATGGCACACCTGACACCAGTGCTTCTTTCAACCGCACTGGAATTCCTGAGGTCATTTCCGACAACACGAAGTCGCTCGAAGAGCGGCATATGCGCGGCTGGGTTGGCCCCGATGAATTTCACGCGCGAGGCGCTCTGGTGGAACTCATTCCCAACACGAGTGGCACTGGCGATCCTCAAATCGCCGTTACTTTCGATGCACGGCAAGATAGCGACGGGACTCTTGCGCCCGCTATCACTCCTAACGTAACGGATGCGGTGAACAAAAAAGCGGCGAAAAGTCCGGCAGGCGCAACTCTTCCCGGCGTTTATCGCACCGTGTTCAACTGGCCCGCTGATGGTGTCATCTTCGCCGAAGGTAACATCCGCATTCGCGGCAAAGTCACAGGCGCGCCTCGCTCGTTGACGGTCGTTTCGCAAAATAACATTTACATCGACGGCGAACTTCAAGCCGATGGGACGGCGAATGCGAAAAAGGTGTTGCTCCTGGCGCGGCGCAATGTGGTTGTCAATCCCACAGCGCTCGTCTCGCGCGTGGAAGGCGTGACTTTGTTCCAAAGTGCCGACCCCGGCGCTCCCGCTGATCCAACAGCGGGGACGCCCGCCATTCCGCCGACAATGGTCGTGACCGATGGCAGCATCTTTCAAAACGGCGACTGGATCAACGCTGGGACTGGCGCCAGCTCATTAGCGCGCATCGTGGGCGTGTCGGCAAACACCCTAACTCTTGACCGGGCGGTTTCTCCGGCGGCTGGTTCTGTTGTGAGTGCTGTCGCTGATCCCGTAGACATTGTGGGGACAGGGCCAGACACAAAGGTGCGCACGACATGGGAAAAACTCTCCAACCCCACGCAGGTCATTCAGCGTCGTTTGCCGCTCACAACCGGTTCGATTCGACTGGCCCTTTTACATTCGGGAGAACCGCGTGATGCCTTCAAGGTTAGTGTTGACACCACGGCAGGTGGCCCCGCACCTTCTACAGCGGATCTCATTGCAAAATATGCGGTTGCTTCAACAGAAACGGATCCGACCCAAAACACGTTGTTCGTTCCGGGTGCAGTTACCGTCGACCCAGCGGACAAGCAAAAGAGCATCGCCATCAAGCAAGACGATCCTTCAGCGGACATCTTTAACCTGACCGACTACGCGACTCTGGATACCTTCAATTCGACTCCGCCACCTCCGCCTCATGGGTCGGCGGCTCCCCCGGCTACCCCCAAGTGGGTATACAAGTTCGAGGCTTTGAACGGCTATGGGAGCATCCCTTCGATTGCGCTTGCGGGCGTTGGAAGTCGCAAACTCCCGACTGACACAACCAACACGGGTTTTTGGAAGCGGAGCATCTTGCCATCCGGCTTCACAATGCAAGTTGCGACCAGTGTGACTCCAACATTTGGAAGCGTAACGGGCGCGACTCCGCTCACGACAGATCGATGGGGTCAAGCACCAGTTCAGGTTTCGGCTTTTGGATTCGCTCCTACTCCCAGTGCATTGGAAGACATCTTGACTGCCGATACCGGCTTCTATGTGCCTGATGCCACAGGAGCCACGCCACAGGTTTTCACACGTGACTCGCGCACCATTCCTGTCCCCAGTGGAGCAACGGGAAGCCAGACATTTGGGCTATCCATTCCTACTGTGGCTGGTTTTGATTACACGACTGCTACTGCCACGAACAAAATGCCGTTCTACCGGCTGGGAGCACTGAAACTCGAAAACTTGGTGCCTGACCCAGCGCCAGGCCTAAATGGTGAAGTCAAATTCAGCGGAGTTCAGCCAGTGAATATGAACATTAACGCGTTCGTTTATGCTCAATATGGCTCGTGGTTTGTAATTCCGGCACCATTGTTTGATGATACGGCGAAAAATTCCCAGGACGCAAACCGTGATGGGCAAACCAACGATGGTTCAGATCCGGTCAATGCCTATCGTTTCGCACGTTACAACTACAAAATCAACTTCACCGGGGCCATTGCCGAAAACCAAACGGCCATCGTGAACTCAGTCGGCACAATAACAGGTGCTGTTCAACAATGGTCGAACTCATGGGCTAACGTGACGACCACAGCAACTGCGGTTGCTCAAGATGCGAACAGCAAACCCATCCAAAATGCAGGTGTGGTTTACAATTTCGACCCATCATACGCCAACACTCCAACGGGATTAGATGATGGCTTCGTAATGCCACAATCCGATCAACTCACCTACGTCGAATAAACAAAAAGCGAGGCT
>JAABUM010007039.1_pt1 | contig 10620 bp, 10 predicted proteins | sample 5559161 | NCBI WGS metagenome assembly JAABUM01 (sample SAMN10711868, study PRJNA513369) | rock metagenome | isolation source: Antarctica rocks | place: Antarctica: Victoria Land, Siegfried Peak nord | reverse complement strand
CTTACGTCGTACGCAGCCAGGACGGTAGTGTTCCGACGCCGCAACCACATAGGGACGACCGGGTGGGGCGATGACCTCCAATCCCCCGACGACTTTCGGAGGTTGAGAGGACTAACCCGCTCGCCAACAGGTGGCGGGTTCTGGCCGGGTTCGTGCTGACGCTCGTCGCCTGTCTGCTCATTCTTGTCATCGGATACATCGTGGCGAGGGTCATCGCCAAGGCGATCGACAAGGTGCTCGTCCGCGTCGGCTTCGACCGGGCCGTGGAGCGGGGCGGCCTCAGGAGCGCCCTTTCGGGCTCGCAGTACGAACCGAGCGGCATCGTCTCGAAGATCGTCTACTACGGGCTGATGTTGTTCGTCCTCCAGATGGCTTCCGGGTGTCCGGGCCCACCCCGATCAGCGAGCTGCTGACCAGCCTGATCGCTTTCCTGCTCCAGGTTCTCGTGGCCATCGTCATCATCGTCATCACCGCAGCCATCGCGCAGCGGTCAAGGCCGATCCAGAACACCCTCGGTGGGCTGTCCCACGGCAACCGGAACCTGTCAACCCGGTCGACGTAACGACGCCGGTCAAACCCAGTCCACAAAAGAATCCGCAGCCTGCCCCTTGGGGATCCGCCGCAGCCAACGCTGGCCAGCGTTATCGTTGCAGGTCACAGGCCTTACCCCTTTCACTCTCAACGGTGTTCGGCCCTGCGAGGGTCGTTCTGGATCAACGAGCCGAGCAAGGTCTTCGTCGCGCGAGGCGGTATCGCGGAGCTGACCACGACGATCCTCACGGCGGACGTTCTCTGCACTCAGTCAAGCCCGCCGCGAGTAAGGATCTCGGCTCGTGCCTGAGTTGTCTGGATTGTCTGGAGCGTTTGCTGCATGGGCTAGTCCTGTGGCGCACATTGAGGGTACGGATGGCCAGTTCACTGCTGGGCGCATCGTAGGTCAGGATGGTCGCGCTCAGGGCGGCGGGCCGTCTCCGATTTAGAATAGCGGGGAGTGATGTTGTGGGCGTGCGCAGGGACTGGTGGGCGGCATCGGCAGACCAGGACGAGGTAGGCGATGAGGAGAACTCGGGTCTCGCTCAGAAGCGATGATCCGGGGATGGGGAGGGTGGCCAGCGCGGACAGATTAACCGTCATGACGAGCAGGATGCACGCGCGCAGCAGCCAGGCGCGTCGGGGGGTGCGGGCGGTGACGCAGAAGAGGGCCAGGACGACGGGGATCTCGTGGTGGGTCCACGAGACGGGGGCGATGAGCAGGGCCACGCCGGAGGCGATCACGAACGCGGCGAGACGCGATCCTGCCTGGATGTGGCGGACCGCGCGCCAGGTCCCAAAGGTGGCGACGACGGCGGCGAGGCCGAGGTAGACCCAGGTCTGGTGGCCGGTGGGATGGCGGGCGAGGAGGCCGAGGATGGACTGGTTTCCGGCCAGGGCGGTGTCGCCGTAGCGGCTACCGCCGGGCAGGTCGCGCAGCCAGTACCGGGCTGACTCGGCCGGCAGGAGGGACCAGCCGACGCCGGTAGCGGCGGCGAACGTGGCGAGAGTGACAACCGCGGTTCGCCGGCGCCAGGCCAGCAGCGTCGGGATCAGGACCAGGGGGGTGAGCTTGACCGCGGCCGCGAGACCGGCCCAGATCCCTGAGCGGCCGGCGAGGAGGGTTACGGCGCTGGCGGTGGTCATGAAGAGGCTGAGTTGGCCGAAGTGGATGTTGCTGGCGACCGGGGCGGAGACAGCCAAGGTGAGCAGCACCACCGGCATCCACGCACCAGACGCCAACGGCGGGGGACAGCCCACGACGCGGGTGACGCACCGCGACAGCAGGAGTAGGGCGGCGACCTCGAGGACGATCCAGATCACCTGGGCGCTGGACTCCGACAGCCAAGTCAGGGGGAGCATGACGATGGCGGCGGCGGGAGGGTAGGTGAAGGGGTCGCCGTTGGCGGCGGCGTACCCGTAGAGCCCCGCCCCGCGGGTCAGGGCCCGGACCGCCCCCCAGTACACGTGTAGGTCGGCGAAGTGGTCGAAGGCGGGCGAGAACGCGGCTGCCCAGATCTGAGCGGTGACCGTGGCAGCGGCCGCTGCCCAGGCGGCGACGGCGAGGGAGGGGTCTCGGACCAGTCGAAAGGTCCGGGACGTGGTCTCAGTAGTGGCAGGCGTTCCCATGGGTCACCAGCCCTCGAGGATCTGATCGAAGGCCTTGGACCCGGAACCGGTCCAAGGCGCCGCTCTGAGGGTTGGCGTCTCGTCCGCCCCCACGTCCATGACCGGGACCCTACCCCGCGGACCACGAGCAGACCGGACTCACACCGTTGAGTCGCGAACACGTTGTCCTACCGGCGATCCGCCCCCCGCGCCGGGGCGCGGGGGGCGTGGACGACACGTCAGTTAAGATTCCTCCAGACCGGCTAAACGTGGTACACATGATGCCGAGATGCTTATTGGTTGTCGGTGAGGAGTGGTCATGGAGATTGGTGGTGCCGAGGTGATGGTCGATTGTGGTGGCGTGCCGTTGTCGAGGGAGGTCGTGGCGCCGATCGTGGCGGAGTACTTGCCGGGGCTGGCTGCGGTGGTGGAGACGGCGTGGCACAGCTATGGCCAGGTGAGGGAGCAGTCGAGGCAGCAGATGGCTCAGGCCAGCGCGGCCTCGCGCGGGATGCTGCTCTCGGACTTCATGTTGGAGCCGGCTCACGGGATCTTCGAAGGGATGCCGGGGGTCCGGGTGGATGACCGGTACGGGCGGCCGTGGGTGAACTTGGCTGGTGACACGGTGCAGATCCGGTTCCGGAAGCTGACGACGGCGCTGGGGCTGTGCCCGAGCGAGTCGCAGCGGGCGGTGCGGTTGGGCTTCCACCTGGGTGACCCGTACCTGCCGGGTATGCCGGAGGCGACGGTCCTGACCGCGGGCTATGTCCTGGATGCGGCCGAATCGCAGATCGAGATGATGGCGCTGGTGTGCCACATCGGTTTCACCACGGTCCACTACTCGATCCCCCTCTCGCCCCGGGCGGGGCAGGCGGTGACCCAGTTGCCCCTGGCGCCGCTGTCCGAGCCGATCATGCGTTCGGCGCGTGCCGCGGCCGAGCGGCGACTCAGCCGGCGTGGTGAGTCCTCGTGAGCGATGCTGCCCACCGGCAGATGGTGACCCTGGCGAGGGAGGCCAAGGGCTGGTCCCAGCACGTCTTGGCCGACCGGGCCGGCGTCAGCCAGGGGTTCATCTCGAAGGTGGAGTCGGGGTTGCTCGACCTGCAGGGCGAGCACCTGGAAGCGGTCGCGGACGCGTTGGGCTGCCCGCCTCGGTTGCTCACCGACGACACCCCCGTTCAGGGCCTCGAGGTCACCTGCTTGCATCACCGACGGCGGCACTCAAGGATGACGGCGGCCACCAAGACCAAGATCCAGGCCGTGACACACCTGACCCGGGTCAGTGTAGAAGGGCTGATGCACGGCTTGGACGTCCTGCCCGAGGCCCGGCTCGAGCGGCTGGACATCGACGAGTACCCCGACCCGATCGAGGTAGCGCGGCTGCTGAGGGTGGCATGGCGGGTCCCGACCGGCCCGATCGCCAACATGGTCCGACTGCTTGAGTCGGTCGGTGTCGTGGTGGTGGTGCGCCCCTTCGGCACCAACGCCCAGGACGCCGTCAGCACCTGGCCGCATGACGCGGACCGGCCGCCGGTGATGCTGCTCAACGCTGGGCTGGCAGCGGACCGGCAGCGGTTCACCTGCGCTCACGAGCTCGGGCACCTGGTGATGCACCACCTGCCGCGCGAGACCCAGGAGAGCGAGGCGGACACGTTTGCCTCCGCGTTCCTCGCGCCGGCCAGCGATATCGGGCCCCAGCTCGCGGGCCTGACCACCCGGGACTTTCCCCGGCTCTTGCAGCTGAAGGCCCACTGGGGCCTGTCCGTGTCAGCGCTGATCCGCCGTGCCAAGGATCTCGACATCATCTCCGACCGGCAGTACCGCGAGTTCCAGATCAAGCTCGGCCGCCTGGGTTGGCGCACCTTCGAGCCGGGGACGCTGCCCCCGGAACGGCCCGCCACCCTGGCCCGGGTAATCGACGTCCATCGGCGCGAGCACGGGTACAGCGACACGGACCTGGCTCACGCAGCGGTGATGCGGCCGGCGTCGTTCGCCCACCACTACCTGCCTCAGCAGGCGAACCGCGAGAACGCGCCGCTGCGGGTTATCGATGGCGGATGACACGCCGGTGACTCGAACGCAAGGTGAGCGTGGCCGCTGCGACGCACACGGATGCCCACAGGTGAGGACAAACCCGCCCTCACGTGTCCAGATCGGCCCCTACCATCGTCAAGCGGTGACACCACGCGCAGGCAGGAGACATCGATGACCGTGATCACAGCGGGGGTAACCCCGACCACGCCCGTGGTGCAGCCGCGCCTGCACCTGCCCTCCCCGCGGGCGCTGTCTCCGGGCTGTCCGGCGATCTTCATCCACTCCGACGGCGTTGAGGACCGGGCCCAGGCCGTCGCGTCGCTGTGCACCGACGAGGGGATCGGCGCCGTCCACGTGGTCGGGGTCAAGGACGCGAACAAGATCCACCGGATGCGCCGACTGGTCGAGCTGCACCGCCAGAGCGGCGGGCGAGTCGAGCACGTGCTCTTCGACGCCGCCAGGTACTCCGGTAAGAACCGGACCTCAGGCCCCGCCGACCTCGACCCGTCGTGGGTCCAGGCTCAGCTCGAGGCGGGCGTCAGCCAGGCGATGACCGACTCGCCGTTTGTGCCTGAGGACGACTTCGACACCGTGTGGTCGATCCTGTCCCAGACCAAGGCGATGGGCGTGCCGGCTATCGCCGTGCTGCCGATGCACCTGAGCCTGGTGAGGAAGCATTCCGCCCGGCTGCTCGAGCTGATCAACAAGGCCGGCGTTCCCGTGGCGATCATGCTCGAGCACGCGAAGGACCCACTGGGGGTCAAGGCCGCGGTTCAGGGACTGGTGCAGGTGCTCTCGGCCGAGCCCAAGGTGCTCCTGCTGCGGACCGACCTGTCCGCGATCGGGGCGGTCGCGTGGGGGGCCAGTGTGGGGGCGATCGGGACCTCTCCCGGTCGACGACACATCTTCCCGCCCCCCACGACGGTGATCCGCACTGCTCGGCACATCTCGCTGTTCGTGCCGAAGGCGATGTCGTACCGCAAGATCGCGACTCTCAACCTGGCGATCACCCGCGCGCCTGAGCACTCCGAGTGGTGGACCTGTGACTGCTCCTACTGCCACGGGCGTCAGCTGAGCTGGATCGCCACCGCGGAAGAGGCGTACCTGCACTCGGTCGCCGCGGTCGCCGATACCGCAGACGAGGTGCTGGGCAATGCTGCGACGCTGCCGGAGCGCCGACGGTCCTGGATCGCCCACTGTGACTACTCCCAGAACGTCAACCTCGAGATCGAGGCTGTCCTCGGCGGGGGCTGGCCCTGCCCGGACCTCCTGGGAGCCTGGCGGCAGGCGATGACACCAAACGCTTAGAGCTGCGGCACAGCCCCGCAACGTTGGGCGACGTCGAAGAGCTGCTCCTGCATCAGCCACTGCTGGTGCGGCACCGGTAGCGACCCCGGCGCCGGGCCGGGGTGTCCCTCGACGAGGACGCGGGTACCGGCGGTGCTCGCCTCCACCACACTGAACCCGTGGACGTCGCACTCCATGGCGTCCCAGAACATCGCCCCGGGCGGCGCCGGGACGGCCGCGACAACGCGGGCCATCCCGGACAACAGTGCCAATGCGCCACCTGCTCGACGCATCGGGCCAAAGGTGGTGAACCCCGTCATTGTCAGCACCGGCGAGGCCCACGTCGGCGGGTCGTAGGCCATGTCTCGCAACAGGGCGCGGTCGAGGACCGGGCCGGACCCTTCCGCCAACCGGTGCGCCAGGCTCGCCTGATCCCAATCGACGACCGGCGCGACCACGGTGCCCTCCATCCACGTCAGCGGAAGGCAGACGCCGCCGTCGAACAGCACATCGTGGATGCTTTCCGCCACGGCGTACAGGTCGATCCCCGCCCAATGCTCCAGCTGGCGTGGGGTCCCGGACGGGAGGTGGAGCTGCTCCAGCAGGCGGGTCATCGTCGCTCTCACTTCCCCGTCGTTCCGCGTCGTGGTGGTCGGCTGAGTCGACCGACATCTTGGCCCCCAGGCGTTCCGGCCGGTACTCCGGGTCCAATGGATGGCCTCTCGGCTTGCAGCGTGACGTCCTTCGCGGCGGCTGGCGTCACTCGCAGGCTTCGACCGTCGCGGCCTGAGCTGACGTACACCCAGTCTTCGAGCTTGAGCTCGAGAGAGCTCATCAGGGGCGCCGGCAGGGTGACCTGCCATGTCATGGTCACCCGCCTGGCCCTGGCCGGATCCCGCGGACCCTCCGGTCCTGGCCCGTCCACGGGCCGGACCATCAGCTGCGGCGCGGGCCCGCGTGAACGGGAGACCCGCACGAAGCCCTGGGCTCGAATCCCGGCCGCGGCGGCCGGCCCCTGAGGTAGACCCACCCGCCGGAACTTGCTGACCTGACGCGCGAACACGAGGCGCGTTGACGTCGACGGCATACTGCTAATTTTATCAGTAAATGTCACGGGTACTACTGCTAGAGATCGGTTTTCCGCAAGCATTCCGGTGCGGATAGTAGCCCGTCCAGCACACCCGATTCGGCGGTGGCGTCCGTCGAGCCCGGGCTCAGGTTGAGTCGGCAGCGGGGGTGACGGCGGTGAGCAACGGGGTGGGAAGGGTTTCGAGCATTCGTTGGACCTGTTCCTTCTTGCTGTCGAGGTGCTCCAGGGTGACGAGGAGCTGGTCGACGTCGCCGAGCCAGGAGTTGGCTTTGGCCTCGTGGATGCGGGCGTGGAGGTTGTCGCCGATGGTGCTTAGCTGGCCGGCCTGGTCGGGGTCGACCTGGAGGAACTGGCAGCGGATGCAGGCGTGTTCGTGGCTGCAGTCCGAGCCGTAGGGGCGGCGGCAGTCGCCGAGGGAGATCTTGCGGCGCAGGAAGTGGTCGTTGAACTCGACCCATTCGAGCTGGGTGGGCTCTCGGTACTCGTGCGAGGGGCGCAGGGTGCGTCGGGCGGTGATGAACTTGTCGTAGGCGGCGAAGACGTCCTTCTGGTAGACGGCCGTGTAGCCGCGGGTGGTCTCGATCGAGGCGTGGCCGACGATCCTGGCGGCCAGGTGGATGGGGAAACCGTCGTTGACCAGGTCGGTGATGAACAGCCTGCGAAAGTCGTGCGGGGTGAACTTCAGCGGCGTGCCGTCGGTGTCGCGCAGCAGCATTGCGTTGGCGGTGTCGGTCATCCAGTGCCGGATGGTGCCGCTGACCATGCCCCGGGAGCGGCCGCCCTCACGGAGCTGGAACAGGTAGGGCATCGGCGCCGAGTAGACGAGCTCTCGCTCGTCGCGGCGGATCGCCAGCGGGACGGTGGTCCCACCCTCGGTCAGGCGGGCGATGACCCGGGCCAGGACAGCGGTCAGGTCGGGGCTGGCCGGTAGGATCCGCTCCTGGTCGCTCTTACTCGGCGCCACCTGAAGCAGGGGCAGGATCTCACCGTCGGGTTTGCGGTACTGACGGATGCTCAGGTGGGTCAGCTCGAGGAGCTCTTCGACCCGGATGCCGGAATGGCGCAGGACCTCGATCGCGGCCCAGCACCAGAACCGTTGGTTCTCCTGGTTGACCGGGTCGATCCGCTTCTCGAGGTCGGGGCTGGTCAGCCGCACCGCGGACGGGTCGGCCGATGGTGCGAGGGCCATCCGGGTGTACTGCTGGTCGCGCACCGTGAATGTCTCCCCGGCCGCGGCTTGTCGGGAGCGGGTCAGGAGCTGGGCGGCGTGAAAGTGTCGGCTCCGGGCGAAGGTAGCCAGGCGGGGCAGGTGCGGGGCGAGGGTGCGGGTGCGGTCCTGCATGCCTTCGGTGGTGCGCCGGCGCTGGGCGGCGTACCCGCGGACGTCGCGCATGCTGACCGGGCAGGGCACGGCCCACGGGCCCCACTGTGCGGGGGACTCGTGAGCCCAGGCGGCGATGTCGAGGTAGAAGCTACGGACCGTCCCCAGGACGCTGTAGCTGTTGCGTCGTGGCCTGCCGTCGGGCCTGGTCCGGATCCGCTCCTTCCACCCGTTGGCCTGGTCCTGGGTCAACGCGATGGTGTCCAGGCCGGGGTGGTGGTCCTGGAGGTCGCGCCAGAACAGGTTGACCAGGACCCGGGAGGTGTTGTCCAGGCTGCCGTAGTCGCTGGTGGTGGCCATCTCGGTGACATAAGCAATGAGCAGGCCGCGGATGCCCGGGTCGGTGATGCCGAACCGGTCAACCAGCTCGCTCGGTGTCCGTTGCCCAGGCAGCAGCAGGGTGGACAGGCTTTCCGGCCCGTCGACCAGCAGGCCAGCCATCTTGGCGTGGTGCCACAAGCTGAACACGTTCCACCCGACCCTGCCGGTCGCGATCGAGCGGGCCCGGAAGTCCAGGACATGCTCGGCGGTGATGTCTTCGAGCCCGATGCCGTGATGGATGCAGATCCGGATCATGGTCGAAGCGCCACCCCACGCCACCCGGGCGGTGGCCTTCTCGCGTTCCAGGACAGCGAAGTACCGGTCCCAGATCGCTGCGTCGTGGTGGACCGTCCAGTCCCGCCAGAACCGCGTCTGTTTGCAGTCCATCAACCACTCGAAGCTCGGCCGGACAACGCCCAGGACCAGCAACGCGTTCAGCGCCATCCGGGCGCCGAGCCGCTTCGACGGGCCGACCGCGGACGCAGGAACCCACTGCTTGCCCGCGGCGTCGCTGCCCGAGGACAGCCACCGGTCCTGGTAGCTCTCGCCGGGGAAGGAGTCCAGGTAGCCCATGAGCCGACCGACGACCCGTTCGGCGTCAGTGCGGCGGTCCGTGGCCAGCCCCCGCGACGCAGGCAGCCAGAGCCGGACCAGTCCCACCGACGCGGCGAAGACCCGATCCCGCTCGGCGGCGGTCACGACCCGGGCGAAGAAGGGATGGTCCGCACCCGCCGGTGCAGGCAACGGGACAGCAGGGGAGTCGGTCGGGAGGTCGAGGAGGCGTTCCTCGTACTGGGCCTGGGCGGCCTGTCGGCTCAGGATCCGCGGGCTCACTCGAACGCTCCTGGAAACAGGACGCTCAGGTCGGCCGCGTCGTAGCCCGCCGCAGGCGTGGGGGTCGGCGCCGGCGGCCGGGCGTAGTGGGCCTGCAGCTTGGCCACCAGGTCATCCATTCGTGCCCTCATGTAGATCTCCGTACTCGCGAGCTGCTTGTGCCGCATCAGTTCCTGGACCTCGGTGATCAGCAGGTCCGGATCCTGCAGCAGCCGGTAGCAGTAGGTGTGCCTCAGGTCGTGGAAGGTGATGTTGCTGTCCAGGGCCGAGTTCGCCCGCTCCAGCACCTGCCGCAACGCCCAGTACGTCAGCGGCCGCGGCGCCCCGGTCCGGGCCTGCCACAAAGCCTGCTCGGGCTCGGCCGGCTGCTCCGCCATCGACAACGCGATCCACATGAAGGCATCCGGGGACGCCCGGACCGGGGTCCGGTGCCGCCCGCCCTTGGGGATCACGTCGATCGTTTGCTCGCCGACATGGACGTCGACCGGGCGCATGCTCAATAGCTCACCGGCCCGGGCGCCGCTGGAGACGGCGGTGGCCACGATGGCCCGGTCGCGGTTGCACGCCAAGACCTCGAAGAAGGCGTTGAAGAGGTCGTCGGCGAGCTGTCGCGGGGCCCGCGCTTGGGCCCGTTGTCGGTACGCTGCCCGCGGGCCGCGCACCCCGGGCAGCATCGGGCTGCGGTGAGCGAAGGTCCGCTCACGGTCGGCGCGGGTACGCGGGACCGGGTTCACCAGCGGACCCAGGTCCGTCTCGACCGCGAAGTCGTAGAACCCGCTCACCGTAGACAGGGCGTGGTTGATCGACGCCGGTGAGCGGCCCTGCGGCAAATACGGCTTCCCGGTCCTCGCGTTGACCGACCCGGGAGCCGGTCGACCTGTAGTCCCGCTGCGGCGGCGCTGCGTGTTCGGGCTTGTCCGCTGCCACCGCACCCAGTCCCGAACCTCCGACCGGGTCGCTTGACGCCATGGCACCTCCACCGCCCACAAGAAGCGGTGCCAGTTCAACAGGTCGAAGGCATACGACCGCAACGTCGCCGCGGGATAGTCCGTCAGGTAGAGGTCAGACAGCCAAGCCGAAACCGACTCCTCCTCCGACCCGTCCGCATCGAACATCGTCCACGGAAGATCCGCCCGCCCCGTCAACCCGACCGAACCGATCCGAGGAACGACGAACCCCGACGACTCCCGCCCCTCCGCCACCACACCCGGCATCTGATCTCCTCGCGCCACGAGGAGCAGCCTCCCCAACCGGCAGCCCACAACGTGGGACGCGAGCTCGACACCCCCGCAGAGCGTGTCGGTCAACACCACCCAAACGGGGCTGCAAGACCGGCTCCAACCGCCTCCCACGAGTGCAGTCAACAGGACAGGTCCGCGACCTGGTGGAGCGGATGCTCCGCAGCTCTGGACGACGAGTCGATCTGTCCTCGCCGTTCGTCGACGCGACCCTTCTGGACGGCTCCCGCCTGCACGTCGTCATCCGAGACATCACGAAGGACCACTGGCACGTCAACATCCGTAAGTTCGTCGTC
>JAABUM010007036.1_pt1 | contig 10626 bp, 14 predicted proteins | sample 5559161 | NCBI WGS metagenome assembly JAABUM01 (sample SAMN10711868, study PRJNA513369) | rock metagenome | isolation source: Antarctica rocks | place: Antarctica: Victoria Land, Siegfried Peak nord | reverse complement strand
CTTGCCTTCCGAGCTCGGCAGTAACGGCACAACCCGCGCCCACTGCTCATCGCTAAGAACATGATCTCGTGACATGGCCACACGATCGCGCAGGTCAGCCCACGATCTAAGGAGACACGCCCTAGTCGCCATCGAAGATGTTGCGCCGAGGCGCGGCGGAGAATGCCCCTTGGTAGCCCAGCGGTTCGTATCCACGCCTGGGCCATCGTCATCGGACGTTCGGGCGGTGGCCGGTAGACGTCGCGAGATCCGCGCAGATCGCTGCCAGTGGCGAGGTCCCAGTATTCGACGATGCGGGGCTGCGGCGGAAGCGGGTTGCGGCCGCCGACAGCGGCTGCGTTGTTTGTCCCAGCAACGCCGTCCTTCCGGGGGGCCCCGAAAACGCGTCTCCGATTGCGGGGCGGGCGGACAGGCGGACTTGCACTCTCTTCCAGCCAGGGTGTCATCGGCTCTACCAGCTCGTCAGCTAGTCCGATCTTGCGGGCCGGCGCGGCCCCTCGGGTGGCGGGTCAGCGTCGCCTCGGCGCCGACGTCGATGCCGGCGAGCTCGGCCGCGCGCAGCTTCCCGTCGACCCGGTTAGCGGCCTGCAGTACCAGCACAGCGGTCCCCGTGGCCGCGAGCCGGATGGCCGCAGCGAGCCCGGTGATGCCTGCGCCGATCAGGACAACAGACACGCGTTCGGTGGTTGGTGCAGGCGGTCGCGACGCGACCGTGACGCCCTCACGCATCGGGTCCGTCGGGTGGCTGACTGCGGCGGCCGGTGTCCGACCAGACGCCGGAGCTCCCGCGGCGGTGGCTGCCCAGTAGATGGGTGTCGACGATGCCGACGGCTTCCATGAGGGCGAACATCGTTGTGGGGCCGACGAAGGCGAAGCCTCGCTTACGGAGTTCGCGTGATAGCGCGACGGCTTCCTCCGACGTGGTCGGGATGTCGGCGAACTTCCGCGGCCGGGGCGTCCGGCGGGGTTGGAACGACCAGACCAGCTCGGCCAGGCCGCCGTCGGCCCGCAGATCGATGGTGGCTCGGGCATTGCCGATGGTGGCCTCGATCTTGCGACGGTTGCGAACGATGCGGGGCTCACTCAGCAATCGTTCGACATCCGCCTCGTCGTAGTCGGCGACGGTGTCGGGGTCGAAGTTGTGGAAGACGTCACGGAAGGCTGGCCGTTTGCGCAGGATCGTGGCCCACGACAGACCCGACTGAAACGCCTCGAGGCTGATCCGCTCGAACATGCCACATTCGTCCCGGACGGGTATGCCCCACTCGGTGTCGTAGTACTCGCGCAGCAGGTCGTCAGCTGTCGCCCACGCAGGGCGGGCCAGTCCGTCCGCGCAGAGGACGACGCCGGCCGCCGTGGTGCGGTCCGATGCGGGCGGCGGACTGACAGCGTCGGCACGTCTCACGAGACGTAGACGGCGGGCGGCAATGAAACGTGAGGTCGAGCCAGGCGGGGTGAATCGACGGGGTCGAGCAGTGTGTCCACGGGGAACCTCGATCTTGATGGTCGCCTTCGTCGTCAGGCGGCGGATTGCGGTCATGGCGGTAGCGAGGTCGGCGCGCCTCTAAAAGGAAGCAGGCCATCTGCACCGCCGGGCTTGCGGCGTTGTGGAAACGCCGGAGCTGCGCATGGCGATGTTGCCGGAAGGGGTCCTGGGTGTCAGGCGGCGTCGTGAAACACGAGGCCCAGGGTGTAGCGCTGGCCGGACCGAATCACCGACACTCCGTGGCGAACGGGACCGACGGACCAGCCCCGCGCAGAGCGGACCGGCCGGTCGCGGGTGGTGAACACCAGGCCGTGGCCGTGTGGGATGAGGGTGGCCGTGGCCCGGGACTGGGCGCGGGGCCGCTGCTCGTAAAGCAGGAACTCCCCGCCGGTGTGGTCGACGCCGGGGTTGTTGAGGTTGATGACGACCTGCAGCGGGAACACGAGCTCGCCGTAGAGGTCGCGGTGCAGCGCGTTCCAGTCGCCCTCGCCGTACTTGAGCAGGATCGGGGTCGACTTGGTCTGGCCGGCGGCGTGACACATGTCCAGCCACTCGTCGAGAGTGTCCGGCCACGGTGTTTCGCGGCCGAGCCTGGTCCACCAGTCCCGGGCGATCGGCAGCAGCTGCGGGTACAGCGCCTGCTTGAGGGCGACAACCGCGCCGGGGAACGGTTCGGTGAAGTAGCGGTACTCGCCTTCACCGAAGCGGTAGCGGCTCATGTTGACCGTGGACCGGAACCGGTAGTCGTCGGTGTACAGACCGGCAATTTCCGCGGCCTCGTCCGAGGACAGCAGCGGCCCGGTCAGCGCGCAGCCGTACTGCTCGAGATCGGTGCTGACGCTGTCCCAGTCGACGATGTCGACGCGGTCTGCGAAGTGGGTGTCCTTCTTCATGCGGGTCATGCTGCTGCCTCCAGAGTGAGCAGGGTGCGCTTGGCGTCCAGGCCGCCGAGGTAGCCGCCCATGGAGCCGTCCGATCGCACGACGCGGTGGCAGGGAACGACCACCGGCAGGGGGTTGGTGGCGCAGGCGGTGCCGACGGCGCGGATCGCCTTGGGGTTGCCGGCGAGTCGAGCGACGGTGCCGTAGCTGGCGGTCTGCCCGTAGCCGAGGTCGGTGGCCAGATGGTGCAGCACGGTGGACCGAAACCCGCCGGACAGGCGCCAATCCAACGGGATGTCGAAGGAGCGCCGCTGTCCGGCGAAGTACTCCTCGAACTGTGTTGCCACCGCGTCGAGGCGGGTCGGGGCGTGCAGGATGCGGGAGCTGACCCGGTCCGCGAGCGTCTGCAGCACCGCGTCGTGGTCCTCGTTGGCGTAGGCGACCCGAACGAGCCCGGCCTTGGTTGCGGCCAGCAGCAGCGACCCGACGGGGGTGTCCATCGTTTGGTAGGCGATGTCCAGCACGCCGTCAGCGTCGGCGGCTGCAGCCAGGCGGGCGTGCAGCGCCGCCAGGTGATCGGACGTGACTGGGAGGGCCCGCCGTAGGTCGCGGGTCAGCTCGGGCGCGTCGTCGCGGGTCGTCATCGGGGTCCTCCGCTCGTGCCGGATAGCGCGGTGCGCGCTGCGCGCTTGCGAGGCGCGCGCTCACCAGTGACGGTGCCGTCGGCGATATCGCGGTCGGGGTCGGCGAGCGTCGGGTAGCTGCGTCGCAGGGCGGCGATGCCGTCGGCACTGGCCCGGCGTGCTGCGTCGGTCGTGCCGCCCAAGATGACGGCGACCTCGCTGTAGGGCAGGCCAGCCAGGTAGTGATAGGCCACGGCCTGCTTCTGCTTCGGCGGCAGCTGCGCCATCGCTGGGATCAGGTCGAGGTCACGGGAGTCGGCGCTGGGCGCCGGCGCGGTGTCGGGAAGCTGGTCGACGGGCACAGCCCGGCGGGCAGTGGCGCGGGTGACGTCGATGGCCTTGCGGTGGGCGATCGTCACCAGCCACGCCTCGACGTTCGCGTCGGCCGGAAGGTCCGGGTAGGCCTTCATCGCCGACAAGAACGTCTCAGACCACGCATCGTCCGCGTTGCCTGGGCCGAGCACGGCCAGGCACACGCGCAGCACGGTGGCGCCGTGGTCGGCGACCACTGACTCGAACGACTGTTTCGACATCACAACCTGTCGACGTTGGGCCGCGCCGATCCGTGAGGTAGCCGGAGAATCGGGTTTGGTCATTGTCGCCGACTCCGGCACCTCGAGCCTCGGATCCGGCTCAGCGCCGCTGCCCGCGCCGGCATCGGACAGCCTGGCGTGCCCCGGTGGAAGGTGCCGGGGCCACGCCACTTGTCAGCTGAGGCCGACCTTGAAGGCCGCGGTAATCCCGGCGACTCGGGCGCCCTGATAGGACGCGGCGGCACGTGTGGTGTCGTCGAGCGGGAAGTCACCCTGCCCAGGCGACGTGGCTGGTGCCGTAGGGGTCGCCGTCGGCGAACTTGATCGGGTCGATGTAGCCGGGGGCGACGACGATTGACGCCGAAGTGGTGGATCGTGTTGTAGAGAGCGAGCAGGGTCGATGCCTGACCGCCGTGCGCGGTGCTCGTCGCGGGAAAACCGCTGTACGTCTTGTCGGCCAGCAGCCCCTGCGCCCACAGACCACCGAGCGTGTCGAGAAACTGCTTGAGCTGGCTAGACACGTTGCCGAAGCGGGTCGGCGTGCCGAAGATGACGCCGTGGGCCCAGCTCACGTCATCCGCCGTGGCTTAACTTAATGGCGGGGCGCAGTCACGTCGTCGTGCGGGTCGGCAGGCTTGCTGAGAAAAGCAGTCGACGGCCGCGAACGATGTGCGTTCGCGGCCGGCGGGTTGCTCGACCTCGATGCGGCAATCAGTGCCCACCGGGGGTCGCGTGGGGATGGATTAGCCCTCGGCGATCAGGCCGAGCTGACGCAGCACGGACACGCCGTCGTCGAGGCCGACCTCCTCGGTGATCAGGCCGTTCTCGACCTTGAGGATGGTGGTGCCGGTGAACCGCATCGTCTTACCGGTGTTAGCCTCCGGCAGCCCGCCGAGCGGCAGGTCAGTCATAGGGTCGCCGGTGTGCGTGCCACCGCCGACCCACTGGCCGACGACATAGTCGCCCTCGGCGATCAGGTCTGCGGTGCCACCGAACGCGAGGTCCGGGAACGCAGCGCGGAACTTGGTCGCAAAGACCCGCACGGCGTCGCGCCCCTTGAGGGGCGCGTGCAGCGAGTACTCGAAGCGGATGTCCGGGGCGGCGAGCTCGTCGATGACGGCCAGGTCGAAGTCCGGTCCCCAGAACTCGGTGAACCAGCGTCCGACGACGGCCTTGTTGTCCTCTACCGACATGAGTTGTCCTTCACCTTGTGCCGTCCGCCCCGTTCGGAGCGGCTCAACACGTAGACGGAGGGCCGTCGGGAGACGTGAGCCGGGTCAACAAAAATCTCGACTGGGGCCTGCCGTACCCAGCTCTCACTGAATCGACTGGCGCCACCGCTGCCGGTCTACGTGCGAGCTGCAGCGATGCCTCGCGGCCGTCGGCGCTGGCGTCTCACGCTTCAGCTGTGCCTCGCGTCCACCCGTCGAACACACTGCGAGGAAGGGATGAGCCGTGTCACAGAGGCCACTCCTACCCGGTCGAACTGGCGACGGCGACGGCGACGGCCTGGCGGCCTGTACTTTCGAGCACCACTGCTACATGCCGGACCGGGACACCTTCGGACCGCCGTTCGAGGACGGCTTCACCGACGTCATCGCCAACTCGAGAGCTCGGAGGCGGCGCGCATCCGGCTCTCGACCACCTGCCGCAGCTTGTCGGGCAGCTTGTCCCGCACGTTATCGGATCTTGTGGAGCTGGCAGCGGGGCGATCACCGGCCGGTCGAACACCTCCCGCACCCCTGCGGCGAGCGCCTTGGACCCGTCCAGCACCGCCAGCACCGGGCGGGTGGTGTCCAACCCCCACTCGCGCAGCCCCACCAGCAGCTCACGGACCAGGGTGGTGTACTGCGCCGTGGCGGTCAGGACTGATTGGAAGAAGCCGCTGCGCTGCGGGTCGTGCCACGCGGCCTTGGTGAACCCCCGCGGCCACGGCGAAGTCTTCGACCTGCTGGGTCGTCATCGCCCACGAGGTGGTCCGCCGGACCCGGGTGGTCCAGGTGTCGCCCTGCGGATGCAGCTGAATGTGCTCCATGTCGTAGTGCTTCCCGTCGCGGTGCCAAGTCCACAGTTGGAAGCTCGTGACCGGGCCGGCCGGCGTGTGCGTCACGTGTCACTTGCAGCGGTAGATGGCGCAGTTCTCGCAGCGCTATGTGGCCGGGTGGCCTGCCGCAGCAATCCTGTCCGGTAGCCCGACGGCTACCGGGACGCCGTGCGGCCCGAGGTCGTCGACGTGATCATGTGTCCGTAGTCGATCCTCCGGCGGAACGAGGCATCCAGGGTCGGACGTGGTGATGCAGCGAGCGGAGGACGCTGAGCGCTTTCGCCTGCTCGAGCGCACGGTGACAGCGGGCTACCGGTCTACAGCCCTCGCCGTCCTCGTCCACTCCCGCCAGCTCAAGCGTTGGATAGCACACCGTCCAGCAGGCCGGGGAATTGCTCGTCGATGATGTCGCGCCGCAACCGGCCGTACTTGTTTCTGCCATGCTGCTGGCCCTCGAAGAGGCCGGCCTCCCGAAGGACCTTCAGGTGGTGGGAGATCGTCGATTTGTGCAGGCGTGTCGCCCAGTTCCCGGCGCCGCAAGGATGCCACTCGCCGTCGGCGAGGTCCTTGAGCATGGTCAGTCGTTGCGGGTCGCTCATCGCATGGAGCACCTGAACGAGGTCCAACTCCAAGGGCGTGGTCGGATTGATAGGAGCATCTCCGTTCGCAGCGCTCATGCCCACCCTCCGGCCCGACAGTTTGACAAGCGTCGTACCAACCGTACGGTGCCCGGTATGACGTTGATCCAACCATCCTCCTCGCTTGCCAGGTTGATGTCCCATCAGACCGTGCTGGCCGTCGCACCCCTCCTGATCGGTCCGGACGCCGTCGCCGAGCTGAGCGTGAAGCTCCCGACGCTGACCGCCGCTCTGCTCGAGGAGAACGGGCGATGAGCGCGGTCCTGGTCATCGGCGCCACCGGCAAGACCGGAAGCGCCCTGCTCGACCTGCTGCGAGCCCGCGCAGAGCCGGTCCGCGCGGCGAGCCGCACCCCTAAAGGGGAGGACGCAGTCCGGTTCGACTGGGACGACACCACCACGCACGGGCCCGCGCTCGACGGCGTTGACCGCGTCTACCTCGTTCCCCCGCCCTCCGCGGTCGACCCGGTCCCAGTGGTCGAGCCCTTCCTTGCCGAGGCACGAAGACGCGGGATTCGTCGCCTGGTAATGCTGGGGTCGGCGATCGAGTTCCCGCACGCGCCCGGCCGGCTCGAACTCGCCGCACGCGTGCGCGCCGAGCCGGGGGTGGCTTGTCTTGAGCCCCTCCGGGTTCATGCAGAACTTTCTGCGCCCGCATTCGGTCGGCACGGCCATCCGCGACCACGGGGAGATCGCGAACGCAGCAGGGTCAGGGCGGATGGCCTGGATCGACGCTCGGGACGTGGCTGCGAGCGCCGCAGCCGCCCTCACCCAGCCGCTTCTCGACGAGCAGCTACCCAACGACTACGTGCTCACCGGACCACGTGCCCTGAACTCCACCGACGCAGCCACCTTCATCGCCACGCAGGCCGGGCGCTCCGTGCACGTCAGGGACCTGACCGTCGATGAGCTCGCCGCACGTTATCGCGCCGCCGGTCTGCCAGCCGGGTTCGCCGGCAGCCTCGCCGCGATCGGGGACGACGTCCGTGCCGGTCGCTACGACGAGGTGACTACTTCAGTGCTCAACCTGACTGGGCGTCCGCCCCGCACTTTTGAAGACTTCGTCGGCGAACACGCCGCCGAATGGCAGCCGAGCCGTTAGGCACAGGGGGAATCATGGATCTTCAGGGGACACGAGTTGCCGTGCTTGGTGGCACCTCCGGCATCGGCCGGGCAACCGCCGCCCTGCTGGCCGGCCAGGGCGCCGACGTCGTCGTCGCCGGGCGCTCCGAGGACAAGGTGGCGCAGACCGTGGCGGCGCTCCCGGCTGTGCGCGGAGAGCAGGTCGACGCGACCGACCGCGGTCAGCTCGACGCGCTCTTCGACCGCCTCGGCGAGATCGACCACCTGGTGGTGTGCGTGAGCGGCGGGGCCGGCGCCGGCCCGTTCGCCGCCCTCGACCTCACGGTGCTGCGACGGGCGTTCGCCGCCAAGACCTTCGCCCAGCTCGAGGCCGTGCAGGCCGCACTGTCACACCTGACCCGCGCCGGATCGGTGACGTTGGTGACCGCCGCCTCCGCGCAAGCAGCGTTCCCGGGCACCGCAGGTCTGGCCGCAGTCAACGGCGCCCTCGAGGCCGCGGTGCGACCGCTGGCCGCTGAGCTTGCTCCGCTACGGGTCAACGCCGTCAGCCCCGGCGTCGTCGACACCCCCTGGTGGAACTCCTGGCCCGACGCCGACCGCGCCGCCTTCTTCGCTCAGGCGTCCCAGCGGCTCCCGGCCGGACGCACAGGGCACCCGGACGACATCGCCGCCGCCGTCGCCCTGCTCATCGGCAACGGCTTCATCACCGGACACGTCCTCGTCGTCGACGGGGGCGCCCACCTCGCGCGCTGACCGTCCCTGCGCGACCTGCCGGCCCCGTGGGCCGGCCAGGCGAAAGGGGCGGGCTCCCAGATGACGTCCATCGCGGCTCATTCGGGCGCGGCGGGCTTCTCGAGTGCAAGCACCGCCCGGCACGGGCACGTGGACACCCCAGCAGCCGGACGTGGTCTTACCGGAGTGTGACGGCCTCGAGGACGGCTGACAGCCGGACAGCCGGACTTGCGGCTGTCTGCCGTAGAGACTCATCTCAACACTTGAAGATCAGCGTGCTGCCGGTTCGTGTGGTCACTGCTGCGGCCAGGTGCGCGGTGGCGACCGGCCTGATGGCGGTTCCGGCCCGCGCGGATCAACCGGCGTCGACATCGACGCAACCGTTCGGGTAAGGCGCGAGCTCCAGCCCCCCCTCTGCCGGGCCGCCCGGCCACGTCCCAGATGACGACCGACCACCGGCACAGGCAGTACCGCAAGCGGAAGGACCAGCGGGACGCCAGTCGAGCAGCCGATCGAGCAGCGGGACGGCGCCTCGTCGCCCGGGCGGTGGCGGCATCGGCTGCCGGGGGCTGCCTGTTCAGCGCCGGAACTTGTTGATGGCGTCTTCGGTGACGGGCGTGAACAGGTTGACGAGGTTGCCGTCGGGGTCGCGGAACAGGGTGGAGCGGTTGCCCCAGGGCATCGTCGTCGGCTTCTGCACCCACTGCTCGACCAGCGCGGTGAGTCGCTCGTATTCGCGGTCGACGTCGTCGACAAGGAACTCGATGATCACGCTGTGGTTGTCGGCGGGCCGCGCGGAGTCCTGCCCGAACAGCTGGGTGGTCTGCGTGTGGCCGAACGCCAGGGTGGCCGAGGGCAGGTTCAGCTCCGCGAAGACCGGCGTCGCGCGCACCGCGGGAACGCCGGTGACCTGCTCGTAGAACTGGACGATCTGCTCCAGGTCGTCGGTGATGATGCGGATCGAGGCGAAGTCCACGGTCGGGTCCCTTCCAGTGGTGATGCGCTCCGAAGTAGAACGCTACGATACCGTAGCGTAGTGGTTGTGGCAGGATCAACCCCGTGCCACGAACAGCCCCCGGTAGCGCTGAGCACGCGCGGCCCTCTGCGCCGGCCACGACGGCGGGCTGCGGCGAGGTCGACGGGCGCGTGCGCCGGTCTCGCGACCGGGTGCTGACGACCGCGTTCGAGTTGCTCAGCGAGAGCGGAGTCGGCGGCTTCACCATTGACGAGGTCGCCCGGCGCTCGGGGGTCGCCAAGACGACCATCTACCGGCACTGGCCCACCCGCGCGGCGCTGGTGATCGACGCCTGCTCCCGGATCACCGCCGAGCAACAGGTCCCCGACACCGGATCGCTGGACGGTGACGTCGCGGCGATCCTCGCCGACATCGCGCACCTGCTGGGCACGGCACGCTGGGCGTCGGTCCTGCCCTCGATCGTCGACGCCGCCGAACGCGACCCGGAGTTCGCCGACGTCCACCGCGGCATCCAGCACGGCCACGCCGCGCCGCTGCGGGAGGTCCTGCAGCGAGCAGCCGACCGGGGTGAGCTCCCAGCGACAGCCAACCCCTCGAGCATGATCGCGGGGCTGCTCGGACCGCTGTTCTACCGCCGCTGGTTCTCCCGCGAACCACTGGACGACCAGTTCCTCACCATCGTCGCCGCAGTCGTCCTCAGCGGCCAGGGAGCTACCGACGATCCGCTGCAGGCGTAGGCGTTCGACGGTCCCAATAGCCGACCGACCACCGGCGCAGGCAGTGCCGCAAGCCGAACCCTTACTGGGACGCGCCGCGGAAAGCGTCCTGCTGCAGGTGGAGCGCTGCTTGGGCCCGGGCGCTGGCGGCCCTGCCAGCTGTCCTGGGTCGAGCCGAGCGGTGCGAAAGGTCGGCCGACCTGGTCAGCAGCGCAAGCGAGCGAAGCACGGCTGCTTCGCTACGGGCCTGCAGCTCGACATCCATGAAGATCACACGGGCAGCACCGTCAATACGACCACTCTGCCGAGAAGCCGCAGGACTGCCGGACGCCCGGGCGGTCCGGCGCCGCCACGATCTTGTGCCTGCGCCGGTCCCTTCAGCGGGACAGCTCCGGCTCGGGTCACAGCTCGTCGTGCCGACACGGCCCCCTCGCGGATACTGCGCAGCAATTGTCAGACCCTCCTATCACGCTTGGGCTGTCGCCCGAGGAGGAGGTGATAAGAATGGGCAAGCCATCCAAGGCCGCACTGTCGAAGGCCGGAAGCACGTTGGCCTCCGACTCGTCGAGCAAGGCCGCCAAGAGCAAGGCCGGATCAACTCTTGGCAAGGGCTAAGGCTTCAGCCCAGTGGTGCCCCCCACCCGCCTGACTGGGTGCGGGGCACCACTAGAGGCCGTTTCGGAAGGATCCCGTACTGACGAGGATCCGCGGCGCCGGTTTTGCGTTGTCGCGCTAGACCCCGGCGCTGGTAGCGAAGCGTCCCCAGGCGCGGTGCTCGGCGAGCAGCTCGAGGACGCGCGGAGCCACGTCCTCGGCGGAACCGACGACCACCCCCTCGTCGTCGCCGGTGACGTG
>JAABUM010007033.1_pt1 | contig 10630 bp, 14 predicted proteins | sample 5559161 | NCBI WGS metagenome assembly JAABUM01 (sample SAMN10711868, study PRJNA513369) | rock metagenome | isolation source: Antarctica rocks | place: Antarctica: Victoria Land, Siegfried Peak nord | reverse complement strand
GGCCTCGCACTACGAGGAGCGTTACCGCCGCAGGGTTCTCACCAACCTCGAGCGGCGGGCCAAGTCACTCGGATACGTCCTGCAGGAGGCTCCCGCGCCAGCGTGAGTGTTTCTTAGGAATACCGCAGCCGTTGACCGACGCGTTCGCCACTGCGGCTCACCGCCAGCAACGCCACGTGATAGCGCTCGCGCAGTCCCATCGCCTCCGGCGTCCGGCCAATAAGGGCGGAGTCGACCGTGACGACACCTTCCACGACGCTCTGGTCCGGTGCGGCATCCTCGCCGGCGTCGCCCGCCAGGCGTAGCTTGCCGCGGGCGACCAAGCGCTCCAGCCCGTCGGGCTCACTCTCCAGCATGAGCACGTCTTCGCTGCGCAAGGCGGGATGATGTTGGGCGACGTGCCGATCAGCGTCACGATGCCGCCCACCAGCGAGCCGAACGCCATCGGCATGAGCAGCTTGGACGCCGAGGTGCCGGTCCGCCGGGCGAGCTGGAGCGCCACGGGCATGAAGATCGCCAGCGCGCCCACGTTCTTGCTGACCATCGACATCACGGTGACGGCCACGACGAGCGCCGGCACCTGCGCCTGCTCGGTCTTCAAGTAGGGCAGCAGCGGGCGCATCAGCGTCTCGACCACTCCGGACCGGAAGATCGCAGCGCTGATGAAGGTGCCGCTGCAGTCTGCCCAGGGAAGCCTGCCCACCGGCCGATCCAGCCGCCCGAGACCATTATCCAATCGTCGCTGGCGCAAAAAGTGCTGCACGGCTGGATGCAGAACCGACATCAAACGCTGTATCCGCTGGTGTTGTCCCTGCGCAACATGACCACAGTGGAGAAGCGCCTCATCGTTGGTGCTATGGCATTCGCGCTGCAAGCCGGCGAGCTCGATGGGCAGAGCGAGCAACGCGCCGAAGTGTGGCTTCGTTCGGTCGGCGGCGGCATGGAGGAAATCGCAGCATTGGGCGCGGCGCGGCTTGCCGCATGCCCCGTCGACCGCTTCGTCGCTGCTGTACGCAGCGCCGGGCAGAGTCCGAATGGTTCGCCGCCATCGCGTCCATCGCCGCCCGCAGCGTGTCGTCCTGATCGCAGGAAACGACCGGGCTGGTCATCACGTCCCGAACCAGGACGGAGTTAGCGGCAAGGCCCTTGGCGACATAGCGGTACAGGATGTCGCGGTCGGTCACCACGCCCTCCAGCTGGTCAGACGAGCCAACCGGCAAGGCCCCGACATCGAGTTCGCCCATCATCTCCGCGGCTTCCTGCAGGCTCGCGGCGCCGTCGATGAACTCGACATCGCGCGCCATGACGTCACCAACCTTCATGCCCGTCCTTTTATCGCTATGTCGTCCACTCGCGATCAGCTCCGCTCTACTTCAACCACAAAGGTTCCAAGGCCGCCATCAAGCGCCGCCTTGCCGGCTTCCCGCCAGGTGGGCGCATGCAGCCTCAGGTCGATTTGGAGCGTCCTCCGAAATCCGCCGGCAAAGGACCATCGATCCGGAGCGCGGCGGAAGCGACGACGATCCCGGCAGCGTCGAAGCCGTCCAGCCCGAGCGCAGTCGCGAGTCGCGCCGGATCATTGAACCAGATGGACCCCAGCCCAAGCACGACGAGCAGCGCCGAACATAGGTTTATGGTTTGATGCGCCCAGAACCGAGCTTGTATGGCCCGGGGTGTTTGGCCTTGCAGCACGACACGGGAGGCGTTGCGCACAAGGATGCGAATGACGGCAACGGCAAGGAAGAAGCCGACCGAAAGCAGCTTGCGGCCGTTCTGTTCCGTGAAGCCAACCCAGTTGACGCCAAAAAGGTGCAAGACAACTGTCTCCGGTTACGTCGGCAGGAAGAACTTCCCCCAAAACGCAGCAAGGGACTGCATCTTCGCCTTTCTGCTGTTCTCCCGCGAGGCCGCGTCAGAATAGGCGGCAGTTGCGCCCCATAATCTTACAGCCGCTTTGATCAACATCAGGGAGACCATGCAAGATCGTGGTCTTGCCCGCGATCATCTCGAAATGGCGCCTCGCCCTCGCCCTGGCAGGGGCGACGAACAGGCGCCGAACCCGCACCGGCACATCGCCGAACAAGGAGCGGAACCGCGCCCCGTACTGCCCCTTGGCGCCCAGCCTGCGTCCACACGCCTCGCATGCGCGCGGGCACTCGCCCAAGGCGGCCATCTGCGCCGGCACCATCTCGGCCTGCAACTCCGCCGTGAGCCGCTTAGCCTCGTCCAGCCGCAGCCCGAGCTCGGCGAAGCCAACGTCCGCGTCACGCTCAATGAAGGCGAGCTCCGTCTCGGTGGTCACGCCCGGATGCCGCTCCGTCACCAATTTTACCCGCCAAACCAGCTTCGCCACCAGCCCACCCCTTTCCCGTGAGCCCGCACCCTACCCCGACCGCGCCAACCTCCCACGATTTTGCATGGTCTCCGCGCGGCCGGCACATGTCTCGGCCGTGGTCTCGATGGCGAGTGGCAGCATCTCGCGCGACGCGGTCGAGAAGGCGTCGACCGACCTAGGCCAACTCTTGCGCACTCCGAAGGGCACGACGCCCGTCTCGTGCCTCCTAGGGACTGTCGACATGCGGGCGGGAGCGGGCACCGTATCGCCGCTCCGCATCCGCACAGTAAGCGGCACCATTGCCGGCCAGGGGCGCTTCGACCTTTACCGCAACCAGATCGATGCCACGATCGGCAGCCAAGCGACGACGACCAGCGACTTCACACTCGACGTTCCATTCCGCATCAGCGGGTCGCTCAGCAACCCCGATGTGCGGCCGTCAGGTAGGAAGGCCACACTGGCGACTGCGGACGTCAGCAAGCTGCTGCCTGCCCTTCAGCAAGCGGCGCGGCGAAATCCGTGCCTTTCAGCTCAATAGTAGGCCCTTTCGCGTTGGCTAGGCGGGCCTACGTCGCCTGGTGGCGGCTCGTGCCAGAGGTGTTGAATTGGGGCCGTGTCGAGCGCATTCCTGAGTGAGGCGATGCGTCAGCCATTCGGGCTGTTGCACATCGCGGCAACAGCCATACAAATTGACAGTGCCTGCCAGCTCCTGACTTTCTCTTCAGCACGGATGCCCAATGTCCAGGAACAAAGTTGTCTTGATCACTGGAGCCAACGGCAATCTCGGACGCAAGCTGCGCATGCACCTGGAAGCGCAGCACGGCTACGAGCTCCGGCTGCTTGACTTAAGTGCGGCAGGCACGTCCGGCGTGGTGGCCGCCGACCTTTCGGTCTACGATGAGGCTTGGGCCAGGCATTTCGAAGGCGTCGACGCCGTGCTGCACCTGGCAGCGCATCCTGACCCACAGATCGACTGGGAGACCGCCCAGCGGCTGAACATCGACCTCACCTTCAATGTCTACGATGCAGCGGCGCTCAAGGGCGTCGGACGGATGGTGTTCGCCAGCTCGAACTGGGTCATGGCGGGATACCGGTTCGACGGTGTCCGGCTGACGACGGACCTGCCGCCACGGCCGCTCAACCCGTACGGCGTATCGAAGCTGATTGGCGAACGCGCCGGCAAGAGCCTCGCCGAGCAGCGCAATGTCCCGTTCATCGGCCTCAGGATCGGCTACTGCCAGCAGGGTGAGAACCGGCCTGGCCCGCATATGGGCCAGGGACTGTGGGGGCAGCATATGTGGCTCAGCAACCGTGACCTGTGCCACGGCTGGGAGCGGGCTATCCTGGCCGAGGACGTCAACTTCGCTGTGCTGAATCTGATGTCGGACAATCTGGACATGCCTTGGGACATTGACGAAACGCGCCAGGTCATCGGCTACCGGCCGCAGGACCGACATGCCGCTCTGTCAACTGACGACCAGGCGCGGCGCTCTGCGGCGCTTTGTGACAAGTATCGCCTGGTTGACGACCTCGACCGGGTGTTTGCAGCCGGGGAATGGTGAACCCGCTGAGCCCAACGCAAAAAGCATGCGACGGGTCACTTGCGCGGATAGCCTTCTAGCCTGGGGTAGGTTCACAGTAAGTGTTTATGCCAGGCTCGGCATGAGCGCGGATCCTGAACCTACCTCCTACTTCGACCACCGGCACACGGTCCATTACACCTGCACCGCAGGCAGGAGGTTCGAAGACCTCGGGAAACGTTGAGCGCATGGCGTCAAAGAGGACGGTCACCTTCGACAACCTGGCGGCTCTCGGCCCGCAGCGCCTTGCCGTAATCCTCATAGATCGACGGGAACCTATATTTCCTGCTCGATCCAGCAGTACAGCTGATTGAGGGCAAGCACCCGTTGGCGGCGACTCTGCTCCGGCGGGCGATGATTGAGGATACGCTCGATGGCGCGAAGTCCACCCGTTACAAGCACGCCGCCCGGCACCTGCTTGAGTGCGCATCGCTTGCGCCGGGCATTCAGGAGTTCGGAGCCTTCGGAACGCATGATGCTTTTGTCAGCCGCATGCGTGCCAAGCATGGCCGGAAGACCGGCTTCTGGAGCCAAGTGAGCGAAGCGTCGGGAAGCGGCCGACGCTGATACCCTCCGGGTGACCCTAGCCGATTGCCATGCCGCACAGCTTCGGGGTCACTGGGCCTACCTCAAGTCGAGTTTCTGAAAGTTTTGATTTATGGCCATCGCCAGCATCGAGGCCGTCGCGTGCAGATCCATTAAACCGGTAAATTGGCGAACTTGCCTTTCCAAAACGCCACTACCATCTTCAGCGTATCCGCTACGCCGTGTGTGAATGCATCAGTTTTAGTTTTATCCTCAAGGATGTCCCGCACGTGACTGGCTCCCACGAAATGTCACGGGCTTCCCATTGAACGTGACAGGGTCAGGCATTTGAGTAGATAGCCATCCAACGCGTGCAAGGCGGTCCACAGCTTTCCTGACGGCGCAATGGACATTCGCCCATCCGGCTCGCCCTCAAAATGGTGCATGACCGCGTGGATGCAATCGATGCTGATTGAGGCATCCTGGGTGTTGCCATTCCAAATGCGCCATTGCAATCACTCGACCTGGGCTACGATCACCGCCTTCCGTTGAACGCCCGCCAGCAACCGTTTCGCTTCAGATAGGGTCAGTCCCAAATTGGCGATGTCGCCGAGATCATCGGGCCGGTTGATCTCCATGATGTCCGTGCATGGCCCTTCGCCCTCAACCCCGACTTTCACCAACTTCAACACCCAGGCCAGGCATCCACCCTCGGTCAGAGAACAAACGCGAAAATACCACCTCGGCGTCTAAACCGCCGCTCGTGAGGCGGTCCCGGTCCAGCGCCCGAAGCGCCGACCCGGCATGGCAGAACGATCCCGTTCTACGCGGGCTTGCCTCGGCTGGTGACGGAGTCCAACAGAACTGCGAGGAAGATGACGGCTCCCTGGATGAATTGAACCCAGAATGGCTCGACATTTTTCAAGGTCAGGCCGTTGTTGATGACGCCGATCAGCAGGACGCCTAGGATTGTGCCCAGCATGCTGCCGCGGCCGCCGAACAAGGAGGCGCCGCCGATTACCACAGCGGCAATGGCGTTGAGTTCAAGCCCGTTCGCGGCGATCGGCTGCGCAGAGTCGAGGCGCCCGGTGAGCACGATTCCACCTAGGCCCGCCAAGGTCCCCGAGATGACATAAACGAGCAGCAATGTCCGACGCACCGGGATGCCGGTCATCAAGGCCGCCTCCCGGTTGCCGCCGACCGCATAAACCTCGCTCCCGAACACCGTCGCCGCGAGGATGAAGGCGCCGATCCCCAGGCAGACCAGCGAGATGATGCCGGCGATCGGGAAAAACCCGACCAGGCCGCCGCCAATCGCATCGAAGCCCTCATCAAAGCCGAAAATCGTCTGCCCGTTGGGCAGAATGAACGCGAGGCCGCGCGCCATCGCCATTGCGGCAAGCGTCACGATGAAGGGATTCATCCGCAGAACCGTGACGGCGATGCCGTTGAACAGCCCGCAGCCGGCTCCCACCAGGATCCCAATGCCGACGGCCGCCGGCACGGGGACACCGGCCTGCAGTGCCATCCCGGCGACGACCCCCGATAAGGCCACGACGGATCCCGACGAGAGGTCGATGCCGCCCGTGATGATCACGAACGTCTGGCCGCACGCGACAATCGCGATCAGCGACGTTGAGACGAGGATCGCTAGGATGTTGGCAGTCGATAGGAACGAGGAGGTGCTGAGCGAGAGGTAGGCGACGATCGCCAGGAACACGAGGACGATCGTGATCTCGTTGATGTCGCCCTTGAGCCACTTGCGGTCGGACATCTTGGGCTTCCCAGGCGCGGCAGTCTCGTCGGTGCTCATCGTGATGTTCTATCCGAGCGCGGCGAGCGACATGATGCGGTCCTGGCTGAAATCAGCACGGCCGACCTCGCCAACCAGGCGGCCCGTGCGCAGCACCCCGATGCGGTCGCATAATCCCAGCAGTTCGAGAAGGTCGGACGACACGATCAGGACGGCTGTGCCCTTGGCCGCAAGCTCTCCGATCAGCGTATAAACCTCAACCTTGGCACCGACATCAACTCCGCGGGTCGGCTCGTCCAGCATGAACACCCGAGGCGCGACGCTGATGGCGCGGGCCAGCACGACCTTCTGCTGGTTGCCGCCCGACAGGCGGCGCACCTCCTGGTCGCCCGACGTCGTGCGGATGCGCAGCGAGCGGATCGATGCGTCGGCGAGGCGACTCATCGCGCGGGCCGACATGATCCCCCAGCGCGAGAGCGCATTCAGGGTGGACATTGCGAGGTTCCGCCGGATGGAGAACGACAGCACCAGCCCCTCTGCTTTGCGATCCTCCGGGGTGAGCGCGACACCATGGCGCAGCGAAGCCCGCGGAGAGCACGGAATGAATGATCGCCCGTCCACCTGGATTCGCCCAGCGGACAAGGGCAATGCTCCGAAGATCGTCTTCACGACTTCCGTGCGACCGGCCCCGACGAGGCCGGCCAGCCCGTAGATCTCGCCGCCCCGGATCGTGAAGCTGACATCGGCAAAGCGCCCTTTGCTCGAAAGTCCGCGCACGTCGAGCACCGGGTTGCCGAGCGCTACGTCCCGCTTCGGGAAGAACTTATCGATCGGCCGGTTGACCATCGACTGCACCAGGGTGTCCTGGGACCAGTCCCCGATCGGCTTGTCGGCCTCCGACCGCCCGTCGCGCATCACGACGACGCGATCGCAGATCGAGAAAACCTCTTCAAGATGGTGGCTGATGAAGATCACTCCCACCCCATCCCTCCGAAGGGCGCGAATCATGCCCATCAGGAACTCCACCTCGTGCCCTGCAAGGGTCGCCGTCGGTTCGTCCATCACGATGATGCGCGCTTCCTGTGACAGGGCGCGGCCGATCTCGACCAACTGCCGACGGGCGAGGGATAGGCTGCGAACCTTGGTCGTCGGCGCCACGTCCAGGCCGACGCGCGCCAGCACCGCGCGCGTGTCGCGCAGCAGGCGGCGCCGATCCACGGTGCCGACCCGGCTCCGTGGCAGCGCCCCGGCAAAGATGTTGTGCGCGACCGTCTGGTTGGGGAACAGGCTCAGCTCCTGGTGGACGACCTTGATGCCGGCCTCCAACGCGTCGCGCGGGCCAAGCGGCGCGAACGGTTGGCCACCGAGCGTGATCGAGCCTCCATCCGGCTTGTGAATCCCGGCCAGGAGCTTCATCAGCGTTGACTTGCCGGCGCCGTTCTCGCCGACGATTCCGAGCACCTCGCCGGCATCGAGCGCCAAAGACACGTTGCTGAGCACCGACACGCCCAAAAATGACTTTGAAACATTCTGCATGGTCAGCAGGCGAGGCATGATCGGGCCGGCGGCTACGTCAAGGCGTGTCAGCCCATAGGCCGTAGGATTTGGCCGCGGCGCTGTCGATGTTGTCCTTGGTCAACAGGATATGCGGCCAGTATTGGTGCGCCGGGATGCTGCTCTTGTCGCCGTTGAAATAAGCATCGACGTACTTGACGGCTTGCGACGCCATGGTCACCGGGTTTTGCGACAGGGTTGCGTCCATCTCGCCCTTGCGTATGGCGGTGAGCGCCTGCCGGGTCCCGTCGATGCCGATGATGATGATGTGCTTTGGGTCGGCCATCGGCGCGTTGCGGCTGGCTTGCCGGATGGCACGCAGCGCCCCCACCGCATTGTCGTCGTTGCCGTTGAACACCGCGTCGATCTGCGGGTTCGCCGCCATGATCTGGCTCATCAGGTTGAAAGCTTTTTCCTGGTCGAACTGCGCCTCTTGTCGCGCCACCAACTTGAGGTCGGGACTGCTGGCCTGCATCTTGGCGAACTCGTCCATGAAGCCCTTGTCGCGGGCGTCTCCAGCCGTCGTGCCCAGCAGGCCGACAAGGTTGACCACATTGCCCTTCAGCGTCCCGTAACGCTTCTTGAGCTGCTCGGCGATGAACTGGGCGCCCTCCCGGCCCATCGCGACGTTGTCAGTCTCGAGGAAGTTCGTCTGGCAATCGCCGCATGCGGCGCCGCGGTCGAGCGTGAAGACGGGGATCCCCTTTTTAGCGGCCTGTTGGACGGCTGGGACGATCGCGTTCGCATTGATGGGGTTTAGGATGAGCGCGTCGACGTTCTGGTTGATCAGGTCGATCACCATGGTGGCCTGGGCGTTGGCGTCGCCGTTGGCGTTCGTGTTCAGCAGCGTCACGCCGGGCAATTGCTTCGCGGCATCGACCACGCCCCTCGTCATCCCTTGGAAGAATGGGTTGGCCAGGGTTGCAACGTTGTAGCCAATCTTCAGCGGCTTGCCGGCCGCCAATGCCAGTCCGGGAACAAGGCCAGCCGCCGTCGCCCCGGCCATGCCCCTGATGATTTCACGCCGCTTCATCATTCCTCCGTATGGGCCCGCCGCCCTGGTTCTTTTGCGAACTCTGCGTCGATACCATAGCCGAAGGGCGTCGAAGTCAAGCTACATTCCCTAGTCTTCGTCGCCCCGGTCAGCCGACGACGTCGACGATGCGGCAAAGCGCGATCTGGCCGGGACCGGTTCCTTCAATGCTGCCAATGTCGAGCATGCCGGCGCGGCCGGGCGCGTCGGGCCGGCCCTCGAGCGCCTCCGGCCTTGCCGTGGGCCGTGGTGGATCGCCTGCGATCGCACGTGCTGGTCCTGCCTCCTCCCGATCAACCCGGCCGCCGCCCATGCAGTGCGAGGTCGGCGGCGCCGAACCGATCCTTTGCGAAATTCTGCTGATGCCAATAAGGATAGATCATTGGAAGCGCGCTCGCCGCGTCGAGCCGCTCACGCTCGCCGTCCGTGAGCGCGACGTCGACGGCTGCCAAATTGTCGCGAAACTGCGCCGCCGTGCGCCCGCCGATCACGAGCGAGCTGATCGCGGGGCGCTCAAGGAGCCACGCCAGCGCGATCTGCGCCGCCGACACGCCGCGCGCATCGCCGATCGAGATCAGGGCATCGACGATGTTCCACAGGCGCTCCGCGTCGCGGATGGGCGGCTCTGTCCAGCCGGCGAGCTGCCGCGACCCTTCGGGCGTTGCCTGGCCGCGCCTGTGCTTGCCTGAAAGCAGGCCGGCCGCGAGCGGACTCCACACCAGGACGCCCAGGCCTTGATCGACGGAAATCGGCAAAAGCTCGTATTCGGCCTCGCGGGCTTCCAGCGTGTAGTGGATCTGCTGGGTGACGAAACGCTGGCGCCCGGCGCGGTCGCTGGCACCCAGCGCCTTCATGACATGCCAGCCGGAGTAGTTAGAACAACCGAAGTAGCGGATCTTGCCTTGCGCCACCAGCGTGTCGAGCGCCTCGATCATCTCCTCCACCGGGGTCAGCCCGTCCCACTCGTGCATGTAGTAGATGTCGATGACGTCGGTCTTCAGTCGCTTTAGGCTCCTCTCGCACTCGCGGATCAGGTGGTACCGCGAGACGCCCTCGTCGTTCGGACCGGCGCCGATCCGCATGCGGGCCTTCGACGAGATCAGGAGATCAGCACGCCGGCTGCCGAGCGCCTCGCCCAGGATCTCCTCCGAGAGGCCGCCGGAGTACATGTTCGACGTGTCGAACAGATTAACTCCGCTTTCGATACAGATATCGATCAGGTTGCGGGCTTCTTCCACGCCTTGACTGCCCACCATGACAAAATCGCCTTTGCCACCGAACGTGAAGGTGCCCATGGTCAGCACCGAAACCTTGAGGCCAGATCGACCCAGAAGCCTGTATCTCATTGTTCGCGCCCTCCAGTAAAAGATTGGTCCGTTTCCTTGCCCGGAATCCTCCGTTTGTCATAGCCTGAGTCCCCAGCGACATCCTCAGCACGGGCACATGGAAGAGCATGCGCCATCATCTCGTGATTATGCTGCGCGAGGGCGCAGGGCGCGAACCCAGCCCGACGGCCGCGATCGTCACGCGAAAGCGCGTGCCGGACATCGACACTCAGAGCGTGAACACCACGGAAAGCGGGGGACCGCGCGGCTACGACGCTGCTAAGAAGGTGAATGGCCGTAAGCACCACATTGCGGTGGACACGCAAGGATTGCTGCTCGGTGTGCTCGTGCATGTCGCCTCCATCCAGGACGCCGACGGCGTAGGCGAGCTGCTCGGGCGCGGTATTCCTAAGAAACACTCACGCTGGCGCGGGAGCCTCCTGCAGGACGTATCCGAGTGACTTGGCCCGCCGCTCGAGGTTGGTGAGAACCCTGCGGCGGTAACGCTCCTCGTAGTGCGAGGCC
>JAABUM010007031.1_pt1 | contig 10633 bp, 9 predicted proteins | sample 5559161 | NCBI WGS metagenome assembly JAABUM01 (sample SAMN10711868, study PRJNA513369) | rock metagenome | isolation source: Antarctica rocks | place: Antarctica: Victoria Land, Siegfried Peak nord | reverse complement strand
CGCCGTGCGTGCCCAGGACGCCGCCCCCGCCGCCTATCTGCTGGCCGCGCTCGGCCTCGTCGCCCTCTGGGAACGCCTGCGCGCCCTCGATGCGCCGCGCCTCGTGCGGCGCGCGGCCCCGGCGCTCGTCGGCGCGGCGCTGGCGGTGGCGATCGGGATCAACCTCTGGATCTACTTCGGCTACATGCCGGGTAATCCGCGCGTCCTCAGCAAGTTCCAGTACGTGGGGGAGACGCGGGCCGGGCTGGCGATCCGCGCGGCGCACGAGCGCGACCCGGCCACGGTCGCCTATCTGCCGGGCTTCTTCCTCTCGAACGGCGACGCCTACAACATCCTGCAATTCACCTCGGGCGGGGCCACGCTCCGCGAGCTGCCGAACGATCCGCGCGCGCTCCCGGCTGGCCCGCTGCTGATCGTGGTGCCGCGCGGCGAGGAGCAGAACTTCGACCAGCAGGTCGCCGACGCGCGCCGCATCGCCACAGCGGCAGGGCTCCACGAGGTGCCGGGCGAACAGCCACCGGGCGGCGGCGCGCTGACCTACATCACCTTCGTCCGCTGATCCGTGCTGGAAATGCCGAGGGGGGACGGCTCGTGATGAGCCGTCCCCCCTCAGTTGTTGCGGTCGCCCCCGCCAGATCGCGACCGGTGCGCGCGGTGGGACGCCCCCCGCCCCACGCCCGGCCCCGATCTGGCGGATGCTGGCGCGCGCCCTGTTCGTGGCGCGAGCACACGAGACGCCCCTCGTCGCCCGCCCACACGCCAGGGCGCTACGCCGCCGCCTGCTCCTGCTCGGGCGCGATCGCGACCTCGCGTAGCTCGCCGCCGCGCAGGAGACGGATCCCCACCGCCGCGCCGTCCGGGGCCTCGGTAAGCCCCCAGGCGAGATCGCCCGGTTCCTCGATCGGATGCCCGTCGAGGGCCAGGAGGATGTCGCCCGGCAGCAGACCCGCCCGCTCGGCGGCGCTGTCGGCGGCGACATCGGTCAGGATCAGCGCCGTCTCCTGCGCGATCGCCAGACGCGCGGCCAGCGCACGCGGCGTGGCGATCGGCTCGACACGGACGCCGAGAACACGCCGCGCCCGCCCGCCGATCAGCCGCACGACGGTGGCGCTCGGCACGGCCAGCGCCGTGCGCGGTCCCAGCACCATCGCGTTGATGCCGACGACCTCGCCGCGCGCGTTGACCAGCGGCCCGCCAGAATTGCCCGGACGGAGTTCGATGTCCGCCAGGATCGCCTCGCGGAAGTGCCGCCCGCGACTCTCGGCCCCTTCGATCGGCCCGGTGCCGCTGTAGATGCCGAAGGTCGTCGCGCCCGGCACCCCGAGCGGATGCCCGACCGCGACCACGATCTCGCCGACGCGCAGGGCGGTGGAGTCGCCGACGGGCAGCGCCGCCAGCCCACCCTGCTGGATGCGGATCAAGGCCAGGTCGCGCTCCGGGAGGTTGCCGACGACCGTGCCGGGGAACTCGCGCCCATCGGAGAGAGTGATCTGCGCCCGTTCGCCTGGCACGACGTGATAGTTGGTGACGATCAGGCCATCCTCATGCCAGATCGTCCCCGCGCCCGCGCCGCGCCGGGTGGCGACGCGCACGGTGCCCGCGCGCACCCGCTCGGCCAGCGCCGCCAGTTCCCCGGCCAGCGCCCCGCCGAGGGCCTGTTGTGTTGCTGTCATCTGTCGCTCCTTCAGAGTTGAGTGGCCCACTCCGCCCACTCCGCCCACTCGTTACTACTTCTGCTCGACCGGCGTCACGGTCAGTTCGGTCGGCTGGCCGCCGCGCAGGATGCGGACGGGAACCGCCTGCCCGACCCGCTCGGGGGTCAGTTCGGCGCGGAGGTCGTCCAGCGAGGCGACGCTGCCGCCGCCGAGGCCGACGATGATGTCGCCGACCGTCAGCCCCGACTGCGCGGCCGGACCCTCGTCCTCGATCGTGATCAGCAGCAGCCCTTGCTCCTGACCGACGCTGGCCCGCACGGCCGCAGGCAACGCCACCGGCTGCGCGCCGATGCCGAGGTAGCCACGTGCCACACGCCCGTGCGTCCGCAGGACCGTCGCGACCCGCTCCACCTCGTCGTAGGGGATCGCCAGGGTCATCCCACGCCCCAAATGGGACGACATGAGGCCGATCAACCGCCCGGAGGCATCGACCAACGGACCACCGGAGAAACCGGGGAACATCGGCGCGTCGCTGCTGATCAACTGCCCGAAGCGTCGCCCGCGTCCCCCCTCCCAGGGGCCGCCGACCGCGCTGACGACCCCGAAGGTCGCCGCCAGCGCCCCCGCCCGGCCCAGCGCCAGGACGATCGCGCCGACTTTGGCCGACCCTTCCGGCGCGCGGGTCGCGGCGGTCAGGCCGGCACCCTCGACGCGCAGGATAGCCAGATCGCTCCCCGGATCGCGTCCCACCAGTTGTGCGGGAAGCTCGCGCCCGTCTGGCGCGACGATCGTGATCTCCTCGTCGCGCTCGATCACATGATTCGCGCTGACGATCGTCGCGCCGCGCTCGTCGCTCGCCCAGACGATCCCCGTCGCCGGGAGCCGTCGCCGTGCGTTGATCCGCACGATCGACGCGCCCGCCGTCTCGACCGCACCGGCCATCTCATCGGAGAGGCGCTGCAAAAGCCCGCCCCCTGTCACCGTCTCGCTCATCCCACGTACTCCTTTATGTATCGCGCGCCCCAGCGCTGTTCGGTCATCCTTCGGGGCTATGGAGATAGCGTACCCCGCGCGCCACCACGGCGCCCCCCGCAACATGCGCGGGAGAGGCGAGGCAGAACGGGTGGGCTGCTACCCTACCCGGTTGGGCAGGAGACCGCCGCCAGGGAGGGGGATCGCGCACTGCCGCGCCGGAAGCACGCGGGGCTAGAAGCGGCGAACGTTCGCAATTTCTCGGCCTTGACGACGATGCCCGAACGTGGCACAGTTAATCGCGCGGTGCATCCACCGGAGCGCACCGCGCGTTCTCTTAAGCAGGATGGCCTCACACCAGCCGACCTTGCGCGCGTCCGCGTCGTAGCCCACATCGCGCCGCCCACGATACCGTTCAGCAACAGGGAGCAATGCCCGTGACCTATCGCTCGCCCTACTCCGCCCGCAGCGTCCGTCGCGCCCGTCGCGCCCCTCTCTGGCCGAAACTCCTCGGCGTGCTGATCGTGATCCTCCTCGTCGTGGCGGGGGGCGGGGCCCTCTACGCCTCAGGTTTCCGCCTCAATGTCTCGCGCGCCGGGGTCACCGCGACGACGCCCACGGAGCAACAGGCGGCGGCGGTGCCCGGCGAGGCGACCGCGACCGCCGGTAACGTCGGGATCAGTGGCACGCCGGGGACGGTCGTCGCGGGGGCACCTGGCGCGGTCGGCAACGCGAACGGCAGCGGGGCGATCCCGCCGACCGCCGTCCCGCTCGGCGGCGGCACGCCGGGGATCGCGGGGACACCGGGACGGGTCGGTCCGGCCACGCCGGTGGGCGCGCTCAATGCTACCGACCCGACCTCGGTCGCGCGGGCGTACGCCGATCGCTGGAATAACAAGGACTACAGCGGGATGTACGACCTGCTCGGCGCGACCGAGCAGGGAGGCATCACCCGCGACAAGTTCGTCGCGCGTTACGGGGCGATCGCCGCCGAGGCGGGCCTCTCCGACCTCAAGGCGACGACCGGGGGCGCGCCGAGCGGCACATCGCAGATCCCCTTGCACGTCGAGATGCAGTCCGCGCTCGTCGGCCCGATCGTCGAGGACAACACGATCACCCTGCGCCAGGAGGGTGAGGGATGGCGGATCGCCTGGACACCGTCGCTGATCTTCAAGGATCTCGGCGACGGCCTGATCCGCTTCAAGCCCGACATCCCCACGCGCGGGCGCATCCTCGACACCAAGGGGCGCGTGCTGGCGCAGCAGGGGTTGATCACCGTCGTCGGCGTGGTGCCGAAGGATATCAAGGACGAGGCGACCTTCCTGCCCGCGATGAGCAAGGCGACCGGCGTGCCACCGGAGAAGATCAAGGCGGAGTATGCCACCGCCGACCCGACATGGTTCGTGCCGATCAAGACCCTGCCGGAGCAGCTCCCGGACGAGGCGAACGCGATCCTTCAGACCTTGCCCGGCGCGGCGATCCGCAAGGTCAACGACCGCGTCTACCCGCAGGGCACGCTCGCCGCGCACGCTGTCGGCTACATGAGCGAGGTCGATGCGGATGAGCTGAAAGAACTCGCCCCGCGCGGCTACATCAGCGGCGACCGGATCGGGCGTTCGGGGATCGAGGCGTGGGGCGAGCAATGGCTCGCCGGGAAGAAGGGCGGCCAGCTGACGATCGTCTCGCAGACCGAGGCGGTCCGCAAGGTGATCGCCGAGCGCAAGAGCGAGCCCGCCGCCGACATCACCCTGACCCTCGACATCGATCTCCAGCGCGCCCTCGAAGAGGGGCTCGGCGATCGCGCCGCCTCCGGGGTGATCCTCGACCCGACGACCGGCGGCATCCTCGCCATCGGCTCGCACCCGACCTACGACCCCAACGGCTTCACCCTCGGTTTCGACGAGGCGGCCCGCGCACGGCTCAGCGACGGGACGCTGCGCCCCCTCTGGAATCGCGCCACGCAGTTCACCTACCCGTCCGGCTCGATCTTCAAGGTGATCACCGCCACGGCGGCGGTCACGAAGCTGGGGATGAACGCCAACACGATGATCCCCTGCCCGGCGGAATACTCGCTCCCCGGCGCGCCGAACATCTGGCGTGATTGGACCTACCCGAACGCGCAGGGGAACATGTCCCTCCAGACCGCGATCACGCGGTCGTGCAACACCGTCTTCTACCAGATCGGCAAGCAGTTGGACGATGTCGATCCGAACCTCTTGCCGCAGGAGGCGCGGGCGTTCGGCCTCGGCTCGCCGACCGGCCTGGAAGAATTGTCGGAGGCGGCGGGGGTGGTGCCCGATCCGGCCTGGAAGCGCCAGAACCTGAACGATGGCTGGGCGACCGGCGACGCGATCAATCTGGCGATCGGGCAGGGGTTCTTCCTCGCCTCGCCCCTCCAGATGGCGAACATGTACAACGGCATCGCCAATGGCGGCACGCTGCTGCGCCCCTACATCGCGGCGAAGGTCGCCACCCCGGACGGGCGGGTGCTACGAACCGGCCAGCGCAAGGAGATCGCCAAGCTGCCGATCCCGGCCAACGCGATGGCGATGATCCATACAGCGATGGTCAACGTGATCTCCGCGCCGAATGGCACCGCGACCGATGCCTTCAAGGGGGTGGCGATCACGATCGCCGGGAAGACCGGCACCGCCCAGGTGCCGCCGAACCCGGACCACGCCTGGTTCGCCTCGTTCGCCCCGGCCGATGCGACGAAGCTCACGGTGATCACGATGGTCGAGAATGGCGGCGCGGGTTCGCAGATCGCCGCCCCGGTCGCGCGCCATGTCTACGATGTCTACGCCGCGATGAACCCGTAGCCAGGCCACTGCTATACTCTGGTTTGTGATGCAGCAAGCGCAGAAGGAGACGCCATGCACGAGGAGATCGAGGGGTACATCGGCACGATCGCGCGGCCGTGGCAGGCCGAGCTCTGCCGGCAGTTGGACGCGATCATCCATCGTGCGATCCCCGAGGTGACGGAGAAACTTCAGTACGGCAAGCCCCACTACCGCAAGAACAACCAGTACGCCGCCGTCATCGGCACCGCGAAGGCATGGGTCACGCTGACGATCTTCAACGCCACCGCGATCGATGCCCCGGATGGGCTGTTCGAGGACGGCCCGCCCGAGCGCAAGACGATCAAGATCCGGGAGGGGCAGGCGATCGACGAGGCCCAGATCGAGGAACTGCTCCGGCAAGCGGCGAGCACCCTCTAAGCGGGACCGCCCTCCTAGCGGAACATCGTGAACGGTCGTGGCGTGGGCAATACTCCCACGCCACGCTCATTCGGGGCAGAGCGCACGATGGCAACGGCGGAGCGGACGATCGCGGGGGCGCTCGTCGCGTGGTTCGGCACCGGCACGGCCCTCACCGCGCTGCACGAGCGTGCCGATGGCGCGCAAGGTTATTCCGGGGCGACCCTGCGCTACTACGATGTCGGCTATGCGGTGCCGGCGGGTCGTGGAGCGCTCACGGTCGTCACCAAGGACACCACGCTGACCGAACGCCGCCTGCTCACCTGGCTCCGTACGCGCGGGCTACCGGTGCCCGCCAACCATGCGCCCGACCTGACCACCCCCGCTCGGATGCTCAACTGCCAGGAATATTGCGACGAGCCCGCACCACCCGCGCGGGCGCGGGCGGCGGCATACGCCCTGGCCGCGATCCACCACGCGGCGCACGAGCAGGCAGCCGAACTCGACTGGCTGCCACGCGCCGACCCGGCTTTCTTTGCGGAACGGCTCGTGGATCGCTGCTGGCGCAAGCCCTGGCAACAGCTCCTCACCGGTGCGGGTTACACCGATTGGCATGACCGTCCGCACCCATCTATCGAACCGGATGCTGCGTTTGCGGCGACATTCGCGGCGATCACGCCGACGATCGAGACGATCGCCGCGCGCTTCGTCCGTGACATGACGGCGCTGTGGCACGATGCGGCGCTCTGCACCGTGGTCCACAGCGACTTTCACAGCGAGCACGCGCGCTGGCGTGGCGACGAGGCCCGCCTGATCGACTGGGAACAGGCGCATTACGGCCCGTACGCTATCGACCTGCCGAACTACTTTTCGCGCGAGGAGGCGCTGCACTATCACGACGCGCGGACGGCGCATGGCTGGCCGATCTCACGCGACCGGTTCCTGGCGCACTACGACGCGGCCTGCCCCTATCCCGGTTTCAAATACTTCGGGGTCGGCCTCGCCCAGTGGCGCACGGGTAAGCCGTCCAAACGGCGGAGGGCGGTGCAATACTGGATCGACATGGTCCTACAAGGGCCACACGCGGCGCGGTGACGGCGATATCGTTTTAGGTCCGCGCCGTGGCTACGGGTGCCAGAGGCAGAGTCGCCCATCCCGGGTCGCGGCGACGATCGTGCGCCCATCGGGCGACCACGCGACGCTGCTCGGGATGCCACCGCAGCCAGCGAGGATCGTGTCGAGTCGCCCATCGGCACGCCAGATCTGCGCGGACTGATCACTAAATCCGGCGACCAAACGCCCCCCCTCTGGGGACCAGGCGAGATTGCTCTGCGGGATACCGCGCAATGGTAGCTCGCGCCTGGTTACCCGCGCCCCCATGAGGTCAAGGAGTGTTCCCCCGTGCACGGCAAGCGTCTTCCCGTCAGGCGCGAAGGCGAGGCTGTTCACGCCGGTCTCGCCGAGCGTGGCGAACAAGGTGCCCGCCCCGGTATACAGGCGCAGAGTGCTATTTTCATCGCCCGTGGCCAGCACCATGCCGTCGGGCGAGAAGGCCATACCCCGGGCAGGGGTGGTCGCCTCATCGAGCGCGGCGACGAGGGTGCCATCGGCCCGCCAGATCGCGAAGGTCATCGCGCCAGCGGCGAGTGTGCTGCCATCGCGCGACCAGGCGACATGGAAGAATTTGCCGCCCGTGCGGCGTGGCGGGCCGAGGGTGGCACGAAGTTCGCCAGCGGCGCTCCACAACGTCACCGTGCCAGGGACAATCGGTGTAGGTGTACCACTGCCGACAACCGTAGACGGCACCTGGATCGCGCCGACCGCGAGCGTCTGACCGTCGGGCGACCAGGCCAAATCGTAGACCCACTGCGTGGCCAGGGACAGCGTGTTCAAGGCCGCACCCGTCGCGCTCCACAGCCGCACGGTGCCATCCAAAGAGCCGGAGGCCAGGACGCGCCCATCCGGGGACCACGCCAGCGCCGGTATCCGCTCGCTGTGGCCGACGAGGGTGGCGAGCGCCGTCCCATTCGCGCGCCACAGGTGAACGGCGTAGTCGCGCGTATCCGTCGCATCGGCGCTCCCAGCCAGCGTCTGCCCGTCCGGGGACCAGGCCAGCACGTTCACAGCGCTCGCAGGGGTATCGAGGCGTGCCGTTGGTTGGATCGTGGCGACACCGCTCGTCGCTGACGCGGAAGGGGTGGCCGCACCGGGGATGCGCTGTGGTGTGACGGTGGCCTGGGCGGCGCGCGACGGCGTGGCAACGGCCGTCACCCGACCGGACGTACTCTGTGCAGGACCAGCAGTGGGTGGGGAAGCGCTCGACAGTTCGCAGCCTGTCAAAGCAAACAGTGCAGCGCAGCACCGGATACAGCGCCAAGCCATGCGCCCGAACATCGTGTCCCTCCTTTGGACCCTCCTGTCGTGATATCGTGTGCGCTGACCGATGGGCTCTACAACCGCAATCCCGCAGCGCGTCTCATGCGTCGCGACCTACGCCGCCACAGCGTTAGCGCTCTATCCGCGCTCATGATTCCGTTTTCCTTCAGTTGGCAAGGCTTGTTGTGCGTGGCACGGTTGATCCGACGGCGCGGGATGCCGGGGGTGGGATGCGGCGTTGGGCTAGAGCTCCGCAGGCTGTGGCACATCTACTGCGGCACCGGTCCGTTCGGCCTCGTAGATCGCCTGCACCACGGCGAGCGAGTGGAGGACATCTGCGCCCCGGATCACCGGGTCGCGACCCTCGCGCACGGCATCGGCCATATCCTGGACCTGGAAAAAGTGGCCGGCGCTCGTGCCCCGGTCCGCGCCGGGTAGGGCGCGCTCTGCGGCGCTCGGCGCGCCCGGCGCGCTGCCATTGTCGAGTTGCCAGGCCGCGATGTTGTATTCCTCCAGCAAGATCGTGCCCTGCGTGCCATGGAATTCCAAGCGGTCCGGTTGCTTCGGATGCAGCGAGGTGGTGCATTGGATGGTGCCGAGCGCGCCCGAGGCATACTCGACGACGGCGATCGTGGTGTCATCGCCTTCGATGTCATGGAGCAGGTGCCGCGCATAGCCTTGCACGCGCACGATCGGCCCTGCGATCCACGTCATCAGGTCGACCCCGTGGATCCCCTGGTTGATGAGGGCGGCGCCGCCTTCTTTGTCCCAGGTGCCGCGCCAGCCCGACTCGCTGTAGTATTCGGGGGAACGCCACGCCTTGAAGCGCATATCGGCGACGAGCATCCGGCCGAGTTCGCCGCCGTGGACCGCCTCGTGCGTGCGGCGGGTGCCGAAGACGAAGCGGCGATTGAAGATCGCCCCCAACTTGACCCCGTTACGCTTGCAGACCTCGACCAGCGCCCGCGCGCGCGCGATATTCAGCTCGATCGGTTTCTCGACGAGGACGTGCTTCCCCGCCTCGGCCGCCGCCGTCGCCACCTCCAGGTGCAGCGCGGTCGGCAAGCAGATCGTGACGACATCGACGTCGTCGCGCTTCATGACCTCGCGGTAATCGGTCATCCAGGCCGCGTCATACTCCAGGGCCAGGGGCCTGCCGCGATCTTCCCGCAGATCGCAGACGACGCGGAGCTGCGCCCCCTGCGCCTCGGTGACGAAGCGCGCATGCGTGGGTCCGACGAGCCCCGTGCCGATCACCGCGAATCCGACCGGTCGATCCATGTGCGTCCCTCCCACACCGTGTCCACGAGTGCCGCGCGCACCAGGCGACGCAGCCCCGCTCAACAGTGTCATAGTATCCGGTCGCCAACGGCGGCGACCGCTCACGACTTCGGCATACCCCGTGGTGCGAGGGCATTCCAGGCGTGCTCCAGAGCGCTCAACTGCCGGTGTACGTCCCGCAGACCGGACCACAGCGCATCCAGATCCTCCTTGAGGGTGGGGCTGTTGTCGGTACTATCCGCCGCCGCGAACGCGCCGAGATGCTGGTCCACGCGCTCGGAATTCGCCTGTGCAAGCGCGGCGAGTTGACGTGCGGCCTCGGCGTAGTGCCGGGCGAGTTGCGCGGTCGTCACGTCGGGATGCGGATCACCGTGGTGCTTCCCACGCCACGTCCCGTAGCGCGGCGGCAACTCCCGATACTGGTCATCGTACTGGGTGTGCGTCGGTTCGACATGCGGCGTGACGCTCAGGTACACGATGCATGGGCCATCGCCGACCGCATGGAGCGTGTGCTTCAACAACGGCTCGACGTAGATCAGCTGTCCGGGGCCGCACGTCACGCGCTCGTCCTCAACAAGGAATTCGCACTGCCCTTCCAATACCAGGAAAATCTCGCCGCCGAGATCGTGGCTATGCATACGCCCCGCCGGTGTGGGATCCATACGCATAAAGCGTCCACGGATCTCGGGGAATACGATGAGATTCGCGATGTCAGTCCGATAGTCATACACCCTGATAGGCACATCAAGACCCTTTCATGGGAAATATCACGGCATTCGTATCCGTACCCTAGCAAGACGCCTACATATTGTCAACGCGCGACTCGCCTCACGGCCTGACAGATGGCGAAGGACGGCCCTCTTTGCAGAATACCGTCCGGCCAGATGTAAGGCCAATAATTGCGTCGGGAGTCGGTTACCCGCAATGCCTGCTTCTATTAACATGGCGGCGTTAACCCTTACGCGAAGAGGATCGGAAACCCCTCCCCCCGGTGTGACGTCCGAGACGGCGAAGCAGCAGCACCACACGGCACCTGGACTGTCGCTCGTCACCCCCCGCCGCGCCTGCCGATGAGCAAACACCGAGCACACTGGCGCGGCACAGTACCAGACCGGCCTCGTGTTGCTCTGGCGGTTGCGCTACAGCGAACTT
>JAABUM010007030.1_pt1 | contig 10633 bp, 9 predicted proteins | sample 5559161 | NCBI WGS metagenome assembly JAABUM01 (sample SAMN10711868, study PRJNA513369) | rock metagenome | isolation source: Antarctica rocks | place: Antarctica: Victoria Land, Siegfried Peak nord | reverse complement strand
TCGTCAGCGGTCTTCAGCGGGTAGGCCGGGCTACCGCTGACCGGCTCGACCAACACGATGCCACCGATCTCGGCGACCGCGCGGCCGGCAGCGGCGAGCGCCAGCATCGCTGCGTGGTCGCTTTCGACGTCATCGACGCCGTCGACCCGGTTGCCGTACAACGCGTTGAACGCGTGACAATCCAACCGGCGACCCAGATCGACGACGACCGGGATGTTCTCGGCGAACTCGCCCTGCCGGGCTACCCAGCTGACCAACCCGCGATCGCCACCGGGCATGTCACCGGCGAAGAAATTAAGGCCGATCAGGTGCACGCCCGCGTCCTGAACGGCAGCGACGAAAGCGTCCTGCTCATCCTGACTCGGGGTCGCAGTACTCCACGGCCACCAGCACTCGATCGCGTCGAACCCCGCCGCGCCAGCCGCTGCAGGCCGCTCCAGGAAGGGTAGTTCAGTGAACAGGATCGAAATGTTCACCGCATAACGGGTGGTCGCCATCACGTGGTCCTCTAACTTTCGTATGGTGGAATATGCATTCCGCTAGACAGAATAGCGGTGCGAGCTCCGCGCGTAAACCCCTCCGTACATATATCCGCCCAGTCTGCCCGTGACCCTGACGCAGGTGGTCACGGTGCTGGTCGGGCTCAGCGGGTCATCGCGGCCAGTTCGTCGACGCTGAGCCCTGCAAGTTCCTGAACCTCCGATTGCTGGACCGCCCCGCAGCGCACTCCGCGCAACAAGGCTGAGGCGAGCATCTTCGCGGTGGCGGGTTCGTCCATCACGCCACCCTCCACCTTGTTGACGTACGCGTGCAGACGAGCTGCCGCAGGGCGCATGGCTTCCCGGAAGAAAAGGTAGGTCGCCAGATAGCGGGAGACGAGGTGACCCGGGCACATGTCCCAGCCCTGGTAGACACCCTGCACCAGCGAGCGCGTCACGAGTCCGCTGTGCAGCGCCCATGTCGCGCCCGCAGCCTGCGCCGAAGAGAAGTCGACGACGTTGGTCGAGCCGTCGGACACGGTCACGCCGGTCTGGGCCGCCGCGACCTGCATGACGGCCTTGGCGTGGTCGGCGACAGGGTGGTCGGCAGCCTGATAGGGCGCTGCGACGCCTAGGCCTGCGCTGTAATCGAACGTGCCGTAGACCAGCGACGTCGCGCGACCGTCCGACGCGTGCACCATCTGCGCAACTGCGGCGCGGCCGTCGGCTGCCAAGATCGCCTGAGCAGTCTCTATCTGGATCTCGAACGTCAAGGAGTGGTCGGGCAATCCGAGAGCGGGCTCGATGCGGTCCAGCGCAAGCGCCATTGCAGCCACCTGCTCGACCGAGGTGACCTTGGGCAACGTCAAGGTGAGGCCGTCCGGGACCCTGCCGTTCGAGCACGTGCCCTCCAGGAAGGCGACGAGCGACCGCACTCCCCGGGCACGGGTCGGGCCCTCGAAGGCCTTGAAGCGGATACCCCACCAGACCGGCCGGGTGCCGTCGGCTCGTTGGCTCTCGAACGAGGCGAGTGCGGCAGCCAGGTCGGCGTCCTCCACCTCGTCGGCGCGGCGACCGTAGCCGTCCTCGAAGTCGACGCGCAGGTCTTCGATCGGTTCGAATTCCAGCTTGGCGCGGATCAGGTCGTACACGTCGGCGACTCGCTCGGGCGCTATGCCGACGAGGGCAGCGAGGGCCCCGGAGGTGGGTGCGAACTGGTCCAGCAGTGCGCGGGCCTCACTACCCCAGGCGGCGGGGGTAGTGGCGTCATAGCGGTCGGCGGGAACGTAGACGGTGTGGATCGGCGCGCGATCAACTCGGTCTCCCGGGTAGCGCCGGATCAACTCGTTGTCCGCAGCCGCGAGCTCACGATCCAGTTCGGCAATCAGAGTTTCGGTTGTACCGTCAGTCATCAGGCTTCCATCCTTCGAATATCGGAAGTACAATTCCGTATGGCGGAAAGTATCAGCTTGCGCCAGCGGGTGGGACTATTCACCGGCTGATCCAAGGCATCCGCTGAATGGTCACAAGGTGATTATCTAGCGTTTTTGCCTCATTGCCGATGTACGCGTCCCGCGATTCGAGGAGAACCCATGGCTGACAGCCCGAGAAGCGGCGGCGTCCAATCGGTGGGTCGAGCCCTGGACATTCTGGAGGCCATCGACGCTGCGGGCGGTGAGATGGCGTTAGTCGAGATGAGCAATGTTTCCGGGCTGCCGATGCCCACGATTCACCGCATCGTGCGCACTTTGGCGGATCGCGGATACCTGCGTCAGCTACCGAATCGGCGTTACGCTCTCGGCTCGCGGTTGATCCCGCTCGGTGCCACCGCACTGTTGGCCTTCGGTTCACGCAGCGCCCCCGAGTTGAACCGGATCGTCCGGGAGTTCGGCGAGACAGCGAACCTTGCGACACTCGACAGCGACCAGCTCGTCTACGTCGGCCAGGTGCCCTCTCCGCACGCGATGCGGATGTTCACCGACATCGGTCGCCGCGTGCTGCCGCACTGTCGGGCAGCCGGGAAGGCAATGCTCGCTCAGCTTTCGGACTCCGAGGTGCTCACGATCTTGTCGCGCACCGGAATGCCGATGATCACCGAGAAGACCATCGTGGAACCCGCCGCGATGCTCACCGAGCTGGCGCGTATCCGCAAGAATGGCTACGCGATCGAAGACGGCGAAATGGAACTGGGCGTGTCGTGCCTGGCCGTGGCGATTCCGAGTCGGACGACCCTGATGTCCATTTCGATGTCGGCGCCGGCCAGCCGGCTCACCCCGAGTGTCCGCAAACGAGCGGTTCCCTTCCTGCAAGCGGTTGCAGCACAACTTGCGACTGATCTGGACAGCGCCTCGGCTTGATTCGGCCGCTCGACGGCCTGAGAACGCCACAGATCACCGGCCCGGACGACCTCGCGGACAGATATATTTCGATCCTCTTGACGATCGCTGTGACCTCTGTCATATTCTACCTAGCGGAATACGTATTCCGCATGATGAAAGATGACAGACTCGTCATCGCGAAAGAGGGATAGTGAAAAGGGACCTTCCGATCACCGCAGCGGCCTTCGATGCGCTGCCCGCCGACGAGGCTGCTGAGCTCCTGCGTGCCTGCTGCGCCGCTCCCGGCTGGATTCAGCGTGTCACCGAGGGTCGCCCCTATACCGAGCGCGATGCAGCACTCGACGCATCGGACGACGGCTTCGCGCAGCTCGATGCGGCCGACGTCGCCGCAGCCCTGGCCGACCATCCCCGAATCGGCGGCACGGTCGACGACTCGTCGGACTCCGCTTCTTTCTCCCACGCCGAGCAGGCCTCGATGGGTGACGCCGACGAGCAGGTCCGCCGTGATCTGCTGACCGCAAATGCCGAGTACGAGGCGCGCTTCGACCGTGTCTTCCTGATTCGCGCCGCCGGCCGTCAGCCGCAGGAAATCCTCACCGAACTGCTACGCCGGATGGACAATGACGAGCACGCTGAGCTCAGCGAAGTCACCGAACAGCTCCGCCAGATCACCCACCTACGCCTGGAGGCGATGTTGCGATGAGCACCCTGTCAACCCACGTACTCGATGCCGTCAGCGGCACGCCTGCAGCTGGAATCCCCGTCGAGGCGCTCGCTCGAAACGACGCCGGCGAATGGAACAGCATCGGTTCGGGCGTCACCGACGACGACGGCCGCATCGCCCAGGTCGCCGACGAGGCCCTGACACCCGGCACCTACCGCATCGTCTTCGACACCGAGGATTACTTCGCCGGCCGCGGCGTCCCCGCGTTCTATCCCGAGGTGGCCATCACCTTCGTGGTTGCCGATGAGCGGCACTACCACGTCCCAGTCCTGCTCAGTCCGTTTGCATTTTCCACCTATAGAGGGAGCTGAACCGCATGTCCTATGTGTTGGGTCACAACCAGTACGGCAAGGCCGAAGTGCACGTCGTCCGAGTGTTCCGCGACAGCCGTGAGGGTCGTCACGACCTGGTCGACTACAACGTGAGCGTCTCGCTGACCGGCGATTTCGACGATGCGCACATCACCGGTGATCAGGCCAAGGTCCTCACGACCGACGCCTGCAAGAACACCGTCAACGCCTTCGCCAAGGAGGCCGGTGATGCGGTCCGTGCGCCGGAATCCTTCGCCCTCGCCCTCGCGAACCACTTCATGGACGACATCCCGCAGGTAGCGACCGTGAAGATCAACGTCGAAGCGTTCCCCTGGCAGCGGATCGGCGAGGAGGACCACGGTTTCCGTCGGATCAACGACTACATCCGCACAGTCACCGTCCGCCGCAGCGGCGACGACAAGCCCACCGTGGTCAGCGGACTGAAGGACTATGTAGTCCTGAAGACCACCGACTCGGAGTTCCACGGCTTCTACCAAGAGAAGTACACGACGCTGCAGCCGACCGACGACCGGGTGATGGCCACCTCCGTCACCGCGCAGTGGGCGCACACCACCGACGAGAACGTCGACTGGAACGCCTCGTTCGCCAACGTCGTGGACACCATGACCACGTCCTTCGGTGCGGCCTACAGCTACGCACTTCAGCACACCATCTTCGAAATGGGCCAGAAGGTCCTGGACGCCGAGCCCGGAGTCGCCGAGATCCGGATGAGCGCCCCGAACAAGCACCACTTCTGGATCGACCTGTCGCCGTTCGGTGTCGAGAACAACAACGAGGTCTTCCACGCGGACGACCGTCCGTACGGTCTGATCGAAGCCACCGTGCAGCGTTCGGCCGATGTGGACATGACCGGCGCTTACGAGCCGGGTCAAGCCTGGAGCTGATCCGCTCCGGATCGCATGCCGCGCCGCTGGCACGTACCCACGTGCTGGCGGCGCCGCCATGAGCACTTTTTGTAGGGCCAGACAGGACCGAGCAGGTCCGAGCAGCACCCGGAGCGTCGAGACCACCCCGCTGAACCAGCAGCATACGAATCGCGAATGTCGCAGCGCCGCAGCGCTTTTCATCGCGGGCACCCGTGCGTCAAAATCGAGATATATCCGATATCCCGAATCCCTTGACGTGACCCGAGTCACTCCCTACTATTCCGACATACGGAATCCAAATTACGTATGTCGGAATGCAGGCTGAACCAAGGAGCACCGATGACCGCGACCGCGGCACCCAAGACCAAACCACCCGTCCACCCAGTTGACGAGACGAGGTACTGCCAGCACCACAGCTGGCCATTTACGGCATGCAGCACGTCTTGGCGTTCTACGCCGGCGCCGTCATCGTGCCGATCCTGCTCGCAGGAGCCCTCAAACTGACCGACGAGCAGTTGATCCACCTGATCAACGCCGACCTGTTCACGTGCGGTATCGCCAGCCTGATCCAGTCCATCGGATTCTGGAAGGTCGGCGTCAAGCTTCCGCTGCTGCAGGGAGTCACCTTCACTGCCGTCGGGCCGATGATCCTCATCGGCACCAGCCACGGTGGTGGCACCGAGGGTCTGCTCTACATCTACGGCGCGACCATCGTCGCTGGTGTCTTCACCTTCCTGATAGCCCCGTTCTTCGGCAAGCTGGTTCGGTTCTTCCCACCAGTGGTCACCGGATCGGTCATCACGATCATCGGTCTGTCGCTGATCCCGGTCGCCGCCGGGGACGCCGTCACCGGCCCCGACGGCAAGCAGGACCCGGCGAACGGCAAGTACCTGCTGTACGCCCTCGGCACTGTGCTCTTCATCGTGTTGCTGCAGCGTCTCTTCCGCGGCTTCATCGCCACGATCGCAGTGCTGATCGGCCTCGTAGTCGGCACCCTGGTCGCTTGGGCGCTCGGCGATGCAGACTTCGGGGGCGTGGCCAAGTCCAGTGTCATCGGGGTCACCACCCCGTTCTATTTCGGCGCACCTAAATTCGCCCTCGGGGCCATCATCGCGATGGTCATCGTGATGTTGATCACTGCTGTGGAAACTACCGGTGACGTCTTCGCAACCGCGGAGATCGTCGAGAAGCGTGTCGGCGGAGAGGACGTCTCCAAGGCGCTACGCGCCGACGGTGTCGCGACCCTCATCGGCGGCATCCTGAACTCCTTCCCTTACACCTGTTTCGCAGAGAACGTCGGTCTGGTGCGATTGACTCGGATCAAGAGCCGATACGTCGTCGCCACGGCCGGTCTGTTCATGATTCTTCTGGGTCTGATCCCCAAGGCCGCCGCGATCGCCGCAGGCATCCCGTCCCCCGTCCTGGGTGGCGCGGGTCTGGCGATGTTCTCCACCGTCGCCGTCGTCGGTTTCCAGACGTTGACCAAGGTCGACTTCAACGACCAGCGCAACACCATCATCGTCGCGACCAGCGTCGGCCTGGCCGGCTTCGTCACAGCGCAGCCCGACGTAGCGAAAACTCTGCCGGCCAGCGCGCAGGTGCTCCTCGGTAGCGGCATCACGATCGGCAGTATCAGCGCATTCGTGCTCTACCTGCTCTTCTACCACGTGGGTGGCGGCCTCCAGCCGGTCATTGCCGACCGGTCGGGCAAGACCGTCCGCTTGGATGACGTCAACACGATGACCGAAGCGGACTTCCTCCAGTCCTTCGGCGGCCTCTTCCAGGGTCCGTCCTGGATGGCTCAGCGCGCCTTCGCCCAGCGTCCCTTCAAGGACACTGCCGATTTGCGCGCGGCGTTCCAGGAGTCGCTGTTCGCAGCTACCGCCGACGAGCAGAGCGAACTGATCCGCTCCTACCCGCGCCTGGGCCAGACGATCGACACCAGCAACATGGAGTCGATGGAGGACCAGGGCACTCGTGGCCTGACCCACCTCGCCCAAGAGGATCAGAGGAAACTCGACGAGCTCACCAACGCCTACGAGAAGCAGTTCGGCTTCCCGATGGTGGTGTGTGTACGCGAGGAGGGCGGCTTCGAGGAGATCCTCAAGCACGGCGAGGCGCGACTGCGCAACTCCTCGATCCAGGAGCACAACATCGCCATGGTCGAGATCGCGAAGATCTCCGGCTACCGCTTCGATCACCTCGTCGCGGATGCCAACCCGATCGCAGCTGCACGCGCTCGTCCCAACTTGTGACCACGTCCGTCGTGTCGTGGGGCGCAGCATCAGTGCCCCACCACACGACGGCCGGCGTGCAGGTGGTGTGATGGGTCTCACACCACTGATGGGTCTGTTCCGCATGGACAACCAGACCGAGGCACTGCCGTCGAACCATGCCGCCCCGCGTAATGGTGGGGCAGAGTTTCAGCGACTACGCAGTCAGGAGTCCACGCGATGACGATCGTTTCCCCCTCGCGCACCACCGGCACCACCTCAGACACCTCAAGCCCCCAGCTCACGGTGAACGGCATGACACGTTCGTTGGCCGACACCCCCTCCTACCTCAGCCTGTTGGATTACCTGCGCGGCCAGGGCCTGACCGGCGCGAAAGAGGGCTGCGCCGAAGGCGAGTGCGGCGCCTGCTCGGTGCTGGTCGCCCGTCCCGACGGCGACGGGACGTCATGGGTCGCCGTCAACGCCTGCCTGCCGCCCGCCGTTGGCTACAGCGGCCAGGAAGTCATTACCGCAGAGGGTCTCGGAGCCCCCGGGAATCTGCACCCGGTGCAGCAGGAGATGGCTGAGCGCGGCGGATCCCAGTGCGGTTACTGCACGCCGGGTTTCGTCTGCAGCATGGCGTCGGAGTACTACCGGTCGGACCGAGCGCCTCAATCCGAGACGGACGACGACTCGTCGTCCCTCACCGCTGCAGACACCGTCGCCCTCGATACCGATGGCCGCTGCGCTGGTGACCACGAGCCCGGTCCCAACGGCTTCGACCTGCACGCACTGTCGGGCAACCTGTGCCGTTGCACCGGGTACCGCCCCATTCAGGATGCGGCGTATGCACTGGGCCAACCGCCTGCCGATGACCCCCTCGTGCGGCGACTTTCCCGCCCCGCCCCCGAGGCCGAGCCCACTCGTGTGAGCGACGGCATCCACGAGTTCGTCCGCCCCGCCGATCTTCCCGAAGCACTGGAGTTACTGGCCGGTCAAGAGGAGAAGCTGCTGGTCGCCGGCTCCACTGACTGGGGTGTGGCAGCCAACCTCCTGATGGCCCGCTCCCCCCTGCTCATCGCGATCGACCGGCTCGCGGAACTGCGCGTGCTCGACGAAGGCGAGGAGTATGTCGAGGTCGGCGCCGCGCTCACCCTGACCGAGATCGAACGACGGCTGGACGGGCGAGTGCCGTTGCTGCACAAACTCCTCCCGCAGTTCGCCTCCCGGCTGATCCGCAACGGCGCCACCCTCGGAGGCAACCTCGGCACCGGATCACCGATCGGTGACAGCCTGCCGGTGCTGTTGGCGCTGGAGTGCCAGTTGGTGCTCGCCAGCAACCGCGGTGAGCGGGTTGTGGAGTTGGCCGACTACTTCACCGGGTACCGCCAGACCATTCGCGACGCCGACGAGCTCATCAAGGCCGTGCGCGTCCCGTTGCCGTTGGCGAAGCAGACGGCGTTCCACAAGATCGCCAAACGACGCTTCGACGACATCTCCAGTGTCGCCGTCGCGATCGCCGTCGACATCGAGGACGGCGTCGTGCGCCATGCCCGGATCGGGCTGGGCGGAGTGGCGTCGACCCCGCTGCGGGCTCTCGACACCGAGGCTGCCCTCGAAGGCAAGCCGTGGACCTTGGCCACCGCGCGGAGCGCCGCACGGGTGCTCGGAGCCACCGGAACCCCGATGGACGACCACCGCGCGAGCAGTAAATACCGGGCAGCGATGTTGCGCACTGCGCTGCTGAAGTTCCATTCACAGACCGCAACACAGGAGGTCGGCGCATGAAGACACCCCACGAAGTTCTCCCCTCCTTCGCCTTACCCACCGAGGTATCTCCCCCGCCACGCTCCCCCGAATACCTCGTCGGGGCCCAAGGCTTCGTCACTTCGATACTTCGCGAGGACCCCGCATGAGTTCTCTATCCGAGCGTCCCAACAACTCCGTCGTAGGTCAGACGATTCCGCACGAATCAGCTGACCTGCACGTCACCGGGCTCGCGCTCTACACCGACGACCTGGTGGGTCGCACCAAGGACTGCCTGCACGCGTGGCCGGTTCAGTCGTTGCACGCGCACGCCAACATCACCCGGCTCACCACCGCGCCGGCGCTCGAGGTCGATGGAGTGGTCCGGGTACTCGGCGCCGACGACGTCAGTGGAGTGAACGATGCGGGCACCAAGCACGACGAACCACTCTTCCCGACCGAGGTCATGTACTACGGCCACGCGATCGTGTGGGTCCTCGGTGAGACGCTGGAGGCAGCCCGGCTCGGCGCGGCCGCAGTCGAGGTCGAATACGAGGTGTTGCCCTCCATCATGACCGCCCGTGAGGCGATTGCCGCCGAAAGCTTCCAGGGCGCGGCTCCGCACATGGAGCGCGGCGACATCGGCACCGGCTTCGACCAAGCTGCGCACATCTTTGCCGGTGAGTTCGAATTCAAAGGTCAGGAGCACTTCTACCTGGAGACGCATTGCTCGCTGGCGAACGTGGACGAAAACGGTCAGATCTTCGTGCAGTGCAGCACTCAGCACCCGAGTGAGACCCAGGAGATCCTGTCCCACGTCCTCGGCTTACCCGCGAACGAGATCACCGTGCAGTGCCTGCGGATGGGTGGCGCGTTCGGCGGGAAGGAAATGCAGCCGCATGGGCTGGCTGCGATCGCCGCGCTCGGCTCGATAGTGACCGGACGTCCGGTCCGACTGCGGCTCAACCGCACCCTGGACATGACGATGACCGGCAAGCGGCACGGTTTCCACACCAAGTGGCGCGTCGGCTTTGATGCCGAGGGCAATCTGCTTGCGCTGGATGCCACCCTGACCGCTGACGGAGGTTGGAGCATCGACCTGTCCGAGCCGGTCGTCGCACGCGCGGTGTGCCACATCGACAACGCGTACTGGATCCCCAATGTGCGCGTCAATGCGCGGATCGCCAAGACCAACAAAACCTCACAGACCGCGTTCCGTGGTTTCGGTGGCCCGCAGGGCATGCTCGTGATCGAGGACATCCTCGGCCGGTGTGCACCCCTGCTCGGCAAGGATGCCGCCACGTTGCGGGAGCAGAACCTCTACGGCCCGGATCAGACCACTCCCTACGGTCAACCGGTCACCCAGTGGGAGCGTCTGCACCGCGCCTGGGACCAGGTCGTCACCTCTGCTGACATCGAGCGGCGTCGAGCAGAGATCGCTGACTTCAACGAAACCCACGCCGACGTCAAGCGCGCGATCGCCATAACACCGGTCAAGTTCGGCATCTCGTTCAACCTGACCGCCTTCAACCAGGGCGGCGCGCTCGTGCTGGTCTACAAAGACGGGTCGGTGCTGGTCAACCACGGTGGCACCGAAATGGGGCAGGGTCTGCACACCAAGATGCTGCAGGTCGCGGCCACCTCGCTGGGCGTACCGCTGTCGATGGTGCGGCTCGCGCCGACCCGCACCGACAAGGTGCCCAACACTTCTGCCACCGCAGCCAGTTCGGGAGCCGACCTCAACGGTGGCGCCATCAAGAACGCCTGCGAGCAGATCATCGAGCGGCTGCGCCACCAGGCGTCCCAGCACTTCGGGGTGAACGCCGCTGACGTGCGGTTCAACGACGGAATGGTCACTGCAATCGGCAGCAAGGCCGAGCCGATGAAGTGGGCGGACCTGACAATGCGTGCCTACTTCAACCGCGTGCAGCTGT
>JAABUM010007028.1_pt1 | contig 10635 bp, 6 predicted proteins | sample 5559161 | NCBI WGS metagenome assembly JAABUM01 (sample SAMN10711868, study PRJNA513369) | rock metagenome | isolation source: Antarctica rocks | place: Antarctica: Victoria Land, Siegfried Peak nord | reverse complement strand
CGGTGACCCGGGATACCAGTTCGTCAGCCATGATCTGGCCGCGGGCGCGACCATCGCCGGTGGCGATGGTGCTGTCGGCCGATTTACTCAGGGCCGCGTAAACAGCGACGCCGTACGCGACGGGCAGCAGCGCCGACAGGCGGGTCATGGTGTCCGGTGCCGGGCGCAGCGAAATGTGGCGATCTTTGACTGCGCCGCGGATCTTGCCCATGACGGCTTCAGGATCCAGGCGGTAAGCGATGGCTGCCGCGCGCGATTGAGCGGTGCGATCGCCGAGTCTGGGCAGGTCACCGCCGATGACAGTGTCGGCGTGACGTCGGTCGGCTGGGGTGAGGCAGGCGAACTGCTCGAGGACGATGCGGGCTCGGCGCTCGGTGGTGTCGCCGCGCCGCAGCGCACTCAACGTTTGTGGCATCTCGTCGACCAGCGCGAAGGCGGTTGCCACGTGTCGTTGCCCGTGGAAGCGCGAGTCGTGACGGGTCAGGGCGACCTGGGCGGCGATGCTTCGTCGGGTGGTCTCCGCGCTCTGCTTCCGCGCGGCGCCCGCTGCGGTTTGGGAGACTGCGAAGGTGTGCGTGAGCCGCGCCTGCGCAGCAGCGCACGCTGCTTTCAGTCGCTCCAGTGCACCGATCTGGTCGATCAAAATGCTATCCGGGTGGTGCGCTTGCAAGTTGTTGACCGCGTCGATCAGGTCAGCCACACTGCCACGGATCACGGCGGCAGGAGATGCCAACACCGAGCCGCTGTGAGTGGACATACGTTCGATTCTACCTGATCTCCTCGAAGCCCACAAGGCCCTTGAGCCGAGGTACGGCAATGTTGGATCCCCTCGCTGCTACCTACGGCCGCGTCAAATCTCGCGGCACGATAGCAGCGACAACAGCACGATTTCCGCGGAGCAATGATTGCGAATGGTGGCATTTGCGGGCGATCCGCAGACAGCGACCCAGATCGCCGGCCACCGGGTAGCCGCGCATCCGACAGCGCACCTCGGCCTCAGCGCATCCAACTGCGCACCCGGCCTCAGCGCCGGACGAACTCAGCGCCGGACGAACTCGACGTCGTAGATCTCACGCCCGGCCGCCAGTCCGCGTCGTTCGAATCTGGTCGTTGGCCGGAAGTCGGGCCTCGGGGCCCACCCCGCACCAGCGTTGCGCAATGCCTTTGTGCTGGTGCAGGCGGCCAGCATCTGCTCCGCGTACGGCGCCCAGTCCGTGGCCAACCGAAAGGCGCCGCCCTTGCGGAGTCGGGAGGCCACGAGCGCGGTGAAGTCGGCGGTGACCAATCGGCGCTTGAGATGCTTGGTCTTGGGCCACGGATCCGGAAAGAACAACCAGACCTCCGCAAGGGATCCGGGCGCCATCAGATCGGTCAGAATCTGGGCACCGTCTCCACGCATGACCCGGACGTTGTCCGCTCCGCTGCGCGCAAGATGATGAAACGTTTGCGCCACACCGGGTTTGTAGACCTCGATGGCGAGCAGGTTCACATCCGGCCGGGCCAGTGCCATGGCTGCGGTGGATTCGCCCATTCCGGAGCCGATCTCGACCACCAGGGGAGCTGATCGTCCGAAGACGCGATCGGCATCGAAGGGATCCGCCGATCCGAAGACCTCGGGATCGAGGTACCAGCTACCGGCGTGATCGTTCCAGGCCCGGCGTTGCACATCGTTCAACCGGCCACCGCGAGGATTGAAACTCACCACTCGGCGGAAGTGAGCGGGCAACCCGTCGTTCGGGTTGGCGGTGCGTATCCGCGCGTCCTGCATGTTCGCGAGGGTAGGTGCCTCGGCTCGCAGAAAGCGAATCCGCGCCAGCGGGTCTGCCCGAAGTCAGGCGTCGCGCCTGTTCAGGGCGACGGCGGCGATCAGCCACAGCACCACTCCGGTGGCCAGGAACACCAACAATCCCTGCACGGGTGTCGGCCCGGGACGGTCGGAGACGACATTGTCCAGTCCAGGAACATTGAAGGTGGGGGTGATGAACTGGTCACCTGCGGTGAAAGGCAGCCACGGTTCGACCTTCGGGCCGATAGTGGGAATCAAGGTGAAGAGCGGCTCCACGAGCAGCGGCCACAGCAGCAGCAGGGTGATCGCACCCGCGGATTGACGCACCAGGGTACCGATCGCGACCGCGATCACCGCTGCGATGGCGAAAAGCGCAGCGTAGCCGGCAACCTCGCGCCATGTCTCGCCTTCGAGTACCAGCGGTAGCGGAGGTTCCTTCGCCAGGGCCTTGGCAATGAAGAAGGCCCCGACCGCGCAGACGAAGCCGACTACTGCGCCGAGGCCTGCCAGAAGGAGTGTCTTGGCCAACAACACATTCGCCCGTTTCGGTGCCGCCAGGAAGGTGCTCCGGATGGTGGAGAACCGGTACTCGGTCGTGATCGCCAAGGCGGACATGATCATGAAGATGCTCTGCCCCAGACCGACTCCGCGCAAGGCGAGGAACGGGATGGCTGCGTGACCGCTGTCCACGAGACCGATGAGCAAACTGAAGGCGACCGCCGCAGCCACGGTGGCTCCGAGGCACCAATAGGGGGACCGGGTGGAGAAAAGTTTGATGCGCTCGACGGAGATCAGGCTCATGCCGGTCACTTCCCTTCGGGGCTGTTGTAGGTTGACGCTGCTGCCGGCACCAAATTCGGTGGTGCGTTCGGCGGTATCGACGGCGCGCTCCCCGTCATCGGGTGGCCACCGTATTCCACCGAATCGCCGGTGAGTTGCATGAAGGCCTCTTCCAGGGATCCCTGTACGGCCGCCAATTCGTGCAGGGTGATTCCGGCCGCACCGGCCAGATCGCCGACCTGCTCGATCGGTGCGCTGTGGATGGTGAGTGCATTGTCCGTCGGCGTGACCCGAATACCGTTGCTCTGCAACAACTGTGTCAATTCTGCGAGGCGTGGGGAACGGACCCGAACGGTGGATTCAGTTGATTGTGAGATGAAATCGGCGGTTTGCGCATCGGCGATCAGCTTTCCGCGGCCGATGACGATCAGATGCTCGGCGGTGACGGCCATCTCGGACAGCAGATGTGAAGAGACGAAGACGGTGCGCCCCGAAGCGGCGAGGCTTTGCATGAATTGCCGGATCCACAGGATGCCCTCGGGATCGAGCCCGTTCACCGGTTCGTCGAACAGCAACACCTGCGGGTCGCCGAGAATCGCACCGGCAAGACCCAGCCGCTGCTTCATGCCGAGCGAGTACTTTCCGACCGTCTTCGATGCCACCGCAGCAAGGCCGACGGTCTCCAGGACCTCGTCGACGCGCTTGACGGAGATCCCGTTCGACGCGGCCATCCAGCGCAGATGCGATCGTGCGGATCGGTTGGGGTGCACCCAATTGGCATCCAGTAGCGCTCCGACTTCCCTCAACGGTTTCGTCAGTGACGCGTATTTCTGCCCATTGATCAGGGCTTGACCTGAGGTCGGATTGTCCAGGCCGAGGATCATCCGCATGGTGGTGGACTTGCCGGCGCCGTTCGGCCCGAGAAACCCCGTGACGGCCCCTGGGTGGACGACGAACGACAGTTGGTCGACGGCCTTGGTCTGGCCGAACGATTTGGACAGCCCCGCTACTTCGATCATGGAGCCATACTCTCCCAGCTCGTGCGGTGAGGCGCATCGAATGGGAAGTTTGTCGGCGTGTCCCTTCCACTGTCGAGATCACCCGACTAGCGGTTGTCTCAACCGAAAACGCATGCGGTTCAACGACATTGGCAGTCGCACTCGATCGCCGGTCCGGTAAGCCTGATTTCAGTGCTGGCCGATCATCGATCCGACGCGGCTACCCACTGCTACCGCCACCACGATGACAACGGCGACGATGAGGGAGGCCATCAACGAATTGAGGGGTTTGCGCATGTCGCGGGCTCCCCGGTCGCGGGCGTGCAGCAACAGGGCCAACGCTGTCAGGGAACGAGTGGCGTGCGCCTGCAGCACGACCTTCGGGCGGATCTGACTCATCGCTCGCTCGACGGCCGGTCGGAGGGTCGACCTTCCGGCTCGATGGCGGTTTCGTTGCCCGGATCGGTGTCAGACCGGAGGCCGTTCCCAGATGCGCCTGTAGGTGCGTCGCGAGGCACGCTTTCAGGGCTGCCCAGACGACGGACGACCATGGTGCCGAATCCACGCTCGAACCCGGCGGCACGTGGGGTCGGGGCGTCCTCGAACTCGACGGGTGGGACGCCTTCGCCGCTTCCGGACGTTGCCGACTCGTCCGTCTCGGAGTCCTGCGCCCGCGTCGTGATGCTCTCCGCGGTGGCTCGGAGCAGCATGTCCAGGTCGTTGGTGAGCTCGGGATAGGCACTGGCCGTCGAGAGCACAACCGTCCAGCTCGTGCCGGGGATGGGCACGAAGATCTGGATGCTGGTGAGCGCGGCAATCTGGGCGGTTCCTGGCACTACCATCGTCATTCGATCGCGGTGCAACAGGGCCGGACCCGAATTGGTCGCGATCTCCGTGACCACACCGGAACGGGGGAGGATGTCGTGGACCCGACCGATGCCGGCGGCCCGCCCATCGCTTGCGAAGGCGAGGTGAATACCGAAGCTCGCCGCACCGCCGGCCGGCAGTCGGCCGACGGTGATCAGGCTGAGGGCCGCACCCGCGCGCTGGCAGTCCGCGACCAGACCTTCCAGCATCGACATCACCTGGCGGCGCTCCTTCGCCGGGAGGCGCGAGCCACGCCAGGCGGTGTCGATCAAATCTTCGGCCGAGCGCCGCCAAGTGCTCGGGTTCGAATCCAACTGCGACCACGCAGCGGGAACCCGTAACCACAGCGGGAACGGCGGAAAAGGCACCTCGGAATTGAGCTCGATCCGGTCGCCGGTCAGCTCGCCGACCGTCGTCACACCGCCCCTCGCGCTCTGGCCGAGCCACGGGCGCCGCCGGGATTCATGGATTGCGAGTTCGGCATCGAACTGCGCGACCATGGTGCCGATCTGGGTGCTGATGTCACCGAGACCGCCGATGTTCTCGCCGAGCTTCTTGACGCTCTGTTCCCACTCGCTCCGGAAGTCGCCGAGGGCCGAGTTGATCCGATCCTGGTCCTGGGTGAAGCCGATGATCTCGAAGGCACCCTTGCTCTTCGACCCGAGTTGTTCGGAGATGCCCGCCAGGTTGCCGCCAACGGCCTGCAGCGCCTCGTACGGATATTGCGCGTACTCCGACATGTCACTCCCGTTCCTGGCTCGCCCGAGAGCAAGCCTGTTTCAAACCGTTGCCACCGGCTGCGGCCGGTGCGTCAACGACCGCGGTCGCACACCGCCTACGACGGTGACGACGGCAGCGGGGTTCCCCCTCGTCCGTGATCGCCGGCTCATGCTTGCGGTTCCCGAATCGAGGACCACTGACTACCGGCGGACGATCGGTGCCTATTCTGGCAGTTCCCGCGTCGAGCCGCCGGAACTGTCCACAGCGCAATCACCGGCCGGCCTCCACCAGCGGCAATGACGTTCCACCAACCGTCCCGGGACATCCACCAAGTTCGCGGACCGCACTGCACATCGACGGCACTGCTGAGGGGATTGCATATGGTGCCGGATCAGGCGCAGTACAGCTCGGCGCTAGCCGGCGCCTTGTCGGTAAACGCAGGTTCGGGCAGGGCCCCGTCAGGCAGCGCAGTCTGGGGCAGGACCGTGTCGGGCAGCGCCGTGTCGGCCAGTGCAGCATCGGCCGGTACCTCGTCGGCCGGTGCCCCGTCCGCCGGTGCCCCGTCGACCAGCGAAGGTTCGAGTTCTGGGTGGCGGCATCGGCTGCGGCAAGCTCTAGCCGCAGCCGACCCGCGGCTTGCGCTCGGCGTCGGCCGGCTCCGGCGGGTTCGGGCAACACTGCCCGGGTCGGCCAACGGCCGGACGGTAGCTGTGATCGGGCGGGTGCCCGGATCCGGTACGAGTACGGTCGTCGCTTCGATGGCGTTGGCTGCGGCCGGCTACACGGGTAACCGAGTGGTCGTGGTGGAGACCAATCGGTCCGAACCGGCCGCTGGAGCACGGCGGGTGACCACTCTGCTGGGCGGGATCGGGAATGGTCGGCTACCGACGCTGCTGGCGGTACCGGGCGGCGAAGCGGTGGCCCGGCGACGACTCAGCGCCGCCAGCACCCCAGGATCAGCGGTGCCTGTGCTCGAGCTTCCGCCGCGGTCAGGTAATTTCGCCCCCCAGGTGCTGGAACAGACTTTGGCGCGGCTTCGTCACCGCGCTGACCTCATCATCCTCGACACGCCGAGTGACCGGTCCGAACCCGTGTTCCACGCGGTCCTGCACCTGGTCGACCACGTCCTGCTGGTGCTGCCCGCAGATCGGTCCGCACCGGAGCGGCTCGCCGCGGCCAGGAGGTGGCTGGCGGCCACCCCCGGGCCGGCCCGCCGCCACAGCGTTTCGGTGGTTCTGGTGGCGCAGTCAAGGTTCGTACCGCGATGGCGGCCCGGAGAGTTGCCGTGGGTCTTGTTGCGCAGGGACGGGGCGCTTCGGCGCGGCACGGTGGGCCGGATGTCCAGACGGTCGCTCGTCGCGGCTCTGCAATTGGTCGGCGCGGTCTCCGGCTGAGCCACGGATCAGCAGATGCGCTGCCCGGCGCTCTCAGCTGCTCGATAGCCGGTCGGCCCCGGCGCGGTGGATTCACACCTCCGAGCAAGCCAACGACGATCATCGAACGGCGATCATCGAACGGCGATCAGTCGAGTGCATCTCGCGGCCGGTATCCGAGCTGCACGAGGGACGGTTTACGGCCGCGGCGAACGAGGGTGCCACGTCCGGGCGGTTGGACCGACAGGTGGACACCCGGATAGAACGCACCCTCCTGACGGTCGCCCGACAGCAGCAAACCGACGGCGCCCACTTCGCGGAGCCGCTGGGGAATCGGTTCGTACAGGGCCCGGCCGGCGCCGCCGGAGCGCCTGGCCAGAATCAGATGGAAACCGACGTCACGGGCCTGCGGCAGGAACTCGACGAACGGCGCCAACGGGCCGGCGCCGCCCGGAGACAGCAGGTCGTAGTCGTCGACCAGCACAAAAATCTCCGGACCGCGCCACCAGGACCTGGTTCGCAGCGCAGCGGCCGTCACGTCTTCCGGTGGCAGTCGGCCGCTCAGCTCGCTCGCGACGCCCTTCGCCATTCCGGCCGCCATCGCGGCGGTGCCGGCGTACGCGCCGAGGTAGTCCTCGGGCACCACGTCCAGCAACGTTCGACGAACGTCGAAGACCGCGAACACCACTTCCTGGTCGGTGTATTTCGACACCAGATCGCTGACGACGAGTTCCAGCAGGGAAGTCTTGCCCGATTCGGCATCACCGATGATCATCAGGTGCGAATCAGCGCCGCGCCAATTGAGTTCGATCGGCTTGAGGTCCGTCTCGTCGATGCCGATGACCGTGCCGACCCGTGGGCCTGCGTCGGCCCGCAGGCGGGCCAGTTCGACCACCGTGGGCAGCATCCGGATGGGTGGGACCGGGGCGCCCGGCCAGGCCGAGGCCACCGCCTGCACCAAGGTTTCGATGGACCCGGCCGAGTGCAGGAAAGGCTGACAGATTTGTACTTGCAGTCCGCCCTCGATCAGACATCGCCCGGGATTGTCCCCCCGCAGGTTGGCCGCCTGTTTCCGGCCGATCACCGAGTCGCCGGAATCGTTGAGCCGGAACTCGATCTTGTGGCCGATCGCCGCCTGCAATTGCATCCGAATGTCGGACCACCGACCGGCTGTGAGAATCAGATGGATGCCATAGCCGGGGCCTCTGGTGCCCAGATCCTGAACCACATCGGCGAGATCTTCGAAATCGCTGCGCAGCACCGGGAAGTTGTCGATCACCAAAAAAATGTCGGCCACCTCTAGCTCGGCAAGTCGACCCTGCCGGAACAGCGTGCGCATCGAGTCCACCGAATCGATACCGAGCCGGCCGAACATCTCCTCACGCTCGGTCATGGCGCCGGCCACCTCTGCGACGGTGCGCCGCACCCGATCGACATCGAGCCTGGGGGCCACCCCGGCGACGTGGGGCAGCCCGTTCAGAACGCGGAGCGCGCCACCACCCAGATCCAGGCAGTAGAAGGAGACTTCGCCCGGCTGGTGCCTCAAGGCCGAGGACAGCACCAGCGTGCGCAGCAAATTCGACTTGCCCGTCTGCGGTGCACCGAGAATGGCGAGGTGCCCGCCCGAAGCGCCCAGGTCCAGCAACAGCGGTACCTGCTTCTGTTCGGCCGGCTTGTCCAGCAGCCCGAGTGGAACGGTCAGCGAATCCGGAACCTGTCCGCCCTGGTTCGAGCCGACCGAATCGTTCGAGCCGACCGAATCGGCGGTCCGCAAACCCAGCACCGGATCGGTCACCACCGGGCCGAGTACGGCGTCGAGCGCGAGCTCCTGCGGCAGCGGCGGTAACCAGATCTGGGCGACCTTGCTCCCCGCGCGGGCCAACTGCCCGACGGCGACATCCAGCACCGTCGCCGCCAGCACGTCTGTTCCACCGGCCTGGACCGGTAGGTCGGACGTCATCGCGGCCAGATAGGCGGCGGTGTCGTTGAAGAACGGGAACGGCGAGGGGACGGGCGCAGCGTCGACCAACGTCTCACCGGTGACCGGCGGCACGTACGGGCCGGAGACGTAGCCGGCCTTGAACCGCTGGAAAACGGTGGTGTCGACCTTGAGGTACCCGGAGCCGGGAATGGGAGGCAGCTCGTACGCATCGCCGACGCCCAGCACGGCCCGCGATTCGCCGACGTTGAAGGTGCGCAGACCCAACCGGTAGGACAGGAACGACTCCAGCCCGCGCAGCCGACCCTCCTCGAGTCGCTGGCTCGCCAGTAGCAGGTGTACGCCGATGGACCGGCCGATCCGGCCGATGGCCAGGAACAGCTCGATGAAATCGGGCTTGGCCGTCAGCAGCTCGCCGAACTCGTCGATCACCACGAACAGGTTGGGAAGCGTCGCCGCACAGGCCACGTCGCCACTGTCCCGGCGGCGGTTGTACTCCGTGACGTTCGGCAGATTGCCGGCGTCCGCGAGCACCTGCTGGCGCCGTTTCATCTCACCGAACAGCGCGTCGTGAAGTCGATCGACCAGCCCGGTGTCGTCGGAGAGGTTCGAGATCATGGCGGCGCAATGAGGAGTGTCCTCCAGTCCTGCGAACGTGGCGCCACCCTTGTAGTCGACAAGTACCAGCGAGAGTCGCTCCGGCGGGTGCAGCATGGCCAGCGTCAGCACGACCGTCCGCAGCACCTCCGACTTGCCTGATCCGGTCGCCCCCACGCACAGGCCGTGCGGCCCCATGCCACCGAGAGCCGGCTCCTTGAGGTCCAGGAAGATCCGTTCCCCGGCCGGGCCGAGTCCGAACGGAACGCGCAGGAAATCGCTCGTCGTCCGGGGCTGCCACGTCTGCCGGGGGTCGAAGTTCCCGGGATCGGGAACGCCGACCAGATCGCCGAGATCGAGTGTCGCCTCCAACGGCGCGGCGGCCGACGTCTCCTCGACCAGGCGCACCGCCGTCAGCTCCCGGACCACGGTCCGCACCGTGGACGGATCGAGCAGGTCCGGGCGACCGGTCCTGGCACCGGCGGCCCTGATCCGGGCTTCGGCGAGATCGTCGTCGGTCGGTGGCCGGAGATCCTCGACGAGGATGCCCTGCTCGGAACAGATCAACCGCACATCGACGCGTTCCGGCTCGTGAACCGCGGATTCCACCAGGCTGATGACATGTATACCCAGATCGGCCGGGCCGAGTTCGGTCGGCAGACCGGCGAACAGATCGCCCGTCGGGCCCCCGAGGTCGAGAACGAGAACGATGGCCGGCCCGAATCTCGACGGATCTGCTCGGCCGAACCGACCGGCTCGCACGGCCTCGCCGGTGCGGCGGGAGATTTCCGGGCCAAGCAGCTGGGCGAGCGCCTCCGGGTGCTCGGTCGCCAGTCGTTTGGGTGCCGCTCCATCGAACTCGACCTCCGACAGTGAATGCGGCAGCCATTTGAGCCAGCCCAGCCACCCTGCAGCTCGCCGCGGAACACAGGCGTAGAGCCGCAGCTCACCCGGCCCGTGCCAGGACACCAACTGCAACAACGCCGCCGTGACCACCCCCCTGGCGGCTGCCGGCGGCCCGACCACCGACACCCGGCCGGACACCGGAAGGCCGACCGGCATACCGCTGACCATCCGGTCACGCTCGACGATGCGCAGCACGGCAGCAGCGATGACGATGTCCGGCTCGGCCAGTGGATCGCGATCCGGCGGCGCGATCACCCGCTGCCAGAGCGGACTGGCGCCGGTACCGATCCGGGCGATCAGGAAGTCCGGATCTTCCGGTCGGCGCTCCCACAGACGCAGCGGATCGCGTACCAGCTCCGGGAGCGAGGACGGCTCGGGATGGTGTCTCAGGGCCAGCATGCGTTGTCGCCGCACGGCATCGGCAAGTTCGGCCCGCACCTTGTCCAGGTAGTCCAGATACCGTCGCCGCAGGTCGGTGGCGCGTTTGCCCGCTCCGGTCCGCTGCGCCACGAACATGACGATGGCCCCGATGATGGTCGCCATCAGCATGATGCCGCCCGCGATGAGCATCACGGGATTGCGGTTGGCAACGATCATCACCAACGAACCGACACCGCCCATGATCGGCATCAGAATCTGCATCACGCCCTGCAGCCCGGCTGCCGCATC
>JAABUM010007027.1_pt1 | contig 10636 bp, 11 predicted proteins | sample 5559161 | NCBI WGS metagenome assembly JAABUM01 (sample SAMN10711868, study PRJNA513369) | rock metagenome | isolation source: Antarctica rocks | place: Antarctica: Victoria Land, Siegfried Peak nord | reverse complement strand
ACTGCGGCACGAAGGGCTTCATCGGCAATGGACGCAGGATCGAAGTTCTCAAGCATGCGTCTATCCTACCGCAGGTGGACAGCTTTCGCCAAAGTCGCTCGCCGCGACTTACTGAGAGGACGCTCGTTATGATCCCCGTCACAGGGTCAGCTGTGCAGGTGCGTGATCTTGGTCGGTTCGAGCGCGGCCCAGCTCAGCCTGCGCGCCCGAGCCAGGAGCGCTCTGTAACGATCGTGCGTAGCTTCGTGGATGCGTACAATCGTCATGATCTCTCAGGAGTTCTCGCTACAATGGCGGACCGCGTTCAGTATGGGGACTGTGACTACACACATGGTCAAGGTGCAGCGATGCGTGGCATAAACGATCTGAGGAACTGGCTGCTGGGTCGCTTTGCTGAACACGAGCAGTTCTTACAGGCACAGATCGGTGTGCCGCCGGGCAATCGCCAACCGCCGGTTGCAGCTCTTTCGTTCCTACGTACTAGTGATGCCCTGCAGGCTCAGGGGCGTGTAAGGGAGTCAGCCGCCAAGATATTTCTCACGCCGGATGGTAGCCGCTTGGCATTTGTTGCCTTGGGAGGTGGAGCTAACTGCCTGAACTGAATCTACTAGCCCATCCCGTTCATCCGCAACCCTTGCGCGAAACGTACGACGGTCCTCCTCCTGGGGCAACGTAGGGCCAGCTATCAGCGGGATGCCTTACTAGTAGGCTGTCCCACTGATAGTTGACCGTATGCTATCCCAGGACAAAGATGATCACATGCCTCACCCAATGGTCAGGTTTCAACAGGATGGCCTACTAGTGGTGCGACAGGAATGAATTGACTGCGGGCGCAGATCGGCAGTTCTCGTGCAGATGCCCCGGTCAAACGTGTAAACGGGCTCGCGGCACCAGCGCAACCCGACCTTGTGCGTCCTCACTGTCATGCCCTCAGCATACCGTGCATCGGCCACGCGTTTCATAGGTGGTGGTGGCCCGGACCGGGTCATGAGCAACTTGTATAGAAAGATGCCTCGTGGCTAATGTGCTTGAACGGAGGGAGCCGCTATGAAGAGCAAGATCATTACGGTGCAAGGTATCCTGATACTGATAGTCCTCCTGATAAGCGCTTGTGGGGGCCAGACACTGGCAGCGCGTCAGATCGCTGCCAGTGTCTGGCCAGCACGAGTGAACCAGCCTAAGCCCGGCTTTGGCTAATTGAACACTGGACTCACTCTCATGCCACCAGAGCAGGACGCGCTAAGCACGGAGAGTTTTTCACTCTCCGCTCGGCTTTCGTTGAACATGAGAGGGTGTCGCAAAGTGCCGATAGGCCAGCAAGAGAGGGAAGCCAAAGGGGTCAGTCCATGCTCACCCTCTCGTCTCTCCCGATAGCATAGTAGCGTCAGCCTTCACGAGACAGAGAATTCCCTGGGGTACCGAGGAACTCATCGATCCTCTAGACTGTATGGGTGAGCGGACGGGTGCTGCTCTGGTACACTTCGGACACGTGGGGCCACTCAGCAGGAAAGGCAAGAAGGAGCATTCTGATGAAGCAGGCGACGCCACTTGTTGTTCTTGGTTTGATCCTCCTGCTGCCCAACAGCACTGCTGGCGTGCATAGCAGTGCTCATCCACATGCTTCTGTTCATAATGTGCAACACATCAGACTATCTGCTGCAGCCACAGGCGCAGAACGGGTGTCCCGCGCGCGGTGCGTCCCGTCCATAGACTATGGCGATGCAAACGGCATTGCCCTCGATCCCCAGGGGCATGTCTATGTGGCCTCTGTGGCCAGCTATACAGATGCAGGGAGCGGCATCGAGATTCAGAAACGCTCGCGCACAGGGACACTGCTGGCGACATGGACACTCCATGGCGCCGTCCCAGCACACCTGCGCCACCCCACGGGCATCGCGGTTGACGCGCAGGCGACGATCTACGTGGTCAGTCCCGCGACAAGCCGCATCTATAAGGTGTCAGCGACCGGCGCGCTGCTGGCGTCGTGGGGCAGCAAAGGAGAGGGGCCTGGACAGCTCGCCTCTCCTGTGGGCGTGGCCGTCGATGGACGGGGACACGTCTACGTCACCGACAGAGGCAACAACCGCATCCAGATCTTCTCCGCGACGGGCACACTCCTCGCGGTATGGGGCAAGAAACACGACTACAATCATCCGGGGCAGTTCGCGCTGCCTGCGGGCATCGCCGTCGACGCCCAGGGCAGAGTCTACGTGGCGGACGAAAACAGCACGACCCTGATCCTGTCTCCCGCAGGCAAGACGCTCACGGCGTGGGGGTCCAAAGGCGACCAGCCGGGTCAGTTTCGTCATCCTGTGGGCATCACCGTCGATACGCACGGCCGGCTCTACGTGGCCGACAAACTCAATGCCCGTATTCAGATCTTTTCTGCTGACGGGACGGCGCTGACGAGATGGCTAACAGGAGATGGGGTGACGGGGTGGTTCTCAACACAGGGACCCGCGGGAGGACAACCTGCTTTCCCCACTGGAATCGTCATCGATCCCGCGGGCAACAGCTATGTGGTCGAAGGGTGGTGCAGCAGCCAGATCCAGAAGTTCTCCCCAACCCAAACATCCCTCGCCACGTGGGCCCTTCAGTAGGAGCGCCACCCAGAAGGGGAGTGACGCGCAAGGGGCCGAACGTGACGGATGTCGTCATGCGTCCACTCCATCAGCCGTCCCCTCGGCACCCCCACTCATGCCGCTGGCCGGTGGATGCACGTTCTCGCAGTGTCAGGGCAAGGTGACGTGGAAGGTCCAGGGGCCGCCACTGAGCCGCGGTTGGCCATCTGTGCGCGCTTCAAGGGTGGCCGTCACAACCTTCTCCGTGGCGCCAAGCGGCTCGAAGGTGTAGATAGCCACCCCTCCGGCGGAGCGGCCGGCCACGTTTATGATGGTCCGGCCGTTGGCCACCAGGATGGGTGTGACATTGTCCCACGTTGCGCCGCGCACGTACAGCCGCGTCTCCAGTGGCGTGGCTACGAGCCGTTCCAGCGTCATCGTTGTCCCGCCCGCTGCCACGGCCTGGGGGAGGTCGGCGACCCGGCCAGGGGTGAATGGGACGGTAAAGTCGAAGATCAGGGGCTTGGTCGCACCTGTCAGTGTGCCGCTACTGGAACACAGGACCGGTGCAGTGAGGCGCAGGACAACCTCGGGTGGTGCGCCCCTGATGGCGCTGCCATCATAGGTGATGACTGATCCTACTGCACCTGCAGAGCCACCTGGTTGCCCACTGTAGCCACCCACACTGAAGATCGAGGGCAGTTCTACGCTCTGGGCATCAGTCAGCCTGGGCATGTCTACCAGGCCAGTGGGGGTCGTGCCCGGCGTGGTGGTCAATCCGACCACCACGCGGTTGGCGTCCGCATAGACACGGGTGACTGTCACGGTGAGGCCACAGGCACTCTGTGACAGGTTGAGCACGCGGCCGAGATTTTTCTCGACGACAAGGTGCTCCAGCGGCGTCGACGTAATAGCCTGGTCCGCAGGGGGCAGGAGCAGGCCTACGGCGTGCGCCACGCTGGCGATGGCGGCTGCCGCCAGGAGGGCCACGGCGGCCAGGATGAGGGGGCGGCGTGGTGGTGGAGAGTGGCGGCGTCCATGGAGCGACATGGGTATGGCCGCGTGCTCGCGTAAGGCCTGCCTGAGCAAAGCCCGAAGTTCCGGCGGCGCAGCCTCCGTATAGGCCTGGTCGAGGTCGGCCACGAGGCGCACCTGCTCCGCGGGAGCATCCTTCTCCAGCACGTCAGGGTAACGCTTATCGAGTGTGGTCATGGTACTGCTCCCGTAAGGTCTGGAGGGTGCGGGCAAGCTGCTTCTTTGTCGCTGCCTCGCTCTTGTTGATGACGGCGGCAATCTCCGCAGTCGTGAGGCCGGCGGCGAAGCGTAGCGCCAGCACCTCGCGCTTGTCGGCGTCGAGGCGACTCACGAGCACGAGCAGCCGGTTGATGGCCTCGTGCCGCAGTGCGCTCCCTTCGTATCAGCTCAAACAGTCGGGGGAGCCGGGACAACCTCCCAGGAGGTGCCCAACCGGAGGGTCGCCGCCCGCTGGGTGACGCGGCTGGCCAGACTGGGCATCTGGCCGGCACCGGAGACACGGTCAGAAAGATAGTGCAGCACGTTGACCCCGTGCTGCTGGGCGGTGGCCGCCAGCGTCTGCAGCGTATCCCAGGCTTTGGCCCCCGCAGGCGTGCGTGGCCCGAAGCTGACATCCCGCTTGCGCACCCGGCGGCGCGCACCGAGTTCGGAGCGGTTGTTATGCAAGGGTAGTTCGGGATGCTCCAGCACCAGCAGCAACTCCTGCTGGTGGGTGCGTGTCTGGGCGATACGCGCATCTAACGCGGCGTAGCCGGTAGTCGTGCTGAACAGCGTCGTGAAGGCGGCGCGCAGGCGGGCCGCCGCCTCTTGACACGGGTGCTCCCGGTAGATCAGCAACTCTTTGTAGAACGCCCAATAGTCGGTCATGAACGCCTGCAGCAGGGCGCGGTTCTCCGGCAGCACCGGCACCAGTTTCTTGTAGTGGCGGGCGTCATGCACCCAGCACAGGGCGCGCTCCCGTGTCACCCCTCCAAACTGGCCAGCAGCGTCGCACAGGAGCGCCTCGACCACCGGGACGGTCGTCTGCGCCTCGTAGGCCGCCAGGGCTGTGGCCTCATAGATATGCTGGCGTTGCTGCGGTCCCAGGGCTGGCTGCACGGTGGCGAGCCAGCCGTCCAGCGTCGTCTGGTCTACCACCTGGTCCCGGGGCAGGCGCCCCATCTGCGCCCGCACCCGCGCACTGACTCCCGCCTTCCTCAGCCAGTCCAATGCCCACGCGTTGATCAGGTAGCGCCCCTCCTGCCCTGGTCGTAGCAGGTCGATCACCGTCAGGCGGTCCTTCGCGGGCGTGGTGTGATAGCTCGTGTACAGCGGGTTGCACACCACCTGGCAGTGGTGGTTGAGGCCGTTGACCCGTGTGCTCGTGTCGTCGATCTGCTGCCACGGGCTGCTGGCCAGTCCCGCCTGATACACCGCCTCGGCCTCCGCGTGCAACGCCGCCAGGTCGGCAGTCAGCCACCCCGAGAGCGTGCCTGCGGAGACCCGCAGACCCACACTGCCCAGCAGTGTCAGGATCTGCGACTCGCTCACCCCGCTCACCAGCGCCAGCATCAGTGCCAGCGCCTTGACCTGCGGCCCAAAGTGATCGGTGATGCCTGCGGGCAGGGGAGCCAGATAGGTGCGCCCCGTGCTGGGGGCATACCACTTCTCCCGGAGATAGCGCACCGTGTCCGTCCGCAGCACCACCTCCTGCACCACGAACGGCTCGTGCCCCTTGAACTCCGCATCGCTGGGCAGCGTCTCCCGCGCCACCCGGCAGACTTCCTCCCGCTCCACCACGAGGGGCCGGCGCGCCGCACGCTGCGGGGACGCGCCGGGGTCAGCTGGACGATCCTGCTCCGTCGAGTGCGGGCGCCCGGCTGGCCGCGGACGGATCGTCGGCTTGCCCTGCTCCCCCTGCAGCCGCGCCACCTCATCGCGTAACTGCTGGACCGTCTCCTTCAGCAGGGCCATCTCCGCCGCTTGCGCCTCAATGATCTGCGCCAAGATATCCACGATGCGCCGCGCGGCGGGATCGGTGATCGCGCTGAGGTCCAAGGCATCCAGCATCCGTGCCTCCTCCGGGCTGTCTCCTCACGACGGCGGTCTCAGTCTCCTGCTTCTCCCTGCCTCTGGCATTGTATCTCCTCCCTCCCCCGACTTTTCAAGCTGATACCTCCCTTCCACACTCCCCTCGGCCACCGGCTGCAAGTTGGCGGGCAGCAGGTCCCACGTGAGGGCCTCGCGCCGACGGCGATGGAAGTCGATAGCGCTGTTACGGGCAATGCGGAACAACCAGACGGCGAAAGGCACCCTCTGGTCGTGGAAACGGGACAGCGCCGCGAGGGCCTGCAGGAAGACCTGCTGGGTCAGGTCAGCCGCATCGTCCGCGTTCCTGGTGCGGACGCGCATGTACGCGTAGACACGGTCAAGATAGCGTTCGTACAGCGCCCCAAACGCTGCCGGGTCGTCCTGCGCCGCCTGCACCAGCCCAGGTTCAGCGCCCCGCGCCCCGTCCCGGTCGAGGGGCAACGCCATGACATCATGCATGACGAGTTCCGACTACCCAGTCGCTCACACGTGTTCTCCTGCTCCAGTATGGTGTGCCATCGCACTAGCACAGGCTAGAACGCAGCAGACGCCAAAACGGGACATCCGTGCCTTCTCTCAAGATGCCGGATGCTTTTGCCGCCGCGGTGGCTTGGCCTGCCTGTCCAGTAGAATTCGGGTTTGCGGGGTACCATTTCTGCGCGTGAAGCGCCTGATGGGGTGCAGACCGTGCGGAGTACAGGGCCTGTTGCGGGAGAAGACGTCGTGCCTGGCACACGCCGATCGTGTTGCCGCCGCGGCAGATGTCTGATTTTTCTGGCGCCTGCGTCTTTGGGAGTGTCCAGGGACAACGGGACGGCCTGAGGCCAGCAGAAGGAGACCAGGATGGGGCAGCAGAGATGGGTGTCGGATGCATAGCATCGTGGCACTCCCCACCAAAGCGCCGGCGATGAGCGAGGATACCATGCTGATCGCGGCAGGACGGACTGACCCCACGGCGTTTGGCGCCCTTTATCACCGCTACCGCGACCGTATCTATGCTTACCTGCGCGCCCGCAGCTCACGCGACGAGGATGCCGCCGACCTCACCCAGCAGGTGTTTCTGCATGCCTTTGACGCGTTTCCCCACTATCGCGGCAGCGGAGAGGCGTTTGCCCCCTGGCTGTTCCGCATTGCCCGTAACGCGGCTATCGATGCCCACCGCCGGCGGCGCAGCACTGTCAGCTGGGACGCGGTGCCCGAGGCTCTGCAACCGTCGGACGAGGTGGTAGCGCTGCACACAGGACGTCGAGGGGGCTGTCGTGCGCGATGAGGATGCCCACCGGCTGCGGACACTCTTCGCCACCCTCGACGTGGAGACACGCGAGTTGCTTGTGCTGCGCTTTGTGGCTGGTCTGAGCGTGATCCAGATCGCCCTGGTCATCGGCAAGAGTGAGGCAGCCACCCAGAAGAGGCTCTTCCGCACCATCCATGCCTTGAAGGAGCAGTATCATGACGACGCCCGATGAGCGCTACCCAGACCTGCTCGGCCCGCGGGCCGACGCACGGACCAGACGTTTTGTCACCGACCTTGATCGCGTCTGCACCGTGACCGCCCCGCCGCCCCACGTGCGCGCCGCGCTCGACGAGGCCCTCCTGACACCCCTAGCCGCGCGCCGGCGCCCGACGACCACGGAGCGCGCCAGGCCCGTGCGCGTGTGGGGGCGCCGCCGGCCCCTGTTGGTCAGCCTTGCCTTGCTGCTGCTCCTGGTGGGCGCCGTCGCCGTGCACGCCAGCCTCTCGGTCGTTGACCACGCCTATAGTGACACGACACCTGGCCTGCAGCCCATGATGCGCCAGTATGGCGCGGCGATCGTGCGGCAACGGAGCGTCTGCGGCTATACCCTCACGCTCTGGCAAGCCTATGCCGACGCCAATCGGATCATCGTCGGCTATTCTCTGACCGGCCCCGCCCAGCGCAAGTTCGTCGCGCTGGGCGCTGATTGGCCGAGTCTCGATGATCGGCACTGGCACCATTTCGCGCACGTTGATCTGGGCATGAGCAGATCCATGTTTGGGGCCACGGAGGGCTATTTCGCCGCGTTTGACGCAGCGCCCCTTGCCGTGTCTGCCCGCACGGTGGCCCTGCGGCTGACCCTGCCCTCCGTGACCATGTATGAGAAGGTGGATGGCACGGAGCCGCGCGCGGTCCCCTGCGAGAGGTATGCCCCCCTTGGCACGGGAACTGTCTATGGTCCCCTCCGCGTCGTCACCGTTCAGAAGCACATGACCATCGCCTTTCAGGCGCCTGTCAACACGGACCGCCGCGTGATCACGCCCCACCAGGCCAGCAGCGCTGGCCCAACGACCCTGATCCTGGACCGCGTGGTGGTCACCCATAGTGCGGTGCGCGTCACCCTGCGCCGTGCCACGCCCGGCCCGCTTCTGGAGGCAGCCACACTCACCCTATCTGGCCCTCACACAAAACCGCTCGACGCCCTGCCCCTGTTCTGGTGGACGTGGGACACCCCCACGGTCGTGCCGACCAGTCGCCTCTACAGCTTTGACTTTGCGCATCCTCTCTTGCCCTTTGCCCGCTACGAGGGCGCCTGGACCGTGACGGTCTCCACGCAGCTTCAAAATGCGGCGCTCCCACCCGCGCGGCGCCTGCGCGGCGGGCCCTGGGTCTTTCACATCCATCTTCCCTGAGGTAGCCTGTCCTGGCTGGTGAGCTCATCCGTGGGTGAAAGCTCGGGGCAGAGCCGTGGACACTGCCCCGGGACACAGGGCCTCTGCGCGCTGTGATCAGGTGGCCTCTGTGGGGGGGCGTGGTGCCTCTGAGCGAGCGGATGACCTAACCAGCCAGCACACTGATCCTTACCCACATCTTGTCGGCTATGAGTCCTACATATTGAATCTGTTATCTCATGGGTACAATATCGAGCGGAAATCTGGTCATCTTCTTGTTGTCTGCTAGACGAAACGAGAAGAAGTGAAGTGTTCTACTTTCCTGCACAAGATCGTGGCCTGCAATTAGCCAATCGGGCACCCTTGCGAGGCTGCGAAACAGGGAGATGTGGATAAGGATCAGAGCACAGGTAATGATGAGCTGTTAAGGTACTATGAAGCGGAACGTTGCGGGATCGCCAGTCCATGTCCACGTGCCATTAACTTGCTCGTGGCGCCATTTGACGACGACAGTCCACTCCCCCCGTTTGTCGTAAAGAGGAGAGACAAAGCTCATAGCGACAGCGCCGTTGGTGGTTGACCAGCCGACGACACCTGGCACCTGCTGACCATCGACGGAAAGCTGAGGATACATATCCGCAGCTGGCGAACCACGCACGTAGATGCGCGTCTCTGTAGGCGTGACCACGACCCGCTCTAACACGATCGTGGCCCCATGCACCTGAGACACCTGGTGCAGGTCAGCCACACGAACGTCAGATGTGACCGGCACCGTGAGGTCGAAGGAGTAGGGACCATTGATCGTGACGAGCCGTGCCACGGGGCCACCCGGGTCAGTGTTGGTATAGGTTTCGCAGGGCACAGACGCTGCCGTGGTGGCCGTGAGCGGCTCCAATGCTTGGAGGGAGGGAACTGTCAGATGGAGCTGCAGCGTCTTGTTGGTCCCAGCGACTGTGTTCGCGTCAGCCGCGAAATACTCCCCTGCTTGGTTACCGAACTGTGTGAGGGTCGCACTGTCCAGTGGCCGGAGCGGCGTACCCCCCGCGTCGCTAAGCGTCGGGCTAGCCCAGAGATGGGTAAATGTGCGACCCGGGGGTCCGCTGAGCGCGTATCCGACAACGACGCGGTTTGCATCCGCGTAGACGCGCTGGATAGTCATCGTGAAATTGCAAGCTGTCCGTGCAAGGTTCACCTGTTGACCGAGGTTGTTCATGACAATCTCACTATTTCCGGGCCATATAGAAAGAATCCTATCAACGAGTGACCCACCCGCCGACACACTGCCAACAAGGAGGACGGCTGCCACCAACACCGCGCCCACCATCAGAGAGGCGGGCCGTCGTCTCCCTGCCCGCCACCGGAACCACCCTGTTGAAAAAGCCCCGTGTTTCTGGATAATCGTTCGCTCCTGGAGTGCCTGTGCGATCGTGGCGCGGAGGTATGGCGGCGGAGCAACTGTATGGACCGCGTCGAGATTGGCGACGAGACGCACGTGGGGCGGCGCAGGCTGCTGGCCAAGAAGATCGGCGTAACGATCATTGAGTGTCGTCATCATACTGCTCCTGTAGAAGATGAAGGGTGCGGGCGAGTTGCTTCTCGGTCGCAGCCTTGCTCTTGCCGATAACTGCTGCGATGTCTGCAACGGGAAGCTGAGCGGCGAAACGTAACGCGAGTATTTCACGTTTCTGCGGATCAAGCGCACTCAAGAGCGCGTGGAGCTTCGTCACGGTTTCCCGCCGCAGCGTGATGTCTTCCACATCGCAGGCGGCGTGGGGGTGTAATGCTTCGGGTAGGAGATCCCAGGGGACAGTCCCCCTACGGCGAGTATGAAAGTTACTGACCATATTGTGGGCGATGCGGAATAGCCACGCTGCAAACGTTCCGCGCTCACGATAGCGAGGGAGCGCATCCAGTGCCTGGAGGAAGATCTGTTGTGTCAGATCGGCTGCATCGTCTGCCGTGCTCGTGCGCGCATGCACATAGGCATAAACATGGCCCAGGTAACGGTGATAGAGCACCCCAAAGGCTGTGGGATCATCCTGTGCCGCCCGGACGATGGCTGCCTCGTCGCCTAAAGTACGCGTGCCTGGTTCACTAGGCAGCACCGAGATCATATCCACGAATCTGCCCTCTCTGTTGCACTAGCCTGCCCTCTTTCTCATCTGGTTAGCGTTGTTCTCTCCTGTAGGTGCTGTCCCATCACGCGTGACACCTCTTAAAACTTATCATTCGCGTATTTGGGAACCGAGTTCACGTGGGGTAGAGGATGCGGTACCGTTGATGCATGAGCGAGAACTGTACCATCACGAACGAGCAGATTAACGACCTGCCGTTGCTCCTGGGCA
>JAABUM010007025.1_pt1 | contig 10639 bp, 11 predicted proteins | sample 5559161 | NCBI WGS metagenome assembly JAABUM01 (sample SAMN10711868, study PRJNA513369) | rock metagenome | isolation source: Antarctica rocks | place: Antarctica: Victoria Land, Siegfried Peak nord | reverse complement strand
ACCGTCCTTTGCGGCGTCCTTCGCCATAGACGGCTTAGGCACCTCCGGCGCCTTGGCCGTTACCTTTGCAGCCACTGCAGGGACACACAATGCTTCAACACAATGTGCAGGCACAAGCTGTACAGTTGGTGCTGCATAATCTTGTAGTCGTAATCGATCAGCGACTGGTTCTCGTGCCAAGGAAGTCAGGGCCAATGCGCCGCGTCTTGGTGTCAGGCGGAACTGAGCCTCAATCACTGGGCTCACCGTCCTTTGCGGCGTCCTTTGCCTCAGAGAGCTTTGGCACCTCCTGTGCCTTGGCCGTCACCTTTGCCGCCGCTGCAGGAGGCACACACGGTGCTTCGAAGAGTTGTACAAGAGGGCACATGCCTGGCATATGGTGCTGCATCACGTCGGAATTGTGCCAGGCAAGCCCGGGGCCGGTCTGCACGACTTTAAGCACGGATTGCTGAGGACATTCGGTGACGCTCAGACGCTCCAAGCGCCATGCTCACCGTTCTCTACGGCGTCCTTCGCCTCAGACAGCTTGAGCATTTCGGGTGTCTTGGCCTCCACCTTGGCCGCCGCTGTTTGGGCACACACAGTGCTTTCAGCACATTGTGCAAGGGCGACAGCTTGCGAATCGGTGCTGTGCACATTATAGTGCTGTAGAAAGCCAGGGCCGGTTTGCAAGTTGAAACCCTCATATGATGAGCCGAAGGGTGATGACGACCCTCGCGCAATATGGTCACCATCCCTGGCAGCGTCCTGCGCCTCGGACGGCTTGGGCACTGCTGGCGCACTGCTGCCCACCGCTGCCGCCACCTTCGAGGCACCTGTATAGGGATGCAACTCACCGATGTGAAGCTGCATATGCATGGGCGTTGACCCCTGGCACCAAGAAACAATGCCGTACGCCTTCACAGCACTGATTCGGGCTCAGGAAGAGCCAAACAATCGTGTAGCAAGGGGAAGCAAGGCGCTGCCATATCCGGCCAGACGCACCTGTGTCAGCCGCCTTCTTAGCCTCCTCGGGCTTGGGCGGCGACGGGGCCTGCTTCGCCGCCGTCTCTGCGGCCTTAGGTGCAGACGGCGCCTTGTCCACAGCCGATGACGCCGCTGACTTGGCTGCAGCACCAGACAGCTAAGATCGCACAGGTGACAAGAGAATGCAATAGTGAAGTCAGAGTGGAGCCTTCACGCAAGCTCTTACACAGTGCCCAGATGCAGCAGTCACCAGCTGCCGTGCTGACAGCTGTTTACCCTGTCCTTCTGGCACACCTGAGTCAGCGGCCTTCTTTGCCTCCTGCGGCACATCCCCCGCCTTCGCCACTGTAGCAGCAGTGCGGGGTCAAACCTCAATGCACGGTGGTCGTCGGGCAGTGAATGAAGTGAAGCAGACGACTATGAATGCAGGCTCATTTCCGTACTCACGTGCGTCCTTGATGCTAGAAGCATCCAGTCGCTTCGGCGCCGCCTCCTTCACTGTCGCCGCCGCTGCAAACAGTGTCATGCACATGTTCGACAACTGACAGGCCGGCGCTGCTGGTGTGACCTCAGGTTCAATGCAACGCCTCAGATCATGGCAGGCAGCTGTATGTCTACTGCTGGACTATGAAGATGAAGGTCCTGCAATCGCAAGGGGCAATGTGCAGCACCCACATGAATTGAGAATGGGGCACCACCGCACCTGAGCTGGCGGCGCTCTTGAGGTCTGCTGTCGCCTTCGTTGCCGCTGCAGGGTCAGGAAATGGACAAGCTGTGATCATCGGCTTGCATGATGACTGACTTCTTAGCGCTTGGGCAAGCACTGGAGGCATTTCCGCATGGTGTTGGAGGCGCTCCATGTCCTTCTCTCACAAGAGTCTCCTGTCCCAGGAACCTCTGAATGCGACAAGGACAAGCGACTTGAATGCATGTGCTTCGGACCCGACTTGGCGGACTTGCCGACGTCCTTGCCAGGCGTCCCCTTGCCGGGCGTCGCCTTCTGCACCTTCTGGGCGATCTTCGGTGCCGCCTGCCCGTCAGCAATACATGCTGTTCTCAGAATCTCGAGACGGCAGATGATTTGATTCCTTGCGGCCATTGCCTCTGAAGATGCGCTAAACACACACCGCCCTCCCAGTTCACACGAAGCTGTGCAAGCATCCTCTGCCGTGGGCACGCCGCAGCTAATCGACTGCATTTTGGCGCTAGTTGACTACATTTTGAAACTAGTTGACTGCATTTTGAAGGCCGGCTGGACGACCTTCAGGGCATGTCGGAACCTATGCGTCAAGATGTTGCCCACCTGCTTCGCGGGCTTGGGCGCGTCGCCGCCGCCGCCCAGCAGCAGCGCCAGCCCCGCGAGCGCGGCCACGCCGGCGATGGCGATACCGCCCAGGCCGCCACTCTTCTTCTTGGCCTCCTTGCCGGCCGCCGCGCCGGCGCGCTGCGCGGACCGCGCCACCTGCTTCGCCGGCTTTGTGCCTGCAGACCCAACCGAACACTTTGGGGTGAGGGGTGAATCTGGGCGAGAACAGTGTGCCACAAAGGTGAACACTCTTGTGCCTGGTCACAAAAAAATTGCAACCGTCCTCAAGGTCTACACGAAACAAGCATGCGTTTCATTCCCAAGCAAGCCAGTGAGGTTGGTGTTGGCGTCAAGCACTGGCGGTGAAGCGGGCATTGCCAAGTCGAAAGTCATGCTCACCCGCCGCGGCCGGCTTTTTGCCAAACAGGCCGCCGATCTTGGGAGCGGCACGCTGAACCGCCTTGGCCGCCGGCTTGGCCGCCCTCTTGGCCTCTTGCCCAAAGCGCTGAGTGCCCTGCTTCGCCTTCTGCTGCAGCTTGGAGGTGCCCTTCTGTGCCTGCGCACACAAGCTGGGCGTTAGGTGATGTGCCGATGATGAAACTGGATCGTGACATAGCCTGCCAAAGCCAGCAGGCTCTGTAATCTGAGCTGTGACCCTGACCTTGTCACTGCGACGTGCCGCAGCAGGGCTGGATCAACAGCAAATAGAGATAGCTGAACCAAACTTCAAGTGTGTGTCTGGTGGCCAAAGAGCAGAGGGCAAAGGCGATATTCGCGCTGCGAAAATTAAGTCGGCAGTGGGTCGAGTGGGAGTCTTCTGTTCTGGGAGCTTGGCTTGGGGTTTGCGCTCTCACCTGGCGAGCAACGCGCTGGGTGCTCACTTTTGGCACAGCCTTTGGAGCGGCCTTCTGCGCGGCCTTTCCAAAGCGCTGCGAGCCCACCTGCACATTGCGGTCACAGCGTTGCTTGCTGCCAAGTCGTGGGCGCCTTCCACTGTCGCTGCCAGTGCCATCGTCACACATCACCACGCTGAATGAAGGCAAGCTCGCAACCAGGTGCGAAGTTCCTCAAGCTCAGTCCCAGCCTAGCCCACCACACCTTTCCCAGGTGCACGTGGGCTGCACGGGACAATGGAGGCGCAGGACTACCACAGACAGCTGTAGGACGCAGAAGGCTACCAGGCGACACACCTTGAGGTTCTGCGACGCCTTGCCTTTGACCGCGGCCGCCTTGTCCTTGGCCTTGCCGCCGCCCAGAAAGCTGATGCCACCGATCAGCGCCAGCCCCGCGGCCGCCAGCACACCCGGATTGATCTCCCCGCCTGCAGGTTTGTAGGGTTGCACAGGATTGACTACGAGCACGTTTGACGGCTCCCCGCCTGCAGGCTTGCACACGAGTAGTCACCGAGCTGGGTTGACGTCCCCGCCTGCAGGTTTGAGTTTGCACAGGATCAGTTACAAAGCAGTGGTGACGCCTCCGCCTGCAGGTTTGCGTTCAACACTGTTGTCCACTGCCCGTCCAACAGGAATCTTATCCAGATGCGGGCGCACCTGAGGGCTTGGGCTTGATGAGGGGCGTGCGCGGCGCCAGCGTGTTCTGCAGGCTGGGCGCCGGCTTGGCCTTGCCCGCCGGCTGGAACGGCTTGGGCCCAGACGGCTTGGCTGCGGCCTTCGCCTGTGGAGTGGCATTGCTGAGCGCCTGTGATGGCAGCACGATGCAGTGACATACGCATGCATCGTAAGAGAAGTCGTCATTTGGTGTCAGGACATGCAAATGGTCGTGTCTCGATTTGAGCACATGTGTTAGTGGGAATGCAGATCAGCACACCTTCTTGCTGGCGCTCTGCGTCTTCTGAAACGAGGACAGCAGACCCTCGCCAGGAATTGGAGCCTTATACTGCACCAGAGGCTTCGCCTCCGCTGACTGCGCAAAGCTCACCGCTGCAATTGCCGCCGCGGCCAGCAGCCCGCGTCTGCTGAGGTCCGCAGCAGGCTCGGCGTCGGCATTGGCATGGGCGTTGACGACGTAGGACCTGTACGAAGCTTGAAGGTAAGCTTGTGGGACTGCACGGCACGGGTCGGTTGCGTTGCGAGAATTGCAGTGATCAACGCACAGTTACAAGGGACCGGCCACGCGATGCGCTCGAGATCAAGCACATACGATGCCAAATCATCACGGATCGGCTTCAGGTGCGCTAGTCGGTCTTGAAGGGCGCTGCACCTCGCGGTGAGGCGGCAAGGCCTATTGTTGGGCCGTTTCGCGAGCAGCCGCGAGCTCGGCGCCACTGATCGCGCTGAACTGAGATCCATGCTTGCAGGATGCTTTGGATGTTTTCGATATGTGCCATACAAGTGACGCACACTGATTCACTGCGTCTGGCTTGTGGCACGTGCTTCTTATCTTGGCCAGATTTAAGATGAGATTCCCAAGAAGCCTGCCAGCAGCTGAGTCTGACTGACGGTCGAAGTTTCACACTGACGCGTCTTATTGGCACAACGTTAGACAAAGTTGAGCAAGAAACCTGCGGCTCGAACATCCGAACAGGCAACGCGGTGCAGGCGCAGCCAATGAACTGTTTGCGGCGCTCCGGATGAAATGGAATGTGAGGCGGGCGCCGCAGCATCCAAGGTCGCAGTCTTTTATCGAAATTCCTATATACCGCGCTATCACGAGCCCCCTAGACACAGCATGTGGCCGCCGCCCACGCTTGGCCATCTATCTACATGCCGTCACCCACGCCACCGCCGGATGCATTCTATTGCCTACTGCAGTTGCGCTAGGTACCAAAGCATCTAATGCTCGCCGTAACTAACGGTCGCCGTCGAGGAAGTCGAACATGGAGGGGTTGATGGGGAAGACCGGCATCTCGGACGACGCTTGGTCGTCTTGGGCGGGGGAGGTGGGGGAGCTGGTAGAGTGCGGAGCCGCAATGGAGCCGGGTGCTGACGTCGGCGCCATCCTGTTGAGCGCCTCGGCGTCCGCGCTGGACATGGACCAGGCCTTGGACGCCTGGAAGACCTGGTCTGCGCGCCGACAGATACCCAGGAATCAGACCGCAGTCCGAGTGTGTGTATGTGCAGCTTGGCTATGCTGCTGCAGCACGCAACTGCCGCGCATGGGTGTGCCAGACACTGTGCCACGATGTGCCAAGCTCTAATCAACTGGATCGCGGATCCTTCTCTCAACTGGTCACTGCACATTGCGCTAGCTGGTGAGGAGCAGTGAAGCTCCTCACCTGCTAGCGAGACTGCGAAGCTGGGAGGCGGGTTAGACGCCCGCCCCACGTTTGCCTGCAGGCTGCTGGCGCGCACTGAGGGGCGCGGCGCCCGCGGCTGCAGCTCCTGCGCCGAGCCGGGGCGGCCGGCGTGCGCCTCGTCGCTCAGCGCCCGTGACTGCAGGTAGCTAGAGCGCGGCAGCCCCAGCCCGGCGCCGCCACCCTGTGCCGCAGAATATTGAAGCCGTGTTGTAGTACATCTAGAGGCCGTGTCCTGGGGACTGCGCACACAGCTTTCCTGAGGTTACAAGAGGTTACAGCCACTGTCACTGGTGTCTCCCTGGGTGCCAGCAGGTGTCGGACACTGCCAGGTGTCGAGACTGTCGTAATGCCCACATTGGCGGTGTTCCCGATGACCGAAATTTGAAGGGGTTGCCACTCGATTATGCTATTCAATCTTCGCAAGGGCATGCCCGCACCTGCGGGTGGAACGGCGGGTCGCTGGCATGTCGCAGCAGCTCGCGCTGCGCCGCCGGCCGCCAGGCGGCCGTCGCCGCGGCCTGCGGGTCGTCCGAGGCGTCACCGCCGCTGCCGGCGCACGAGTGGCGCGGCACGGACGGCGGGAACGCCGCCAGGGGAGAGTCCAGCGCCCAGCCGGACGGGCCCGGCAACGCCGCCGCCGGCTGCGCCCGCCGCCGCGCGATGTCCTGCTCCTCGATCTGGCGCATCAGGTCGGACGCCGGGCCCGCTGAGCCCTGCGCCGTGTGGGGGTCGATTGCTTGACGTCTTACTGACCAGGTTCCAGCAAAGCATACTATGAGAGAGGGTCCAAGACGCCCATCACAGAATGAGGTGCGGGGGTGAGACCAGCACGCACCATGCCTCAAACACGTTGTTGTCGCGGCAGTATACGAGTTCCCTCCAAAAACTGCACCTGGAGAGCCAGGGACGAGCCGTAGTGCGTCGCAAGCGCCGCCTGCTGCGTCTGCACTGCGTCCGGCGGCGGCGGCCAGCTTTCCTGTCTGAACCTGCGGCCGGCCTCGGGCGGGCGGCCCGCCATTCCCGCCGCCGCCTGCTGCTGCTGCTGTGCCTGCTGCTGCTGTGCCTGCTGCTGCTGTTGCGCCTGCTGCTGCCGCTGCCGCTGCTGCAGGGCCTCTGCCTCATCGTACCAATGCTGCTGCTGCTGCTGCTGCTGCTGTTGCTGCTGTTCTCGCTGTTGCTGTTGCAGCTGCTGTTGCTCCTGCTCCACCCTGTCAGCAACACCGGTCGAAGCGTCGCGGGCCACCTTGGCAGAGCGTGCTACTCCCGTTCGCACCAGACATTACATATTGCCTGTGAGTATCTGGCACGAGTACTTAAAGAAACGCCGCCCCAGCTTGCGGAACCCCAGCTTGAATTTGCACGCGAGTGAAACCAGACTAGCTTGTTGCAACTGCTAGATATTACGAGGTCTTGCGCACCTGCACTGGGTGCCAAACGCTCGGAGCAGGCTGGCGTCATCTGCCCGCAGCGACGGCTCGTGCAGCCGGCTGCGCTGCGCCTGGGGCAGCTGCGCAGGCTGCCCGTAGTGCTGGGAGGAGGCGTGGGACGCCGGCGACGCATTCGCGCTGCGCATGGCAGACCACTGCGCCACCGCCTGCGCCGCCTCGTCCACCTGGGGGAAGGAAATCGCAACTCTGGCAAGTTTGAAGCTTCGAAACACACGGGGAGCTTCGCCGAGCACAGGTCGACTGCCACACGCCGCTGATGCGTGCTGCCAGCAGCTAGAGGATGAGGTGCGACTGACACACACCATCGATCACAAGCAAGCCAAACAGGGACACGTGGGTCAGTTCTCGGGTACCAACGATGTTGTCAAGAGTTCCTGTGCGGTTGGGATGTGCACCGAACCTGGGGATTCGGGAAGGCGCCGGCGCTTTCTCGGGAGCCGTGCGACACGAGGCCTGGACCAGGCGCCTCGTGCTGCTCGTGCCAAAACTCGAAGGCCTCGTGCGTGACGGGCCGCGTCGCCGCCAGCGCGCCATTGCGCAGCGCTCGCCGATGCATCAGCACCTGCGGCCAAAGACGCACCGTCAAAATGACGCAGGAATCGGATGCTGCATCTCACTTCGGCAGGTGCTGAGAGCTCTGGCAAGGTGCCCAGACTCCGCCATCCAGGGAGCGACGCTACTTTAAGGGGTTCGTCAACCTCTGGATCAAGAGAATTGTAACTAGCTCCGCCAAAACCACAGCATGCCGAAATCATTGAGAATGTTCCCTGAAACCCGGAAGTGTGTCAGACCTGAGCATGCTGCAGCGCCAAGACATCGCTGTCCATGCCGCGCTTGACCTTGGACAGCAGCGGCGACGGGCTGCCCAAGGCAGCGCTCGGCAGCGCCGGCTGCCGCGCCGCCGCGCCCAGCAGCCGGTAGTCGTCGCCGCCGTCGCGGCGCGGGAAAGGCGGCGGCGGCGGCGGCTGCACTGCCCGGTACCCGCCGCTGTACTGCTGCTGCTGCTGCTGCTGCTGCTGCTGCCAGTCGGGCAGCGGCGCGCCGCCGCCGGGGCCGTGTCGCGGCCGAAACTGCCCGCCGCCGCCGCCGCCGCCGAAGTAATCCGGCTCCGCGCCGCCGCCGCGGCCCTGCCGCCCCACGGGCGACTGCTGTATGCTGCTGCCGCCGCTGCGGCGGCTCAGCGAGCCGGCGCTGCGACGGCGGGAACCGCCGCCGCCGCCGCCCTGCCACTCGCCGCCGCCGCGCTCGTTCCAGGAGCGCGTGCTCAGCCCATGGCCGCCGTGCCGGTGGTCTCCGCCGCCGCCGCCGTAGACACGGGCCGTCCGCGGGCTGTCGGTCGGCGTGCTGTCCGGGGACAGCCTGTGCCGCGGGCTGCCAGTGGGCGTGTCCTTGGAGGACTGCCGCGTCATCGGCGCGCTGCCGTGGCGGCCGCCGCCATGGTGCTGCCCCGTGGCGGCCTCGGCGGCATCCAAATTCCGCGCGGCATCGGGGCCCGTCAGCCCGCGAATTGCGCGCTGCACCGCCGACTGCGCCGCCGACAGCTGCTCCGAGGTGATGTTGGAGCCTACGCGCTCCATCTCCCCTGTTTGCAGCGCAACAGAGGAGGTCACGACGCGGGGCTGGCGCTTTCAGTTGGAAGGTGCGGCCCAGGCAGGGCAGATGTGTGGCGCACGCTGTGTTCGGAGCTGCTGAACTGAAGGTGCTCATGAGTGGGCAAGGCCCTTGCCTGTTGCGCCGGCCTCCGCTTTAGCTGCCCCATCAGCTGCCGGCTGTGCCGGCGGCGCCTCCGAGGCCGCAGCGGGTTCTGCAGCAGCGGCGGGCGGCGAAGCGGGGGCCGTGCTGCCGTCTGCGGGCCGCAGGCGCAGCACCACCTCTGTGGGCGACACGCGCTCGACGAGGATGTAGAAGCCATCGCGCGGCCGCACAGTGGCCAGCTCCGCACCGTCATCTATTTCCAGCGAGAATGCGGGCGCCCCCATGATGGTGCCACAACATCACGCCGCCGCCTGCGTACAGGACGTAAGACGTCAACCCTGGGGAGGTGAGCCTGTTTGCTTTGTGTCCCGGCGCCATGCGTCTCGTTGGGATTATCCCGTGCATGTGCCTCAGGTGGCTGCCTCTTGTCATGAAGGTCTGACACTGCGGCGATGTGGCGCGCGTTCTGGTACAGTGTGTTGTATCAACGATACGCTGTGCTGCGCTTGCCATCCGCTGCACTCAAGTAATAGCTTGCGGATGATCTGGCTGTGAGTCACGCCGTTGCTGAGGGGCATAGCAACAGTGCCGCAGGGTCTGCACAAATGCGTCGGCACCCAACTGGAGTTTTACAGACTCCGGGAGGGCTGAGCCGAAATTATTATGGCAGCAATTCGAGCTAGACCTAAAGCCTTGTCCACTAGGCGTCAGGAAGGCTGCATGCGAGCATGGCGAGGCCCTCACCTCAGTCCTCCATGTCGACATCACAGCGTGTACTGCCGCAGATATGTGAACTGAGGCCCCGACTGGACTCCTGAACATGGCAAGTTCACGCGAATGCGAGCTCGCTGACGGCTGCCTGCCGGAACAAAGCCCTTGCGCAGCAGCCGTGCAAGGGCGAAGTAAAGCCTGCACTGACGACTGCGTCTCCCACTGCCAGGGCTTCGCAGCCGCCGTTGCCCTACTCGCGCAAGTGTCTCCTGCCGCGTCAATAGATCAAAGCTCGTCGGCAACGCCGGATGCGTCCGGTGAAGTGTGTCGCTGCCAGAAGGCAGACGCGTTACGCTTTTGTTGCATACGCGGCCTAGCCCGGGCAGCAACAACAATCTGTGGACAAAACCCTGGCACAGAGCGCTTCACAGACTGCTGGATGACGGAATCAGAAATAGATCAAGCTCCTATTCAATCGAACATTCAATCGACCGATCACTGTTGCATCACTTTCCAGCGGCGGTAAAGTTTACTAATCTGATCAGTTTGGCTCGGTGCTCAAATGACATGCCCGCTGGCGCTGGACGTGGATTGTGAGCGCTGACTGATGGGCTACATTCATTTGGGCTGCATTGGTAACCGGGAGCTAGCCCAGCGCTTATGGACTGGCGCCGCGGTCTCCATATCAGGGTGCCTCACTGAGTAACTATGCCGACTTTTAACTGTGACGCCTCGTGAGACCTTGTGCATGGCACAGCACTCGCTTTTGCCAAATTGCATGGCATCCTGAGCATCACCTTATATAGATTCCTGGTCTTGGCACCTGCCTGCTGACGGCGCATTCGTCGCAGCGGCCAAGGAAGCAAAGTCAAAGGCCTCTGGAGTTCTGCTGGAACCAGATGTGTGGCAAACCAAGCCGCTTTGAAATCATGTGAAGCCACGTCAGTTATATGCTGCGGCATCATGTGCCGCCACCCCCACCATCGTCCTGCATGGCCCGTCTGTCCTTCTTGGTGCGCTGTGCCGCCCCGCAGACTTCCAGTACTTCCCATTCCGCACAAATCTTCGGGCCGCCGCAGTCAGCCGGACTCGGTGATGCGGCAGTCCAGCTTGGCTTCGGCCACGCGGATGGCCAGCAGGTCCTCGCCCTGCGCCCAACATTGCGGCAGAACCGTCAAGCGCAACAAGACTCACCAGGACATCAAGCGAAGCCTGTGCAACATCTCTACTACTACAGCCAGCGAAGAGCCAAGGGAC
>JAABUM010007024.1_pt1 | contig 10647 bp, 10 predicted proteins | sample 5559161 | NCBI WGS metagenome assembly JAABUM01 (sample SAMN10711868, study PRJNA513369) | rock metagenome | isolation source: Antarctica rocks | place: Antarctica: Victoria Land, Siegfried Peak nord | reverse complement strand
CCTGTTCGCGCACTGGCGTCTCGGCGCACGTCCTGACGGCTGGGCAATGGGAGCCGGATGAGTCGAGAGGTTCAAGTCCGGTTCTGCGAGAGCCGGGCGGTGAGATCCCGCCCGGCTACTCACCTCGCCGCGCTGTTCGAGGAACTCGGGCAGACAGCCCGGGAGCTGGGCGTCGGTGTGCTCATCTTGGTCGACGAGCTCCAAAAAGCCTCAGCGCAGGAGCTGACTGCCCTGAACACTGCGGTGCACCACCTCGGCCAGGCCGACCCGCCGTTACCGCTGACCTTCGTCGGGGCCGGACTTCCATCGCTGCCCGCGCAGCTCGCCGAAGCTACGAGCTACGCCGAACGGCTCTATGACTACCGGCCCATCGCACTGCTCGGCAAGCAGGAATCGCAGGATGCCCTCGTGGTCCCGGCACGTAACCGGAAGGTGCTGTGGTCACCAGCCGGGCTTGCTTCGGCCACCTCCGCCGCGGGCGGCTACCCATATTTCCTGCAGGCGATCGGCAAGCACGTATGGGACAGCGCACGCCGCAGCCCGATCGACCTCGGGGATGTAGAAGTAGGCCTGGCTCAGGCACGCAGCGAGGTCGACGATGGGCTTCACCGCTCCCGCTGGGAGCGCGCCACCCTCGGCCAGCGGGACGTGCTGAGCGCCCTAGCCGACATCGGGGGCGACGGTCCGGCCGCCGTGGCAGACATCGCTAGGCAATCGGCACGTCCCGCACGTTTTACATCTCCGTCGCACGAGTCGAACTGATACGAAAAGGCCTGGCGTATGCACCCGAGCGCGGCCTACTCGCGTTCACCGTCCCCGGCATGCACGACTTCATCGCCCGGCAGCCATGAAGACTGCCGGCCGGCCCCGCATGCCACCGCTGCTCGCCGGGTGCAGCTGGCACGCCACGATCCTCACCAAGCGAGCCCGCGTCGTGTGGCTGTCCCGGACGGGGGGCTGCGGAGCGCGCTCCCTTGAGCGGACCTGCCGCTCTCGGGCGTGCCTCAGCGGGTCGGGTTGGCGATGACGAGCTTGGAGCGGACCGGCACCAGCGGCGCGTCGGGGTCGTGCGGCTGGGGATTCGCCGCGAGGGTGAACTCGGCGATCACGCCAGTGCCGTTCAGTTTGCGTCCCCGGATCCGTGTTGTGGACGCATCGAGGCAGCCGCAAGGCAGCGGGCGTCGCGAGGTTCCCGCAGTGGGCTTGGCGTGACCCGCGCTCCGCTGTATGCGAAGGCCTGATGCGTCGCCACTGACAACGGGGTGGTTGCCACATCGCCGGGTAGTGGTGCCCCCACTTCGCCGGTTCGGTCGAGGTTGCGGCTGCGAGAGGCGACTCCGAAGACGACCCACCCGGCTGCCATCACGAGCCAGAAGTTGGCCAGGCGGTAGATGAGGGTGGCCGCGAGCGCATGCTGACCGTCGAGGCCGGCGGCGACCAGGCCGGCTGTCAGGGCTGCTTCGACGACTCCTAGTCCTCCGGGGGTCAGGCCCAGGCTGTTGACCCCCGCGGCGCCGACGTAGGCCAGGAGCAGACCCTGCCACGGGATGGGGGCTCCGCCCGCGGCAATGGCTGCGGTCAGGCACAGGCAGTCCGCGAGCCAATTGACCAGGGCCAGACCGAGCACGGCGGTCTGTTGACGCGGCGTGGCCCGGTAGCTCGCCAGTCGCCTCATGAACTCGTGCACGACCCGCCCCGGGTTCCCCGGCGGCCGGCGGGTGAGCCGCTGGTAGCGGCCCAGCAGCCTCGTGACCAGCCGCTCGACGCCGCGACGGACGGCGGGTCGGCGAAGTGCCGGCAGCAAGAGCAGCGCCGGAACGACGGTGAGCAGCGTTCCGGCGGCTGCAACGATCAAGGCTGCCGGATTGCCCGCCGCGGCGGTTCCAGCAGCAATCAGCAGAGCGAACGCTGTCGTGGCGGCGACACCGGAAGCAAGCAGCATCCAAGCGACCGCCGCCGGATCAGCCCCACGACGAACGAGTTCGCGAAACGAGTAGCCGACGCTCACCTGGGAGCCTGCCAGTGGCAGCGAAACGGAGATCGCGGTCGAGGCGTAGACGATGGTCCGGATCGGCCGCGGATGCATGACAACCCCAGAAACGCGAAGTAACTGGCGGTGGGTGACAGCGACGGCTTCCAGGGACACCAGCTGCGTCAGTACGACAACGGGGATCCACCGCCAGCGCAGAGCCGTCAGCGCCGACACGGACCCGGCGAGTGTCGAGCGATGCTGGGCGAGCAGTGTGACCAGCCCGATTGCGGCGCCCAACCCCGCGATGAGACGGACGCGACGCAACGACCGCTCGCGCCAGTGGGCGACATGGCCGCCCTGAGCGGGGGCTGTCGTGTCCAAGGTCGCCAAGGGGGCTGTCATGAGTGCCTACCCGGCCCGCGCGGCAGGTCGACGGCCGAGCGCTTCCGCGGTTGCCGCTTTCATGCCGCGACCGCCAGCCGCGGCCGGGCGAAGCTGGTCAGCCAGCTCTCGGTCGCCAGCCGTCCAGCGGTGATGAGGTCATCGGCGGCCGAGAGGTCGAACGGGCTGATCCCGTGTAGGTCAGGCACCGGCAGGACGTGCACAGTGCTGCCAAGCCTTGCCGCCGCCTGGTCACGGCTCCAGTTGGCACTGATCTGGAGGTAGGCGTAGAGGGCGAGCCTCGCCGCTGTGCGCGGGAACGGCGCTCCGCTGACGGCACGGGTCGACAGCACGTAGGTGTGCGCGCACCCAACTCGCTGGCCTGTGTGACCGGAGTGTCGGCAGATACGCTGCCGTCGACCAGGAGACGTCCGTCCAGCGCCACTGGCGGGAAGAGGCTCGGCACCGCGCTCGAGGCCATCAGCGCGGTCACCGCTTCCCCGGTGGATATCACCACCGGCCGGCCGGTAGCGAGGTCGGTGGCGACGACGTGCACGGGGATGACAGCGTGCTCGAGCACGTCCAGTTCGAGGTGCGTGACCAGCCAGTTGCGCAGACCCAGCGGCGAGATCAGGTGGTCTCGGCGGCCCAGCATCGCAGGCAGCAGGTCACTGGGGTGCAGCGGAAAGACGTCGCCGCGCCGAGCCCCTCGCCAGGCATCGACCAGCCGCTGCAGTCCAGCGGGTGTAGGGGAGCTGCCGTAGGCCACGGCGTTGAGCGCACCGGCAGAGCTCCCGACCAGCAGGTCCGGAACGATGCCAGCGGCAGCGAGCGCCTGCAGCATTCCTACTTGCACAGCGCCATGGCCGGCCCCACCGGTCAGGACGAAGGCCACGGGCTGGTGCTGGTCGACCAGAGTGGTGTTCACTCCCGCTTCTGTGCGGGCCTCGCTCCTGCGCAGATCAGGCGACCATGCGCTCATCAAACTCATCTCCTTCGTCCGCCAATCTCACGTGCTGGCGAGTAACCGCTGGCGCCCAACCGCTCCCGGTTCTCGCCAACAGGCTGAAGCGACGAGCGAGAGCTCCATGTCCCGCGACAGCCGGCGGGCTCCGCTGAAGGTGCCGGCTCGCCTGATGGGCGGCGAAGGCGAGGAGCACTCCGGCGAGCACGTCGAGCAGGTAGTGGTTGCCGGTGCCGAGAACGACGAGAGCGGTGGTCAACGGATAAGCCCAGGCCAGCAGACGCACCCCCCGGCGACGAGTCCCGGCTGCTACGGCAAGTGCGCACCACGCTGCCCAGGCCATGTGCAGGCTGGGCATTGCCGCGTAGGGGTTGGCCAGGTTGAACAGGCTGTGCGGATGGCTGGCGCCCATCACATCCAGACTGCTCAGCGTGTCGACGGTGTTCGCCACGGCGAGCCTGGGTGGAGCGACTGGAAACGCCCAGAACAAGACCAGCGCGGCGAGGCTGATAATCAGCAGCGTGGTCCGCAGCCGGGGATAGGCGTCGCGCCGACGCGCGTAGACCCAGACGAGCACCGCGATCGTCACTGCGAAGTGGGCTGTGCCGTAGTAGTACCCAGCTGCCACGGCCAGCAGATGCCGGCCGTTGAGCGCCTGCGCAACCAAGGGTTCGACCGCTAGGTGGGTCGCCTGCTCGATGTGATGCAGCGCCCGTCCCCGGCTCATTGCCAACGATGCCCGCCCTGGCGCCAGCCCGCGCGTCGCCTCGTACCCGAGGTAGAACCCGACAGCGACGAGTACCTCGACCCACCAGCGGTGCGCGGCCATCAGCGCTCCCAGCACCCGTTGCCCGGAAGCCCCGCGGCGACTTGACGGAGGGACGGCAAGGGTCCGGTCGCGCCAAGGGGCGGAGGCGGTGGTACTCATGAGCGGACTCCTGCCGAAGCCGCGTAGACCGCTGCGGACGATTCGGCGAGCTCCCGTGGCCGGCTGGACGGGGTCGCGCCGTTCGGTGCAGTGGTCGCGTCTGCGGCGGCCGCGGATCGCTTCCGGCGGATGCGGGCCGCCACCGCCAGGGACACGAAGCCGAGGGCGGCGAGCGCGGCGAGGACGTAGGTAGCACTGGTTCCGGCGGAGGCGCCGAGCGCCGCCGAGCCGAATCCGATCACGACCGCCCATCCGACCCCGCCCAGCGCGTTGAGGGCCAGGAATCGAAGCCACCGCATTTTGGTGGTGCCGGCCCCGAACGCTGCGTAGGTGCGCACGACGGAAACGAACCTGCCGGCGACAACAACGACCGACCCGTACCGTTCGAACAGTCGCTGCACCGTGTGCAGGTGCCGAGCCCGGGCGCCCAGGCGCCGGTCGGCGGCGGCGAGAATGCGAGAGCCGTAGCGTCGCCCGAGCCAGTAGCCGACGTTGTCACCCATGATGGCCGCGACCGCGGCCACGATGACGACAGTCACCGGGCTGAGGTGATGGGTGGCGCCGGCGTAGGAGGCTGCGACGATCAGGATCGTCTCGCCTGGAAGCGGCGCTCGGATGCTCTCGGCGCCGACGCCGACCGCGACGGTCAGGTACCCGTACTGGGCGAGCAGGTGCTCGATCACCGACATGACGGTCTCCCCTCCTCGCGATGGACATGTCAACGAGGTGGCTCGCTGGCTGGACTTCCGGCTGGCGTGCGGCGCAGGGGCACCGCCGCCAGCCACTGCCTTGGTATGCCTGCGGCTGGGTCGGCTCAGGCGGTAACGAGGTCCTGTCCGGCCGGCTCGTCCTTACGGGCATTGATGAGGACCACGACGGTCACGAGCCCGGCGACGAACAGGGTGGCGCCGATGAGGAAGACGACGTGGTAGCCGTGCAGGGCTGCTAGCGGCGTGGGCTGCGTTCCGCCCGGGGTCTGCAGCGGTGCCAGGTGGCGGGCAGTCATCCAGGAGTGCCAGGAGCTGGCGAAGATCGTCGACAGCACGGCCGTGCCGAGCGCGCCGCCGATCTGCTGGGTGGTGTTGAGCAGTGCGGAGGCGACGCCCGCGTCCTGCTCGCCGACTCCGTGCAGGGCGGTGCTGGAGAGCGGGACGAACACCATGGCCAGGCCGATACTCATGACGAGCTCGCCGGGCAGGACGTGGGTCACCCAGCTGGTGTGCTGTCCGACCAGGGCGAAGCTCGCCAGCCCGATGGGGGCTAGCACCAGTCCAGCCACCGTGAGGGGCTTGGGGCCGATGCGGGGCAGGACCTGGCTGACCACTGCTGCCGAGACGATGACGCCGAGACTGAAGGGCAGGAACGCAAAACCGCTCTTGAGTGCGCTGTAGCTGAGGTTCTGCTGAAAGTAGTAGGTGAGGAACAGGAACAGGGCGAACATGCCGCCCCCCACGAACAGCATCGCCAGGAACGATCCACCACGGTTGCGCTGGAGCGGGACCCGCAGCGGCAGCAGCGGGTGTGTGGTGCGGCGCTCCCACACGACGAATGCGGTGAGCAGGACGACGACGGCGACCAACAGCCCGACAACCTCGGTGGAGCCCCAGCCGACACCGTCCTTGGCGGCCTGGGTGGTGGCGTACACCAGGGCGACGAGGCCACCGCCGACGAGTGCGGCGCCTGGCAGGTCGTACTTGTGGCGCTCGGTGACGGCACTCTCGGTGATGAGGCGAAGGGCCGCGAGCGCGGCGAATACGGCGATGGGGATGTTGACGTAGAGGCACCAGCGCCACGACGCGTATTGGGTGAGGGCGCCGCCGAGGATCAGGCCGATGGCGGCGCCGGCGCCGGAGATGGCCCCGTAGACGCCGAAAGCGGTGGCCCGCTCTTTCGGCTCGGTGAAGTGCGTCGAGATCAGCGACAGGGCTGCCGGCGCGAGCAGCGCGGCGAACAGCCCCTGTACGGCCCGGGCTCCGAACAGCATCGAGGAGTTGGTTGCTGCACCTCCGATGCCGGAAGCGACGGCGAACCCGAGCAGACCGATGATGAAGGTCTTCTTGCGGCCGTTGTAGTCGGCGATCCGGCCGCCGAGCAGCAGCAGGCCGCCGAAGGCGAGGGTGTAGGCCGTGATCACCCACTGGGCGCTGGACAACGACCCGATGTGCAGGTCCTTCGCGGCGCTGGGCAGGGCGATGTTCACGATCGACGCGTCGAGCACGACCATCAGCTGAGCGATCGCGATCACAGCGAGCGCCAGCCACCGCCGCGGGTCGTTGACGTGGGGCGCTACCGCACCGGCTTGGTGCGGCAGGCCGGTCGGGAGCTGCTCTGGCAGGGTGCTGGTCATGCGGATGCCTCTCCGGAGGTCTCGAGCGTGGGCAGGGAGCGTGCCGGCGGGTCTGTCAGCACGGGAAGCAAGATTTCGTCGACCAGGTGGGCAAGGAACGCCTCGTCCGTGCTCTCGCCGAGGACGAGAAGGCGGTGCATCACAACCGCCGGAGCGATCTCGTGGAACAGCAGATTCGCGGCGGGGCGCGGCCGCTCGCCCCGGGCGGCCGCTCGCTCGAACACCGAAGTGGTCAGACCGAGCTTGTCCGACACGGCCGCGCCGCGCAGCGCAGCCGCAAGCTCTGGGTCGGTTCGCATTCCTGCGAAGATGCCGGTCAGCAGGCCCAGGTCGTGCTTGCCGATGTTGACGCTCATCACGCGGAGCACCTCGAGCAAGTCGCCGCGCAGACTGCCCTCGTCGATCGGCACGACGACGGTCTCGGTCCGCTCGCGCACGGCGGCAGCAACCAGCGCGCCCTTGCTGGGCCACCGGCGATAGATCGTTGCCTTGCTGACGCGGGCGCGGCCAACGATCGCCTCCATCGACAGCCGCTCGTAACCGACCTCGGCGATGAGCTCGAGTGCGGCAGTCAGAATCGCCGTGTCCCTCGAACCGTCGCGCGGTCGACCAAGCGTCTTGGGCGCCCGGGCATCGCAGGTTCTCACGTCAGCCACGGCAACCCTTTATTCGATACGGGACGGTTTCGTTACTCGAATCATGCCACAGCTAGATGCGAAACGCAACCGATCCGTATCGAATACTTTCGGATGAACGGTCGAACGCTGTCCGTCGACCGGCTCTTGCTGAGCTTGGTGCTGCTCCTCAGCGTCGGAGCCTGGGCGTGCGGCACCGTCTCCTGGTCCTGTCCGGCTGGTTCCTCGCCATGCGCGCAGCTGCGGGAGGGGAGCAGCCGGCACGGCGACCGCAAGCGATCGGGTCGTCCGTCAGCGACGCCTGCCGCAGACCCAGGATGCCCTCGCGCTGCTGGCGGCGTCCGCTGACCGAGGATGAGGCTGGCTACGTCGAGGCCGCCGGCGCAGCGAACATGTTGCGCCTACCGCTCCGCCTCGGCCGAGTTGTCCGGCTGTTGCCGCCGAACCGCACCTGCAGGTGCTGCCCGCCGGTCCGGCGACAATCGCCGGCTACCTGTCCGACCTGGCCCGCCACGGCACCAAGGTCGGCACCATGAGCCGCCGCCTGTCCGCGATCTGAATCGCCTACCGGCTACGACACACGCCCGGTTCTGAGGACGAACGAGCTGTCGTGGGTCTGGCCGGAGGGACTGGGCTTGCCCCGATCCTGGCGATCGCGGAGCACCTGCTGGCCCAAGCACCTGGGCGCAGCTTGGACATCTACGTCGGCTTCCCGCGAGATGGGCCACATCGTGCTGGCCGAACGCCTCCACCGACGCGCCACGTCCGGCGCGAGGGTCGTGACTGTCGTGGAGCACGACCCCGATCAAGCGCACCCGCTGCTCGGCGAGATACGCATCGGTCTCGCACTCGGGCAGCTGGCCGGTGACCTGCCGGACTTGGCAGAGCACGACGTCTACCTGGCCGGACCCGCCCCCATGGTTGACGCCAGCCTTCGCCAGCTCGTGCGCGAAGGGACGGCCGTCGCCGATCGCGTCTTCTTCGACCGTTTCATCGCCTGACTCGAACGCACGGCCTCACCCCTGCCCACCGAGAGGCATTACGCCCGCAATCTCATCGGCGGACAGTGGACGTTCCCCGCCGCGCCCTACGAGTTCCTGCCTACCGTCATGCCAGTGCGGCCTCCGCCGGATTCTGGGCCGACCCCGTCGAGCGCATACTGGTGCTGCACGCCCTCGTCGAGCGCCTCGCCGGCGCAGCCGAGGACCTGGCCGGACTGCAATCGCTCGAGACGGGTCTGACCCTCGACGATGCGCGCGCTCTCGTTGCCGCCACCCTGGAGATTGCTCGCGACCTGCTCAGCTGCGGCGCGCGTACTGCGGCCGGCCATGCGACGCATGGGGTATCCGGCCACATCTTGTCCTGGGGCTCGCCGTTAACCGAAGTCGTCACCAGCGTGCTGCCCGCACTCATCCGCGGCGACAGCGTCATCGTCAAACCATCACTACGCGGCCCGCTCACCCCGGTTGCCTTCGCATTGCAGGCAACGGGCGCCGGGCTGCCCGCCGGCGTCGTCAACATCGTGCAGGACACCGGCGGCGACATCGGCGCGGACCTGATCGGCCGGCGGGAGCTGTCGGCGCTGTATGTCCGCGGCGGCGAACGCACCATCGCCCAAGCCGAACGCGCGCACGCCCGCACCAACGTCCCGTTGCACGTGCTGCGGGGCGGCGGCAACGTCCTCATTGTCGGCCCCGACCTCGACCTCGACGCCGGAACAGACCTCGACGCCTGTTGCAGCATCTCTGCCGACGGAGCCGTTGCGCCGCCGCGCCGCGCAACGGATGGAGAGCCTCATCGAGCAAGGTACGACCGTGGCCATGGGCGGCCCCAGCGTCCCCGACGACATCGCCCACCGGATGTCCTGGCGGCTTCCACCGACGGTGTTGCTACTTGGCGATCCGGACTCGCCGGCTGCCCGCCGGGAGCAGGCCACCGTACCGCTGGGACCGGTACTGAGCGTCGTGAGTTGGACTCACGGTGATCAGCTCGAGGCGCTGTTCACCGCGCCAAGGGCGCGCGACGGAGTAGCCAAGCTCTGGGGACGTGACGACTCTCTGGCTGCGCGGCTGCCCCACGGACGTGTCGTCACCGGCAACGACGCGCCGAGATCACTGTTCGCGAAAACCGTTCCGGCGACCTGGACGGGCGTCGGCAGATGACGATCTCAGCAATCAGATCGGTTGGACAGACACGGACGGCGGTTTCGATGGACTTCGTGTTCATAGCGAATTCGACCGATTGCCGCACTCGGGCCACGTCCAAGGGACCGCTGCTGAGGTCTTCACCGAGCACGAAGGCGATCTCCGCCTCGATCTTGGGTTGCAGGAGCCGCTCGTACGGCCCACCGCGAGTGCTGAGACGTCCATGTCATCGAAGAGCACCCCGAAGTCCGGCCGGTCGACCTTGAGCTGCCGCTGCACGGCGAGCGAGGTAAGGCCGATCTTGTGGCCGACGATCCGGGCACCTCCGGCCAGCCGGGCCTGGGTGCGCCGCTGTTGGACGGCGTAGGCGAGCGCAACGTCGGAGGTCCCTATGAGGTCGCGGAAGGGAGCGCACGGCACTCCGCGCTCGGCAGCACCCTGTAGTCGCGCGGCAGCCTCGGCCGTCGCAGCACCTCGACGGTCCTCGGATTGCCGTGCAGTGGTTGCTATTGTCATCGCGTCCCTCGGCCGGGTTTTGAACACTCGACAATGCCTTTCGCAACACCCGACTCACGTATCAACCGTTCCGTTCGCCGGAACGTGACGCGAATTCACCTGCCGCCCTGGGCGCATAGCGGTCGGTGGCAGATGCTCCTGTTCGCTGCCTATATGGCCTCCAGACGCCATGTCGGTGTAGCCAGTTGGGCACGCTGCCGCGGTGCCAGGGTGGGTTCTGAGCCGATGCGACAACTGACTAGGGCGACCAAAACGCTGGTAGTCGGACTGCAGGTCGCTGGCTCACGGAACCGCCTCAGTGCCCGCGATGTCTGGGCCCGGCCACGCGCGCCTCTTTGCGTGCAGGGCAGCATCCTGACTGTGCCTCTTGGCCCGGCGCGGTGCTCCTGACGCGTTCCTTCTCGCGGGTGCAGCCGCTCCGGCCGGGGCACGGGCATCATCCGTTCACAGATCTCGTGGTATCCCAGCCTCGAAAGGTTCCCGACTATGACGACGACCCCCCCCGTTCCGACCTACGACGTGGACATCTACGCGGACGAGGCCCTGCTCGAGCCCTACGACCACTACCGCGCGCTGCGCGCCCTAGGCCCCGCCGTCTGGCTGCGCCAGCATGGTGCCTACGCCATCACCCGCTATACGGACGTGCGCGCCGTGCTGCAGGACACCGACACGTTCCGCTCAGCCAACGGCATCGCGCTCAACGAACCCGCGAACCAGGCGATCCTGGGATGCACGCTGGCCAGCGACGGCGAGCTGCACG
>JAABUM010007021.1_pt1 | contig 10651 bp, 12 predicted proteins | sample 5559161 | NCBI WGS metagenome assembly JAABUM01 (sample SAMN10711868, study PRJNA513369) | rock metagenome | isolation source: Antarctica rocks | place: Antarctica: Victoria Land, Siegfried Peak nord | reverse complement strand
CGGCCCCCCCATTGCTCTCCGTGTCCACACACACGACGCAGGAGACGCTCGTGCAGGTGCGCATCAGCGACAAGACCAACGAGATCCCCGTGGCCCAAGAACTCTTGCCCCATCTGGCCCTGCGCGGGCGGGTCGTGACCGCCGACGCCTTGCCTACCCAAACCGCCCTGGCGCCGTGCATCCTCGACCACGGCGCCGCCTACCTGTGCACCGTCAAGGACAACCAGCCCCGTCTGCGCGCCGAACTGGCCGCCTATTTTGCCGATCCGCGCGCCACCAGGCGCACCGCCCAGACCAGTGATCGCCGCCGTGGCCGCACCGACACGCGCACGCTCTGTGCGAGCACCCGCCTCAACGGCTACCTGCGCACCTATTTTCCCTTCCCGCGCATCGCCCAGATCCCCCGCCTTGTCCGCACGGTGCGCACCGCCGAGAAAACGACGACGGAAACGGTCTATCTCATCACCAGCCTCTCCCCTCGCCACGCCGACCCCGACCGCCTGCTCGCGCTCATTCGGGGCCACTGGCGCATTGAGAGCCGCCACTGGTTGCGTGATATGACCTTTGGCGAGGATCGCTCCCCCCTGCGCAGCGGCCCCGCCCCCCAGATCATGGCCGCCTGCCGCAATCTCGCCCTCACCCTCATCCGGCGCACCGGTACCACGGAGATCGCCGCCTTCCGTCAGCATCTCCGCTCCCGCCCCACCAAAGCCCTCCGCTTGCTTGTCCCCAGGTCCCGCTCTGCCTGACTTTTCACAGACCCTGCAAACCCTTGAGGCGCAGCGCGCCGAGTGCGATGAGCAGGACGCCCGTGGCGATGTTGAGGTAGCCGGAGGGTGCGCCGAGGCCGCCGGCGCGCCGCGTCACGGGCAGCGCGCCAGCCAGTTGCAATCCCCCCAGTAGGATGGCCCCCACCCCGAACAGGATCACGACGACGCCGATAAACATCCGTTACGGCTTCGCGGGCTTGGCGCGTTCGTACTGCACGGGCCAGGGCGCGTCGGCGCCAAGGGCGTCGGCGGCGTTCAGCGCCCAGTAAGGGTCGCGCAGTTCGGCGCGGGCCAGTGCGATGAGGTCGGCCTGCCCATCGTGCACGATAGCGTCGGCCTGCTCCGGCTCGGTAATCAGTCCCACGGCTGCCGTGGCGATACCCGTTTCGCGCTTGATCGTCTCCGCGAACTGGACCTGGTAGCCGGGTCCGACGGGAATTTGGGCGCGCGGGACGTTGCCGCCCGAAGAGCAGTCGATCAAGTCGACGCCGTCCTCGCGCAGCAGGCGCGCCAGAGCGACGCTATCCTCCAGCGTCCAGCCGCCCTCGACCCAGTCGGTGCAGGAGAGGCGCGCGAACAGGGGCAGGCGCTCCGGCCAGACGGCGCGCACGGCGCGCGCCACCTCGCGTATGAAGCGGGTGCGTCCGGTGAAGTCGCCGCCGTATGCGTCGACACGCTTATTGCTCAACGGCGAGAGGAACTCGTGCATCAGATAGCCGTGGGCGCCGTGCAACTCGGCGACCATGAAGCCGGCCTCGAGCGAGCGCCGCGCCGCCGCCGCGAAGGCGTCGACCAGCGCGGCGATGTCGTCCGTGCTGAGTTCGCGCGGGGTGGGGTAGTTGTCGGCGAAAGGCAGCGCGCTGGGCGCGACGGTCCGCCACCCGCCCTGATCGGGGGATACCTCACCGCTGCTTTCGGCCCACGGTCGGTAGGTGCTGGCCTTGCGGCCCGCGTGGGCGAGCTGAATGGCGGGGACGGCGCCCTGCGCGGCGATAAACGCGGCGATGCGCGCCAGCGCGTCCCGCTGCGTATCGTTCCAGATACCCATGTCCTCTGGGCTAATGCGCCCCTCTGGCGTCACGGCTGACGCCTCGACCATCACCGTGCCGGCGCCGCCGACGGCGCGGCTGCCCAGGTGGACGAGGTGCCAGTCGGTCGCCACGCCGTCCGTGCAGGAATACTGGCACATTGGCGAGATCAGGATACGGTTGCGCGCGGTGACGCCACGCAGTGTAAAGGGCGTGAAGAGGTGTGGGGCCGTCTCCCGCGTGTCCGTATCGTGCCGGCGCCCTTGCCCCGTTAGTTCCACCTCTCGAATCGCCACAATAGACTCCCTCTCGTTGTCTCTGTCTCTATGCATACATCTGAATTGTCTCTATGCGTTCAGCGCGCCGTTGTCCCGGCGCTCTGCCCTGACGGCGCTCCGCTATATCTAATCTAGCGGAGCCCCTCCCTACTGTGTATCATGCGCCGTGCCAAAGGTCACGGTGTTCACGCCATTTGCCCTCTTAGGCCAGATGTTCTATAATAGATAGTGATAGGACAGATGACCCATAAAGGAGGACTTATGGCCCGTCTCACGTCCCTAACCATCGCCGCGGCGGCCGTCGTCATGGGTGTGCATAGCGGCAGCCTCATGCTGGCTCTCGCCGCCCTCTGCGGCGCCGGCGGCGTGGCATCTCTTGCCAACGACGTAGCTGGTCGTCAGTAGGCAGTAGCGCTTTGCCCGCGTGTTCATTGACATCCATGAACGGATGAACTGGCGCTTTTGCCTCTGACCTGGACAAAGTGCCTAGAAATTACCATTAGTCTCTAGCCCAAACGGGTCTTGCGGCGTCTATCGCTCGTGGACTACGATGACTGTATCGACGGGTCACCGCCGACGCGCGGGGAAAGCGCTAGTGCTATGCTAGGAGGTTTCCATGCCGTTGTTACGCCAGAAAGCGCGGTCGCGAACGCAGGCGCTATTGGGGAGATGGCAGGTTGATCGGGTGCGCGCCTAGCGGGGCGCCGGCAGCGTTCAACAACAAACACACGTCATCGCGAAGACACATAGACGCCAATGTACAATGACTAGCGACGGCTCCGATCAGAGCTAACCGCCCTGGCTGGAGCCGTTTTTTCATGTTATGGCATGTAGCGTTGCGCCACCATCTCACGTCCGCGCAGATCGGCCGCGAACAGGCCCTGCGCCGCCACAATCAGCAAGCTACAGGCGCATGTCAGCGCGAGGGCGGGCGCCGGACCCACGCCCAGCAAGAAACCTTGCAGCGGAGGGAGCGTCGCGGCGCCAAGTTGGGCCGCGACGAGCATGAGTGAGGTCGCGCCGCCAGCGCCGCTTGCCGACCCACCCGCGCGCGCGGCGGCGGCAATAGTGAGCGGGAAGATTGGCGCGAAAGAGAAGCCGACCAGCGCACAGGCGGTCAACGCCAGGGGGACATTGGCGCCGAACAGGGCCAATGCCGCCGTCGCGCACGCGGCCCCAGCGGCGCCCCAACCAATGATGCGGGTAGGCGACGTCCCGCGCCGCAGGAGGTACGCGTTCGGTAGGCCGCCCAGCGCGAGGCAGAGCCAGAAGAGAGCCACGGCAGGCGCCGCGTCCCCTGCGCTCATATGGGCCGTGCGCCGCAGGATGGCGACGATCCAGCCGCCGAAGCCGATCTCCGCGCCGAGATAAAGGAAGCCCACCGCCATGGGCGCCCACAGCGCGCGTCGCGCCAATAGCGCGCGCGTCCCCCCACCGTGGCCGGCCCTATCTATGCCCCTACGTTGTCTTTGTGATCGCTGGGGCAGTCCTATCCACAGCGGCAGGATCGGCAGGGCCAACAGCGCGGCCACGGCTATGTAGGCCGGATGGTACCCGCCGAGGCGCGCCAAAGCCAGACCGACCAGCACGGGCGCCAGGAACGCGCCGACGCCGAACAGGGCATTGAGAATGTTGAGGACGCGCTCGCTCCGCTCAGGGTACAGCAGGCTGGCCGTGGCGTTGACCCCGACGTTGATGATCCCACTGCCAAGCCCAGCCAGCGCGGCGGCTAGCGCGAGAGAGGGTAGTGAAGGCGCCAGGCCCTCACCGATGGCGCCCAGCGCCATGGCGAGCAGCCCAATGGGGAGCAACATGCGCGGCCCAGAGCGATCGAAGATGGGTCCGGCCAGCGCCGTCGCCGCCGACGCCAACAGGAAATTGGCGCCAAAGACGACGCCCAGGTTATCTTCGCGCACATGCAACCCGTGCGCGAGGGCGGGCACCGTAGGGCCGACGATAGCGGTGAGGCAGCCCGTCCCAAGCGAAACGAGCAAACAGAGCCCAAGCAGAACTGATCGCGGCAACGGGCCCTAGCGCTCCTTATCCCCTATTCGTCGTCGCCTATTCGTCGTCGCCTATTCGTCGCCGCCTATTCGTCGTCGCCTATTCGTCGTCGGTCGTGTAGCTCTTACCGCAGGCCATGCAGCGCCATTGTGAGCCCATGGGGATGCTCTGCTTCATGCCGCCGTCGATCTTGATGCCGTAGTTGCGCTTGACCAGAGTGCGGTATGGCTTCCCGCAATGCGGGCACGGCGGCTTGTGGCTCTCTGGCTTGGCGGCGGGGGTAATAGCAGGCATTGGTCGGTCTCCCTCTAGGTGTGCGCCGAACGCGCGATGGATGAGTTGGATCTCTTGCTGGTAGTGTAGCCCAGAATGGTGCCCCTACAATAGCACTTTCGGTCTACAACAGAGCCGCTACGACACTGTAGCAGTGCTAGAAAGGTACGCCATAGCGCGTTTTATGGCAAGGCCGGCGCCAGCCAAGGGGTGCGCCCCACGACGCTCACCATCACCATCGTGGGGCGCACCCCCAGCCAATCCGCGCCTGAGTCGCGGATATCGACCGTCCGCAATTCGCCAGCCCAAGCGTATTTCTCGGAGGGGCGCGAGTTGAGCGTACTCATACCGATACCGATAGTATAGCAGCGCACGTATTGTCCGACAGCACAGACGCGCGAAGACGTCCAGAGCCGTCTGACACGCCGCAGAATCGATCTCCTCACACGCGGCTAAGGACGTTACTCCCCGTGAATATCTTGCGCATACGGAACGGCGTGGGCGTAGTCGCCAGCATCCACGGGCCCAGGCTCGGCGCGTCCTCGTACACGAACCAGGGCTCCGGCAGGCGGTACAGCGGCTGTCCCGTCCAACACGGGATGGGGATATTGTCCCGCCAGCACAAGAGGTCGACCGTAGCGGCGCAGAAAGCCGCCCAGCGCCGCGACACGAGATCGTCGCCCGGCGCGGCAATCGGAGCGGCGACCAGCGCGGCGCGCTCGTCCAGCGGGAGAGAGCGATAATCGTCCAGGAAGTCGCCCACGGCCAACCACGCTGCGCCTGGGTCAGCGACGATGCGTGCAAAGGTGGCGGCCATGGTCTGCGGGACCCATACCTTCTCACTCATCGGCCGTATTCTCCCTTGGGGGCGGTTGTTCGCTGCCGGCTTCATCCGATGTATGCGCGCCATTAGGTATCTCTTGCTGTCGATCAAGCTCTCGTTGGGCCATGAGATCTTCAACGAGGTAGCGCGACCGCGGGGAGAGCAGCGACGCAGGGATGTAGCGCTGCGCGATTGCGAGGACGTCGGCCGCTGTGCTCAGGCCAAGGTGGTCGATCAGCGCCGTGATGTCGCCAACGTCCTGCGGACGCGCGGCAAGGACTTTCATCGCGAGCAGGTAGTCTGGATCGACCGTGTACAGCCGCAAGCCGGAATACTCGGCCCATAAGCTCGTCGGAGGCTGGCTATAAAAGAATCCCTTGACACCGTCGTTGAGCCAGTGCGGCGGGAGTCCCTCGTTATGGGCGACGACAGCGGCCGCGGCGCGGATCTCCTGGGGATTGGTCGCGAAGTAGGCGTCGACATCGCGAGTGGTGTCACGATTGCGGATGACGAGCAACATAACCGCCCCGCCCGCCATGACAATTTCCCCGATGACTCCACGCGCCGCCAACTCTTGTCCCAAGAGCTCGAAATATCGCCGTATGTCGTCGGTCGTCATCCACGCGCCCCACCCTACGTTCCCATCATCCGTACCCGTTATCCAGTATAGGGCATGGGCCCAGACGCGCCGAACGCGCGCAGGAACAGCGCCGTGAAGCGGATCGCGGCATAGTAGTTGGGCAGGTGGAACTTCTCGTTGGGCGCGTGCAGGTTGTCGTCGGGCAGGCCGAAGCCGGCCAGCACGCTCGGCGTCCCCGTCGCGCTCAGGAGGGTCTCTACGATGGGGATAGAGCCGCCCATGCGGATCAGCGCGGCTGGCGCGCCGAAGGTCTCCTCCAGGGCGGCCGCGGCGGCGCGCATGGCCGATGTGCCGGCCGGCAGGCTTACCGGCGCGCCGCAACCGAGTTGGCGCACCGTGACCTCGACGCCTCGCAGGCACAACTCACGCACGCGCCGCTCGAACAGCGCGAATATCTCGGCGGGGTCCTGCGCCGGCACGAGACGCATGCTCACTTTGGCCATCCCATGCGCTGGAATCACGGTCTTGGAGCCTTCACCCGTGAAGCCGCCGATAATGCCGTTGACGTCGAGCGTCGGACGCGCCCAGGTACGCTCCAATGGCCCGTACTCCGGCTCGCCCGCCAGCGCCGCCGACCCAACCTCGTCGCGTAGGTAGGCCGCTTCGTCGAAGGGCAGCCGCGCCCAGGCCGCGCGCTCCTCGTCCGATGGCGGCTCGACCATGTCGTAGAAGTTGGGGATGGTAATATGCCCCGTATAGGTGTCCTTGAGACCGGCTAGGATCGTGGCCAGCCCGTTCAGCGCGTTGGGCGCCGTCCCGCCGTAGAGGCCGGAGTGCAGGTCGTGCGACGAGCCGCGGACCTCAAGCTCGGTGTAGACGAGCCCGCGCAGCCCGGTGCAGAGGGCCGGGACGCCGCGCGCGAACATGGGTGAGTCGGCGATGAGGGCGGCGTCGGCGCGTACGCGGCGGGGGTTGGCGCGCACGAAGCGCTCGATGTGTTCGCCGCCCACCTCCTCTTCGCCCTCGATCAGCACCTTGAGGTTGACTGGCAGGGCGCCGTCGGCGCGCAGCACGGCCTCGACGCCCTTGAGCAGGGCGAACATCTGGCCCTTGTCGTCGGCGGCGCCGCGCGCGTAGAGGCTATCGTCGCGCACCGTCGGCTCGAAGGGCGGCGTTTGCCACAGGTCGAGCGGATCGGGCGGCTGCACGTCGTAGTGGCCGTAGAGCAGCAGCGTGGGTCGGCCGGGCGCGCGCAGCCACTCGCCGTAGACGAGCGGGTGGCCGCCCTCAGGGTCGGCGATCACCGCGACTCCATCCAGTCCGATCGCGCGCAGGTCCACCGCGACCCACTCGGCCGCGCGCGCCACGTCGGCGCGGCGCTCCGAGAGCGCGCTCACGCTAGGAATGCGCAGCAACTCCTTGAGCTGCTCCAAAAACCGATCCTGTTCCGCCGTGATATAGGCTAGCGCATCCATGGCCCCTCCTTAGTCGTGAGTCGGAAGTCGTGAGGCGGAAGTCGTGAGGCGGAAGTCGTGAGTCGTGAGTCGTGAGCCGTGAGTCGTGAGCCGTGAATAGCTACTCACGACTTCCGACTAATCGTTGCTCCGCTGAGAGATCGACGCCCACGACGGCGCCCAGATCCTCGCCGAACAGGCACGCGGCGAGCGCCCGGAAGTCGCCCGGCGAGCCCGTTGTGTATAGCGTGTGCGTCGCGGCGGCCTCCGGTTCCGCAGGGGCGTAGAGCCCCAGGTAGTCGAGCAGGGCGGCGGCCTCAGCCGCGGTAGTGTGCGCCGAGTCGACGACGGCAAGGCGCCCATCCACCACCGCCTCAATGGCTGGGCGCAGCAGCGGATAGTGCGTGCAGCCTAGAATCAAGGTGTCGACGCCGCCCGCCTCAAGCGGCGCCAGGTAGTCACGGATCGCACGCTCGACGCGCGGCCCGGAGGTCTCACCGGCCTCGACCATTGGCACGAACAGCGGGCACGCCTGAGCCAGGACGGTCGCGTCGGGGGCCAAGGCATGGACGGCGCGCGTGTAGGCCCCGCTGTCCACGGTGCCCTGCGTGGCGAAGACGCCGATACGCCCGTCACGACTCGTCGCCACAGCCGCGTGCGCGCCCGGTTTGATGACGCCGATCACGGGTACGTCGTAGGCCCCCGCAAAGAGTTCGGGGGCGGCGGCGCTGGCCGTGTTGCAGGCCACGACGAGCGCCTTGACGTCGTGTCGCACCCGCAGGAAGCGCGCGATCTCGTGCGCGAAGAGGCGCACCTCGTCCTGTGGGCGCGGCCCGTAGGGTAGGCGCGCGACATCGCCGAGGTAGACCATGCGCTCGGCCGGCAGAGCGCGGCGCAGCTCGCGTAGCACGGTGAGTCCGCCGAAGCCCGAATCGAAGACGCCGATGGCGCGCGCGTCACTCACGCGCCGCGCTCCTGCCGCCCCTGTCGTCCCGCGCGCTCACGACGGTAGTTCGCCGCCGCATCTACGAAGGCACGGAACAGCGCGGCCTGGTCCGTGCGCTCACGGTACAACTCCTCGGGGTGCCACTGCACAGCTACCACAAAGGGCGCGCCGGGGCGCTCGATCGCCTCGATGACGCCATCCGGCGCCACGGCCACGGCTCGTAATGAGGGCGGCAGCGTACAGATGGCCTGGTGGTGCAGCGAGTTGACGGGAACATCTTGGCGGCCCACGACATGCGCGAGCCGCGAGTCGGGTTCGACGCGCACGGTGTGGCACGGGTAGTCGCGTGGGTGCAGGTAGTCGGGGTGGGCGATGTCGCCGTCAACCGCGTCGGCGACGTGCTGATGGAGCGTTCCGCCGGCGACGACGGCAAGCATCTGCTGGCCGCGACAGATGCCCAGGATGGGCAGCCCGTCGTCCAGGGCGCGCCGGGCCAGGTAGTCCTCGGCGTACTCCATGCGGTCGTCGCCCCCATCGGTGAGGGGATGGCGCTCCTGGCCGTAACGCGCGGGGACCACATCGGGGCCGCCGGTGAGCAGCAGTCCGTCGAGCGCGGCGTAGATAGAGGCGAGCACGTCGTCGTCGGGGATCGAGGGGATCATGAGTGGCGCGCCGCCAGACGCGGCGATAGCATAGGCGTAGGACTCATTGTTGGCGAAGCGCGGAACGGTGGACCCGGCCGGCTCCGTGGTGATCAGACCGCTACGCGAAGGGTAGCCGATCAAGGGTCGTGTCATAGTCATATTCATAATATCTTCAGTGTGCGGCCCTTGCCGCGCCCTGTCAAGCGCGTGGCCCTACGTGACATGCAGCCTGACCTTAAAAGGTCATGGCAGGCCACCGACCTTGAAAGGTCTGCCTGGGCGCGATCCGCGCTGCCTCCGTCGGTCGGGCGGCCACCACGCCGGGCGCCGCGAGACCTTTCAAGGTCCGTCCGCTGCCATGGTCTTAAGGCCAGGCCAGCGGCTCCTACCATCGCCATCACGGGGCGCACCCGCCTCAGTTAGCTGGTACAGTGAAGTCACGCTATCCACCCTCGTAGCACAAGGGGTTTCTCTATCATGAAGCGTCTCGCCGTCTTGCTCACCCTGTTCACCCTCTTGCTCACGACGCCGGCCCTCGCCCGTCCAGCCCATGCAAGATCGTCCCCACCGGCGCCGGGAGGCGTCGTCGCGCGCCCGGTCGTTTTCCCGGCCGATACGTTCGCGCACGCAGGCGTGGGCGTCGAGTGGTGGTACTTCGTGGGGCATCTGGCCGATGGAGCCGGGCACACCTACGGCTTCGAGACGACCTTCTTCCGGTTCGGGGGTTTGCGGCGCTACGGATCGCTCATCGATACGTTCTATCGCACGGATGTAGCCATCACCGACGAAGCGCGACGGCGCTTCCACCACACGGTCGTCTACACGCCGTCGCTCCCGCCCGTCACGATCGCCAGCACCTCGACGCTACGGCTGCGCGCGGGGGCGATCGACGTGTCGACGCTGGGGCCACTACGCTACCATATCCACGGGACGCTGCCCGCTGGGGCGGTCGACCTCACGGTGGCCGCGCAACGCCCGCCCATGCTCGTCAATAACGGCTTCATTGGCTGGGGCGCCGGCTACAGCTACTACTACTCGCTCACGCACATGCTGACGACGGGGACGCTGACCATTGGCGCGCGCCGCATCGCCGTGCATGGCGTGACCTGGAACGACCACCAGTGGGGCGATATGGGCGGGAGTTCGGTCAAGGGCTGGCAGTGGATGGCGCTGCAGCTCAACGACGGGACCGACCTGAGCCTGGCCAACGAGCGGCCGTCCACCGCGCCCTACGCCAATTGGGCGCAGGCGTTGCTGCCCGACAATACGCAGCGGTACGTGCGCTCGGCCACTATCACGCCGCTGGCCTCCTGGCGCAGCCCGGCCACGGGGACGACCTACCCGGCGGCCTGGCATGTGCGCGTGCCGCGCCTGAGGCTCGACGTGGTCGTGCGCCCAACCATCCCCGACCAGGAGGTGACCGACACGGGCTTCCTGGGATTCAAAATTAGCTACTGGGAAGGCAGTTGCATCGTCTCGGGGACGCGCAATGGCCACCTAGTCTCCGGCAAGGCCTACGTCGAACTCACCGGCTACGACACCGCCTCCGCGGCGCCCTAGCCTATGACAAAACACTCGTCACCGACGGGCAACCGTAAAATCGCGGTAGGCGACACGGCGCCGGATTTCACGTTGCCCGCGCAGACGGGCGGAACAGTGCGCCTGCACGATCTACTAGTAGTCCGTCATCCGTCTTGTTGACAGTTGATCGTTGCATGGGGCACCCTCTTAACAAGGGTTGTGCGTGGACACAGGCGAGGAGGATGCGCCATGAATAAGAAGTATATCGTGACCCTGACCGCCGAGGAGCGGACCATGCTAGAGGAGATGACCCGCAACGGGAAAGCGGCG
>JAABUM010007017.1_pt1 | contig 10657 bp, 6 predicted proteins | sample 5559161 | NCBI WGS metagenome assembly JAABUM01 (sample SAMN10711868, study PRJNA513369) | rock metagenome | isolation source: Antarctica rocks | place: Antarctica: Victoria Land, Siegfried Peak nord | reverse complement strand
AAGGTCGCCGTCTCGCCGCATCGCTCGTTGTCTTCCCGCGTCCGTACTGGCGTAGCCGATGGGGCGTGCGGCAGCAGGCCGTTCTCTGGCCCTTTATCAGACAGTTTCTAAAGAGAATGATTCCGGCCCCCACGAAAGTTCCCGCACCTACCGGTTCATGTAGGAAGATTGCGCCCCCGGCGATTCCGGTCACGGGTGTTAGGAAGGTCACGCTCGCCGCTCCCATCGGCCCGGTGTGAATAAGCAGGTGGAAAAAGAGCAGATATGCCAGCGATGTAGAGAGTAACGCCAGGGCGAGCACCGTGCAGATCAACCACGGGGTCGGCTGGATCGTTGGTGCGAGCTTCGCCGCAGCAGGCAATGCAAGAGGTAGAAGCAACACTCCCGCGCCTATTTGCTGGCCGATCGCGAGCGTGAGGGGCGCGGACCCGACAAACGCAACTTTGGAGAAGACGTTGACAAGACCGTAGGAGAGCGCCGCGCCGAGCGCGGCGCACAGACTGAACACGACAGTCGGTGTCAGGGGAGGGGAACTCCATCCCACGAGCACTACGACGCCTACCATACCCAGCGCGATGCCTCCTGCCTTCTGCGCCCCGATCCGATCCTTAAGCCAGATGGCGCTGATGACGGCGGTGCAGAGCGGGACCGTGGCGTTTAGGGAAACAGCGAGCGAGGCGGTCAGATGTATTTCGGCGGCGGCGACCAGGGTGTAGGGAATTGCGCCATTGAGGGCGCCGAGGATGAGGTATTTCCACCAGCCAGCGCGCAGATTCGGTAAGGATCGGCTCGCTACAGCAAAGAGCATGAGCGCGAGCCCTGCGATTACTACCCGCAGCTCTACCAGAAGGATCGGGCCGAGTGCTGGCACAGCGATGCGAATGAAGAGGAATGAGCCGCCCCAGAGCGCCGCCAACAGCAGCAACGCACTCACATCCTTGAACCGCATAGCGATCACTCCCTTGTTGCTCTTGGTGCTGCATAAGCAAGCATTTGTCTCCGCGCACCCGCTGAACATGCTTGTGCTGCAAGCTAGAGGGTGTTAGGAGCTTAAAGCTGTCGGGTGTCAATCGGAACGCCATCCCTGCTATGCGGAGGCAGCAAGATGGAGGATTGCCTACTTCAGCCACGCGGCGATGGACGATACTGCCTTACGAGCGCACGCAACACACCCGCTCTCGCCTCATATCTGTACCCACAGCGCACAATCGTTGTCTTAGAATACCTAATGCCCTTTAGAGTCGTGTTGTCACATCGGCGCGAGCAATGGTCGCATCTGGCACCCGACCCTGTGCGGAAACTAGGAGACCCTGAGCAGGGCAACGTGAGCATTCGAGTGACAAAATATCTTCATCATTGATCGTCGGCACTTTATTAGGGCGATTCGACCACCTCCACGTATCGCACGCGCGCCTCGTGCGCCAGGAGTCGCGTCTTGAGGTGCATCCCGCCGCCGAAGCCGGTCAGCGCGCCGTTCGCCCCGAGCACGCGATGGCAGGGGATGACGAGCGGGAGGCGATTCGTCGCGTTGGCCCGGCCAACCGCGCGCGCCGCCCCGGGCTGGCCCAGTCGCGCGGCGATCTGGCCGTAGCTTCGCGTCTCGCCGAAGGGGATGCGTGTCAACTCCCGCTAGACGGCGTTCTGCCAGTCCGAGCCGCCGAAGACCAGGGGGGTCGCGAAGGTCTGGCGGGTGCCCGCGCAGTAGGCCGCGATCTCCGTCCGGGCGGGCGCGGTGCGTGCCGGGTCATGCGCGACGGTGTAGCCCTCGTGCGCGAGTTCTTCTTCCAGGGTGCGTGTATACGACCCGTCGAGAAATTTGAGCCAGAGCAGGGCACCGACGGCGTTCACCGCGAAGGCGAGCGGACCCGGCGCGTCCGTGACCGTGTCCAGATAGGCGATCGTGTTCGGCATCGGGACGACCTTCTCCAGCTCATGCTCGGCGTAGAAGGCGTCCGGTTTACAGCGCTTGCAGGCGCGCAGGCCGGCGGCGCGGGCGTCCGCGATCGTCGTGTAGAAGGTCACATTCTCCGGCTTCGGTTTGCGCGGCGGGCGACACGACGGCAGGCAATAGATCTTCGTGGTCCGCACCCCCACGATGAACCGCCCGTTCATCGTGGCGTCCGATGCCAGCATCCGTGCGACCATCGTCTCGGTGCTGAGTTCCATGACCATTCCTTCCCTTTCATCCCCGTCCATTCGTCAGCACAGTATGGCGGCGAACGCACGCATGTTCTACCGGATTCGTCCGGTGCGATTCGCCGTGCGCGTCTCTGTGCTGCGGATGAACTGCGACGGAGCAGGAAGAAGGGCGCGACGAAACATCGATGGCGGCGAGTCGTGTGCTGGGGGAAAGGTGCTGCGGCGCGAGGCTCAGGCCGCCGTGCCGTGCCGTTGCCAGAAGTGGAAGGTGGCGAGGCTACGATAAGGGCTGAAGCGTTCCATCAGCCGCAGCGTCTCCCCCTTCGTCGGGCGCGCATCGAGCGCGAAGAAGCGCTGCAATCCCGCCGTCAGCCCCGCATCGCCCACCGGGACGCAGTCGAGGAAGCCGTAGTGGCGCAGTAGGAGGTAATGCGCCGACCAGGGGCCGATACCGCGCGTGGCGAGCAACACCCGTTCGATCTGCGTGGCAGATTTGTCGGCGAGCGCCACCAGCGGCAATTGCCCGGCGACGACCGCGCGGGCGACCCCCAGGAGATAATCGGTTTTGGCCCGCGAGAAGCCGAGTGCGATCAATTCGCCCGGTTCCAGCGCGGCGATCGCGGCGGCGCGCGGTGGGGCGTGGAGTCCGTCGTATACCGGCTCGTCGAGCCGCTCGATCAGGCGGCGGCGCAGCGTGTACGCGAAAGCGAGGGTGATCTGCTGGCCGGTTATCGCCCAGACGAGTGCGTCGAACGAGTCCGCGATCAACGGCACGCGCAAGCCCTGTTGCCCGACGAGGAGGGGCGCAAGGTCCGTCACACCAGCGATCTGCGCCTCGAAGCGCGTCGGGTCGTTCGTCAGGCCGAGGATACGCAGGAGGAGGCCATGCACCCGTGCCCGCGCGGCGGTGTCGAGCGCACATCCCCCGACGATCCGACAGTCGGCGCCGCCGGGCGCGAAGGTGACTATAACTGGAACGGTGACAGACTGCGCCGCAGCGGTATCCAGGCGCAGCACGGTGGTGTAGCTGGCCCCCGCGACGCGCTCGGTCACGCTCTGGCGATCCCGACCGAGGTAGCGCGCGATCCGGTCGATGGGATAGCTCTGCGGCAAGGTCAGCGCGAACGAGGAGCGCTCGCGGAGGCGCCGATAATCGTGCGGGGTCTGCGCGGTGTACTTGCGGAAGTTGTCGTTGAAGGCGGAGAGACTCTCGAAGCCGACCGCGAAGGCGATCTCCGCGACCTGACGCGACCCCGTTAGCAGCGCGGCCTGCGCCGCCGCCACCCGCGCGCGGTTCAGCAGCGTGGCCGGGGTGGTGTGATAGTGCGTGCGGACGAGTTCGTGGAGCTTGCTCGCGCCCACCCCGAGCGCGGTCGCCAGCGCCCCGGTGCTGCGATAAGCGCCCGGATCGCGCGCGATCTGCGCGACCAGCCCCTCGATCAGGGCCTCCTCGGCATGATGCCCCCGATAGAAGTCATCCGGCTTGCAGAGTTTGCAGGCCCGGAAGCCCGCCGCGCGCGCTTCTGCGGGCGTCTCGTAGAAGCGCACATTCTCGGGTTTCGGCTTGCGCGACGGTCGGCATGACGGCAGGCAGTAGATGCCGGTCGTCCGCACCGCGACGACGAAGACACCATCCGCCGTCGGGTCGGAGCCAAGCATCCGCGCGAGCATTTCGTCTCTACTCAGCACCCCGCCCTCCTTTGTGCACTGGCGATCAAGCATAGCAAGTGCGCCAGGGGGCGACCACCGGATTTGTCCGCCGCTATTCGGCTCGCGCCCTGCGCTCTGCCGTACATAAGGGTATGGATGAGTGCATTCTGACGACGGTTCTTCCCGACTCGTTCCACCGCACCGTGCAGCGCCTTTGCCCGGTCCCACGCCAGTCAGCGCAGATCAGGTCATAGCTGTTATCTCAGGCGGCACCCCGCGCCCGCGCCGCGAGCGGTATCCGTCGCTGGCCGCCGCTCCTGGTCGCCCTCGCCACCGCGATCGGGATCGGCACGTACGTCGCGGGCTCGATCCTCTGGTGGGTCACGCTGCATGTCTGATGGGGATGAAGGGACGTGGGCCGCAGAGAAGCAGAGACGCAGAGAATGCAGAGAGAAAAGGGGACGGAACAGGAGGCACAGAGGACGGAAGGGGAAAAAGCAGGGAAGTAGAAAGACGGTAGCTCCAGAGCACGAGGGAGAGAAGGGACGAGCGAAAAGGGCGTGATGTCGGTGTGGGCTGATCGCTCGCTGGCAGGCGGTGATCATACATTGCCCTTGCGCTCTCGAATACTTTCCCTCTCTTCTATCCTCTGTGTCTCTGTGTCTCCTGTTAACCGTTCCTCGGCTTCTTGTAAGGTAGCGCCACACGAAAGCGCGACGGCCCTCTCGCCGTCGCGCTCCGGTCAATCCTTGTAGGGGTCGAAGACATCCTCACCGGCCATCACCACGCCGAGCGGGCGCAGCGTGTGCAGGATGCGGATCGTCGCCGCGTGGCGGGCCAGCACGTCGGGGAGGCGGCGGTAGACGTGCGGGCTCTCGTCGAGTCCGCCCCCGCGCAGCTCCACCCCCGCGCGCCGCAGCCAGTCGTGCATCATCTCCGGGCTGACCTCGCCCGTGCTGATCTGCTGCTGCACGCGTCGCCCGTTGACCTTCGTCCAGCGGCGCTTGCCGGCGGCGCGCGTACGGCTCATCACGCGCCCCGCACCGTGGATGGTGCTGTGCAGGCCCAGCGCCGCCTCCTCGCCCGCGATGCCCTCCACGATCACGCTGATGTCGCCCATCGAGCCGCCGATGAAGCCGCGCTGGCCGGGGAAGGCCGGGGTCGCGCCCTTACGGACGACGATCACCTTTTCCCCGCCGTGCGTCTCCTCCCAGGCATAGTTGTGATGGTTGTGGACCTCGTCGGTCGCGGTCGCGCCGAGGATGCCGAGCACCTGATCGACCACGAAGTCGCGTCCGGCGTAGGCGTACCGCCCCGCGAGCTGCATCGCGGCGAAATAGTCCCGGCCCAGCGCACCGTCGAGCGGTAGGACGACGGCGGGCGCATCCATCGACTCACCCGGCGACTTGTCGTCCCAGCCACGCCCGGCGGCGAGGTTGAGGAAGCCAGTGCAGATGCGGTGCCCCAGCCCCCGGCTGCCGAAGTGGACCCCCACCCAGATCCAGCCCTCCTCGTCCTCCAACAGGTCCACGTAGTGGTTCCCGCTGCCGACCGTGCCGAGCTGCTCGCGCGCCTGCGCCTTCAACTTGCCGATCTGCGGCACATCGCGCCAGGTCGGCGAGTCGAAGAGCGGGTGCTCGGTGTTCTCGCCGCTCGTGCGCCCGATCCCGAAGACGACCATCCGCGCGATCTCGTCCATGAGCCGTCCGATGTCCGCGCGGATGTCGTCGGCGCGCACGTCGGTCTTGGCTGCCTTGTTTCCACATGAAATATCGAAGCCGACCCCGTTGGGCGAGATCGCCTCGCGGTAGGCGATGACACCGCCGATCGGCATCGCGTAGCCGAGGTGCCCGTCGGCCATCAGCGCCGCCCCCGCCACATGTTCGTCGGCGGCGCAGCGACGGATCTGCGCGATCGTCTTCTCGTCGTGGTCCCCCCAGATCGGGATGTTGTCAACCTTCCAGATCGTCATACTCGTGCCTCCAATCGTTCGATTCGTGTCCGTGCCGTCGTGTTCGTGTCGCGCGGTATCCGTTGCTGGCGCGGCAATCATCGCGCTCGTTCGGGCCATAGGCGTCCCCCAGGTGCTTAAAAAAAAGAGGCGACGGTGGACTTGCCACCGCCGCCTCGTCGCGCACACCCAGGGGCGCGCACGTCACTCGTCGTCGGGGCCGATGATCGCTTCCTTCACCCGGTCGAAGATCCCCTTGCCGTGCTTGTTGCCGTCCTTCGCCCCGTGGGCGTCTTTCCCCTCGGTGGCGACGGCGGTGCGGTCCTTCTCCTTGCGTCCGAAGGTGGCCCCGAGTTGCTCGAAGAGCGCGCGCTGCTCGCTGCTGAGCTTCGTCGGCACCTGTACGCGCACCGTCACGATCTGATCGCCACGGTCGCCGCCGCGCACATCCGGTGCGCCGTGACCGCGCAGGCGGAAGGTCTGCCCGGTCTGCGACCCGGCGGGGATCTTCAGCTTCGCCGGTCCATCGACCGTCGTCACCTCGATCTCGTCGCCGAGCGCCGCCTGGGCCACGTCGAGCGGCTGCTCGGTATGGATCTGCTTTCCCTGCCGGGCGAAGCCCTTGCGCGGGCGGACGCGGATGCGCACGTAGAGATGGCCCGGTGCGCCGCCGCGCGCCCCCGACTCGCCCTGACCGCTGAGGCGCATCGTCGCGTCGTCCTCGATCCCCGCAGGCACCGTCACCGTCAGGCTCGAAGTCTGGCGCACGCGCCCCTCGCCGTTACAGGTGTGGCAGGGGTTGGTGATGATGACCCCCTCCCCGTGACAGCGCTCGCAGGGGGCGGCGGTCATGAACTGGCCGAGGATGGTGTTCTGCACCCGGCGTACCTGACCGCTCCCGGCGCAGACGAGACAGGTGGTCGGCTGCGACCCCGGCTCGCTACGGTTGCCGTTACAGGTCTGGCAGGTCTGCATCCGGGTGACGTTCAGCTCGCGCTCCGCGCCGAAGATCGCCTCGTCGAAGTCGATCGCGATCTGCGTCTGGAGATCGGCACCGCGCGGCGGGCCGGACTGGCGACCGCCGCCGCCATTGCCGCCGAAGAAGCTCTCGAAGAGATCCTCGAACGGCGAGCCCGCGCCGCCGCCGAACGGCGAACCGCCACCGAACGGCGAGCCCCCCATCCCGGCGCTGCCATCGAAGGCGGCGTGCCCGTAACGGTCGTAGGCGGCCCGTTTCTCATCATCGTAGAGGACTTCGTACGCCTCTTTGACTTCCTTGAAGCGCGCCTCGGCCCCGGCCTCTTTATTGACGTCCGGGTGGAACTTCCGCGCGAGGCGCAGATACGCCTTCTTGATCTCGGGCTTCCCGGTCGTACGCTCGACTTCGAGAACGGCGTAGTAATCTTGCTTGGTGACCATTGGTGCTCTTTCTCGCTCACGCCAGTATGCAGCATGGCCCACGGGCGGACCCGGGGGCCATTGTATGACCTTGCGTCGCCTAGTATAACATCGGTTCCTTCGTGCCGAGAAGATCAGCGGTACGGCGTCGCGCCGATCTTCCGATCGGTGCAGATGGCTGAAGCCCTTTCCGCCCCAGCAGCGGCACCTTGCGATCGCGGGTGACTATGCTACTATCCGGCCACCAGGGGTTGCCTGCGGGCCGCACAGTTGATGGCATGGTCGGGTAAGGGGGTGCCCGGTCGGCCACCTGCGCGTGCGGACACCGTGTGGGATGTGTGCGAGGTCGGGCTGTTACCAGACTGTTTGTATAGAGGAGAGGCGCATTATGAGGGCAACACCGCGCAACGTGGCGATCCTGACGCTGATCTGCTTGCTCACCTTCGGACTCGTGCCGGGCGTGGCCGCGCGCGATGTGAACCGCGATACGGTCGGCGCGACCGCGGCGATCGGGCAGGGCTCGGATACGGCGATCGTCTACCTCCTCGATCTGCCGGTCTCGACCTACGATGGGCGCATTCCGGGCTACCCCGCCACCTCCCCGGCCCTGCTCGGCGGGGCGAGCGGCGGCGGCGGCGTGACCGCGCAGGGGGTGACCGCCACCGGGAAGATCGAACTTAATAGTCCGAGCGTCGGGCGCTATCGCACCTACCTGCGGGACCGCCAGGCGGCGTATCAGACGTGGCTCGACGGCCACGGCTTCGCGGGCGCGGCCCTCTACCAGTATGACCTGGCCTTGAATGCGGTCGCGGTGCGCCTCGATGGTCGCGACATCAACGCGCTGCGCGGGCCGGGCGTGCTGAAGGTGGAGTACACCAAGCAGTATCGCCCGACGATGACCGTCAGCCTCGACCTGATCAACGCACAGGCGTCCTGGGACAATACCGGCGGGCGCGCGAACGCCGGTCGCGGCGTCAAGGTCGGGATCATCGACTCCGGCATCGCGCAGGACCACCCCTTCTTCGCTCCCTCGGGCTTCAGCTACCCGGCCGGTTTCCCGAAGGGCGAGACGCAGTTCACGACGCCGAAGGTGATCGTGGCGCGCGCCTACCAGCACCCGAGCGCGCGCGGCACGAAGTTCAACGCCTATCCCGGCGATCCGTCGCAGGAGCACGGCACGCACGTCGCCGGGACGGTCGGCGGCGTGATGTACGACGGGGCGAACGCGCAGCCATATCCGGTGCAGGGCATCCTCTCCGGCGTGGCCCCCGGCGTCTGGCTCGGCAACTACAACGTCTTCCCCGGCCCGATCGTCAGCGCCGACAGCGCCGACATCGCGCGCGCGGTCGACGACGCGATCGCCGATGGGATGGACATCCTGAATCTCAGCCTCGGCGGCCCCTCCTACGATCTGACCCCGGCGAACGATGCGCTGGAACAGGCGCTCGACAACGCCGCCGACGCCGGTGTCCTCTCCTCCGTCTCCGCCGGGAACGAAGGCCCGAACGACGCGACCCTCGGCTCGCCGGCGCGCGCGAAGAAGGTGATCACCGTTGCCGCCTCGACGAGTCGGCACTATGTCGGGATCTCGGCGACGGTCAACGGCACCGCCTACCCGGCGGTGACCGGCGACTTCAACCCGTTCGTCCCGGCGGTCACCGCGCCGCTCGCGGTCGCCGCGCCCGCGACCGCCTGTGCGGCGCTCACGAGCGACGTGAGCGGGAAGATCGCGCTGATCAACCGGGGCACCTGTACCTTCTCCCAGAAGGTGAAGGCGGCACAGGCCGCCGGTGCGGTCGGGGTGCTGATGATCAACAACGCCCCCGGCGATCCGTCGGCGATGGCGAATAACGACAAGAGCGTGACGATCCCGGCGGCGATGGTCGCGCAGTCCGATGGCCCGACGCTGCGCGCGCTGGCCGGGCAGAACGCCACCGTCGATGGCAGCGCGCCGCACGAGGTGCTGACCAACAACCAGAATGTGATCGCCAGCTTCTCCAGCGCGGGCTTCGGCTACGGCCTCTACGATCGCGCCAAGCCGGACATCACCGCGCCGGGCGTCAACATCTATAGCTCGGTGCCCGGTGGCAAGTTCGCCTTCCTCCAGGGCACCTCGATGTCGTCGCCGCACGTGGCCGGTTCGCTCGCCCTGCTCAAGGAGCAGCACTTCGGCTGGACCCCGGCGCAGCTGAAGTCGGCCCTGGTGACGACCGGGCAGCGGAACATCACCACCCTGCCGGGCGGCCACGTCGATCCGGGGCTGTTGCGGCGCGGCGGTGGCCTGGTCGATCTGGCGACCGCGCCGAACGTCGCCGTCTCGTTCGACACGCCGACTATCGCCTTCGGGCGCTACGCCCCGACCGCGCACACGGAGACGCGCACCGTGACGGTGACGAACCTGACCGGCACGGCGCAGAGCTTCGCCCTCACCACCGCCCAGCAAGCCGATGCACCGGTGACCTATAGCGTCGGCCAGCCGACGCTCACGATCCCGGCCAACGGCTCGACCGCATTCACGGTGACGATGACCGCCAGCGCCTTCACCCTGGAGGACGTGGCGGCCGACTTCGAGGGGGACGTGGTCGTGACCCCCGACACGGGGCCGACGATGCGGCTGCCCGTGATCGCCCGCGTGCAATCGGCGGCCGCGCTGGACATCACGATCGACGGTGGCGGCACCGGCACCGTCTCCCCGGCGGTCGGGACGAGTGCCCTGCCGCTCGGCTCGACGGTCACGATCTCGGCCACGGCGGCGGCGGGTTCGCTCTTCGTCGGCTTCTCGGTCGACGGGCTGGCGATCACCTACAAGAATTCGCTGAACGTGACGATGACCGACAGCCATGCGATCGTCGCGCTCTTCGTCAAGCGCTCCGACGTGACCTTCGCCGACGCGCCGACCGACCCGGCTTACAGCGACGCGGTGGCCTTCCTGGCGGCGCACGAGATCCTCATCGGCTCGCAGGATGGCCTGATCCAGCCGACGCAGCCGGTGGTGCGCGCGCAGGCGGCGGCGATCATCGCCCGCATGTTCAAACGCGCCGACAACGACTATGGCAATACCTTCCCGGATAAGTGCATCAGCCCCACGAACTGTATCGACGACACCCTCTGGAAGAACGTCGGCACCCTCGCGTACTACGACATCGCGCGCGGCTACGAAGACGGCACCTACGGCCCGCGCAACGAGATCCTCGGCCTCCAGGCGATCAGTCTGATCACGCGCGGCATGGTCAGCATGGGCGGTTGGACCCTCCAGCCCGACGACCCGACGATCTACCCGAACGTGAAGGTCGCCGCGAAGGATCGGCAAGACCTGGTGACCTACGTCAGGTACATGGGCCTGCTCCCCTCGACGAGCAGCGTGACCGGGAACTGGAACGACTGGAACCAGCCGGTCGTGCGCCAGTATTTCGCCGTGCTGATCTATCAGGTGCTGACGACGAGCGCCTTCTTCAACCCGGACCTCCCGTAAGGACAGACGGCGCGCGAGATAAAGAGGCGGGGCGGGGCAAAAGCCCC
>JAABUM010007015.1_pt1 | contig 10660 bp, 7 predicted proteins | sample 5559161 | NCBI WGS metagenome assembly JAABUM01 (sample SAMN10711868, study PRJNA513369) | rock metagenome | isolation source: Antarctica rocks | place: Antarctica: Victoria Land, Siegfried Peak nord | reverse complement strand
CGCTCAGCCGCTTCAGCCGCTCCTCGACGTCAAAGAAGCCCGGTGCCCTCGCCATCTCGCCGCCTCCAAAAACCAGGCAGAGGGAATCAGAAAACTGCGCCCATGGCTAGGTTCTTAGAACCGTCCACCTTTGCGGCTCCTCCACCACCATGGGCTTGGTAGTCTGCCTGCTCGCGTATTCCAACGGGGGCAGCAGGCTGCAAGGAAAACAAAGCCGGTCTACGTGGCCTTCGGGGACTCGGGAGCGTGTCGGCCAATCCTTTCTAGTTGGGCACCAGCTCATCGCAGGCGGAAGGTGAGATCTCCGCCTGCGATATTGCACGGGACCGCCGGCCTGATGGTGGACAAGCCCCGATCCGGGTAGATCAGGACCAAGTAATCCTGATGTTGTCTTGAACCTGGCTCACGCCAGGCACGGCCCAGGCGGCGCTTTCGACGAGGTCGCGCTCGTACCAGCTGTCGACTTCGCCCCCGAGTGTCACCTTGCCACCGTCGGCGTTGATGGTGATGTCGTTGGCGTCGAACGGTGCCGTTCGCTCCAAGGCTTTGGTGATCTTGGCGCGGACTTCGTAAGCCTGAACATGCGGCTTGACCGTTATCTCATTCGTGAGGCCGAGGAGCCCCATGATCTTGTGCACGCCGTGTTCAGCCGCCGTTTTCTGATAGTTCCAGTTCACTTCGCCGGTCAGCGTCACGCGACCACCCTCGACCTTGACCTTGACGGCATCGTTCGGGACCGAGACGTCCGAAGACAAGGCGGACAGGGCTCGCTCGGCGATCTTCTCGTCCGAATACGTTCCCTCGTAGGGGAGCTGCACCTTGATCTCTTCCGCCACCGCCTTCACGCCCTTGACCTTCTGTGCGGCTTGCTCGGCCGCACGCTTCTGCCAGAAGCTCGGCACGTGGCCGGAGAGCGTCACGAAGCCGTCGTGGGCCGCTACGCCGATGTCGCTGGCCGTGACGGACGGCGACCACCTGCATCGGCGTCGAACCAATATTGGTGATGTTGTGCCAGGTTCCCGCCGGAACGAGGACGCACCAGCCATCCGAAACTTCCTTTTCGAAACTCAGTCTGTCCTCCGCGTCTCCCATCTGCACGCGGCCGCGGCCAGCGTCGAGGCGCAGGAACTAATCGGTCTCCGGATGTGCTTCAAGGCCGATGTCGCCGCCGACGGGGATCGACATCAGCGTCACTTGCAGATAGCGCCCGCTCCAAGCGACCGAACGATAATCCGTGTTTTCCTTCGTGGCGCGTTCAATGTCGAACGATTGCGGCTGTGGGCCATTGTCTTTGATCGTCATTTTGGTCTCCATGCTGGACGTAGCAAGACAAGGTGACACGTCATAGCTCACGCTTCGTGGTGCCGGGAGCGGTTACCCTGCGACCCCTCGTCCCAAGTGAGTCGCCGCCTTCCCCTCTCTCGGGATCATGCGGAGCGGATCGACCCGCAACCCCGCCGAAAAGCACGTCTCCGCCCCAGCCACTCCGCATAACGACCTATTCCGCATAATTGGTGTTACGCGGTGCATCGCGTAAGGCCGAACGCAGTATGGGACCAAATATCCCGACATTCGGACAGGCTTCACGCTTCCCAAACTGCCCTAACGGCCCAAAGCTCGAGCGCAGCGCGATCGTCTGACGTGCCGCATGTTTCGTTGCCGGTTTTCGCCTTTTCAGTGCTCGCGGAGGCGTGCGCCCAGGTCGTCGCGAAGTTCATGTTCTTCCACGACCCGATCGTAGGACTGGCCTGCGTTCCTGATCACATATTGCGGTTCGCGGCTGCCGAGGTCGCTCAGTTCGATGATATCGTAGCCTCCTGTCCAGGCTTCCGGCTGACCATCCTCGGCGTAGGAGACCGACTGTCCGACGGCGAAGCGGAAGGGCGGCGCGCCCTTGACCGACCGATCAAGCGGGGCACGCTGTTCGTGCCTGATCGAAACCGCCGTTCCAGGATGAGTGTCGGCGCCAGCGACCTGGGCGTCCAACTGCTTCGCGAGCGCCCTCACGGTCGTCGTGCCCAGGCCCGACTTGGCAGTCTCAGGGTCGGTCGGAAGGCCAATGCTGTCGTCGCTGACCGACAAGGTCCATGCAGGCCCGCGAGCATGATAATCGACGACGATCCTGCCGCGACGACCGTCCGGGAAGGCGTGCTTGAGGGCGTTGATCACCAGTTCGGTCACAATCAACCCGAGGCTCACCGAAGCGTCCGCATTGGTGACGCTCTCGTCAGTATGCACCTCCACCGAAACGAGGTCGTAGTCGCGGATCATCGAAGCGCCGATGCTGCCGCAAAGGATCGTCAGGTAGCCGCGCAGTCCCACGTCGCCGAGCGTTGAAACGGCGAGCTGCTGCTGCACGGCGGCGACGGACATCACCCGATGGTGAGCGCTGTGAAGATGGCCGCGGGTTTCCTCGGACTGAACTTTCCGGGCGCTTTGCATCAGCACGCTGGCGATGATCTGAAGCCTGTTGGCGACCCTGTGCTGCAACTCCTGAAGCAGAATCGTTTTCTCGCGCAGCTTGTCATCCACTGCCTTCTCGCGTCTGCGGGCCTCGGTCACATCGGACACGGCCAGGAGGAGACGGACGTCGTTTCCGTCGGCGTAGTCCAGCTTTTGGGCGTTGAGGACAAGCCGCCGGGTTTCCTCGTCCTTGCGGACGAGATCCATCTGGTAGGCGTCGACCGCGGCGAACCCGGACGCTGTCGATCCGAGAAGTGACTCGAGTCGGGCGACGCCCCATTCACCCGCTCCAAGCTCGCGCAGCGACCTATGGGGACCACGGCCGGGTCGATCCCAAACGCACGGCAGAACGAAAGGCTCGCCGCGACCACATCGAGGTCTCCGTCGAGCAGCAGGAGGGGCGTGTTCGAAGCGTTGACGACCGCCAGGGCCAAATCCGGGGGTGCCGTGGTCGCAAGGAACGTCTGAGGGATCATGGCGGACACATCCTGAGCCATTGGGCGAGGGAACGATCGGCAATGTCAGGACCGACCCGGGGCACCACGCTTCGTGCGGAAAGTCCAACGCCGCGTCCGCCTCGCTCGATGACGGTGATGGTGAGGTTAAAGCGAGCGCGAGACCGTCAGGGTAGGCTCGGAAATTCCCTATGTGCTTCTTCGCGCCTCGGCCTGACCTCTGGGCGGTTCCCGCGGCCACCGGGCTGGCCTGGGTCGTTCCCTGCCGCGGCGAGCGCCAAGCGTGCCAAGGCCGGCACGGATTTCGAGCCCGTCTTCCTCATGATCGTGGCCCGGTGGTTTTCGACCGTGCGTTGGCTGATGCCGAGGTCTGCGGCGATGTTCTTGCTGGGATGGCCGGCGAGCACGAGGTCCATGATCTGACGCTGCCGGGACGTGAGGCCGGCGACGTGATTGGACGCGCTCTCCCGCCAAGCCGACAGCGTGCTCGCGTCCCGCGCGCCATCGAGCGCGCGCTCGATGGCGGCGAGAAGCTCGGGGCGGCGAAGCGGCTTTTCGATGAAGTCCGCGGCCCCCGCCTTCATGGCCTGCACCGCCATCGGCACGTCGCTGTTGCCCGTGATCATGATGGCGGGCAGCGCGTGACCCGCATCGCGGAGCCGATCGAGCAAGTCGAGCCCCGCCATCCCGGGCAGATAGGCGTCGATGAGCAGGCAGGCTTCGCGACCCGGACGGTAGGCCGCGAGAAAGGACTCGGCGTCCGCGTAGTCCTCGACGGCGCGACCATCGTCTTCGAGCACGCTGCGGATCGCAGCGCGCACACCGTCGTCATCGTCAACGACGAAAATAGCGGGCCGGCTCGTGCCGCTGCCACCTGGTCGAGGCGAAGCGCCGCTCGAAGCCGAGTTGGACCGTGAACGCGTCAGTAGGCTTTGGACGACTTGCGTAAGCTCTTCCAGCTTCAGCGGCTTGTTCAATTGCACGCAGCCCGCGCGGGCGATGGCGCGCAGCGTGTCGGCCGATATGTCGCCGGTCAGGATGATGACGGGAAGCTCATGATGGCAGGTCTCCCTCAGCCTCGCGGCGAGTTCGAGCCCGTTCAGGCCCTTGGGGAGATTGTAGTCGGCAAGCAGGAGGTCAGGTCGGAACCGCCCCTGGGCGGACATTTCCGCCGCCGCGACGCCGTCCGGCGCCGTGACGGTTTCGTGACCCTCGTTCTTGAGGATGATCTCGAGAAGCCGGCACACCTCGGGATCGTCCTCGACGATCAGAATCGTGCCGCGACGGCGAACGAGCGCGGGAGCTTTCTGGTCGGCGTCGTGGCCGTTAGGTCGGGGTGTCGATCCTGTTCGGTTCGGCGGGAGCGAGATCTCGATCGAGAAAACGGATCCTTTTCCCCGGTGCGAGCGGACGTGAACCCGATGGTTCAGCAAGACCCCCAGGCGCTGAACGATGGAGAGGCCGAGGCCCAGACCACGGCCGCGTTCACGCGCCGGATTGTCGAGCTGGTGGTATTCCTCGAAGATGGCTTGGAGTTCCTCGGCCGGGATGCCGGCGCCGGTATCCCAGACTTCGACGCTCAGGGTAGCGTCGCGCCGCCGGCAGCCGAGCAGGACCTTCCCGCGCTTCGTGTATTTCAATGCGTTCGAGAGCAGGTTGCGGATCATCTGTTCGAGCAGCCGCGGATCGCTGTGGATCACGAGCCCGCATGAGATCACGCGCAAGGCCAGCCCCTGCGTTCGTGCCTGGTAGGTGAACTCGTCCCGCAAGCGACCCAGCAGATCGTCGATGCCGAAATCGATTGCGTCGGCGCGGACGACGCCCGCCTCGATCTGGTTGATGTCGAGCAGGGTATTCAGCATGCCCGACATGGCGCCCAGCGTGTCGTCGAGCCGTGCGACCAGCTGTTCGGCCTGCTCTCCTTCGACGGTCTTCGCCAACAATCCCTGCAGCAGGGTCAGCGTCTGCAGCGGTTGGCGAAGATCATGGCTCGCCGCGGCGAGGAAGCGCGATTTGGCGATGGTGGCCGATTGAGCTTGCCGCTCCGCCGCCTCCAGCGCGTCCGCCGTGTGCTTGCGCTCGGTGATGTCGGCGAACGTGATGACCACGCCCTCGACGCCGTTGTCTCCGGTGCGATACGGCAGGACGCGTCGGGTGAACCAGGCGCCGCTTCGCGCTTCGATCTGGTGCTCGATGGGTGCTCGGCTTTCCAGCACGGTTCGCGCGTCTGTCAGAAGCTCAGTGTCCGCGGCCAGCGAGTTCAGGTCTGCCAATGGTCGTCCGACGTCGGTCGGGATCACGTTGAACAGTTTCCTCGTGGCCGGCGTGAAGAAGCGAATGTTGAGATCGGTATCCAAGAACAGCGTCGCGACATCGGTGCTGTAGAGGACGTTTTGCAGGTCGTTGGAGGTCGTCCGCTGCCGTTCCAGCGTTTCCTGAAGTTGACTGTTGAGCGCGGTCAGCTCCTCGTTGAGCGATTGCAGTCCCTCCTTCGACGTCAAGAGCTCCTCGTTCGTCGACTGGTACTCCTCGTTGATCGACAGGGTTTCTTGGTTGACGGCCTTCTGCTCTTCGCTGACGGTTTCGAGGATTTGAACGGCGTCCTGCAGCTCCGTCCTGGTGATGTCGAGTTCTCGCTCAAGTTCGGAGACGCGCGATACGTCCCCTGGCAGATTGGAGCCGCCGTCTTTCCCTTCGTGTTTCGCCTCATCGACGAAGCAGACCAGCATCAAGTCTTCACCGCCGTTCAGGACTGGCTGGACGACCATGCCGAAGGAAACATCGTGACCGTCGCGGTCGCTTCGGCCGCCGGTGACGACGATGCGCGCGTTCTGATCGCTCGCTCGCCGGATCGCAGACCTGAGCCTGGTGCGCACGGTTCCCTGCACCATGGCGAGCACGTCTTGGGTGGCGTGCCCCGGCGCTACACGCAGGTAGCGGCTGGTGGGCCCTATCGAGTAAAGGCACTCGCGCTCTCGGTTGATCAACACCGCCGCCGGAGCGTAGCTTTCCAAGAGGAGCCGTCGGCAGAGCTCGGCGAGGAGCGCGGCTTGGTGCGAAGGTGCTCGGTCCTGCCCAGAATGGACGGGGAGTTTGCCGCTGTCAGCGGCGCTCATCGGAAAGCGAAAGCCAAGGCCGCCCGCCCGCCTGCGACCGACATGCCGGTAAAGGCGTTCCGGCTTGGCGATGACTTCGAAACAACCCGCGGCGTCGCCGACCGTTTCCGCGCTGCCGAGGAGGAGGGTCCCGCCCTCATTCAAGGCGAAGTGAAACAGCGATATGACCTTGGCCTGCGCCTCAGGATCGAGATAAATGAGGAGGTTCCGGCACGACACGAGGTCGAGCCGAGAGAACGGCGGGTCGGCCAGCACGTCCTGCACCGTGAACACCACGGAGGCGCGCAACTCAGGCGCTACCCTATACCCGTGATCTTCCTTGGCAAAGAAGCGTGCGAGGCGGGCCGGCGCGACATCCGCCGCGATCGTTTCCGGGTAGAATCCCTCGCGGGCGAAAATTACGGCGTCGGGATCCACGTCGGAGGCGAAGACCTGCAACTTGACGCTGCGCTGCGCGGCCGTGATCGCTTCGTGGAAGAGGATGGCCAGGGAATAGGCTTCCTCGCCGGTGCTGCATCCGGCGATCCACACCCTGATCGGGTTATCGTGGGCATGCTCCCGGACGAGATCGGGAATGATCGTTGCCGCAAGGCACTCGAACACGCTTCCGTCGCGGAAAAAGCTCGTGACGTTGATGAGAAGGTCCTTGGCCAGGTGGTCGAGTTCTCGAGGGTCGTTGCGCAGCGTTTTCAGGTATCGCCCCATGTCGCCGCTCTTGACCGCGAGCAGCCCCATCCGCCGCTCGACCCGGCGCCGCAGCGTCCCCTGCTTGTAGAACGTGAAATCGTGGGGCGTTCTGGCTCGGAGGAGCTCGATGATTCCGGCGAGGCCATCCGTCAACCCACGCTCCGGCGAGATGGCGTGAGCGCCATTGCGGGCGACTTTCTGGTCGTATTTCAGGAGAGCGGCGGGAATTTCGTTGATCGGCAGCACGAGATCGACCGCACCTGTCGCAATCGCGCTGCGCGGCATGCCGTCGTAGCCGGCTTCCTCGGGGTCCTGTGCGACTACAAGCCCGCCTTTGGCGCTGACCGCACTCAGGCCGAGGCTGCCATCGGTCCCCGTCCCCGACAGCACCACGCAACTCGACCGCGCGCCGTAGTGCTCGGCCAACGAGCGCAACAGGAAATCGAAAGGCAGCCGCGCACCGCGTCGGGCTTGGGGTTGCGAAAGGTGCAGGACGCCCTCACCGACGGACAGATATGTTCCGGGCGGGATGACGTAGAGGTGCTCGCGTTCGACCGCCATCCCGTCCTCCGCCTGCCGCACGGTCAGGGACGTCGCCCCGGACAGCAGATCCACCATCAGACTTTCGTGGGTGGGATCGAGATGCTGGACGAGGATGAAGGCCATGCCGGTGCGGGCGGGAAGCGCTCGGACCAGGCCCGTGCACGCTTCGAGCCCGCCCGCCGAGGCGCCGATGCCGACGATGGCGAAATCGTCACGCCCGCGAGGAGGCCCCTTGGCCGGTGCAGGATCTTGGCTTCGTGACGATCGGGTCGCTGGCCCCCGGCTCGGCTTGCTCGCCATGGCGCGTCTCAAGTGGCTGTTCCCAATGAGGGGCGTGCCGCACGATACCACGAATTCCGACCCGCGGCGAAGCTCAGACCTAGGCGGCGGCGCCGTCCAGTTGCTCTTCGGCAAGCGCCGCTCCTATGACATAGCGCCGCGTTCAGGCTCGCCGCGGGTTGAAGTTCTTTTTTGCCGATCGCGGCCAGGATCTGCGTCTTCCTGGGCATTCCTTTTTCGAAAGCGGCGTTCTGATGGGCGCGGGATCGCGGTGCCCGACCCGATGCTGGGTCAGACATGTCGGCTAGTCGGCCAATTGAGCGCACAGTTTCGATCTTCGGGTTTCATCAAGGCGACGAAGGCGATTGCGGTACGCATAGTCGATCTCCAGAGGTTCCGCGTGGTTTTGGACGAAGCGTCGCCCGACGGTCGGTTGAAGTAGCGCGTGAACGGTTCCGGAAACCGGAGCCGTGCCGTTAGTGCCTCAGCCGACGCTCTTGGCGGCGAGCGCGAGGTAGTGGACGTTATCGCCGGACTTCACGCGTAGCAGAACGGGTTTGCCGTCCTGTTTGGCCGCGGCGAAGGCGGTCGTGATGTCCGCCGGCCGGGACACGGCCTTGCCGTTGGCCTGAAGGATGACGTCGCCGACGCTCAAGCCATGCTGGGCCGCGATGCCGTCCTGGTCGACTTCGGCGACCGTCACGCCTTTTTTGGCGCCGCCCGGCACGACGGAAGATGGGACGAGCGTCATGCCGAGCGAGGACAGTTCGGTCTTGTCCTGTTGGGCCGCGGCATCCGCCTTCGCCTCCTTGTCCCCCGGAAGCATGCCGAGCGTGACGGGAATCGTCTTGTCGGCCCCGTCGCGCCAGATCGTGAGCGTCACCTGCTTGTCCGGGCCGAACGCGGCGATGCTGCGCGACAGTTCACGCGGATCCGTCACCGGCGTGCCGTTCACGGCCTCGACGACGTCGCCAGACTTCACGCCCGCGTCAGCAGCCGGCGAGCCCTTCTGCGGCTCCGAGACCAGGGCGCCCTTGGTATCCTTCAAGCCGAGGGTGTCGGCGATATCGGCGCTCACGGGCTGGATCTGCAGCCCGAGCCAGCCGCGCGCCACGACGCCGTTGGTCTTAAGCTCCGCGATGACGATTTTGGCGACTTCGGCCGGAATAGCGAAGCCGATCCCGACGCTCCCACCGGACGGCGAGAAGATGGCCGTGTTGATGCCCACCACCTGACCCTGCGTGTTGAAGGTCGGGCCGCCCGAATTGCCCTTGTTGACGGGCGCATCGATCTGCAGGAAGTCGTCGTACGGCCCTGCGCCGATGTCGCGACCCCGCGCCGAGACGATGCCCGCCGTCACCGTGCCGCCGAGGCCGAAGGGATTGCCGACCGCCATGACCCAATCGCCGACACGCGGGGTGCTCGTGCCCCAGGGCACGAAGGGATAATTGTCGCCGGACTTGGTCTTGAGCAGTGCGAGGTCGGTCTTCTTGTCGGTGCCGACGACGGTGGCGGGAACGGTGCGACCATCCTGCAGGGTCAGTTCCACATTGGTGGCGTGTTCGACCACGTGGTTGTTGGTGACGACGTAACCGTCCTTGGAGATGAAAAAGCCGGAGCCGAGCGCCATGCCGACCTTTGGATGGGGCTGGCCCGTGCCGTTGTTCTCGCCGAATTGCTTGAAGAAGCGGTACATCGGATCGTCCTTGGGGACGTTCGGCGTGCTCTGCCGAGGACCGGCGCCACCGGCGTTCTGGCTCGCGTCGGCCTCGTCCTCGGTGACCTTCACCTTGACGGAGACGACGGCCGGGCTGACCCGCGCCGCGACGTCGGCGAAGGAGCCGGGCGCGATGTCGGCGGGCGCCGGCTCGGCGGCGATCTGGGCGGCGTGCGAGGGGGTCGTGCCGAGAAGCGTCGTTTCCGTGGCAACGCCACCGACCGCGACGACGGCGACGGCGGCGAGCAGAACGGCGCGAAGGCGGGACGGCTTCCGGTTATTGATGATGGTCATCTGATTGCCTCGATGGTGGCTTCGCCGCACGGCTCGACAACCGCGCTGATGAAGCAAGCTGCATGAGTCAATATTACGCCAATATGTCTGCCATGTGAATATTTGGTAATTGTTTTTGTAAGCTGCCGGTACGAGTTAAATTATTGTAACTTGCTCCCGAATAGGAACCGTTATCTTCCTGTGTATGTTGACCAAGCGCAATAACATACAAAGGAGAAAACGATGCGTTCCCAAGTTTTGACAGCCGCTGCCCTGATGCTGGCCATGTCCCCCGCAGCCTTCGCCCAGTCGACCGCCACGACGGCTGCCGCGGCCCCCGTCGCAGCGACCGCTGCGGCACCAAACGGCAAGACGAATAACGAGAGCATGCGCCAGCAGATCATGGGCAACCTGCAGCAATCGGGCTTCACCGACGTCAAGGTCATGCCCGATTCCTTTCTCGTTCAGGCCAAGGACAAGTCCGGCAATCCGATGACGATGTTCATCGGCCCGAACTCCGTCACCGAGGTCAGCGCGATGACCGGGTCCGGAGCGGCCATCCAGGCCGGCTCGGGCGGCACGTTCGCCACCGTTCCGGCCGGCGACGACCTCACCTCGAAGGTCGTCGGGCTCGACGTCTACAACAAGGCCAACCAGGACATCGGCACGATCAAGGACATCGCCTTCGACCACAACGGGGTGAAGGCCTACATCGTCGGCGTCGGCGGGTTCCTGGGCATGGGCGATCATTACGTCGCGGTCCGGCCGTCGGCACTCAAGGTCACCTATAATGCCGGTGACAAGAAGTGGCATGCCGCGATCGACACCAACGCCGATCAGCTCAAGAGCGCGCCGGAGTACAAGTATTCCAGCAATTCCTGATCCGGCGGCGTGATCCGACCGTTGATCGATTACATGGAGCCGGCTCCGCAAGGGTCCGGCTCTCATTCGGTTGGCGACGCCGTCAGGGGCCGTAACAGGGCGCAAAAGCAACATTTCTGCAACTACCCAGGGGGTAGGAAGCTGACCGTTGCGCCCTTGGGCATCGGTAATGCCGATCACGGCCTTGCGTTGCGACTCGCGGGCTGATTCCATGCCGCCATGGGACGGATCGACCTCGAACGCCT
>JAABUM010007013.1_pt1 | contig 10662 bp, 7 predicted proteins | sample 5559161 | NCBI WGS metagenome assembly JAABUM01 (sample SAMN10711868, study PRJNA513369) | rock metagenome | isolation source: Antarctica rocks | place: Antarctica: Victoria Land, Siegfried Peak nord | reverse complement strand
AGCAGGTAGTTGCAGCCCTCGGTGCCGTGCGGCAGCACCGAGTCGAGAAAGAACCGGCCGTGGATGCGCTTGCCCTGCAGCCGGCCCTGCATGTCGGTGAAGGCGACGACCACGGTGTCGATCACGCCGGCCTCGATGTCGGCGACCAGTTCCTCGCGCGTGTACCCGACCATTGTCTGCAGCCCCTCACCAGCGCCGGTGCGACGTTGAAGTTCCGAGACTCGCAGACGGGGGCCGCGAAGGCCAACCCCGGACGGCCTCCGGTGGACGGCGAGGAATGGATGTGCATAGCCGCGGAATAGAAAGGACCCCCCGCGTACCCGCCAGAGCCTGCTTATCCTTGCTGCCTTCCGGCCCTGGGGAAGTTCACAGGATGAGCGCCACGCGAGGGGTCTGCGACAAGTGTAGAGGCTCGGGGAAGGGACCCAGTGGTCGGCACCGAGCTGGGCAACCCGTATCCTCTTCGACGGAGGATTCGCATAGTGGCCTAGTGCGCACGCTTGGAAAGCGTGTTGGGTTAACGCCCTCAGGGGTTCGAATCCCCTATCCTCCGCCAGAGTGTCCTTACTTGAACTCTCGTCGGGCTCCGGCCCGAAGACTCGTTCGAGTGGGGACAGCAGATGGCTGTCGCAGGCGACGCCCCCAACCGGGGCGTCGCCTGCTTCGCGTAGGTAGCAAGCGGCTCCGTCTTCGTTCAGCACCGGATGGTGCTTACGGCGGAGATAGACCACCGACGCAAACGGCTCCAGCATCTCGTCGCCGACTACGGTGGCGTCCCGGAGCTCGGTTATGTCGATCTTGACTCGCTTGAACAACAACCGGTTGATCTTGGCGCGGTCACCTACCTCGGATCGGACGTAGAGGTTGTACGGGTCGTCCAGGTACTCCAGCATGCGTCGCCCGTTCGTCCGCCACTCGTCAAGTTGGGCCAAGGTCTGGGAGAGGCGAGACTTGAGGCGGGCTCGCTCGTCACGAACGTCCCGCACCTTTTGGGTCAGCTTGGCCTTCGGCCAATCGGGGTCGGTGGCAGCTCGATGTAGCGGTCCTCTTGCCGGTCCAGCTCCGCAAGACGTTTGCCCAGGCGAGCCTTATGGTCGGCGTCCTGGTTGCTACGCGCGTCGATCGCCTGGTCTAGCCCCGCGGTGAGCTTGTTCCGCAAATCACCCGGCAGCTGCACCGTCCGGTAATGGTTCGCGACCGCTTGTTCAATCTGTGCGACCCGGACGTACGGCAGGTCGCAGTCGCCGTCCTGACGGCCCCGGCAGACGTAGTAGAAGTACAGCTCGCCAGTCTTGCTCTTGCCACGCATGACGATCAATCGTCGGTCACATCGTTGGCAAGCGAGCAGCCCTTTGAGGTAATGGTGGTAGCGGCGCTGCCAAGGCATCATCGAGTCCCGCAACCGGGGCCTCTCCCCGACCAAGTACGTCATCCCACTCGTCGCCATCGCCGCCGTCTTGCTGTTGCTAGTCATCATCGGCGCGCACCTCGGTAACAGCACTCCAAGCAACAACCCGCCACGCTCCGGAAACTAGGATCATCCGAGGTGTCTGCGCGAATCATCAGCTGCGCCATCCGATGTCTGGCTCAACCGAATCTGTTCAGTCACGATCCCATCGGCGCCGCTATGGTGTGTTCATGGGAACATACCGAGTCTGGGTGCACCTGACGAGCGGCGACAAGTTCGAAGCCTGTCTCGCACCGTTTCACGATGCGTCCGATGCCCATGACGCGGCGACAGACGAGGCAGCCGCACTGCTTGACGGCGATGGTTGGTCCCGACGTCATAAATGGCCGAGTACGCAACCGAGATATTTCAGCCATAAGCTATGCAGAAGACGATCCGTTAGACCAATGATGCTGCCGCGTAGGTCATACAGGTAGTGGTAGGTGCGGTTGGTGTTCGTGTTCAATACCGGTTACGATGGCGACCCGACCGCACCAAACAGCGAGCGCTCGCCAGCTCGCCAGTCTCGGTCACCACGTCATTATCGGCCACTCACCCTCGGCCAACCCCCAGCGAAAGGATCCGTGAATCTTCGCGTCAGCCCCGTAACTTTGCTAGCTACTTGAGCAACTGATCCAACTTCGACTGTGATGAAAAATGACATAAATTAGGCTCACAGAAGTTCCCGGATCCTGGGGTCGGTCTATAAATTACGCAGGTGCGAAACTCGTGAACCGGTTTTGGGCACGGCAGTGCGGGTCCCTTGCTGCCAGGGCCCGCGATGGTTCCGGACTCATTGCCGAATAATCTCATCGTCCGCGTGGGGACACCTGTTAGGTGGCGGACGGATCATCCTTGATGAACTTGGTCGGTGTTTCGAAACGTTGCAAGTTTCGGGGTTCGCTTTCCTCTCCAAGCGGCACGAAGTCATCGTCGGCGGGAGACCATATTACGATTTCGCTCGCTCGATCGCGGGACCAGCGAATGACTTTATCTCTGTCGCCGTCGAAATCGCCGAAGAACCTGTCGTCATCACCTACCCACACCGCGTGCCAGACATTCTCCTCGTCGAGATAACCGATGGTGATGAAAGTGGCCTCTCCATCGGTTGGCGTCGTCATGGTCATGGCGCATGAATCTCCTCTCTAGTAGCATTCTCCAGCCGAAGCCCTACCTGCGCCAGCCTGCCCCGAAAGCATCACCGGGTAACGCCGTAATGCCATGGAATCGATAGGACGCGCGACGCCCGGTGACCGTGCTGTGTGCGCTGGGGCTGCGCACGTAGAAGTACCAATAACCCTCGTATCCAGGCACGTTCCATGCCCACTCCATCGTAATATTCTTGTCATAGGTGCTGGACGACGAAACCTTATACCCAGTTGCCCAGGAGATCGACTGGGATGGGCCCGCAACGGCTACGGCCGGACTGAAGGCAAGCTTGCCTCTGATTTCTGAGCCGCCATGAGAAGCTTTAGCGGCGCCATTGAACAGGTCCCCGCTCATATGGGCATTTCGAGTTTGTGTTGACACTTTCAACAGTACCGGTTTGCTAATCGTCTGGCTCCCTACCAGCTGCCAGGTAACGTCGGCCTCTGCCGTGCCGATTAAGCCCTCGACCTTAGTTCCGAATGCAACCTTCCCGTGCCAGTAACACTTCAGCGAGCTGTATGGGTAGTAGCACGACTCGACTAAGTTGCAGAAGGCACCGCTGCCCCCACCGTCGGGAGGTGGCGTCATGTCGGGCGCTGTGCTACCGCCCGAGGAGTCCGTCACGGGGCAGACCCACATGTCTGGCCGCTGCGATAGGTCGGAATTACAGTCTGGATTCTCGACGGCCGGATCGGCCGTCGCTGGCTGGGTGGAACCGTCTCCCGTTCCGCTCAGGTCGCTATCAAGATACAAGGGGGTGTCGGCGCTAGTACGCGCTGCGTCAATCAGTGCGCAAGTATCGTCGCCGGCCGTGCAGTTCGCCATCATGGTTCCGTTAGGAGTGAAGGTTGAAGTCGTTGCGGGGCTGCTATACCCAGCGGCGCTTACCGCAGTCACGGCAATCAGGTACGAATGAGTCGGGTCCAAGCTCGTCACCACCGCGTGCGTGCAGGTGGAGCAGTTTCCGAGACTTCGCGAGGAACCTCCACCGGTCTGGTCGGTTAGTGCGAGTTCATAGCCCAGAGTAGTCGCCCCGTGCTCTGTCCCGGCGGTCCATCTTACATCCACCGAGGTACTGCCCAGGTTGACAGTAATTCCAGCGGGCGGCGAGGGTGGTGTTCCGATGTTAAAGACAAAGTCATTGGAGTCCGACGTAAATCCGGCACCATCAACTGCAGTAACAGACAAGGTGTGCAGGCCAAGTGGAGACGGCGTTGGCACGCTGATCACCGGCGCCGTCCCCGCTACGGAGGAACTCGCTCCGCCGTCGACGCTGTACTTGTAGGACACCGGTTGAGATCCATCATCTTCTGGTGAAACCGAGAAGGAACTAATTGCGCTCCCAGGAACAGTCCAGCCGTTCTCCGGATTAGTAGCCGAATCTACGTAAGGCATTGATGGTCCCGGATTCGTGTACCAACCCTCAACATCTAGAACAAGATTCGTCGACCCGGGGCCAATGTTGCGAATCTTGATTGCGCCGTCCGCTCCAGGCTGCACAATGACGAGATTGGTGCGGTAAATGTTCTGGCTGGTGTAGTTAAGCACCGATGTTGACGGCTCAACTTGATCGCTGGGCCAGGCCCTCAGATTACCGGTCGCAGGGGTAGTCGTCGATGCTTGAACCGTCCGCATGTTCAGCGCAATCGCTCCAACGCCATCTTGCATGGACGGAATGCCGGCCACCCCCGCAATGGTGAAGGTACTAACAGAATTGGGCGCCAAGGTTTGAGTCGGCGCTGCGCGCGTATCCAACAGGTGCACTGCTGAAGGAGTGAACGAGCCGGCCGTCGCACCGGCACTGAAGTAGCCCTCGATGTCAACAACGAAGTCGACGGGGCCTCCGGCGACAAGGAGAAACGTGAAGGAGCCGCCGGCGCTCAGCGGAACACTTTGGGCTTGCGCGGTCGAGGTGTCGTCGAAGTTGTGCGCGACGTCGGGCGGCGGAGCGGAGCCCGTAGCGTAGGTGCGAAAGTAGCCGCCGCTGGCCTGATCAATAACCGCGACGTTAACATAGAGGCCGCTCGCATCCGCCGGTATCCCTGCCACGCCGGTGGCTTGGATGTCGACCGAGCCACCGGTTGCCACCTTCGCCTGTGCGACGCCGAGGCCAGTTCGGGTGTCAGCTACCCGGGTTTGCGGGACCGCAACGAAGCCGCCGGGTGCAGTGGAACTGCCTGCGGTGAAGTAGCCCTGTACGTCTATCACCAGCGTGACGGCGTGATCGGCAACAACGTTTAATTTGCCGTCCGCGTGAAGCGCAACCATCGCTGTGTTCGAGACAGTATCGCCAGGATTGAATACGAGCGAGGCGCCAGTGGGAGTGGCCACATCACCCGGAGCTATGCTCACTGCACCGATGGTCGTCGCGCTCAGCACGGTCAAGGTAAGCGCCAGCGAACTAACGTCCGTGGCCGGGATGCCGGCGACACCAGCCGCCGTAATCGATCGCACGATACCGGCCGGCATCGGCGTCGTGTAACCACCGGCACCAGTACGCGTATCCATCAATCGCCCGACCGCCGGAACAAAAAGGCCGGCGGAACCCGTCGAAGCGTCCGCGCTAGCCCGACTGGCCGAGCCAGGCAATGGAGTCACTGCCGACAACAGGGCCGTCAATAAGGCGAGCAGTCCTACAACAACGGGCCAGCGGCTATTACGGTTTTCACGCATGCGATCTCCAGTTTGCTGCTAGCCGAGGTACTAAGGATTGCAAGTCGAGGTGGTCGAAGCGAAAGCTCGCTTGTGCGTCGGTTGGAGGGAAGGTACGTTCGGTGGCCCGGGTTGATTGGACGGCGACAGCCGTTTGCTCGGCTACGAGCAACCGTGTCACTCGGTCGCAAACGCTACTTTGCCGCCGCCCAGTAGACACGCCATCACGAGAGGGTGGCAGAACGCGGCATCGGGCGTGAGCTGGGAGTTAAAGGGTTCGGCGAGTCCTAAGTTACGGTCGCCGCGTAAGCCTGTCAAGCAACACGTTGGGTGGGCAGGTCCAGAGCCATACCAAACGGATCGCCGGTACGGTCGTCGCTCCAAGAGTCGTTCAGCGTGTCCCGTCTAGGGGTCACGTCCCGCGACTGGCCGCCGGTCCCGCGGCGCCCCGCCGACAATCTGGCCGCTCCCGGCGACAGCGAGACACTTTTACCGTGCGCCATCGCAGCCGCACTCCGCGGCCTGCACGACATAGCTGGTGCCTGTCTAGTGGAGAGCGTGGGCGGCGGACGGAGCAGTCAAGCATCGCCACCGCTTCCAGGAGGGGTCGGTGATTGCAGTGTTGAGTCGGATCGGTCTACCTCGTGCAGCCGAAGAGGCTGCTGGGCAGCCGTTCCAGCGCGTGACCGCGACAGCACCCTGCGGCCAAGCGTTGTCGAGAGCCTCGAGCACCGGGCGAGCATCTGGAACGCGGACCGATCCTCGTAGCGATCGATCGCCGCCTGAGTGAATCGACCTCAGTGCCTCAGCTACCTTCACCGGTCATACCCATTACGTCAGCAGCGGTGGCGGTAGTAAAGACGATCCCGACATCCAGTGGCAGATAGGCCTGACCCGACCATCAGTAACGCAGGACTGGCTCTTGACGAGCGTCGGTCAGGTCAGCCTGTCGGGAAGTGACAGCTGATGACCGCCAAGCCCCGCCTGCTCATCCTCGCCCTGGTTGCCTACCTGATCGGCTCGCTCGTTTCGGCCACCCCAGCTGATGCCGCGACGATGACCTACAACCGATCCGGCGCGGTTGCCTACGCCAATCGCTGGAGCCAGAACGGCGCCAACCTCATGAACCCGCAGGCCTACCGCCTCGCGACGACTGCACCAATTTTGTCTCTCAGTCCGTGCACGGCGGCAGCGTCGCCTACGACATGGGCGGCGCCGACATCGGCTGATACCCGCACTACCAGTCCTGGGACGCGGTCCACTCGTTCGACTACTTCTGGCACCAGCTCCACGCCAAGGTCACCTACGAAAGCGTCACCATGAACGCCGCATTCACCTCGGCCGAGGCTGGTGACGTCTATATGTATGACTGGGGCCTCCGCCAGAGTGTCCTATGATTTCGGGCGGCCCTCAGGTCAGCTGCTTGCCGAGGTGGATCGACAGCTCGGTGTCGGCATAGAAGCCGAACGGCGGGACGTCGCGGTAGCCGCTGGAGCGGTAGAGCGCGATGGCCTCGGGCTGCTTGGAGCCGGTTTCCAGCAGCAGCCAGCGGGCGCCGCGCTCCCGGGCGGTGGTCTCCAGGTGGGTGAGCAGGGTCCGGGCGAAGCCGTGGCCGCGGGCGGCACGGCGGACGTACATCCGCTTGACCTCCACGCACGGTGCGGCCCAGGCCGTCTCGGGGTGCTCGTCGCCGTGCCTGCGCCAGCCGCCCATCGCGACCGGGATGCCGTCGCGGTAGGCGACCGCGAACACGCCCTGGGGGTCGGCGAACTCCGCCGGGCCAACCGGAGAGTCGTCCTCGCCGCCGTAGCGCTGGACGTACTCGGCCTGGACCTCGGCGATCAGCTCGCGCGCGTCCGGATGGTCATAACCGACGTGCTCTATCGCCAGGGTGTCAACGGTGCTCACCTGCACATTGTCCGGACTGCCGGGGAGGGCCCGTACCACCACCCCCGGGCACGGTTGCACACCTGACCGCGACCGGTTCAGCAGAGGGTGCGCAATTTTTCGGACGGTCAGCGCGTCGCCGTGCGTGATAGTCGATCACGGAATGGTGATAGGGCGATTCTCGACCGGGGCAGCCTGATGATCTCGAAGACTTGACATAAAGTCCATGTTAGGGAAACCTTCGACTCACCCCATCCTGGGGCAACGGGCGAGTGGTGCTTCGCCGAGCGGCCGCGGTCGCTTTCCCGGCGGCGCACAGCGCGGGCTCCCGTCGACACCGAACGTTGCGGGGGGCTCCCGGTCATGCCGCTGCACCGCGTTCCCCCGTCGAGGCGTGGTGGCCGAACGCCGTTGGGGCCCGCTGGCGATCGGCAGCCGCGATGACCGTGCTGGTCCGGCGCGCGTGGCCGGCGATGGCAGTCACCTCTCTGGCGCTGGTCGCCGTGATCGTAGTGCTGCTGATGAATACCGGCAGCTCCCGGCGCGCGCCCTTCACCCTGAACTCGCTTCCCCATCAGCAGGCCGTACACGGGGGTGAGTCCGTGCGGTTCACCCTCACCGCGACGTTCGCAAGCGGCTACCGCGGCGAGGTCCAGCTGCGGTCAGGACAGTTGCCGGACGGCATCAGCGTGCGGTTCTCGCACGATTCCCTGGCGCCGGGCAGTTCCGCCTCCACCGACGTCACCGTGTCCATCACCACGGCTGTTTCCGCTGGTACCTATGAGCTACCGGTGATCGGGGGCAGCGGCGACACCATCGCCACCGAGGGACTGATGCTGGTGGTCCTGAGCGGCCGCGGTGAGGCCCCACCCGGGCTGCGTCAGCTGGTCGGCAGCGAGACGTCGTCCAGATAGAACGTCGTCGGGTTCTTGGCTCCGTTGACCGCACTGAACGACAACGTCACGGTCTGCCCGGCGTAGGCGGACAGCTCCGAGCTGGAGCTCGACCACGAACCGGTCGGCCCGGCGTCCGACTTGGACGTCACCGTCTTGAGGACGGTGCCGCTTGAGTTCTTGACGGTGATGGTCAAGAAGTCGTACGAGTGAGTCGTCTCGGTCGTGGTGATGTAGGTCCAGAACGACAGCGGCGCCGACGTGGTGCCGGCCGGGATCGCCACCGACTGGGTCAGGGTCTCGGTCGTGGAGTTCGTGCCGCCCAGGGTCACCGAGTGGGTACCCGCGTGCGGACGGGTCGTGGTCACAGCGGCGCCGCCGCCGAGCGTCCACCCGGTAGGGCCGGACTCGAAGCCGCCGTCGGCGATGAGCTGTCCGCCGGTGGGGGTAGGCGTCGGGGTCGGGGTGGGCGTCGGGGTGCCGGCCGTGCCGCTGCCACTGGAGAGCCACTCGGTGCCGTTCAGGGCGATGGCCGCATCCGTTCCGGCCGGGTCGTTCCAGCCGTCGTAGAGGGTGTTCCCGGATGAGCCGGTACCGTCGTCGATCGGCGAGGAGTCACCCCAGAACATCACCCGTCCGGTACCGAACGTCGAGGTGGCCACGGCCGCCCCGGCGGTGCCGGAGGCCGAGTACCCGGTCCGGTAGATCTCGCCACGCGCCGCCGAGTTGTCCGCCGGCTTCAGCGTGACCGTCGTGCCGTTGCGGATGATGGTTCCGGTCACGGTGCCGAACGGGCCCTTGATCACCGGGTCGGCGACGGCGGAGGCACCGATGACGTTCGGGTTCTCGGTGCCGATGTTGAGCAGGTCGATCGAGTAGCCGAACGGGTCGGTCGAGTCGACGCTGTTGTTCGTCATCAGATCGTTAAGGATGGCCGGTGAATCCCAGCCGTCGTTGTTGCGGTCACTCGCCGTGTGGTCGGAGATCATGAACAGGCCGCCACCGTTCTTGACGAACGTCATGATGGCGGTCTTCTCCGCACCCGACAGCACCACGTTGGGCTCCGGCAGCACGAAGCTGTTGAAATTGCCGAGGTCCTGAGCGTTGGTGGTGTCGCCGTAGGTGATCCGGCCACCGGACGGCAGGGTCTTCAGCGAGTAGCGCCCGGTCTTCTGCAGGGCGACGCCCCACGCCGACAGCGCCCCGGTCCAGGACGTCTCCGAGCTGGGGCTGGCGTTCTGGGCCAGCGGGTCCGGCTGGGAGGTTGAGATCACCCAGTCCGCGTTGCCGGCCGTCTCGCCGTGGCTGGCGTCGAACAGCACCTTGTAGGGCGTGGCCGCGTGTGCCGCGCCGGAGCCGTTCGCCAGCGACACGGCGGTGACCGCGACCGCGCCTGCCGCGACGGCGACTCCGAGCGTCGCCAACCGGCGCGCAAGCCGGGGATGAGCTGACTGCATCTGAACCTCCGAGAATTGCCTGGATGCCTGTGCGGGGCACCTGTGCCTTTGTAGACACTTGGCGCACTCTAGGAGGTCAAGAGCTGCATATCGGTAAATTCGCCGCGACGGTGCAGGGTATTTTCGGCGAGGATGATCAATGGGCGACGCGTTCGGCCTCGCCCAGCACCCTGAGCACGTTCTCCCCCGCCAAGCGCGCCAGCTCGTCCGAGGACCATTTGCGCTCGATCAGCTCCGCGATCAGCGCGGGATACCGGCTGACGTCCTCCAGCCCGACGGGAAGCTCGTCGCAGCCGTCGTAGTCGCCCCCGATGCCGATATGCCCGATGCCGGCCACCTCGCGGACATGCTCGACATGGTCGGCCACCTGGCGAATCGTGGCGCGCGGGCGCTGGTGGCTCTCGCTGTACGCGGCCATGGCCGCCATCCGCGCTTTCCAGTCCCGCGGACTCTCGCCACGCTCGAGCATCAGCGCAGTCACTTCCGCGTCGAAGGCCCGGCATTCCTCACTCACGAACGCGGGCACGAACGTCACCATGCACACGCCCCCGTTGGCCGCCAGCGAGGCGAGAACGTCGTCGGGCACGTTGCGCGGGTGATCGCATACCGCGCGGGCCGAGGAGTGGCTGAAGATCACCGGCGCCCTGGTCGCGGCGAGGGCGTCGCGCATGGTGTCCGCCGACACGTGCGACAGGTCTACCAGCATGCCCAGGCGGTTCAGCTCGGCCACCACCTCGCGGCCGAAGTCGTTCAGCCCGCCCAGTACCGGCTCGTCCGTCGCGGAGTCCGCCCACGGGACGTTGTCGTTGTGGGTCAGCGTCAGGTACCGGACCCCGAGGGCGCCCAGGGTCCGCAGCACGGCCAGCGAGTTGTCGATGGAGTGGCCACCCTCGGCGCCCATCAGGCTGGCGAACTTTCCGTCTCGCCACGCCCGGCGCACCTGGGACTCCGTGGTTGCCAGCACCATCCGGTCGCCGTAGCGCTCGGCCATCCGCCGGACGACGTCGACCTGCTCCAGAGTGGCGGTGACCGCGCGCTCCCCCGCCCAGTCCGCGGGCACGAACACCGACCAGAACTGCGCGCCGACCCCACCCTCGGCCAGCCGCACGAGGTCGGTGTGGGTACGGCTCTGCCGCTGGGTGACGTCGAAGGCATCCAGGTCGTAGCCGACCAGCTC
>JAABUM010007008.1_pt1 | contig 10668 bp, 8 predicted proteins | sample 5559161 | NCBI WGS metagenome assembly JAABUM01 (sample SAMN10711868, study PRJNA513369) | rock metagenome | isolation source: Antarctica rocks | place: Antarctica: Victoria Land, Siegfried Peak nord | reverse complement strand
GGCGGCGCGGGCTATATCGGCTCGCACACCGTCGTCAATCTGCTCGCCCACGGCCATGATGTGGTGATCGCCGACAACTTCGTGAACAGCAAGCCGTCCGCTGTCGACCGGGTCGAGCAGGTCGGCGGTCGACAGGTGCCGGTGCGCCGTGTTGATCTGTGCGACCCCCGTGCGACCGACCAGATGTTCACCGAGCAGCCGATCGACGCCGTCATCCACTTCGCCGGACTCAAGGCGGTGGGCGAGAGTGTCGGTAGACCGCTTGACTACTACGGCAACAACCTGACGAGCACGTTCTCGCTGCTGGGTGCGATGCAGCGGCACGGTGTCTCCAAGCTCGTCTTCTCCTCGTCCGCGACGGTGTACGGCGACAACGCGCCGAATCCGTATCACGAGGACTATCAGCCGCTTTCGGCGTCGTCGCCATACGGCCGCACCAAGGTGATGATCGAGCAAGTGCTGAGCGACACCGCAGCTGCGACTCCCGGTCTGAAGGTTGCGCTGCTGCGCTACTTCAACCCGGTCGGTGCGCATCCGTCCGGTCAGATGGGCGAGGACCCCACCGGCATCCCGAACAACCTGATGCCGTTCATCGCGCAGGTGGCTGTCGGCCGGCGCGAGAAGTTGAGCGTCTTCGGCGACGACTACCCCACCGCCGACGGCACCTGCGAGCGCGACTACATCCACGTCGAGGACCTGGCCGATGGCCATGTCCGCGCGCTGGAGCACCTGGACTCGATGGGTGAACCGGTGCGCGCGTTCAACCTCGGCACCGGTACGGGTACCTCGGTATTCGATCTGGTGCACGCCTTCGAGCGCGCGGTCGGCCGCCAGCTGCCCTACGAGGTCGTAGGGCGTCGCGCCGGTGACCTGCCCGCCTACTGGGCCGATCCGACACGTGCTCACCAGGAGCTGCGATGGAGCGCCACCAGGACCATCGACGACATGTGCGCCGACACCTGGCGCTGGCAGTCCCAGAACCCGCAGGGCTACGCCGAGGGCTGAGGAGCGAGTCGGTAGCGCCGACGCACCCTGTAGAGCGCGACGGTGCTACCAACGGTGGACCTACATCTGCTCTGGGGCAGCGATCCCGAGCAGCAGCAGACCCTGAACCAGCACCGAGCGGGTCAGGTGCGCGAGCGCGAGACGCGATTCGCGCACATCGGCGTCCTCGGCTTTGAGCACCGGGCAGTGCTCGTAGAAGGCGCTGAACGTCTGCGCCACATCGGACAGGTAGCTGCAGAGCCGGTGCGGTTCGAGCGAGTCCCCCACGCCGACGACGACGGCGCCGAAGTCGAGCAGCCGCAGCGCCAGAGCCCGTTCGGCAGGCTCGCGCACCACGATCGGTCCGGTCGGGTGCTCCACCCCCGCGCGCGTCAGGATCGAGCGGATCCGAGCGGTCGCGTACTGCAAATAGGGACCGGTATCACCCTGCAGCGCGACCATGCGGTCCAGGTCGAAGGTGTACCCGCTGTCGTGCCCCACTGACAGATCCGAGTACTTCAGCGCGGCGATGCCTACCTGATGGGAGATGGTGACGCGGGTCTGTTCGTCCAGGTCGGGGCGCGACTGGGCGACGACCTCGGCAGATTTAGCGAAGGCCGCGTCGACGAGACTCTGCAGCGAGACCAGATCACCCGAGCGCGTCTTGAGGATCTTGCCGTCGGTGCCGACGACGTTGCCGATCTGCACGTGGATCGGTGTCAGACCCACGGTCCAACCCGCCAGCCGAGCTGTCTCCCAGCACATCTGGAAATGCAGCTGTTGCGCCGCACCGACCACGTACAGCGAACGGTCGACGTGCCAATCGAGCGCCCGGTGCCGCACAGTGGCGATATCGGTCACTGCGTAGCCGTAACCCCCGTCGGACTTGCGCACGATCAGTGGTAACGGCTTGCCGTCACGGCCCTCGATGCCGTCGAGGAAGACGCACAGTGCCCCCTGGCTGATCTCGGCGATGCCCTTCTCCTGTAACCCGTCGCAGATGCCGGGGAGGGCATCGTTGTAGGACGACTCACCGTCGATGTCGTCGTCGGTGAGGGAGATGTCCAGTTCGCCGTAGACCCGGTTCAGGTAGACCTTCGACAGCGCCATGATCTCTGCCCAAAAACGAAGCGATTCAACATCACCGGCCTGCAGCAGCGTCACCCGTCGACGCGACCGCACATCGAAATCGCCGGCGCTACCTGCGGGGTCGGCCCTTTCGGCATCTGTGAACTTCGCGCGGGCGGCCCGGTAGAAGGTGTTGGGGTCGCTCTGCAGCAGCTTCGCGTCCTCGCTGTCCTCGCCGACCTCCAACAGATGCTCGATCAGCATCCCGAACGGCGTTCCCCAGTCGCCCAGGTGGTTCTGCCGGATCACGTCGTGGCCAAGGAACTCCAGGATGCGCACCAGAGCATCGCCGACGACCGCGCTGCGGAGGTGGGCGACGTGCATCTCCTTCGCCGCGTTCACCGACGAGTACTCAACGACGACCCGCTGTCTCGCCGGAGCGTCGATCCCGAAGTGGTCGTCTTCGCGCAACGCGTTCGCGGTGTCGCTGATCCACTGTGCCGACAGGGTGACGTTGAGGAACCCGGGCCCCGCGATCTCGATCTGCTCGACGATGTCAGGCGCGTCGAGATGCTCCATGATCGCCGCAGCCACCTCGCGCGGCGGGAGGCCGAGACGCTTACCGGCCGCCATCGCCGCGTTCACCTGCAGGTCAGCGCTGGTCTGGCGTTTGTTGGCCGCGCGGATCACCGGGTCGGCGCCCGCCCACTCGGGGCCGAATGCGGCGGCCATTGCCTGCTGAACGTGCGGAGTGAGGGCGGCGATCGGATCGGGCATGATCGCAAGGGTATCGACGCGACACCGGTATCCCGAACGCGTTTTGTACCCGGGCTCAGCTACGGCTCAGGTGACGCCGATATGTTCCGCAGGCTCTGGTCCACCGCAGCCGAAAGTCGAACTCTTGAGTCACCTCAGCTACCTGCAGGCCAGCGTGATGGGTCTGCTGCAGGGCGTCACCGAACTCGTCCCGATCTCCAGCCTCGGGCACTCCCTGCTGGTGCCCGCATGGATCGGCGGGTCATGGGCGGATCTGGTCACCCAGCAGGGGTCCAAGAGCGCAACTCCGTTCCTGGCGTTCATCGTGGCACTACACGTCGCGACGGCCTTCGCGTTGATCGCGTTCCAGTGGCGGGACTGGTTACAGGTACTCGGCGGGGTCGGCGACCTCGCACGGGACCGCCGGATGAGCACGCCCCGCTCACGCCTGCTCGTACTGCTCGTTGCGGCGACGATCCCGATCGGCATCATCGGGTTGGCGCTCGACAAGCCGCTGCGCCAGCTGTTCTCCCACCCCATCGCGGCGGCGATCTTTCTGACCGCGAACGGGCTGGTGCTGCTGGCTGTCGAGCTGCTGACCCGACGGATCCGACGGGGGCCAGAGGGGTCGCACTCGGCCGGGGAGGGCGGCGCCGAGCTGGACTTCTCCCGTACCGGGTTCGGTGAGGCGATCGCGATCGGCACGAGTCAGGCGCTGGCCCTGCTGCCGGGCATCTCGCGCTCCGGTGTGACCATTTCGGCCGGGTTGCTACGCGGGTGGAGCCACGAACGAGCGGTGCACTTCGCGTTCCTGCTGGCCACGCCGGTCATCCTGGCAGCAGGCGTGCTGAAGGTCCCGGAGCTGTTCGGCCCGGAGGGCAAGGGCATCGGCGGGCAGGTGCTGGTGGGCTTCGTGATCGCGTTCTTCGCTGCCTATGCTGCCGCGCGCTGGCTGACCCGATTCCTGCGGACCCGCACGCTGTACCCGTTCGTCATCTACTGCCTGATCGCGGGAGTCGTGAGCATCATCCGCTTCGCCTGACCGGGGCCTGCCAGGGGGTTCGTTCCAGTAGTCGGGAACCGATTCTATCGACTCGGCCCGCTGCGCGTATTCCGGACCTCGCAGCCATGGTTCCCAAGGTTTCAAGCAGCACGCCGACATTCCGGCCGCGGAAGCCGAGGTCCCATCGGATCAGTCGGTGGATAGCGCCTGCGAGAGGTCAGCGACCTGAGGAATTGGGAGCACCCGAGCCAAGGTCGGCCCGCGGGACCCGCCCGACGAGTTCGTGCCCGTCCCGAACCGGTAGCGACCACACGTGGCTTTCGCGTTGCCGCTACGTGGCCGACGGCCCGCGCACCACCGAGACGACGTGCACGGACCAACCTGCCCGTTCGCGCCTAGAAGACGCGTCTGTGCGAGCCACCGATCGGAACGAAGTTGAGCACGAGGCCCACCACGATCAGGACAATACCGATCCAGAGCAGAATTTTGAGGCTGGCGACCAGTAGACCGATGACGAGCAGAATGAGGCCGAGGACGACCATGAGAACTCCTAGGGTTGAGCCGAGCGCCCTGAGCCAGGGTGCATGAGGTGACACGCACAGTCTTACACCCCTTGGCGGGTCAAGCCACCCCCCAAGGGGGACGGTCTACCATCATCAGATGGCAACGACCTCGAACCGAGCAACACCTGCCAGACGTGTTCGTACACCGATCACGGTGGCGCTGGTGGACGACTACGACGTCGTCCTGCAAGGGGTCGCGCGCATCATCGACCAGTACCGCGACCGCGTCATCGTCGCCGAGATGGATACGAACGAACCGTTGCACGACACCGTTGACATCGTGCTCTATGACGCATTCGCGCAACCCGAGTCCGACCAGGAGGAGATCGCGGTCCTGGTGCGTAGTCCGCGCGCGCATCGCGTGGTTGTCTACACCTGGAACTTCCACCCCGATCTGGTCGAGAACGCCCGGCAACAGGGGGTCCACGGTTACTTGTCCAAGGCGATGCCCGCCCGAGATTTCATCGCCGCGCTCGAAGCTGTCCACTCCGGGCAAGTCGTCGTCAGCACTCCGCCGGGCGCGGCGCGCGCGGTGACCGGGCTCGATTGGCCCGGACGTAGCGAGGGACTGACCGACCGCGAGTCCGAGATACTCGCGCTCATCACCCAGGGGAAGTCCAACCCGCAGATCGCTGACCTGACCTATCTCAGCCCCAACACGGTCAAGTCCTACTCGCGCACGATCTACCGAAAGATCAACGTCAGCAGTCGAATACAGGCTGCGCTGTGGGGAATAGACCACGGCTTCTCCCCGGATCACCACCGTATAGACCACTGGCGCGGCGGCCCCTGAGCAGCCGGCTCCGCGCTGGGCGAGCGCCACCTGGCTGCCGCCCAGGTCGTCGAGGACTGAAAACCCGACTCGGCCCGCTGCGACGTCGAGGACCTGGAGGTGGCGACCTCGGGGACTATCCTGATCATCGCGCCGTCACCGGTGGTCACCGTGTGGTCCAGGTCATGGACCAGCACGCTCCGAGGCCGAAACGGCAGCAGAAAGCCGGCCACAACGAACGCCGCCCGCGGGTTCGCGGTGACGTTGCGGTAGTGGGTAGCAGTGAAGTTTCGGCCGGTGATGTCGATGGTGGCGAGTGGTGCTCGAGCCAACCTCGTTCGCCCCTCGAACATGGCGTGTCCCTGAGCGCGCCGGCATCATCGCAATCAGGACGGTGACGACGCTGACGTGCATCGCGAGCACCACCATCGACGCGCTCGTGGTGGTTGCGTTCATCAGCGGACCAACCTTCGACAGCAGCAGTGCGCTGATGGGGCTGATCGCCGCCAGGAAGCTGAGCCGGGTCGACCTGCTGGCCTTCGGAACGGCGCACTGGGCCGATCTGATCGAACGTCCGACTTCGTGGCGGAATCACAACCAGTCAGCGGGGATTGGATCGTCGGTCGATGTTCGATCTGACGTGAGGGGAAGTTTGTGGTTTCGGTTCCACCGTTTAGTCGCCATACTGAGTATTAATGGCTACTTCATCTGGAAACCCGCGTCCTCGCCTCGCTAGCAGCCCGTTTCAGCCCCAAGCGGAGTTGCCCATAGAGCATTTCGAGTTGGGTGACCGCGTGTCGCACGATTCTCACGGCATGGGCAAGATCGTGGGGGTCGATGCCAGTGGGCTGACGGTCGACTTCGGAAGTCAGACGCTCCGGATCACGACTCCCTTCCGCAAGATGACCAAGATCTAGCTCCCCCTGGCGCCCCTCCTGCGCTGTCGCGCTTCGCTAGGAGGGCTGCCGCCATTTCGACCATGCTGCCTGCTTGGTCGTGCCTGATAAATCAGCTACCTGACTCCACGATCCTGCGTCGGCCAGTGATCGCGCCGACACGGCCAGGCAGCTTCCTGCGTGGGCGCTCATCGTCAGCAGTTGCCTGAATGCCTCCTGGTCGCCGCGGCCGGCGAGTTCTGACATCGCCTGACGCGCGACCTGGGCGACCTGGTCCGTCCTCAGTCCCTCGAACTCCTCGAACGGCACCGGCAACTCTTTTCTTCTGGGTCGACCCACCTCTGATGGTGGATCACGGTACGTCAGCGTGCTCGGTGCTGCGCAGCACGAAGTCCATCTGACCCGACGGGTCATCGAAGGTACGGACGAAGGACCGGTCGGGCCAGCGGTATTCGACCGATTTCTGGTCGGGTCGGTAGATCGCCGTGTAGAGCGTCCCGAACCCGCCGGCGAAGTTCTCGGCGCGCAGGGGCTCGGTCATGAAGGAGTCGGCAAGTGCTTCGCGGTCCACGCCATCGTCGATGGACTCCAACAACAGCTCGTGTCGTTCGACGCTGCGCAACTGGCGTGCGTGAGCTGGGTACTCCGGGGTCTGCCCGCGGTGGTTGGTCGCGGCGGCAAGTGATCGGTACTCCGGCGATGCGTCGGGCGCGACGTACGCCGTGACCGACTCCCCCTGTGCGTCGGCGATGGTCAGGTTGTAGGCCATCGCCATCGGGATACCGTCGAGCTTGTCCTTGGCCTGCTGCACGGTGGCGCAGGTTTCGAGTACGTATCGCACCACCATCGGCACCGCGAAACCCTCGCCCGAACCGGGGCGACCACCGAACGCGAGCGACACCATCAGACCGGCATCGTTCATCCCGTCCAGCAATCCCCATAGGCAGTCACTGGTACCGATCACCTTGTAGTCGCCGAAGCGCGTTGACAGCACCACTCGCTCGAACAGGTCGGCGTTGTAGTCGTAGTTGCGCACCAGGACCGGGTGGTCGCCGGTCAGGACGGCCTGGGAGCAACCAGGCGCGAACTGCGGCAGGTCCCACCCGGTCAGGAAGCGGGCGAGCAGCTCATCGCCGCCACCCAGCTGCACCATCTTCTTCCAGGTGGGCTCCAGTTCGGGCATGTGCTCGGTCAGGCGTTCAGCACTGACGTCCAACGTCGGGCGTCGGCTCTCGCCTTCGCTGAGATACCAGGCCCGGTACGCCGGCCACGTCGCGTTGAGCAGGCCTTTCCACTGCGCGCCCGGTTTCGCTTCACGGATGCCGAACATCGTCAGCTGACGCTCGTAACTGTTGGTTCGTTGCGCCGCGGCCGGCTCGCCTGCGGTCCAGACTGTTGTTGCCCAGTCGGTTGTTGCCCAGTCGGTGGCCGTCCGGTCCGTCGCCGGTGCGTCGGCGGTCCACGTCTGCCCGGCCGAACCGGGCTGCCACGCCCAGCTTCGGCCGATGGCTCGCCCGACCTGCGCAACGCCGTCCGATAGCGCGGACTTCGCAGCGGTGTCAGACCGGCGGGACAACTCGTCGGCAATCGCCGCGAGCAGGGAGCCGAGGTCGACGGAGGTCGAAGCGGTGAAGTCCGGACGGGCGGACGAGTTGGGCATAGAGGTGAATGGCATGTCATTCGTCAAGGTGACCATGACGTCAAGACTAGATTGACGATTACCGTGTCGTCAATTCAATCCTGACGATTGCGGACAACGATTCACCGAGCGCCCAGCGGGGTAGAACAGACCCATGCGCATCCTTTTCACCGGCGGCAGCGGCAAGGCCGGAAAGCACGTCGCTCCCTATCTCGCCGAGCAGGGCCATCAGGTCACCAACGCCGACCTCGTCCCACTCGGCCATCCGGGCGTCGACGACCTGCGGGTCGACCTGACCGATGCCGGCCAGACGTATTCGGCACTCGCCGGACTCGCGAACCTCGACGAGTTGGACCTACCACGGCAACCCACCTATGACGCGGTCGTGCACTTCGCGGCGATTGCGCGGATCGCCCTCGCTTCAGATGCTGAGACCTACGCGACGAACGTGCTCACCGCCTACAACGTGTTCGAAGCCGCGACCCGGCTCGGGGTGCGCAAGGTCGTGTTCGCATCGTCGGAGACGACCTACGGGATCTGCTTCGCGCAGGGCGAGCGCCGCCCGCTGTACGTGCCGGTCGACGAAGAGCACCCGACCGTTCCCGAGGACGCGTACGCCATGTCGAAGGTCGCCAGCGAGACGACGGCCCGTTCTTTCCATGCCCGCACCGGAGCCGACATCTACGGGCTGCGGATCAATAACGTGATCGAGCCGCACGAGTACGCCGAGTTGTTCCCCGACTTCCTCGAGGACCCCTCACTGCGGCGTCGGAACATATTCGCCTACATCGATACTCGCGATCTGGGCCAGATGGTGCAGCGCTGTCTGCAGACCGACGGGCTGGGCTACGAGGTCTTCAACGTCGCAAACTCGGACATGTCGGTCGCGTCCACGAACCAGCAGATCCGGGATGAGTTCTACGCCGATGTCGAGGTGCGCCGCGAGATGGGCCAGGACCAGACGTTCTATTCGATCGACAAGGCCCGCGAACTCCTCGGCTACGAACCCACCCACTCCTGGCGTGAGGTGCTGGCCGACCCGGCAGTCGCCCGCGACTGATCCCTCAGGCGTTTCTTTTGGCGTCGGCGGCAGTGACCAGAGCCGTGAAGAGGGGTAGCTGCGCCGCTCGAGAGTACGCCGTGTCGGCCTCGGGATGCCACTGCACGCCGAGCACCCACCGATTCGGATCGGTGTCTTCGATTGCTTCGATCCCGCCGTCGGACGCCGATGCAGTGACCCGCAGTCCGGTGCCGACCCGGTCGACGCCCTGGTGGTGGCTGCTGGCCACCTGCAGGCTGGATGCGTCCCCGAACGAGCGGGCACACAGCGTCTCCGGTTCGACATCGACCTCGTGCTCGGACCAGGCGATCTCGTCGGTGAAGGGAATCGAGTGGATCACCTCGCTCGACGGCAGGTCAATGTGCAGACTCCCACCGCGCGACACGTTCAGCACCTGCATCCCCCGGCAGATCGCGAGGAGCGGACGATCGCTGTCGGAGGCGAAGCGGGCGACGGCGAAGTCGAGGGCGTCCTGCTCGGGGTTGACCGCCTGCAGTCGCTCATCGGTCGACGAACTGCTGTAGCGCGACGGATCGACGTCTCCACCGCCGGGGAGCAGGAATCCGTCGCAGTCGGCGAGCGCGCCATCGTCGACCTCGTTCGGCTCGAGTCGCACGGCAAGGGCCCCACCGGCTTCGATGAGGCCGACGAGGTGTTCGAACAACTTGCTCCGAGCGGACGCGTGGTGCTCGGGGCCCTCCGATGGGCTGGACAGACGAACGGGTATCCCGATGGTTGGTCGCGTCACCTGCTGCGGCATGCGTCCTCCTCGAATCGACCGTTGACGGCTAAGTTTCAAACGCTATACGGTTTTGGTGTCCTCCTACCGTGCCGGTTCTACACACCTGGGGGCCCAACGAGCCGGCCACCGATAAGGACCCACGATGACCTCGCAATCTGGCACCTCACCCTCCGATGACGCTTCGTCGCTGTTCTCCGCAGCCGAAGATCAGGACCGCAAGCTCAAGAAAGACCTCGGCTTCTGGTCGCTGGTCGCCGCAGGGATCGGCAGCGTCATCGGGTCGGGCTGGCTGTTCGCTGCCATGTACGCATCGAAAGCCGCCGGTCCGGCAGCCCTGATCTCGTGGGTCATCGCGGGCGGGTTGATGTTGATGATCGCGCTGGTCTTCGCCGAGCTGGGGATGGTGCGACCGGAATCGGGAGGTCTGGTCCGCTACCCGCTGTACAGCAACGGTCGCCTCGCAGCGAGCATCATCGGCTGGGCCATCTGGCTGGCTTACATCGGCAACCCGCCCACCGAAGCCGCCGCCGTCGTGCAGTACGCCTCGTCGTGGTGGCACGGGTCGTCATGGTGGCAGGACGTCTTCTCGGACGGGAAGCTGACCATCCTGGGGACCGTTGTCGCCGTAGCGCTCATGGGGCTCTTCGTCCTCATCAACTTCTTCGGCGTCAAAGCGTTCGCGAAGTCGAACAACATCGTGACGGTGGTGAAGATTTTCATCCCCATCATCACCATCATCCTGTTCATCGCCAGTGGCTTCGGGGCCAGCAGCAAAGCCGGCGGCTTCTCCGACAACATCAGCGCCCACGGGTTCGCTCCCTACGGCATCAGCGCCTCGCTGGGAGCAATCGCCTCGGGCGGGTTGATCTTCGCGTACACCGGTTTCCGGAACATCGTGGAGTTGTCCGGTGAGGCTCGAAACCCCACTCGCGACCTTCCCCGCGCACTGATCGTGACCATCGGGTTCAGCATCGTCTTCTACATCCTGCTGCAGGTCGGCTTCATCGGTGCGCTGCCGGGTTCGAGCTTGGCAAAGACGGCGGGCTGGCACGGGGTCAACTTCGACTCCCCGTTCTCCGACGTCGCGAAACTGCTCGGATTCACGTGGCTCTCGTGGCTGCTGATCGCCGACTCATCCATCTCACCGTCCGGATCGGGCATCGTCTACACCGCCGCGAACGCCCG
>JAABUM010007007.1_pt1 | contig 10670 bp, 8 predicted proteins | sample 5559161 | NCBI WGS metagenome assembly JAABUM01 (sample SAMN10711868, study PRJNA513369) | rock metagenome | isolation source: Antarctica rocks | place: Antarctica: Victoria Land, Siegfried Peak nord | reverse complement strand
TTTGGCCCGTGTCACGAGGTGTCCGTAAGCCGCGCGGTTTTCGATCCGCCAGTCAGCCGGCGCCGCCTAATCCGCATTAGTAGAGGCATTGTTGGCCACTTTGGCACGGTTACTCAGATGACCCCCTTCACCAAGCGCTACAGGCAGCGGTGCGCCAAAGGCTGCTGGGGCTGGCGGGGCGCTGATCGCCGACGAGGCGGCAGCCCAGGCCCAGAAGGCGACCGACCATAGCGTGCAGACCGCCCAGAACAACTCCACCGCGACCGGTGCGGGTCCGCAGCCGGAGGCGTCGGGAGTCGCGCCGATCGCCGCGGCCTCAGCCGGGACACCGAAAGCTGTTGGGGCCCTGGGTCATGGTGGCCGTGCCGTTTCAGGTGCTGACAACGTCCAACCGTCAGCAGATCCCGCCAGTGCTGGATTCGCGGGGCCGGTCGCCGGGGCGCCAGGAGGCCCGCCGCCGGCCACTGCGGTCGGGGCGGACACCCCAGCGCCGGAAGGGCAGCCCACAACGGCACCTCGGCCGATGCCGCCAGCCGGCCCCCTCACTGGTCGTTCAGCGGGTCGCCTGCCGGAGCCTCCTGACAGTTCGAAGCCTCCCGCGGTCACCTCACCCACTCGTCCGAAGCTTGACCGGGAGTCCTGATGACCGTTGAGAGTGACGTTCCGACCTACCGTTTCGGCCCTCGGGAGACGGCGGGAGTGATGCTCGGCTTACGCGCCGGGCAGCTGGCTTTGCTGGCGGTGGGGCTGCTGGCGGTGCTGGTGGGGCTGCAGTACGGCACCGCCGGTTTTGCGATGAGCCTCGTGCCGGCGCTGCTGCTGGCGGTGGTGGCGTTCTTACCCTTCGCCGGGCGCCAGCTCGACCAGTGGGTGCCGATCGGGCTGGCGCACGTGTTGCGCCGGGTCAACGGGCAGCTCGCTTTCCGCAGCGGCCCGGCGGCGCTCGGCGAGCGGGGCCAGGTTCCCGAGCTGGACCTACCGGGCCGTCTGCACCCGCTGCGGTTGCTGGCGATGCCGGCGGGCGGCGCGGTGATCGCGGTGGTGAAGGATCCGGGGCGCAAGACCTACACCGCGGTGCTGGCGTGCCGCGGCCAGTCCTTCGCGTTGCTGGAGTCCGGGGCGCAGACCCGCCGGGTGTGGGCGTGGGGCTCGCTGCTGGCCGCGCTGTGCCAGGAGAACGGCAAGGTCGTGCGGCTGGCGTGGCAGGAGCGGGCCATCCCCGACTCCGGGGATGCGATGGAACGCTGGTGGGCCGGCCGCGGCGTCGACGACGGCTCCCCGGCGGCTGAGGCGTACAAGCAGCTGCTGGCCCAAGCCGGCCCGGTCGCGCAGGTCCACGAGACCTACCTGACGGTGACGCTGTCGGCCAAGGCCGCCGCCCGGCAGATCAAGCAGGCCGGCGGCGGCGAGGCCGGCGCGTTCACCGTCCTGCTCCGCGAGCTGCGAGCGATCGAGGACGGCTTGGCCCAGGCCGAGGTCGAGACCGCAGGCTGGCTCCCGCCGCGCCGGCTCGCCCAGGTGGTGCGCAGCGCGTACGACCCGGCGGGCGCCGCCGGTATCGACCGCCGCGGCGGCCATCACGGCGGCCTTGACGCCGGGGTCGAGCCGGCGGTGGCGGGACCGATGGCGGCCAAGGCCGAGTGGGACCACTACCGCACCGACTCGGCGTTGCACGCGACCTACTGGGTCGCGGAGTGGCCCCGGATGAACGTGCACGCCGGGTTCCTCACCCCGCTGCTGCTGGGCTCGGGGGTGCGCCGCACCATGACCGTCATCGCCGAGCCGCTCTCGCCGTCCAAGGCGCATCGCGAGGTGCGTAAGGCCAAGGTCAACCGGGCCGCCGACGACGAGGCCCGCCGGAAGATCAAGCAGACCAAGACCCAGCGCAGCGAACGTGAGGACGAGGAGGTCCACGCCCGCGAGGCGGAGCTGGTCAACGGCCACGGCGACTACCGCTTCCTCGGGATGATCGCCGTCTCCGCGCCGACCCGGGCCGAGCTCGAGGACGCCTGCGGCTCGGTCGAGCAGGCCGCTGCCAAGAGCCTGCTGGAGATCCGCCGGCTGTACGGGGAGCAGGACGAGGCCTTCGGCATCGCCGCCCTGCCCCTCGGCCGGGGACTCAAGTGAACCCGCAGACCCGCCAACCCCACCCCGATGCAGGAGGACCTGTGAACCTCGTGACGACAGCCGCCCCGCCCGCGGGTCCCAGCGCGCTCGTGAGTGTGGTGGTGGGGCGCGGCAAGTCCGGCCTGACCCGGCCGGTGACTGCGCCCCTGGCCGGCATCCCAGCGCCAGTTGGCACGCTCAGGCTGGACTACGCCCGGCTCGTCTGGTTCAACCCCCGGGCCCTGGGCCCGGGCGGGACCGGGTCGCGCCGCGGTGGCGGCCACCGGTGAGCAGCCTCGCAGCCGGCGGCAAGGACCGGCACAGCAAGGCTCAGGCTCGCGCCGAACGGCAGGTCAAGCAGGCCGCCAAAGCCGACCACCGGGCCGCAGCCCGGGCGCAGTACGAGGCCCGCAGGGCCGAGTCGCGTCCCCGCGCCGGCGCCAGCCGCCCGCAGGCGGGCCGGGTGCCGCGCCGCATCTGGCTGCCGCACCACCGCGGTACCTCAGCCCGGCTGCAGGGGCTGTACCCGTTCATCGCCGAGTCCGGGCTGGGCCCGTCCGGGGTCTACGTCGGCCAGGACCGCACCAGCCGCAGCAGCTTCGCGTTCTCCCCGTGGGAGCTCTACCAGCTGGGGGTCATCACCAACCCCAACGTGCTGCTCGCCGGGGTCATCGGCCGGGGAAAGAGCTCGCTGGCCAAGACGCTGCTGTTCCGCTCGGCGGCGTTCGGGGTGCGCTCCTACGTCCCGGGCGACCCCAAGGGGGAGTACACCAAGCTGGCCCGCACGATGGGCTGCGAACCGGTGGCCCTGGGCCGCGGCCTGTCCGCACGGCTCAACCCGCTGGACGCCGGGGCCCGGCCCCCCGTGCCGGTCGGCAGCGCCGCCGAGATCGGCTGGCTCACCACGGTGCGCAACCGCCGGCTGCTGCTGCTCGCCGCGCTGCCCGAGACGCTGCTGGCGCGCCGGCTCACCCCGATCGAGTACACCGGCCTGGAGCTGGCGCTGGACCACGTCACCGGCCAGCTGTACGGCACCGACCCGGCCCGGCTGGCGAACCCGACGCTGAACGACGTGCTGGGCGCGCTGCGCGACCCCGACGAGGCCGCCGCCCGCGACGCCGGCATCGACTCGGGCGTGCTGCGTGAGGGCACCCGGGACCTGGCGCTGACCTTGCGCCGGCTGGTCAAGGGCGACCTGGCCGGGTTGTTCGACGGCCAGACCAGCGTCCCGATCGACTTCGACCAGCCGATCACGGTGCTGAACTTGGAGCGGATCCAGGCCGACGACACCGTCCTGTCGCTGATCATGACCTGCTCGTCGGCGTGGATGGAGTCGGCGCTGTCCGACCCCGGCGGCGGCCAGCGCTACCTGGTCTACGACGAGGCGTGGCGGCTGATGCGCCACCTCGGCCTGGTCCGCCGAATGCAGGAGCAGTTCAAGCTCTCCCGCGCCTGGGGCCTGTCCAATATCGTGATCATGCACCGGCTCTCGGACCTGCGGGCCGTCGGCGAGGCCGGCAGCGAAGCCGTCGCGCTCGCCGAGGGCCTGCTCGCTGACTGCTCCACCCGCATCGTCTACCAGCAGGAAGCCGACCAGGTGGAACGCACCCGCAGCGCGCTGGGCCTGACCGACGTCGAGGCCGGCCTGCTTCCGATGCTCGGCCGCGGCATCGGGCTGTGGAAGATCGGGCGCCGCGGCTTCGTCGTCGAGCACGTCATCGGCGGCGCCGAGTGGGACCTGATCAACACCGACAGCCGGATGGTCCACCCCGCAGCCGCCGGCTGACCCGGGCTGTTCCCCGCCCTGTCCGACCCGCCCGTGAGGTGACGCGTCCATGAGCTACCCCAGCAGCCGGCCCGCCCGCCCCGGCGGCCCGGGCGAGGACCGGGGCTTCACCCTGTTCGTCGGCGCCCTTGCCGCGGTGCTGGCCCTGTCCGGGCTGCTGTGGGCAGCCGGGCAGCTGTCCGGCCTGGTCACCGGCGCCGGCTGGCCGGCGTCCACCGCCGGGCAGGCCCCGACTATCGCCGCGGGTGTCCTGGCCCGCCATCCCGGGAACCCGGCTGCGGCCTGGCCGTCAGCCGCGCGCAGCGCGGTCGCCGGACCGGGCTGGGTGTGGGGACTGGCCGCGGTGCTGCTCGCGGCAGCCACCGTGGCCGGCTACGCCGCTCTGCACGGCTGGCGGCACGTCGCCGGCGGCCGCGGCCGCGGCCCGGGGCGCCGGCCGGGCATGGCCAGTGGCAGCGACGTCGGCCGGCACCTGTCGGCGCGGGCCGTCCAGGCGCGTGCGGGCGCGGTGCGGCCCTCGCTGTCCGGCAGCAGGCGCCCCGCCCCGCATCTGGTGGCGTTGCGGCTGGGCCGCGACGCCCTGACCCGCCAGCCGGTCTGGGGCAGCGTCGAGGACAGCTACATCGTGCTCGGACCGCCCCGCGCCGGCAAAGGGGTGCACCTGGTCATCCCGTTGACGCTGGACGCCCCGGGGGCGGCGATCGTCACCTCCACCCGCCCGGACGTGCTGCGCGCCACCTGGGCGGCGCGCGGCGAGCACGGCCCCGCTGTGCTGTTCGACCCCCAGGACCTGTCCGGGCAGGGCAACAGCCTGCGCTGGTCACCGGTGCGGGGCTGCGCCGAGCCGCTGACCGCCATCCTGCGCGCCCGGGCGCTGGTCGCCGGTGCCAAGCTCGACGCCGGCAACGTCACCGGTGGCGATTTTTGGAAGAGCACCGCCGAGGCTGTCGTGCGCTGCTACCTGCACGCCGCCGCGCTCGGTGGGCGGGGTGTCACCGAGGTGCTGCGCTGGGTCGCCAACCCCGCCGACACCGCGCCGGTGGAGCTGCTGCGGCGTTCCGCCGGCGCCGCTGCCGGCTGGGCCGAGGAGCTCGCCGCCCAGGCCGACGCCGACACCCGGCACCGGGACAACGTGTGGGCCGGGGTGCGGCGCGCTTTTGACTGCCTGGCCGACCCGCGGGTACTCGCGGCCTGCTCCCCAGACGCCGGGCAAGACTTCGACCCCGACGCGTTCCTCGACGGCGACGGCACCCTGTACCTGCTCGGGTCGGCAGCCGCTCAGCTGTCGGTCGCCCCGCTGATCACCGCCCTGGTCGAGGACGTCGTCGAGGCCGCCCGCCGCCGCGCCGCCCGGGCGCCGGGGAGTCGGCTGGACCCGCCGCTGGCGTTGATGCTGGACGAGGCGGCCAACATCGCCCCGCTGCCCTCGCTGCCCTCGCTGCTGTCCGACGGCGGCGGCACCGGGCTGACCACAGTGGCGGTGCTGCAGTCCCTGGCGCAGGCCCGGGCCCGCTGGGGCGCCGAACAGGCCCGGGCGATGTGGGACGCCGCCACGGTCAAGGTGGTGCTCGGCGGCCTGGCCGACATCGACGACCTCGAAGACATCTCCCGCCTGGCCGGGGAGTACGACCAGACCACCACCAGCCGTACCAGTTCGACGACGGGCGGGTCGCGCTCGACCAGCCTGCGCCGCGCCCGGGTCCTGCCCGTGGAGGAGCTGCGGACCCTGCCGTTCGGCTCGGCGCTGCTGCTGCACCGCACCCTGCGCCCGGTCCGCCTGAAGATGACCCCGTGGTGGAAACGCCCCGACGCCAAGCAGATCACCACCGCCGGCATCGCCGCCGCCGAAGCCGGTGACCCGGCCGGGTCCGCCACGGCCAGCAACTGACAGTTACGGGTGGCCCAGTGGCTACCGCGGTCGCGGTTGGCGCGGACAAGCGACGGTGATCTGGGGCGGCGCGGTGTCTAGTGCAGAGCTTGGCGGAGCTGGCTACCGATGAACTCTCGGGCGCGGACGGCATCGTCGATGAGGCCACTCATGTAGACGAAGGGGTGCACTTGTCCGTCGTACCGGCGCGTGGCCACGTCCACGCCTGCGGCGCGCAGGGCGGCTGCGTACTGTTCGCCTTCGTCACGCAGCGGATCGCACTCAGCGGTGATGACCGTGGCGGCAGCCAGTCCGCTCAGGTCCGCCGCGGCCAGCGGCGACAGTCGCGGGTCGTCCGGGTCGACGCCGGCTGCGTAGCAGTCGAAGAAGTACTGCATGTCCCGTGCGGTGAGGAAGTGCCCGTCGCGGAACTGCCGGTAGCTCTCGGTCTGGCCGACGCGGGCCTGCGTCACCGGATAAATCAGGACCTGGTGGCGCAGTCCCGTCTGGTCCCGCAACTGCTGGGCCACGACTGCGGCAAGGTTGCCCCCCGCGCTGTCACCGGCTACCGCAACCCGGGACGGGTCGACACCGGGCAGCTGCCCGGCCAGCAGTGCGCGGGTGACGGCGAGGGCGTCCTCAACCGCGGCCGGGAACGGATGCTCGGGTGCGAGCCGGTAGTCCACACTGACCACGACAACGTCGCCGAAGACGGCGATGTCCCGGGTGGTCGTGTCGGCCACGTCAGGACTGCCGAGCACCCATCCACCGCCATGGAAGTACGCCACCACCGGCAGCACGTCACCGACCCGCGGTCGGTACAGCCGTACCCGGATCGGACCACCGCTTCCCGGCAGTGTCAGGTCTTCCACCGATTGCACCGCCGTCGGTGTGCCGGTCAACGGCAGCGCTTGGACCAGGTCGGCCCGGTTCTGCTCCGCGCTCTGCGTGTCCAACGGCGGCGCACCCGCGACGATGTCCAAGAATGCTTGCGCCTGAGAATCCACGGTCACCAGCATCCGCCCGTCCGTCATCCAGCCGTTCACGAGGCTATGCGGCACCTGCTGCTCCAAACCGCCCTGGTCAACGAAACAAGCCACATCAGCGCACGCGAACGTGTGAGAGCTACTGCTTGGATCCGATGGGAACTGCTCACATCGGCCGGGACTTGACCGGTCGTAGACGGCCGAGTGGCCCAGCAGAAGTCGTTTCCTGACTTCCGATAAGAGGACCGTATCGGAAGTTAGAGTGCTGGGATGACCAGCGATTGGGCCGACGCCACCGTCACGCCCGCCGGGGCATACCGGCCGTTCCTGCCGTTCGCCGCCTGGCAGGACGCAACAGTGCCGGAGCATGACTGGGCCGAGCTGACCGACCAGCTGAACGCCGCGCGGCAGCAGGCCGACGCTGCCGGCTGGCGCTCGGTGCTGGACCGGGCGCTGGCCGAGGCCGCCTTCGACACCGGGGCGATCGAGGGGCTGTACGACACGGACCGCGGCGTGACCGAGACGATCGCTGCCGCTGCTGACGTACTCGCCGAGGCCGAGGCGCAGCGCGGCCCAGAGGTGCGGCGGACCTTCGCTGCCCAGCTGGAGGGCTACCAGCATCTACTCGATGCCGTCACCGAGGCGGTGCCGGTCGCCGAGGTGTGGCTGCGCGGTCTGCACGAGCGTCTCACCGCGGGGCAGGACACCTACCGGGTGCTGACCGCGGTCGGCTGGCAGGACCAGCCGTTACCCCACGGGCAGTACAAGACCCAGCCGAACAATGTGCTGCAGCCAGACGGCACCCGGCACGAGTACGCCCCGGCCGCAGACACCCCCGCCGAGATGAACCGGCTCGTCGAGCAGCTGCGCGGGGACCGGTTCGCGCCGGCACACCCGGTCCTGCAGGCGGCCTACGCCCACCATGCGCTGACGGTCGTTCACCCGTTCGCCGACGGCAACGGCCGGATGGCTCGCGCACTGGCCTCGCTCTATCTGCTGCGCGACGCCGGGATCCCCCTGCTGGTCTACGCCGACCAGAAAGCCAACTACCTCACCGCGCTGCGAGCGGCCGACATCGGCCGGGTGCAACCGTTTGCCGACTTCGTCGCCGACCGGGGTCTGGATCTGCTCGCCCTGATGACCGAGTGGCTACGGGCCGGCGGCCGGACCAGCGTCGCCGAGCAGGTCGCCGAACTCGACGCGGCCTTGCGCTCGCACGGCGGCCTGGGTCACGCCGAGGTGGAGACCGCGGGCCGCCGGGCGCTGCTGCGGGCCCAGCAGACGGTGAACCGGCAGATCGAGGACCAGCTCAAACCGCCGTGGCGGGCGGTGCTGAGCCTGCGCACGGGCCATGGCGACGTGGATTTCGGCGACGCGGACTACCGCCGGCTGACCGACAGCGTGATGTTCCAGCTGCTGCTGGCCAACGACGAGCTGGGGGTGCACGTCGCCGCCGACGTCTTCGTCGGGGTGGCTCGCACCGCCGGCAGCCGGTACACCTTCCGCATCATCGACACGGCCCACCGGGGCAGCCCGCCGCTGCGGCTCCGCCTGGGCGAGGTCTACCCGGAGCTGACCCGCTCGGCGACCGACCGGATCGACGCCTGGGCCGAGCAGCTCGTGCACGACCTGCTCGCCGAGCTGCGCCGCGACACGACCGCCGTCCTGAACCAGCGCGGCTTCGGGTGACCGGCGGACTGCAGCCGGCCGGGCGCCCGGCCGTGCTTGCACCCACACAGACACCGGCGCAGGCGGCGGCGGCCTACCTGCAGGCGGCCCGGGCACCGAACACGGGGCGGGCCTACCGGGCGGATTGGGCGCATTTCACGAGCTGGTGCGCTCGCCAGGGCGACGCCGCTGCCGGCTACGCGCCGCTGCCGGCGTCCCCGGCCACCGTCGCGCTGTACCTGGCTGAGCACGCCCCGACGCTGCGGGTCTCCACCCTGGTCCGGCGCTGCTCGGCAATCGCCGCCGCCCACGCCGCAGCAGCAGCCGGCCCCTCCCCCACCGCAGACGTGCTGGTCCGGACCACCATGGCCGGGATCCGGCGGGTGCACGGCACCGCCCAGCACGGCAAGGCGCCGCTGGTCACCGCCGAGGTCCGCCGGCTGCTGGACCAGCTGCCCGGCGGTCTGCTCGGCGACCGGGACAGGGCACTGCTGCTGCTGGGGTTCGCCAGCGCGCTGCGGCGCAGTGAGCTCGTCGCTCTCGATGTCGGCGACGTCACGGTCACCGGCGACGGGCTGGTGCTGACGGTGCGGCGCTCCAAGACCGACCAGGACGGCGCCGGCCGCAGGCTGGGCATCCCGTATGGAAGCAACCCCGACAGCTGCCCCGTGCGTGCCACCACCACCTGGACCGCGGCGTTGCGAGCCGCTTTGGAGGAGTGGGTCGGCCACCCCCTGGACGGTGACACGTTCGCCGGCCGGTCATTGTTCTCTCCCATCGACCGGCACGGTCGGCTGACCCCGCGGCGCCTGTCGGACAAGGCGGTTGCCCTCGCGGTGCAGAAGTACGCCGCCCGAGCCGGGCTTGACCCGTCCCGCTACGCCGGGCACAGCCTGCGCGCCGGCTTTGCCACAGCGGCGGCGGCTGCCGGCGCGTCCGAGCGCTCGATCATGGCCCAGACCGGCCACAAGAGCCTGCCGATGCTTCGCCGCTACATCCGAGAGGGCAGCCTGTTCCGGGACAACGCCGCCGCACAGCTCGGGCTGTGAAGGGGGGCGCCGCCACGGTACGAGCCGCTGGGCACTGCCGGCGCTGTCAGACTGTGCCGGTGCACCGGGTCCACGTCGACGAGAGCCTCCACGTGGCGGCCGGGCTGTGGTGCTGGGTGTCGAGGTCATCGGGGACGCCGTCGAGGGGCAAGCTCGAGCAGACCTCAAGCTGCCCCGACCGGCGATCCGCAGGCTGACAGGATCAGAGCGTGAGCAGCACCTGGTTGTCGATCCGCGTGGACCTCGTCTCCGGCCACGCCGACGACCTGTGGCCCCGACCGGGAAGGATCTTCGCTGCCGGCCGCAGCCACACCTTCAACCAGCTGGCAACGGCGATCGACGACGCGTTCGCCCGCTGGGACCGCTCCCACCTGCACCAGTTCTACCTCGCCGACGGCCCCCGGATCGGTGACCCGACATGGGCCGAAGACATTGACGACGAGGTCCTCGACGGCGGTCGGCTCACTCTCGGTCGCCTCAAGGCCGGCGAACAGTTCGTCTACGAGTTCGACCTCGGTGACAGCTGGCTGCACTTGTGCACCGTCGCCCCCCGGCGCATCGACCCGGCCGAGCAGCTCGGCAGCCTCCCGAACCGGCCGTTGCCCTACTGGGGCTGGGGATCCATCCCTGACCAGTACGGCCGAGCCTGGGACGGGGACGATGGCGAGAGCCCGAAACCCAAGAGCCCCAAGGGTTCCGACCTGCCCAGCATCGGACCGTGGCAGTGGTGTCGGTGACAGCGGCACATGACGACGCAGATCCGCCGCTACCAGGACTTGGATCGCGAGCAGGTCCTGCGCTTGCACAGGATCGCGCTTGCGGCAGTCGGCACTGACGCAGCCCCCGGCCCGCGGGATGACGACCTCGACCAGATGGGGCAGACCTAGCTCATCGCTCGCGGCGAGTTCCTCGTCGGCATCCCAGACGACGGCGTCGCCGAGATCAGCGCCCTGCCACAGGTCGACCAGCACACCGCAGAGCTCAAACGGACGCGCGTGTCGCCCGAGCTGCAACGACAAGGGTCGGGACGGCGGATCCTGCACGCCGTCCAATCCCGCGCCCGTGCGCGAGCTCGGCTACAGGGGTTGGCTGAGTAGCCGCGCGATTTCCGTTGTTAGCGGCGAAGGAGAGCCATGACGGCTCTGATCAGATGCGCCGGCGGGCGGGGTCGGTTGCAGCGAGGTGTCGGGCGACGGCTTCGGGGCTGG
>JAABUM010007006.1_pt1 | contig 10671 bp, 12 predicted proteins | sample 5559161 | NCBI WGS metagenome assembly JAABUM01 (sample SAMN10711868, study PRJNA513369) | rock metagenome | isolation source: Antarctica rocks | place: Antarctica: Victoria Land, Siegfried Peak nord | reverse complement strand
CTGCGGACAGCAAAGACCCCCGGCACCGTGGACAGTGCCGGGGGTCTTGTGCGTGGAACTAGCTCAGGACAGACGCAGGTTCTGACCGGGGAAGATCAGGTTGACGTCCTGGATCTTGTCCTGGTTCAGCGCGAAGATGGCCTGGTAGCCGCCCGAGACGCCCTGGGCAGCGGCGATCTTGGACAGCGTGTCGCCGGACTGCACGACGTAGCTACCGGCAGCCGAGGAGCTGGACGCCTGGGGCGCAGCGGCCTTGGGAGCCGACTTAGTGGTGGCCTTGGGCGCAGCAGCAGCCTTGGGGGCGGCAGCCTGGGGGGCGGCGGCCTTGGGGGCAGCGGCCTTGGGGGCAGCAGCCTTGGGGGCAGCAGCCTTGGGGGCGGCAGCCTGAGGGGCGGCTGCCTGAGGGGCAGCGGCCTGAGGGGCAGACTTGGTCTGCGCCTGCACCGGGCTCGGGCTGGCCGAGCCGAGGTTGCGGCCGCAGACCGGCCATGCACCCTTGCCCTGGCCGGCGAGCACGCGCTCGGCAACCTGGATCTGCTGCTCACGCGAAGCGCTTTGCGCGGAACCCTGGCCACCGTAGGCGGCCCAGGTGCTCGGGGTGAACTGCAGGCCACCGGAGAAGCCATTGCCGGTGTTGATGCCCCAGTTGCCACCGCTCTCGCACTGCGCGACGGCGTCCCAGTTGTTGCCGGCGGCCGAGGCAGGAGCAGCAAAGGCGGTGAGGGGGGCACCGACGACCATGCCGGTGACGGCCACCTTGGCCATGGTGCGGCCGGTGGTGGTGGGCTTGCGATGACGTCCGCGGTAACGGGTCATGGGGGTAGATCCTCTCCATACGCGCCGGCGAAGTCAGCTGTCGGGTTCGGGCTGAGAGGTCGCCCGGCCTTACCGCTCGTGGCTCGAGCGGTTCGGCTTCACCCCAAGGACAAAACCGCGGTGATGCGGCTTCGCCCGTCGTTCGGCTGCCCGAACGTGGGTCCTCCGTCCCTGCTCCTGGTTAGTTCTCGAGGTAAACCGGTTGCCCACGGAGCAGGGTTTGGCGCGGCGGACCGGTTTGGCCGGTCTCGCCCGGCCAGGAGAGACCGTACGTCCGGATGGAGGTCACGTCATCCCCGGCAACACGGTTGAAAAATCAGCCGTAACGCCTCGCTAGCTACCAGCGACCACCCTGTTTGCGCAGGTCAGAGCGTTGACGTAGATGTTCGTTGCGGAGTTGTTACCGGGGCGTAATGTGATCGAGATCACAGGGCCCGACTTGCTCAACCGCCTGCGAACGGTGGCAAAACGTCGACGGTGGACCCGTCGGGAAGCGCCCGCGACCGCTCGCGCACGGCCACCTCGTCGACGAGGAACGAACAGCGGGAAAGCACTGGTGCCAGCGCTGGTCGGCGCTCGCCGAGAGTGCGGGTCAGCCCTTCGATCGTGCACGCCACGGGCACCGCAAGGGTCTCGTCTTCGACTCCGGCTGCCGCGCGGGCTGCCGCGAAGTACCGGACTGTGATCTTGATCGCTTCCCCTGTGCTCACGGGTTGCTATCCACCGATGGCACTCATCGGACGGGACGGTTGCAGGAAGCTCGGGTCGTTGATTCCGTGCCCGGGCAGCTTGCCCCACATCGCGTCCTGCCAGCGGCGGGCGATGGCGTCGTCATCGGCTCCGCCGCGCAGCAGGCCGCGCAGGTCGGTCTCCCCGGCGGCGAACAGGCAGTTGCGGATCTGCCCGTCCGCGGTGAGCCGAGTGCGGTCACAGTTGCCACAGAACGGCCGCGTCACCGACGCGATCACCCCGACCGTGGCCGGGCCGCCGTCCACCAGCCAGCGCTCGGCCGGTGCGGCACCGCGGGGGGCCGTCTCGGGTTCCAGGGTGAAGCGGGTGCGCAGCGAGGCGAGGATCTCCTCCGCCGTCACCATCTGCTCCCGATGCCAGCCGTGCTGGGCGTCCAGGGGCATCTGTTCGATGATGCGTAGCTCGTAGCCGTGCTCCAGGCAGAACTCGAGCAGCCTGGGGGCCTCGCCGTCGTTGACGCCCCGCATCAGCACCGCATTCACCTTTACCGGGGCCAGCCCGGCGTCCGCGGCGGCGCGCATCCCGGCCAGTACGTCATCGAGCCGCTCGCGGCGGGTGATTTGGCTGAAGAGCACCGGGTCCACGGTGTCCAGTGACACGTTGACCCGGTCCAGGCCGGCATCTCGCAGGCTCCCGGCTTTGCGCGCGAGGCCCAGCCCGTTGGTGGTCAGCGACATCTCGGGGCGCGGTGTGTGGGCGGCGGCCTCACGAACGATGGTGTGCAGATCCTTGCGCAGCAGGGGCTCACCGCCGGTGAATCGCAGTTCCCTGACGCCGAGCGTGGTGACGGCGATGCGAATGAGGCGGCCGAGCTCGTCGGTGCTGAGCAACTCCTCGTCCGGCAGCCAGTCCAGGCCTTCGGCGGGCATGCAGTAGGTGCAGCGCAGGTTGCAGCGGTCGGTCAGCGAGATCCGTAGATCGGTGGCCGTACGGCCGTGCGAGTCGATCAGCGCCGCCGACTCCGGGCGCGCGGGATCGCGCGGAGGTACCTTCTGGCCCCCGGTCCCGGGGATCCCCAACGCGACGCTCATGTAATCAGCCTATCGACTTGCGGCTGCCGCGGCGATGTGATTACGCAGCGTCACCTCACGCAGGCCTACGGGTGGCGGTCCAGTTCCTGGCGCGCCACGGTGCGCAGGTGCACCTCGTCCGGGCCGTCGGCCAGCCGCAGCGTCCGCGCCGATGCGTAGAAGTAGGCCAAGGGGGTGTCGTCGCTGACGCCCGCGCCCCCGTGCAGCTGAATGGCCCGGTCGATGATGGTGCAGGCCATCCGCGGGACGATCACCTTGATGCCGGCGATCTCCGTGGCCGCGCCCCGGGACCCGTGGTTGTCGATCAGCCACGCGGTCTTCAGGACCAGCAGCCGGGCCTGCTCGATCTCCAGGCGGCTGTTGGCAATCTGTTCCCGCACCACGCCCTGCTCGGCGAGTGGGCGTCCGAAGGCAACCCGGTCCTTGGCCCGGCGCACCATGAGGTCGACGGCGCGCTCGGCCATCCCGATCAGGCGCATGCAGTGGTGGATGCGCCCGGGTCCGAGCCGCGCCTGGGCGATGGCGAAGCCGCCGCCCTCCTCGCCGAGCAGGTTGGTCACCGGCACCCGCACGTCGGTGAAGCTCAGCTCGGAGTGGCCGTGCTGGTCCTGGTAGCCGAAGACGGGCAGGTGCCGGGTGATGGTCAGGCCCGGGGTGTCCCTGGGCAGAAGGACTATCGATTGCTGGGTGTGCCGGGGTCCGTCCGGGTCGGTCTTGCCCATGACGATGAAAATCCGGCAGCGCTCGTCGGCCGAGCCGGAGATCCACCACTTGCGGCCGTTGATGACGTACTCGTCGCCCTCGCGCCGGATGGAGGTCTCGATGTTGGTGGCATCGGAGGAGGCCACTGCCGGCTCGGTCATCGCGAATGCCGACCGGATCTCGCCCTCCAGCAGCGGAGCCAGCCACTGGTCCTTCTGCGCCTCGGTGCCGAACAGGTGCAGCGTCTCCATGTTGCCGGTGTCCGGGGCGCCGCAGTTGATCACCTCGGGCGCGAGCAGGGGCGACCATCCGGACACCTCGGCGATCTGCGCGTAGTCCACGTTGGACAGTCCGGACACCGCGGGCAGGAAGAGGTTCCACAGTCCCAGCGTCCGTGCCTTCGCCTTCAGCTCCTCCACTTGGGGCGGAAGGTCGTGCTCGGCCGGGGTGCCGCGTCGCTCCGCGCGCCAGGCCTCGTACTCCGCTTCCGCGGGCAGGATGTCCGAACGCAGGAAACTGCACATCTTCTCGGTGAGCTCGATGGCGGTCGGCGACGGGGCGAAGTCCATGATGGCGACCTTGCCAGCCCGGCAGTGACCCGCGCTACACCTACTGCGCCACGGCTTCGTTCAGCAGGCGCGGAAGCTCCCGTCCTACCCTCAGGACATGACAGACAAGACCACCATCGAGTACACCGTGCCGGGAATGTCGACCGCCGACGGCGGCACTGTCGCCTCCGTTCTGCAGGAGCGGCTGCACGCCTACAACGACTTGCACCTCACCCTGAAGCACGTCCATTGGAACGTCGTCGGTCCGAACTTCATCGCCGTCCACGAGATGCTGGATCCGCAGGTGGAGGCGGTGCGCGGGTTCGCCGACGCGGTGGCCGAGCGGATCGCGACCCTGGGCGGATCCCCACAGGGCACCCCCGGAGCCATCGTGGCGCAGCGCTCGTGGGAGGACTACTCCATCGGCCGGGCCACCGCGAACGAACACCTCGGCGCCCTGGACCTCGTGTACGGCGGGGTCATCTCCAGCCTCCGCAAGGCGATCGAGCAAGTCGGCGAACTCGACCCGATCACCGAAGACCTGCTCATCGGCCAGTCCGGCGAACTCGAGCAGTTCCACTGGTTCGTCCGAGCGCACCTGGAGAACTCGCAGGGCCAGTTGAGCACAGCGGATGCGGGCAGCGAGAGTGCGGCGGCCTCGGCAGCAGGTGCTTGAGCCCGCAGCACGGCGCTGCGGAAGGGATCGGACGTGACCGACGCGCCGGATGCCGAGCATCGTCGGCCCGAGGGCACCTCGGATGCGACGGTGTCCGCGTTGGGCAAGGTGTCGGAGGCATTGGAAACGCTCGAACGGGCCAGGGGCCACCTGTACTCGTTTCACCAGCTGATGGGCGGCGTCGACCTCACCCTGGGCGCAGCGGTCCAGGAACTGCGCGAGGCCGGGCATCACGAGCAGGCCGAGCGCCTCGCTACGGAGCTCGTCGGGCGCAACGTGCTACCCGGCCGGTGGACCTTCCAGGTGGTGGAGGAGTTCGACGACGGTTACTGGACGCCGTTTCGGGACCACGAGCGCCGGGTGCGCGACGAGCTCGCGCAGGGACGCCGGCACCTGTTCGAGGCAGAGATGAAAGAGGAGCGGCGTACCCCCGGCGAACCGGCGCACGAGGCCCGGCCAGCGCAGTAGCTCGGGTAATGTCGCCGGCGAAGAGCGCCCTTCGACATCTGAAAGGCTCTCATGTCTGCACGCCACGCCGTGATCGTCCGTAGGCTCCGCGCCGCCGGTTGTGTCTTCGCCGAGGACGAGGCGGAGTTGCTCATCTCCGCGGCCAGGACGCCGGACGAGCTCACCGCGATGGTGGACCGGCGAGCCGCGGGTCTACCCCTGGAACAGGTCCTCGGATGTGCAGAGTTCTGCGGCCTGCGGATGGCCGTGGATCCCGGTGTCTTCGTACCCCGCCGCCGCACCGAGTTCCTGGTCCAGCAGGCCGCCGCGCACGCCGGTCCCGGAGCTGTCGTCGTGGACATGTGCTGCGGCTCGGGTGCGGTGGGCGCCGCGTTGGCAGCTCGACTGGGGCCGGTCGAGCTGCACGCCGTCGATGTCGACCCCGCCGCGGTGCGCTGCGCCCGGCGTAACGTCGCCGCCTGCGGTGGCCGGGCCTACCTCGGTGACCTCTACGCGCCGCTGCCCGCCGCGCTGCAGGGACGGGTCGACGTGCTGGTCGCCAACGCCCCGTACGTCCCCACCGAGGCGATCGGTCTCATGCCGCCGGAGGCCCGCATCCACGAGCCGCGGGTGGCACTCGACGGTGGCAGCGACGGGCTCGACGTCCAACGGCGGGTGGCCGCCGCGGCGCCTGGATGGCTGGTGCCGGGCGGGCACCTGCTGATCGAGACGAGTGAGCGCCAGGCCCCGCTGACCGTCGATGCCGTCGCCCGCGGCGGCCTGGTCCCGCGGGTGGCCCGCTGCGTGGACCTGGACGCCACCGTCGTCATCGGGACGAGCCCCGCCGTCCACAGCGGACCGGCCGAATAGGCGGCTGTTCCGGCGACCGAGCCGGGAGTTACCCGCGATCGTCGCCGCCAGGCCACGACGGATGCCCCGATAGGTGGTGCACGGTGCGGGCCGGGGACGCGGTGCCGCTGGTGCTGGCCGCCGCCAACCGCGACCCGGCCCGGTTCCCCGAGCCCGACGCCTTCGTGCTCGATCGACCCGATCGACGTGACGTCGCGCTCGGGCAGGGCTTTCACTACTGTCTCGGGGCCCATTGGCGCGGCTGGAGGGCCGGATCGCCCTGCGCGCCGTCTTCGATCAGTACCCCAACCTGACCCGGACCGATGATCCGCTGGCATACGTGGACAATTTCAATGTGGGGATGCTCCGCGCGTTGCCGGTGAAAACCTGAGCGGAGTCGATGCTAAGTTCCGCTAATGCGGATGTATTGTCTTCAGAATGCCGCAAATACGGATAAGTGATGCAGCCGCGTTGCTCGGGGTCAGTGACGACACGGTCCGGCGTTGGGCCGACGCGGGAACCTTGACGACGGAGATCGACGCCGCCGGGCGCAAGGTGCTGGACGGAGCCCGGCTGGCTGAGCATGCCCGCGAGCAGGCGGCGGTCATCCCGGATCCCTCCCGAGTGGGCCGTTCGGCCCGCAACCGCTTCGTCGGACTGGTGACCCGGGTGCTCACCGACAGCGTGATGGCGCAGGTGGAGTTGCAATGCGGTCCGCACCGGGTGGTGTCGTTGATGAGCAGCGAGGCGGTGCGCGAACTCGGCCTCGAGCCGGGCGTCGTCGCGGTCGCCGTCGTCAAGGCCACGCAGGTCACCGTGGAGACTCCTGGGGGCCGGGCATGAAGGTCCTGATAGTCATCGCCGGGTTGCTGCTGGCCACCGCGGGTTGCGGGTCGGCCAACTCGGAGCCGAGCACGCTCACCGTCTTCGCGGCGGCGTCGTTGAAGAGCTCCTTCACCACCCTGGGCGCCCAGTTCGAGTCGACCCACCCGGGCACGAAGGTGAACATCAGCTACGCCGGCTCCTCCGACCTGGCCACCCAGCTCACCCAGGGTGCACCGGCAGACGTCTTCGCCTCCGCCGACACCAAGAACATGACCCGCGTGAGCGACGCCGGGCTGACCGCAGGTGCTCCGGTGAACTTCGCGTCGAATACCCTGCAGATCGCCGTCGCCCCCGGCAACCCCCTGCGGATCACCGGCTTCGCCGACCTCGCCAAGCCCGGCGTCAAGCTGGTGACCTGCGCGCCGCAGGTTCCCTGTGGTGCCGCCACCCAGAAGCTGGCCACGGAAAGCGGAACCCGGTTGGCGCCCGTCAGCGAAGAAGCATCGGTGACGGATGTGCTGAACAAAGTGAGCGCGGGTGAAGCCGACGCCGGACTGGTCTACGTCACCGACGTCCGGGCTGCGGGCAGCAAAGTGACCGGAGTGTCCTTCCCGCAGAGCGCGAAGGCCGTCAACACCTACCCGATCGCCGCGTTGAAGGGTGCCCGCAACCCCCAGCTCGCCACCGAGTTCGTCCAGCTCGTCGCCGGCGCACCGGGCCGCGCGGTGCTGGCCGCCGCGGGGTTCGGGGCGCCCTGACCATGCGCCGGGCGTTCTCCGGCGTGCCGGGCTGGGTGCTGGCCCCAGCCGCGGTTGGTGCCGCCCTGGTGTTGCTGCCGCTGGTGGCAATGGCGCTCACCGTGCACTGGGCCCAGTTCCCGACGCTGATCACCTCGCCCTCCTCGGTGGCCGCGCTGCAGCTCAGCCTGCGTACCTCGGCGGCCGCAACCGGGCTGTGCCTGCTGTTCGGGGTGCCGATGGCGCTGGTGCTCGCCCGGATGCGGGCACCGGGACTGCGGCTGCTGCGGGCGCTAATGTTGCTGCCGCTGGTGCTGCCCCCGGTGGTCGGCGGCATCGCGCTGTTGTACACCTTCGGCCGCCAGGGACTGCTCGGCCGGCAGTTCGAGGCCTTAGGGGTGCACATCGCCTTCTCCACCACCGCGGTGGTCCTGGCGCAGACCTTCGTGGCCCTGCCGTTTTTGGTGGTCAGCCTGGAAGGCACCTTGCGTACGGCCGGGCAACGCTACGAGTCCGTCGCGGCCACTCTCGGGGCCTCGCCGTCGACGGTGTTGCGCCGGGTCACCCTGCCCCTGGTGCTGCCCGGACTGGTGTCCGCCGCGGTGTTGTCGTTTGCGCGGGCGCTCGGTGAGTTCGGGGCCACGCTGACCTTCGCGGGCAGTCTGCAGGGCGTGACGAGGACGCTGCCCCTGGAGATCTACCTGCAACGCGAGACCGATCCCGATGCCGCAGTGGCATTGTCATTGGTGCTGGTGGTCGTCGCGGTCGCCGTCGTGGTGGGCACCCGCCGATCGCCGGGCTTGCGATGAACGGACAGCTGTCGGTGCGGGCCGCCGTCACCGCGCGGGACGTCGAGCTGGAGCTGGAGCTGGCCGCCGGCGAGGTCGTCGCGGTGCTCGGCCCCAACGGCGCGGGTAAGTCCACCCTGTTGTCGGTGATCGCGGGACTGCTGCACCCCGACGACGGGCGGGTCACGGTGGACGGCCGGGTACTGCTGGACACCGCCACCGGCACCCGGGTGCCGCCGCACCGGCGAGGAATCGCCCTGCTGGCCCAGGAGGCGATGCTGTTCCCGCATCTCAGCGTGGCGGACAACGTGGCCTTCGGCCCGCGCAGCGCGGGGAGCGGGCGGCGGACGGCAAGCATTCGGGCACACGAGTGGCTGCGGGAGGTCGGCGCCGAGGACCTGGCCGCGCGCAGGCCCGCGGAGCTCTCCGGCGGCCAGGCCCAGCGGGTGGCCGTGGCCCGGGCGTTGGCGGCCGAACCCGCGCTGCTGTTGCTCGACGAGCCGATGGCGGCGCTGGACGTGGGCGCCGCGCCCGCACTGCGCTCGTTGCTGCGCCGGGTGCTCGGCCATCACCGTTCGGCGGTGCTCGTCACCCACGACGTGCTCGACGCGCTGGTGCTGGCCGACCGGGTGGTGGTCATCGACGGCGGCCGCGTCGTGGAGAGCGGGCCCAGCGTGCAGGTGCTCACCCGTCCGCGCAGCGCCTTCGCCGCCGAGCTCGCGGGGCTCAACCTGGTGATGGGCACGGCCACCGGGCATGGTCTGCGCACGCCGGAGGGCACCGTGGTGGCCGGTGTCCTCGACGAAGGCTGCGTCCCGGGTGAACCCGCGGTGGCCGTCTTCGACCCCGTGGCGGTGGCGGTGTACGCCGAGCCCCCAGGGGGCAGTCCCCGCACCGTGGTGGACGTGACGATCACTGCCGTGGAGCCCCGCGGCCAGCTGGTGCGGGTGCGCGCGGCCGTGCCCACCGGCGGGGTGTTGATGGCGGACGTGACGGCGGCCTCGGTCGCCGAGCTGGACCTGGTGGCCGGGCATCGGGCGTACTTCGTCGTCAAGGCCGCGGAGGTCGTCGTGCATCCGGCGTGAGGCGCCGTGCAGACTGGGCCGGTGAGCATGGCAGAACCGCGCTGGACGTACCTGATGGACATGGACGGCGTACTGGTGCACGAGGATCAGCCCATCCCGGGGGCCGACACCTTCCTCGCGGAGCTGAGCGCGGCGGACATTCCCTTCGTGGTGCTGACCAACAACTCCATCCGCACGCCCAGGGACCTCCGCGCCCGGCTGCGACAGACCGGACTGGACGTCCCGGAATCGGCGATCTGGACCTCCGCCCTGGCCACCGCGACCTTCCTGGACTCCCAGCGGCCCGGCGGCAGCGCCTACGTGGTGGGGGAGTCGGGGCTGACGACTGCGCTGCACGACGTCGGCTACGTACTCACCGATCGGGACCCGGACTACGTGGTGCTCGGGGAGACGCGCACCTATTCCTTCGAAGCGATCACCACCGCCATCCGCCTGGTGGAGCGCGGGGCGCGGTTCATCGCGACCAACCCGGACCCGACCGGTCCGTCCGTGCAGGGCTCCCTGCCGGCCACCGGTGCCGTCGCCGCGCTGATCAGCCGGGCATCCGGCCGCGAGCCCTACTTCGTCGGCAAGCCGAACCCCCTGATGATGCGCAGCGCCCTGCGCAGCATCGGCGCCCACTCGGAGAACACCCTGATGATCGGCGACCGGATGGACACCGACATCGTGTCCGGCCTGGAGGCGGGCTTGCAGACAGTGCTGGTGCTCACCGGCATCTCCACCCGCAGCTCGGTGGAGCTGTTCCCCTACCGGCCGACCCGGATCCTCAATTCCGTCGCGGAGCTGGTGGGTCGAACGGACGATCCGTTCGGCTAGCGGCGGGCGCGACGAGGATGTCCTTGCCCAGCGGTGCCAGCGATAGCGGGATCATCTTCACGTTCGCGATGGCCAGCGGGATGCCGATGATGGTGATGGCCTGCGCAAACGCGGTGACGACGTGCCCGATGGCCAGCCAGAGTCCGGCGACGACGAACCAGATGACGTTGCCGATGAGTGAGCCGACGCCTGCCTGCGGCTTACGCGCCACCACGCTGCCGAAGGGCCAGAGCGCGTAGCCGGCGATACGGAAGGAGGCAATCCCGAAGGGGATGGTGACGATGAGCAGGCAGCAGATCACCCCTGCGAGGACATAGCCGAGCGCCAGCCACACGCCCCCGAAGACCAACCAGATCACGTTGAGCACCAAGCGCATTTCTTCAGCGTAGGCGCCCCGCCCGCGCATTTCGTGTCCGTGATGTGGTTTCCGGCAGCGGAATCGACAGTGCGGACACGCAACGTGCTCGTGGGGTGATGCTGTACGCTTGTGTCAGCAGTCCACCAAGAGGCTGCCCGAGAGCGCGAACCAGCGCCCGGTTCTTGCTCATGTGGGAAGACCCCCAAGCAGTAGGAAAAATCGTCATGACGGGCCGTCTCCGCA
>JAABUM010007005.1_pt1 | contig 10672 bp, 12 predicted proteins | sample 5559161 | NCBI WGS metagenome assembly JAABUM01 (sample SAMN10711868, study PRJNA513369) | rock metagenome | isolation source: Antarctica rocks | place: Antarctica: Victoria Land, Siegfried Peak nord | reverse complement strand
TCCCGAGGCTCCGACCTGGCGAAACGCCGCCCGATCAGGGCATGCACCTCCGCCAGCCCCTCAGCCCACGCCCGCACCTCGGCCACACACAAATCATCACCCATCCCCAAGACGATCCGGGAACGAGCCCCCTCACCAGCGTAGACACACCGACAAGATCACAATAAACGCCACTGTAGTACTAGGTGTGTCCTCTCCCGAGGATTACCCATCACCCCGGTGGGTGGCAAGCCCGGGCCGGGCCCCGACGGCTGGCAGGAGCGCCCGTTCCGGGCGCCCGGATGACCAACGTGCAGAGGGCCGCGGACATCGACACAGGTCAGTGCGGGTTCACCATGAAGGTGTCCCAGAAGGAGTGTTCGGAGCAGATTCTCACTCAGGGGGTTCATCCGACACACTGCGAACGTGACAGCGCTGGTGATGGGGTATGCCCGCGTGTCCCGGTTCGGTGGGGACGCCGATGAGCAGCGGGCTGCTGCTGGCGCTGGGCGTCGCTGCCGACCGGGTGCACCTCGACGTGGGTCTGACCGGGATGATCCGCCCACGACCGGCCCCGCGAGAAGCGTTGACCGCGGCCTCGCGGGGGCGACACGTTGGTGGCCACGGCGCTGTCTCGGCTGGCGCGTTCGGTGCCCCGACGCGCACGAGCTGCTGAACGGACTGGCCGCCGGTGAGGTGACTCTGGCAATCGGCGAGAATTTCTACCCGGCATCACTGCCCGTCACCCACGTCCTCGTGGAGGTGGGCGCCCGGACCGCGCAGTTGCCGACCGGCCTCGACAGCAGAGGTACCCGAGTCGCTTGGCCGCCGCGCGCCTCCGAGGACAGCTCAGGGGCCGGCCACCGAAGCTCAACCACCGACAGGAACGCCACATCGCCGGGCTCTACTCGACAGGTCACTACACGGTCCGCGAGATCGGTGAGTTGTTCACCGTCTCCCGCTCAACCGTCTACCGCGCCGTCCGGCGAGCCGACCGCACCGCTGACTCAGATGCCGCTCACAGCGCAGGTGAGCCAGCCCCGGGATGCAGCCAACACTGAACACGGTCGCCGAAACGGCTGATGTGTTCAATCTTGGCCACTGCTCGTGATTTATCAAACGGCCTCCGCAATAAATGTAAGGCGACACTTACTCGGTTGGGCGGCCATACGGTGGCACGCTCTACCCGTGAGCAGCTCATTCACGACCAACGCGAGCTCGGCGTGGTCGGCCAGGTAACCGATGGATGCGATGGCGCGGGACCGGAACGTGGATCTGGTCGAGCTCCACCCGCCGTTTCCTCTCGCCCTCCCCCCCGAAGTCGCCGTACCGCCACCCCGCCCACGGCCGACGGTCCCACGCTGCGGGCCGATGAGTACGGCACGTCCGTTCAGATCATGGTCGGCCGGCTGCTGGGCCCGGAGAGGCACTCGCGGTACCTCGTCGGCAAGCATCGGAACAACTTGTCTGTCCCCGGGTACGGACGCCCGTCCGTCGTATCCGTGCAGGCCAAACCAGTCAACCGGCCAGTCGCGCAAGGCGATGGGCAAGTGACCCATGTTGGACACGTCGCTGCGTCGACTGACAGGCGCTTTCGGTGGTGGGTGTTGCCCTTGCTCGTGGAGTGATCGCTACGGTGTCAGCTCCGGGGCGAGAGGCGCTGCGACGGACTTCGTCCGCCACGCTCGCCCTCGGTGACGCGATCAAAGGGCGCTTTCTACTTCAGGAGGTCGCCGTGAGCAGCCCAGAGACCACGTGGGGTGTCGGCGAGTACCCGCTGATGGCCCGCCAGCTTGAGCCGGCTGCAGTGGCAACCGTGGATGCCGCCGCCGTCCTGGCGGGCGACCGCGTCGTCGACGTGGCCACCGGGACGGGCAACGCCGCATTGCTGGCGGCCGAGCGGGGCGGCCAGGTCATCGGCGTGGACTTCGAGCCGGCGCTCCTGCGGCTGGCCGAGCAGCGAACCCAGGACGCGGGCCGCGACGTTCAATGGCTGCGCGGGGACCTGGCAGCTCTGCCCCTGCCGGATGACTCGGTCGACGTCGTGCTGTCCGTGTTCGGGGTGATGTACGCAACCGATCAGGCGGCCGCGGCCGGGGAACTCGCTCGAATCGCCGCCCCGGGAGCTCGGGTCGTGCTCGCGTCGTGGGTGCCGGGCAGCGTGCTGCCCGCAATGGGCCAGGTACTCAGCGGCTACCTGCCCCCTCCGCCTGCGAGCAGCGGTCCGCCCAGCCGCTGGGGCGACCCGGTTGCGCTCAAGACGCTGCTCGAGGGCAGCGGGCTCCGGCTGACGGCGACCTCCGTCCAACGACTCGCCCTGGAGTTCCCCGACGCCCCGGCAGCGGCGGACTTCCTCGTCCGCACAGCTGGCCACGTCCTGAACGAGCAGCAGCGCCTGACCGACGACGGCCAGTGGGACGACCTGCGCCACGACATCGTCAGCTTCGTCCAGCAACGCGCTGACCCGACCGCCAACACGCTCCGCCTGTCGCTGGAGTACCTGCTGTCGACGGCAAGCAAACAGCCGCCAGCAGGCACAAGAGCTGCGCCGTAGACCGATGGCTCAGCGGGCGCCGTTTGTGGGACAGCGGTCACGGCCACCGTGTGGCGGTGGGCCAGATGACGCGTTCGAACAGGCCCATCGGTTTCCTTCGATGGTCGGTGCTAGCGCGGCGGGTCGGCGGCCCCAGAGCATGAGTGGCCGATGGTGGGCGGCCATGGTCACGACGAGGTCGGCGGCGCTGGCCTCGGGCTGGATCTGCAGCCGGGAGGCGTCCCCGTCGAGGTGGACAACGACGTCGGGCTCCTCTGCTGCCCGCAGTACCACGGTGACGGCTGCTGAGGTCAGCGCGGTGGCGCGGGCGCCGAGCCCGTGGGCGGACTCGTTGAGGATCGGCATGTTGTTGAGCACCCACACCGCGTGCTCGACGAGCAACGGCTGTGCCAGCAACGCCGGCGAGGTGTCGTCGTCTCCGGTGATGTCCCAGCGATGCAACGCGGCCTCGCTACGGGAGTGTGTCTCGGATTTCTCCTTGGTGATGCGGGTACCGGTGAACCCGATGGAGGGGTCACCGGCCTGGAGGAGGGCGGCGTAGGCGCGCGCCTTGCGCGCGATCTCCTCGCCCAGCCGGCTCATCAGCGTGTCCTGATCCAAGGCCCGAAACGGTGCCTCGCGCTCCTCGAAGTCCCGAGTCGCCCGCTCGCCGTGCCCGGATAGGCGGTGCTCGATCAGGTCGGCATGCTCCTTGGCGCCCGCGGCGAGATGGGCCGCGATGTCGTGGGCCTGCCACGCCGAGCATGCGGTGCGGGCCGAAGGCGGCGTCTGCTGCAGCGTGGTCATCAGCGCTGAAGCCTCTATGGGCACGATCCGGTCGATGTTGTCGGGCATGGTGTTCCTTCCGATCGTCACGAATTCTGCGGTTGTGTGCTGTCACCCTGTAGACGTTCCGCAGAACAGATCCGTGAGATGGAAGGTCGTGAACTGAGCCACGCCGGGGCGCCGTGCTACCGTGCGGGCACATCGAGCCCACTTCCCGTGGGCCGTGGGCCGTGGGCGGCCCCGGGCTGCGGGTAGGGACGTGCGTTCGGTGCGGGAGAATCGGGCCAGTGAGCTCACGAACCGGACCGGTCTGACGTCTACCAGTTATGGCAGGCAAACCGCCCTTCGAGACAGTCGTCGCCACGTACGGCGCGACGGTGTTGCGGGTGTGCCGGGCCGTGCTCGGCCCGGTCGACGCTGATGACGCTTGGTCGGAGACGTTCCTGGCCGCGATGAAGGCCTACCCGGCCCTGCCCGCGGACGCGAACGTGCAGGCGTGGCTGGTGAGGATCGCGCACCGCAAGGCCATCGACGTCACCCGCGCGGCCGCCCGCCGGGCGATCCCCGTCGCCGAAACTCCCGACACCACGGCCGCCGCGGCGGCCGACAGCCGCGACCTGGATCTGACCAACGCGCTGAGCACGTTGCCGGCCAAACAGAAGCAGGCGGTGGCCTACCACCACCTGGCCGGGCTGCCCTACGCCGAGGTCGCCGCCGGTCCTCGGCGGCAGCACCGATGCCGCCCGACGCGCCGCGGCCGACGGCATCGCCACCTTGCGACGCTCCTATCCCTGCGGCGCCGAACCGAAAGCTGGACCCCGATGAGCACGTACGACCTGACCAGTGCGCTGATGAACGCCTACGCAGCCAGCCCCGAGCACCTGCGCCGACTGCACGACCGCCTCGCCACCGCCGCGCAGGGCGAGGGAGTTCTCGACGTCGCCTACCGCACCCTGGACACCCCGCTCGGCGGGCTGCTGCTCGCCGGCACCGAGCGGGGCCTGGTCAAGGTCGCCTACGCCGTCCAGGACCACGAGCAGGTGCTGGAAGAGTTGGCGGCCACCATCAGCCCCGAGTGCTACTGGCCCCGTCCCGCCTCGATGCCGCTGCCCACGAGGTCGAGGAGTACCTCGCCGGGCTGCGGAGGACCTTCGACTTGCCGCTCGATCTCCGCCTCGCCCGCGGCTTTCGCCGCGACGTACTGACCCACCTGCAGGACATCGGGTTCGGGCAGACGGCCAGCTACGCGGCACTGGCCGCCGCCGCCGGCAGCCCAAAGGCGTTCCGGGCCGCCGGATCAGCATGCGCAACCAACCCCCTACCGATCGTGGTGCCCTGCCACCGCGCCATCCTCAGCAACGGCCGCCTCGGCCAATACGTCGGCGGCCTGGACGCCAAACGAACCCTGCTCACCCTGGAGCAAACAGCGTGAATCGCAGATCGAAGCTGTGCCGCAGAGCGAACGATCTGCGGAGCAGTATCCGACGGCCGGACGCTGCCGCGGTCGCGTGTCGCAAGGACCCAAGGATCCTTCACTGGTGCAGAGCAGCGTGCAGCTGCGCGGCGAGGACGTCTCGGTCGACCTCGGAGACCTGCTCTGCCTGCGGTACGCCGAGGAGTGCGAAGACCGCGGGCCCGCGTTGTTCTGGGGGCAGGTTCCTGTGACGCGGGACGATGTGGAAGTGCAGGTGCGAGAAGCCCTCGGCCTCGGCGAACAGCATGACGTAAGTCCGTTCGCAGCCCGTAACGTCGGCCAGCGCCGCGGACGCAGCGCGCAAGAGTCGACCCAGCCCCTCTGCCTCGTGTTCCGTCAGCTGCTGAAGCCCCCGCAGATGGCGCTGTGGCACGAGAACGAGCCAACCTGGTAGCGATGCGTCGAACGCGAGCGTCAGTCGCCACTCCTCGTCCAGGTGCACCCGCTCCCAAGCCCGGAGTTGATCGTTGACCTCGTTCCGATCACAGATGTGACAGCTCCGCGGCCGCTGGTACTGGGCGCGCGACCTACCCGAGAGGCGATCGTCTAACGGACGAGCGCGATGCAACCGCGGGTGGTGGAGCCGGCAGGTCCTCCCCACTCAGCCTCGACGTGGCCGAGAATCGCCGTTGAGCCGTCGGTCAAGAACGTGGAGGCGTCGTCGCGGAGGATCCGCATGATCTCGACCGCAACTGCGGCCGGCGGCCGCGCCGCTTTGGTCGACGGCGACCAGGTCGATGCTCGTTCGGCTGCCGTCCGAGCGGGGCGGCGACGGTGGGGAGCCGGGTGTAGTCAGCCTGACGGCGCCCGATGAACGACCAGCCACCGAGGGATCCGGCGTGTCGCTGAGGTTCTGGTGCTGCGGCTCGGCCGCACCTTGTGCGAGTGCGAGCAGTCCCGCGACTACGACGGGGTCGTGAGCACCGTCGTAGATCCAACGCCGCCCGAGCACGCCGTGCTCAGCGGTACCGAGCAGTCCAACACCGGCACCTTTCAGTGGCGCACCTCGGTAGCTGAGCGGCACGTGGTAAATGTTCGTCTCCTTCTCCGACGCGTCCGTCACGAACATGAACTCGATCCCGACCTCGCCCATTGGGTCGTCGAGCCGGAAACCGCCTGCCTTGGTCAGTGCGGGAGGCCCGTTCTTGCCGAGGTACCAGGGCTGCTCGGCCGGCCACCGGGACAGCAGTTCGAGTTTGCGCGGCACCATCGTCGTCCGGTGGATTTCCGCCACGTCTCACCCTTCCCGAGCCCTGGTCAGTATGAGCGTGCCCGGTCCGAAGAAGACAGCGCGCGGCTACGGTCCCGGTGGCGGGCGAGCCGATGGGTAGTGCGGAACCCTGTCTTTGTCGGTCAGCGGAGTCCTTGGTAGGCGGCGCGGTAGGCGGTGGGGGTGGTGCCGGTGTCGCGGTCAAGGTGGAGCCGGAGGTTGGCGGCGGTTCCGAGTCCGCAGCGGGCGGCAACCTCGTCGACGGACAGGTCGGTGGCCTCGAGCAGCCGTCGGGCTTCGAGCAGCCGTTGCGCGGTGAGCCACCGCAGAGGGGTCAGCCCGGTTTCGTCGAGGAAGCGACGGGCGAGGGTGCGCGGCGCCCACCCGGCATGGGCGGCGAGGTCGGCGACAGACAGTGGCTGGGCGAGGTGTTGCAGCGCCCACGCGCAGGTCGCGGCGAGTCCTTGCCCGGGTGGTGGAAGGGGGCGTTGCAGCCACTGGGCCTGCCCGCCGTCGCGGTGGGGGGCCACGACCATGCGGCGGGCGATCTGCACCGCGGCCTCGGCGCCATGGTCGGTGCGGACCAGGTGCAGGCACAGGTCGATCCCGGCGGCGACACCGGCACTGGTCAGGACCTGACCCTCCTCGACCCACAACACGTCGGGGTCGATCTGCACCCGCGGGTAGTGGAGGGCGAGGTCGGCGGCGTCGTGCCAGTGGGTGGTTGCCCGCCGGCCGTCGAGCAGCCCCGCTGCGGCCAGCGCGAACGCCCCGGTGCACACCGAGACCATTCGTGCACCGCGGGCCGCCGCGACCTGCAGGGCGGTGACGACCGGCTCGCCCGGGTGCTGGGGCGGCCAGTAGCCCGGCACCACAACCGTGTCCGCGGCTGCCAGTGCCGCCAGCCCGTGCTCGGCCTGCACGGCGAACCCGGTCGAGGTCGGAACCGGCCCGGGAACGGGCGTACACACGGTGAAGTGGTAGCGCTCCCGTTCGGTGCGGTGCCCGAAGATCTGCGCGGGGATGGCCAGGTCGAAGGCGACGACGTCCGGCAGTGCCAGCGCGACGACGGTGTGCACGAGGCAGGATTCTAATGGGCAGGGGCAGCGCTGCCACTCGTCAGGGACGGACGATGACGAGAACCCTGGCGCCATGAGAATCGAGATTGTGGTCTTCGACGGATTCGATGAGCTGGACGCGGTGGCGCCCTTTGAGGTGCTGCGCAACGCCGCGACTGGCGGCGCCGACTGGGACGTGGCGCTGGTGGGCGCCCACGGCGCAGGCGTGGTCACCGCCGCACACGGGCTGCAGCTGACCGTCACCGAAGGGATGGGACACCCCGAGGCGCTGATCGTGCCGGGCGGCGGCTGGGGTGAGCACGCCGAGCAGGGCACCTGGGGTGAGGTCCAGCGCGGGACTCTGCCCGACCGCATCGCCGCACTCGCACCGGGCTGCCGATGGGTGGCCTCGGTGTGTACCGGCGCCATGCTGCTGGCCGCTGCCGGGCTGACCCGCGGCCGCCCGGCGGTCACCCACCACGTCGCGCTGAGCGACCTCGCCGCGACCGGCACACACGTCATCGAGAATGCCCGCGTCGTTGACGACGGTGACCTGCTCACCGCAGCCGGCGTTACCAGCGGCCTGGACCTGGCGCTCTGGCTCATCGAACGCGAAACCGGAACCATCCTGGCGGGCCGCGTCGCCCGCCAGATCAAGCACCAGCGCTCACCCGCCATCTGGACCCGCGACCACCCCGTCCGCACCGCCACGCCGTGACCGCCTGCAGCACCGGAAGATCCTGATCGGGCACAAGCGGCTCGGGGTGGCGCGGCGGTCTGCGAGGCTGTCCTGATGGATGACGACCTTTGCCGGTGGCGCCGGAATCTTCTGCGCGAGTGATGAGCAGCCCTCGTCTCGGGCCACGTCCGCCACCCCGGTTGCGGTAGGTCGCCAGTACCCGGGCGACGAGACCAGCGTTGCCGTCGCTGGTCATGGCCGGGCCGGTTCTGTGCGGTGTCCGATAGGCGATCGGCTACCGGAGCACGGACCTGAAGAAGCCGCGGATGTTGGCGGCGAGCGTGTCGGGTTCTTCGAGGGCGGCGAAGTGGCCGCCGCGTTCGGGGATGTCGGTCCACATGGTGATGTTGTTGTCGGTCTCGGCGAGCCGGCGAATGCCGACGTCGTGGGCGAACATGATGACGCCGGTCGGTACTCCCGATGATGAGTCCGGGCTGCCCCATCCGGCGCAGGCGTAGCCGACGTAGGCCGCCGATCCGGCGAGCCCGGTGAGCCAGTAGAGCATGACGTTGGTCAGGAGCCGGTCACGGCCGATGACCTCGTCGGGCAGGGTGTCGTGCGGGAAGGTCCATGCGTGGGCTTTGTCGAGGATCCAGGCCAGTTGCCCGAGCGGTGAGTCGACGAGTGCGGCGCCGATCGTCTGGGGTCGGGTCGACTGGATCGCGATGTAGCCCATCTCCTCGCGTTGGAAGGTCTGCGTTCGCTCGTAGCGGTCGCGTTCGAGGTCGGTGAGGTCGGCGAGTTCGTCGTCGCTCATCGGGGTCACGGGCATGCCGAGGCTGCCGTTGACGTGGACGCCGACGACCCTGTCCGGGGCGGCTCGCCCGACGGCTGGTGAGACCGCGGCGCCGATGTCGCCGCCCTGGACGCCGTAGCGGGTGTAGCCGAGTCGTCGCATGAGTTCGGCCCATGCCCGGGCGATGCGGTCGGCATCCCACCCGGCGTCGGGCACGGGGCCGGAGAACCCAAATCCGGGCAGGCTCGGTATCACGAGGTGGAACGCATCGGCGGCGTCACCGCCATGGGCGGCCGGATCGGTGAGCGGTCCGATGAGGTCGAGGAACTCCACGACCGAGCCCGGCCAGCCGTGGTTGAGCAGGAGCGGCAGAGCGTCGGGTTCCGGGGAACGGACATGCAGGAAGTGGATGCGGGTGCCGTCGATCTCGGTGGTGAACTGCGGCCATGCGTTGATCGCCGCCTCCGCGGCGCGCCAGTCGTACTCGTCGCGCCAATACCGGACCAGCTCACGCAGGTAGGACACCGGCACGCCGGTGTCCCAGTCGTCACCGGGCAACGGAGCGGGGAAACGGGTTCGGGCCAGACGGTCGCGGAGGTCGACCAGGTCGGCCTCGGGAACGTCGAGACGGAACGGGGTGATGTCGTTGCTCGAACTCATGGCTTCCATCCTTCCGTGCATGGCGGACAGCTTGGGTCCTCTTTCGGTGCGAGACTTCGATTTGTGCTCGACACGTCCGCCCGGCTGCTGCGTCTGCTCGCGCTGCTGCAAACACACCGCGCCTGGTCCGGTCCCGAGCTCGCCCAGCGCCTCGAGGTGACCCCACGGACGGTCCGTCGCGACGTGGACCGCCTGCGCTCGCTGGGATATCCGGTCGACGCAGCACTCGGCACCGGCGGCGGATACCAGCTCGGCCGAGGCAGCACCATGCCGCCGCTGCTGCTCGACGACGACGAAGCGGTCGCGCTGGTCGTGACCCTGCGCGCCGCGGCAGCCGTGGGGCTCGCCGGGATCGACGACACGGCCCTACAGGCTCTGGCCAAACTCGATCAGGTCCTCCCGTCGCGGCTGCAACACCGGGTCCGCACCATCGCCGAGGCGATCGCCACCCCGTCCGCGCGTGGCCCGCAGCTCGATCCGGACGTGCTCACCGCGGTCGCCGCCGCCGTCCGGGACAGGCAGCAACTGCGGGTCGACTACGTCCGACGCGACGGCACCGACTCCCGGCGCACCATCGAGCCTCATCGCATCGTGCACACCGGCACCCGCTGGTACCTGCTCGCCTTCGACCTCGACCGCGACGACTGGCGGACCTTCCGGATGGACCGGCTCACCCCACGCATCCCCGCCGGACCGACCTTCACGTCCCGACCCGCACCGTCACCGGACGCCGTCACCCATGTGCTGGACAGCGTCCACACCAGCCCCTACCGGCACCGCTGCGACGTCACCGTCACCGCACCCGCCGACCAGGTCGCCGCTACCTTCGGCGTCCACGCCGCCGACATCGAGCCGGTCGACGCCAACCACTGCCGCGTCCGCGCCGGCGCCACCAGCATCCCCGAAGCCGCCCTGTACTTCATCGCCCTCGACGCCGACCTCGTCATCCACGCACCCCACGAACTACGCGATCACATCCACTCCCTCGCCCGACGACTCAGCACAACCACCTGACAACCGGTCGCCAGTAAGCCAGCCTCCGCCCCACGCGTATAGACCTCGGACGAGCGACCCGTCCCAGTCGCCGATCGGTGAGCGGGACGCAGGCGGACTCTGCCTGCGGACTCCGGGCGTCCAACCTGCGTCGTCCCGCGCTAGTCAGTGTGCTCGCCGACGCAGAACTCGTTGCCCTCGGGATCGGCAAGCACGGTCCAGACGAGTCCAGGCATCTCGTGCTCACCTACTACCGTGGCTCCGAGTCCCACGAGGCGCGGCACCTCGGTGACGCGCGCACCGCCGCTGAGATCCACGTGAACTCGGTTCTTTCCCGAGCGGGGTTCGGGCACCCGCTGCAGCCCGAGCACCGGGCCACCGTCGACCGGTCGCGCCAGGAACACGAAGTCGCCGTAGTCACCCTGGATCGAAACGCCGAGCGCCTCGGCCCAGAAGGCCGCCAACTGTTGCGGCTCTGCGCAGTCGATCGTCACCATCCCGATT
>JAABUM010007004.1_pt1 | contig 10676 bp, 6 predicted proteins | sample 5559161 | NCBI WGS metagenome assembly JAABUM01 (sample SAMN10711868, study PRJNA513369) | rock metagenome | isolation source: Antarctica rocks | place: Antarctica: Victoria Land, Siegfried Peak nord | reverse complement strand
GGGCACGACACCAAATACCACAACCAGCTGCAGGTGACCATTGCCGGGTCAGGCAACACCAAGACCAAGATTACCTCGTACATCGACGGGGCCGATGACCATGGCAACCGCAAGACCTGGCAGCATGGCGGCGACAGCACGCAGGTGATCACCACAGAGGCCGATATCAAAGTGGCCTCCAGCGGGACAGCACAGACCCAGGACCAGCACGTCGAGCCCCAGCACGTCAAGCCGCTGCACGACACGCAACAGAGCCACTGACCGCACGACCGCGGACGCGACCGCCTAGCTAACCCGGTTGAGGTGTACCGGCCTCGCGCGCACTGACCCCTATTGCGGTCAAGAGAAGCCCCCCGAAGCGTCACCTAGACTCTGCGGGGGGCTCGTGCGGATGCGCACCCTGCTACGGTATGGGAGGAGCGGCTCCTGGTTAGCAGGCCAAGGCCCGGGCATACCGTTGCTGTTCTCGGGCTGAGGAGCAACCGCACTAGCCTGACCGACGGTGGGTCAGCCGCGCGGCCCCTGCCCCTGGGTGGCAGAGTTGCCTGGCCAGGAGGCTGCCCGCTGCCCCTACACCGTGACGACACCCCGGGCTGTGTCGGCCACCACGAGATCCACCACGTCGTCCCACCGCCCCGCGCGCCGGTACGCCGCGCGCTGGCGGGCCGCGCTCGTCCCACCCCGCAGCGTCTGGTGGGTAAGGGCCGCGATCTCCTCCCAGTCCCCCTGCTCCTCCAGGGCCGGGCGCACGAACGCGAGCAGTGTCCGCACCAGGTCGTGGGCGGGCGCCGCGCGTTCCGCGGCCACATCAATGAGCTCCCCCTCCAGCCCATACCGCGCCGCCCGCCAGTGCGCCATGCGCAGCAGCTCAGGCCGCGCCGGGGGGAACGGCGTGTCCCGCTGCGCCTCCGCCGCACAGGTCCGCGCTAACGCCCGCGTGAGGCCCGCGATCAGCACCGCCTCATCGACCGTGGTACAGACGTCCGCCACCCGCACCTCTACTGTGGGCGTCTTCACCGGCAGCCGGACATCCCAGTAGAGCTTGGACTCATCGTCAATGCTGCCCGTGGCTACCAGCGCGTGTACGAGCGCCGCGTACTCAGCGGGTGAGGCGAAGAACCCCGGCGGTCCCGCCAGGGGCCAGCGTCCCCACAGTTCGCTGCGGTAACTGGCGTAGCCAGTGTCCGCACCCTGCCAGAAGGGGGAGCTTGCGGAGAGGGCGAGGAGGGGTGCGAGCCAGGGGCGCACCCGGTTGAGCACCGCCAGCGCGACGGTGGGATCAGCCACGCCGACATGCACATGGCACCCACAGATGACGTGGTCCCGCGCCAGCGCCTGGTACGTGGTGGCAATGTCCTCGTAGCGCTCCTTGGGTGTAATCTGCTGTTCCTCGGGGCGCGAGAACGGGTGCGTGCCCGCCGCGGCAATGCGGTGGCCGTCTTGGGCCGCCGCCTCCAGAATGGCCCGCCGCCCCCGGACCAGCGCCGCACGCGCCTCAGCCAGCGTGTGGCAGACGGGGGTCACCATCTCGATCTGCGCCCGATACAGCTCGGGCTGCGCCTGGTCGCCGAGTGTCTGCCGAGCTAGGGGCAGCACGCGCTCCGCCCGGGGACGCAGCGCCCGTGTCAGGGGGTGGACGATCTGGTATTCCTCTTCGATGCCGAGGGTCACGTCGCTTACGAGTACGGTCATCACGGGGCGCCTCCTGCGCGTGCTGCTCAGACAGTGAAGGCGGGCACGCGCTGTGCGCGCCTCCGCGCTCAGTGTACCTGACGAGCACGGCCAGAGCATCGGCCCTGTTGGCCGGCGGTCCCCAGATGCCCTCGCCGGTGATGCGCATGGCCCCAAAGCCCAGACGCGTGACGCTCAAATCTCCGCCGAGCGTGAGGGCGCCACTGGCCTCCGCCGGTCGCTGTGGTGGTTGTCTGCATGGCTCTGACTCCTTAATCTCTCTCACTGGACGCCGTGGCCGGTGGGCTGTCTCCGCTCCAGCCCCTGTGGTTCTACGCACGTAGTGTGCCGGACACTCAGGAGAGGGCCGGGGCCACGGATCTAGGACCCGTGTCGGCTGCTTGGTTAGATGACATCCTCGCCTCTGAAGCCGGGGAACTCGCTGGTTGTGCCAAGCGTGTGGCAGGTCCCTGCCGCCGCCAGCTAGCGGTGATCGGGCGCCTGCGTGGGGTCATCGCCCCGTCTGCGCGCGGCGCGGGCCTTCGCTCGCGCCGCCTCGATCTGCCGATTCCTCGGCGCCGCGGGCGTAGCGAGTGCGCCAAGCAGCTGGTCCGTGTTCCGGGCAATGTCGTCGACCGCGGCGGTGAAGGCGGCCTCATTCGCTCGGGACGGTGTCGCGAAGCCGCTGATCTTGCGCACGAACTGGCGCGCCGCGGCGTGCATCTCCTCGTTAGTGACCGGCGGGTCAACGTTGAAGAGCGTCTTGATACTGCGACACATCGCGCATTGCCTCCCGACTTGAAAGAACGTGCTGAATGGCGCACGCTTGCTGCCTATCCACAGCGTACACCCGCGAACGCCCCCTGCGTCAAGGCCTTGGGGGCAACGCGCGGAGGGCGGCGTGGAGAGACGACCTCCTCGTGGGCGCCCTAGTGCGGGCAGCACGCCGGGGGCGGCGTGCTGTGGCGCCCACGGGGTTCAGCCAGCCCAGGGTGTGCTCAGTTGCTGCACGGAGTGCCCCCCACAGCGTGACTCTGGGTCTGCTATGCGAGGTCGGCACTGCTATCGCTCGTGTCTCCGCGGCTTCTCAACGCGGGATCAGGGCAACGGGGTAAGGAGGGCTGGGAGCGCCGTAGCGCGTGACACGACCTTCAAAGCTGTCGAATGAGCGCAGCGGCCAGCACAGCCACCTCCATGATCAATGCTGGGCTTTACTATCCGTGCCCGCGCGTCTATCCTTCTAGAGAGATCGTGAACGTACACGATCAGCGCTCCTGCTCATCCCGCGGGGTCGCAGCCACACGGCGGGACCTCCCCTGCTCATCCCTGGGGAGCGCCCGCCGTGACCAGACCACGGGAGAACGGACGTATGCGCAAGGAGAGTGTCGGGCACATGCGAGGGGAGCAAGGACTGCGCTTCCTGGTGGAGGCCAGCGCGCTGCTCGGCGCCTCGCTGGACGACGAGGCGACCCTGCAAAACGTGGCCCAGCTGGTCGTACCCTCTCTGGCCGATTGGTGTACGGTGCATCTGGTCACGCCCCAGGGCACGATCGAGCTGGTGGCTAGCGCTCACGGCGACCCCCGCAAGGTCAGCGAGGCCCGCGCGTTGGCGCGGCTCTCCCCGCTCCGGCTTGATGAGCCGGAGGGCATCGCCTGGGTCGTGCGGACGGGTCAGGCCCTGCTCCAGCCCGTGATGACCGACGCGCTGCTGGCCACCATGGCCCGCGGCCCGGATCACCTGGAGAGCCTGCGTGCGGTGGGGTGTCGTTCCCGCATCGTGGTCCCACTGCTGGCTCGGGGACGCCCACTGGGAGCGCTCAGCCTGATCGCCACGGAGTCACGCCCCAGCTATGACGCCGAAGACCTGGCGCTGGCGGAGGAACTGGGACGCCGCGTGGGCAGCGCCGTGGAGAACGCGCGGCTCTATCGCGCGGCCCAGGAGGCCCGCGCCACGGCGGAACGGCTGCACGCGGTGACCGCCGCGCTGGCGGAGGCGCTCACACCTGCCCAGGTGGCACGGGCTATCGTCGAGGAGGGTCTGCCGTCCTTCGGCGCCGACGCTGGCTCCGTCTTTGCGCTGGCCGATGAGGGGACCACCTTTGCCCTGTTGGATTATCAGGGCTATGCCCAGGAGGTGGAAGGCGCGCACCTGCGCGTGCCGGTCGAGCGCGCGGGGCCGCTCACCGACGCCGTGCGCTCCGGGGCGCTGGTCGTGGTCGAGTCGGCGGAGGACCTGGTGGCCCGGTGGCCCTCTCTGGCCGCGCAGCAGGCACAGTCGGGGGATGCCGCCACCCTGGCCGCACCCCTGGTCCTGGATGGCCGTGTGCTGGGCGTGCTCTACGTGGCCTTTCGCTCCCCCCGGCGCTTCAGCGCCGCCGACCGCTCGTTTGTGCTCACGCTGGCCCGTCAGGGCGCGCAGGCGCTCGACCGCGCACGTCTGTATGCGGCGGAGCGGCAGGCGCGGACACAGGCAGAAGCGGCGCAGGGCCAACTCACCGCCATCTTCGACGCCATGGCCGACGGCGTGTTTGTCTTCGGTGAGGGCGGGAGCGTCCTGCATATGAACAGCGCGGCGCGGGCGATCTTCGCCATGCCTGACCCCGCGCAGAGCTATGGCGCGCCGCTGCACGAACGGGGCTACCGCACACAGGTGCAGGACGATCAGGCGCATGCCCTGCCCGAGGGGGCGTGGCCCCTCTTCCGCGTGCTGCAGGGTGAGGTGCTCACCGGGGCCAGCGCGACGGATCTGATGGTGCGCACGGCCGATGGCCAGGATCTTGAGCTGAGCGTGAGCGGGTCGCCGCTACGCGACGCCCAGGGCCGCATCACCGGGGCCGTCTGCGTGGTGCGCGACGTGACGGAGCGCCGCCGGCTGGAGCGGCGCACCCATGACGCCCTCACTGCCCTCCTGCGCATGGCCGAGGCGCTCGTCCTTGAGCCAGACGACGACCCAGCGCCCACGCCCGCGGGCGCTCAGCCGGCCCGGCGCCAGATGGCGGCGCAGCGGCTGGCCGACCTGACCTGCCAGGTGTTGGGCTGCCGGCGCGTGGTCCTCAGCGCCGTGGACCCCGCGACGGGCCGCGTGCAACCCGTCGTCGCCGCCGGTCTGAGCGCCGCCGAGGAACGGCGCTGGCGTGAGGGTGGCCCCGCCGCCCGTCTGGGCGAGCAGATCACCGACCGCGCCCTGGGCCAGCGCCTGGAAGCCGGTGAGGTGCTGGTGCTGGACACCGATCAGCCACCGCTGCGTGGCCAACCCAATCCCTACGGCGTGCGCACCTTCCTGCTGGCTCCCATGCGGATAGGGACGCAGTTCGTGGGCGTCCTGAGCCTGGATCACGGCGGCGCGGAGCACACCTACACCCCCGACGAGCAGGCCCTGGCTGCCGTCGCGGCCAAGCTGGCCGCGTTAGTGCTGGAGCGGGAGCGCCTGCTGCGGGAGCGCGCTGAGGCGCGGGCGAATGAGCTTGCGCTGCGCGCGGCCAACCACCGCATGGACGAGTTCCTGAACATCGCCGGCCATGAGCTGAAGACGCCCCTGACCAGTCTCAAGGCCACCGTGCAGCTGGCCCAACGCCGCCTGCAGCTGGCCGCCGCGGTGAGCGAGAGCGGTGAGCGAGACCTGCCGCGGCTGCTGCCTCCCGTGCAGGATCTGCTGGGTCGCACCGACCGCCAGATGAGCCGGATGGCCAGCCTGATCAACGATCTGCTGGATATCTCACGAATTGAGGCGGGGCAACTAGCCCTGCGCCCGGGGTCGAGTGACCTCACGGCCATCGTGCGGGAGGCCGTGGAGGAGCACCGCCCGGCCTGGCCGGAGCGGAGCATCACGCTGGATGGGGACGCTGCCCCGCTGCCAGTGATCGCCGATCCAGAACGTCTCGCGCAGGTGGTGACGAACTACCTGACCAATGCCCTCAAGTATTCCGCCGCTGATCAGCCGGTGGCCGTGACGGTGCGGCGCGATGGGGATGCGGGGTGGGTCGGCGTCACCGATCAGGGGCCGGGCATCCCCCTCGCTGACCGTGAGCATATCTGGGAGCGGTTCTACCGGGTTGCCGGGGTGGAGCACCGCAGTGGCTCGGGGGTGGGCTTGGGACTGGGCCTGTACATCAGCCACACGATCATAGCGCGCCACCAGGGGCGCGTGGGCGTCGACAGCCGCGTGGGCCAGGGCTCGACCTTCTGGTTTAGCCTGCCTTTGGCTCCACCGAAGGAGCGGGCCGCGGCGCCGCGGCCCGCTCCCTCACCGTCAGGGCGCATAACCCCTGGGGCGCCTGGAGCGGCGCATCCAGAGCACGCGGAATGACGCCTTGCGCTCCTCTGCCCTGGGATGCATGTGCTATGCGCTCGCCTCGCACGTCCTGCGACGCCCATGACGTGGGATCCAGACCCGTGCTAAAACCGGCTTCAGACGAAGCGTAGTGATGTGCATCGCTGCATAGACATATGGGGAAGCGGCCAGCACAGTGGATGAATGAAACGCCAGCACAAGTTAGCACAGGGGGAGCCAGGCACAGGAATGCGCCACACTATGCGGCGGACATGGTTAGAAAGCGCCGCAGCAGGACCTCCAGACGATCCAGGTCGAACGGCTTATACAGCACGATGTCGGCTCCTGCTGATCGCGCCTGGTTGGGGTTCACCGCCGTGATGAGGATGACGGGCATCATCGGGGACCCGCCGTCTGGAGACGCTGCCGCATCGGCGCGCAGGGCCGCGATGAGCTCAGCCCCGGTGAGGTGCGGCAGCATGAGGTCGGTGATCAGCAGCGCGGGGCGCTCCGCTCGGGCCAGCTCCAGCGCCTGCTGGCCGTGCGACGCCACCAGCGGCCAGTAGCCCGCATCTTCCACGACCTGCCGCACCACCTCAGCAATGGAGCGCTCGTCTTCCGCGATCAAGATCACTCTCCCGTCGCTCACGACCGCCCCTGTCCCGCAGCCACAGCGTGTCCCTTCGCGGTGTCGGCCACGTCGAACGAGAGGCCCATGGGAGCGGTGATTGTGTACAGGTGACGGGCGGCATCGCGCGCGGCGAAGCGGGCCTTCGCGATGAGGAGCGTCCGCTGTAACCGCCCGTCGCACTCCTCCTGCAGGAGAAGAAGAATGTTATCCACCCGAGCGCCCAAGCCCTCATCGGCGACCGCTCCGGACCGTGCGGTGGGCAGTTCCTTGATGAAGAGCGTGCTGATTTCCCGCACGCGCACCGCGGCGGTGAGCGCCGCGAGGTAGTCGTCGACCCGCTCCCGCCCGCTGCTCATGGCCACGGCGCGCTCCAGGTCAACCGCGCTGTCCACCACCAGCCGCCGCGCGCCTGTCTCCGCCAGGATCTCCAGGAGTTGGTCCGCTAGCACGTCGGGGTCCAATTCCACGGGCGGCACGTCCACGTCGAGCAAGGTGAGCCCGCCGCCTGGCTCCAGCGCCGCCTGCAAGCGGGACTCGAGCCCAACCGGCGCGGCGAGACGGTGCAATTCGCGCCGGCTGTCCCGGAAGCTCACCAGCACCACTGGCGCACCCTCCGCGACCCCGCTCAGGGCGAAGTGCAGCCCCAGCAGCGTCTTGCCCGTGCCCAGGCCGCCCGCTAGCAGGGTCGTCGTCCCCGCCAGGCCGCCCCCCAGCAGGGCGTCCAGGTCCGGCAGCCCGAAGCCGGCGCGCTGGTCCTGGCTGTCACCTAACCCCCCACCCCTCGTCCGCGGCGCCTCCGTGTCCTCCGCGCGTTTCGTCGGCAGCCCGGGTGGCTCACCCCGGCGCGTGCTGGTGATGCGCGCCTCCAGCCGGGGGTAAACAGCGACGCCATCCGCCCCCAGCGTCAGGGCGTGGAGCCCCGGCAGCGACGCGGCGCCGCGCACCTTGATCACCTCCAGGCGACGTCGCTCGCGCATACCAACCAACTCGTAGCTCAGCCGCAGGAGGACGTCAGCCACCGTCGCCTGCGCGGCGAACGGGCCTTCCCGCGAGTCGGCGGTGCTGGTGACCAGCGTCGTCGCGCCCAGAGCGGCCGCGGCGTTACCGATGTCGTAGAGGAAGCGGCGGGCGGCCTGTGGGTCGGGGTCGAGACCCCGCACGCCATCGAAGCCGTCAAGTATCAGTAGCCCAGCGCGTGCGCCACGGAGCAGCGTGATCACCTCTGCACTGAGGCGCGTCATTCCCTCATCAAGGAAGGAGCCCAGACTGAGGATCTGCAACCCGTCGCCCAGCAGGTTGGCATCGAAGAAGCGGTAGGTGCGCAGGTGCGCGATTAGCTTGTCCGGCGACTCGGCGAATGCAGTCACGATCAGAGCGGTCCGCCCAGCCCGGGCGGCAGCCACGGCGACTTGCGCGGAGAGCGTCGTCTTACCGCTCCCTGGCGGTCCGGTGACCAGGGCCAGCGCACGGCGGGGCAGCCCGCCGCCGAGCACGTCATCTAACCCGCGCACCCCGGTGGGATCCACCGGCAGTGTGAGCGGCCCATCCGTGTGTGCCTCGGTCATCCCTCACCTCTCTTATCGTCTGGCCCTGGTCTCTCTGCCGGCCCTACGCGCGTGTCCATCATGGGCAGCCGGACAGTGAAGGTCGACCCAACGCCCAGGGTGCTCTCGACGGCTACCATGCCCCCGTGCTGCCGCACGATCTGCGCCACGCTGGCCAGGCCGACGCCTGTGCCGGCGATGCGGCGGGCGACATCCGCGGAGCGATGGAACCGCTCAAAGACACGGGGCAGATCCTCCGGCGGGATGCCCAACCCCGTGTCCTGCACCACGAGCACCGCCATCGTGCTCTCCGCGCCTTCCTCCTGCCTCAGGGTGACCACGATCGTGCCTCCATCAGGGCTATACTTGACGGCGTTGGACAGCAGGTTCTCTACCACGCGCTCGATCCGATCCGTGTCGACCAGCGCGGCGAGCGTGGCGCCGGTCGCCTCGACCCGCACACGCTGAGCGGCGCTGGGCTCCAGGCGGGCGACGACTGCCCGCACCAGCGCCGCGAGGTCGGTTGGCTGCCGCTCCAACTCCAGGTCCGCTCCCAGGCGGGCGCGTGTAACGTCGGCCAGGCCATCAATCAGCCGCGCCATGCGCGCCGTCGCGTCCTCAATACCGTCGACGTGCCTCAGCAGGGCGCTCACGTCCGGCGCCATCTCCCTGAGGCGCGTGAGGCGCCGACGCGCGAGCTGCGCCTGCCCACGCATGGCGGTAAGGGGCGTCTTGAGATCATGCGCGACCGACGACAGAAACTCCTCGCGCGCCCGCTCCAGGTCGTGGAGCGCTGTAATGTCCTGGAACACCACCACGCCGCCCGTGATCGCCCCGTCACCATCGCGTAGTGGCGTGGCGTTGACCAGGATCGGCAGGTCGCGGCCGGTGACCGTGTGACGCAGCAGCATCTGTTCACCGCGCACCTCCTCTCCCCGGAGCGCCGCCCGGGCCACCGGTATCTCGGCCGCCCTATAGGGTGTCCCGTCGAGGTGGCGCGCCCCGTAGGCCGCGAAAGCGGCGGCATCCTCGGCGGGCACAGCCTCACCCGGCGCGACCGGCGCAGGAGCCGCGGCGTTGACCCCCAGCAAGGCGCGCACGGCCTGGTTGCTCACCTGGATGGTGAGCGCCGCGTCAGTCACCACGACCGCCGCCGGCAGCAGGTCCACCACCTGCTGCAAGAGATCATGCTCGTCGCGCAGTTGCCGCGCCAACTCCTCTATGTGACGGCGCGCCCGCACCTGCTCGGTCACCTCGACCGCATGGATGACGATATGCTCGACCACTCCGCGCGTCGTGCGGATCGGCTGGCAGACGAAATTGTAAAAACCCTCCTCAAGCACGCCGTCGCCCAGATGATCCAGGACCACCGCGACCTCATTGCCCACGAACGGCTCACCTGTGGCGTACACATGATCGAGCACCTCGATGATACCCTGGCCAGCCAATTCAGGAAGGGCAGCGCGGATCGGCTTACCCAGGAGATCGCGGGATCCGATGAGGCGCTGGTACGGAGGGTTGGTCAACTCGTACACGTGCGTCGGGCCGCGCAGAACACAGATAATGGCGGGCGCCTGCATGAACAGGGCATGCAGATGGCGCCACGCCGCCTCGGCGTCACCGCGGGCGGCGCGTTCCTGGATCAGCAGCTGAGCACGCTCCTCGTCGGCCCAGGTCCGCGCTATGCCCAGAGCGATAACATTCGCCACGGCGCCGAGCGTGCTCAGCGTATCCTCCGTCAGGGGGCGCCGGGCGAAGAGAGCCATGACGCCGACCAGATGATCGTTGACGACCAACGGGTAGCCGGCGAAGGCGACCATCCCCTCCCGCCGCGCCCACTCCTGATCGCTGACCTCTGGATCGCCGACCACGCTGTTGGTGAGATGCGGTCGGCGCGTGGCAGCGATGCGCCCGATCTTGAGCATCCCCAGGGGAACGCGGCTGTGCGCGCCATCCAGATGTGTGTAGAGCCCCGCGCTCGCGCGCAGCGCCAACATCCCGTTCTCCTCCTCGCATGTCCAGAGACGCGCGAATGCAGCATCCAGGTGGCGCACCAGCGCCTCCGCGCAACGCCTCAGTTGCACAGCCAGCGGCGCGCCTTCAGTCAGCGCCACGCCGATCTCTGCTGTTAACTCGGCCTGGCGCGTGCGCTGATGGAGCGCCTCCTTGGTCCGCGCACGTTCTCGCCGCACCTGATCACCCACGCCCGCCACCCCTCTTCCTTCCGCGTGCCCCAGGGCGTCCCCTCTAGTCTCACACGCTCGAGTTGCATCTATCGTACCGCATTGGCTCGCGCGGCACACGGCGCTACCAAAGCGCCCTTGTGCTGGCCGTGTGCCTTGCCCGCGCCTCCTGTGCCCCTCCCGAGCCCGCCATGGTGAGACCGACATCGGGCGATGATCGTGGCTGCGACGGCAAACCCACACTGTGGATGTGCCGGGTAGCCGGGAGAGCATCACTGCTCCCCGGCCCCCTCAGAACCGTGCGGGCACCTCACGATGCACACGGCTCAAGCAAGCCACTGCCGCAACCACTTGCGCGTCGGTTCATGAGCGGCGGG
>JAABUM010007003.1_pt1 | contig 10678 bp, 10 predicted proteins | sample 5559161 | NCBI WGS metagenome assembly JAABUM01 (sample SAMN10711868, study PRJNA513369) | rock metagenome | isolation source: Antarctica rocks | place: Antarctica: Victoria Land, Siegfried Peak nord | reverse complement strand
CCTTGAGCGGGCGGCCGGTCATGGCCTGCGTGATGAAGGTGGGGATGGCCCGGCCGTCGTTGGCACGCATCCGCGGCCCGTAGGTGTTGAAGATGCGGACGATGGCGGTGTCGAGTCCGTGGTGGGTGCGGTAGGCGGTGGTCAGCGCCTCGGCGAAGCGCTTCGCCTCGTCGTAGACCGCGCGCGGACCCACCGGGTTCACGTTGCCCCAGTACGTCTCCGGTTGGGGATGTACCTGGGGGTCACCGTAGGTCTCCGACGTGGAAGCCAGGACGAATCGGGCGCCCTTGGCCTTGGCCAGTCCGAGCGAGTGCAGGGTGCCGATGCTGCCCACCTTCATGGTCTCGATCGGCAGCTGCAGGTAGTCGACGGGCGAGGCGGGGGAGGCGAAGTGCAGCACCAGGTCCACCGGGCCGCCGACGTGCAGGAACTCGGTGATATCACAGCGCTGCAGATGAAAACCGGGATTAGGTATCAGGTGGGCGACGTTGGCGGCCGATCCGGTGAGGAAGTTGTCCAGGCAGACCACCTCGGCGCCGGAGGAACGCAGCTGCTCACAGAGGTGGGAGCCGAGGAAACCAGCACCTCCGGTGACGACGACGCGGTGGAACACTGTGGACATGCCTCCATCCCGTCCGGATCGTCCAGGTGGATAGAGTCCAGGTGGATAGAGTCCAGGTGGATAGAGTCTTCGGCATGCGGACGCCCTTCGCAAAAGGACAGGATCGGTAGTGGCACATCAGGGGAGGAACCGATGCTGAGGGTGGCGGACGAAAGCACACCGCGGACCACCTCATGACGACCGTGCCTGGGTCGCCGCGGGTGGCGATCGTGCAGGATTACCTGACGGCATTGGCTGGCGGGGAACGGGTGGCACTGGCGATGGCCGATGCGCTGCCGGGTGCCCGGGTGGTGACCAGCTGCTACAACCCCGACCGCACCTTCCCCGAGTTCCAGCGCCATCACATCGAGACCACGTGGCTGAACAAGTGGTGGCCGTTTCGCCGTGACACCCGGCTCGCCTTCCCCCTGCTCGCCCGCGCATTCGCCGGCCACCGGGTGGACGACGTGGACGTCGTGGTCTGTTCGAGCGCCGGCTGGGCGCACGGCGTGGCGACGTCCGCGCCCAAGGTCGTCTACTGCCACAACCCGGCCCGCTGGCTGTACCAACCCGAGGACTACTTCGGCCGGTTCGCCGGGCTGCTGGGCAACCTGGGTGGTCGCGCCGCAGCCATGCGGCGTCGTGATCGGGAGTGGGCGCAGCGGGCGGCGTTGTACCTGGTGAACAGCACGAGCGTGCAGGAGCGCGTCCGGAGGCATTACGGCATCGAGGCCCGGCTGCTGCCCCCACCTGCGGGGCTCCTTCCCGACGGTCCCACCGAGGCCGTGCCCGGCCTGGAGCCTGGTTTCCTGCTCAGCGTCGCCCGTCCGCGCGGGTACAAACACGTCGCCGCTGTCGCCAAGGCGGTGGAACAGCTGCCCACCGAGCGCCTCGTCGCTGTCGGTGGTCTGCCTCGCCACCCCGACGGCCGTGCGTGGCCCGAGCGCATCACCGGACTCAAGGGCATCAGCGATGCCCAGCTTCGCTGGTTGTACGCCAACGCCGACGCCCTGCTGGCCACGTCTTATGAGGATTTCGGGCTGACGCCCGTGGAGGCATTCGGCTTCGGCACGCCGGTGATCGCCCTGCGCGCCGGCGGCTACCTCGACAGCTGCGCCGAGGGCCTCACCGGCGTATGGGTGCAGGACCACTCGGCCGAGGCCGTGGCCGACGCGGTCCGTCGGTTCCGATCCGAGAGTTTCGACCGGGACGCGATCCGTCGGCACGGGGCCAGGTGGTCGCCAGAGCGCTTCGCCGGCCAGCTCAGCGCGATCGTGGACGAGGTCGCCAAGGCGAATGCGCGCAAGCCGGGTCGGTGACGTTGAGCTGTCGGCGCCCGATCAGCAGAAGGTGCGCTCGGCCGTAGAGACGAAGAGCTCGGATACCTGTCGGGGAGCCATGCCGGTGCCCGGCGCCAAGGTGGTGCCGACCTTGTCGAATTGGGCGAGGATCGAATCCCGTGAGTCACCGCGCTGCTTCGCCTGGCAGGTGGCCTTCGCGAAGAGGATGTAGATGTCATCGAGCTGGCTGTCACCAGGGACACCGCCGTCATGCAGCGCCTTGAGGTAGGTCTGCCCCTTCGGGCCGGCTTCGGCCGCTGCCTTGCTCGGGTCCGGCGAGCCGACCTGCGGCAACGGGGCTCCGGGTTGTTGGGGGGCGGCGGGCTGGTTCGGTTGAGTGGGTTGAGTGGGTTGAGTGGGTTGGTTGGGCTGGGCCACGGGTGGCCTGGGTGCCGTAGTGGTGGCTCCCGGCTGCGGGGCGCCGGTGGGATTGCCCGGGGCGGGGGGCGCGGTCGGCGCGCGAGGGGCGCCGCTGTTCACGCTGGGAACGGGAGGGATTGTGGGCACGGAGGGTGCCGTCGGCGGGGTGGACTCGGCGCTCGCCGAGGAAGTCACCGAAGCGGGGGGCAGGGCAGGCGCGACCGCACTGTCGCTGCCGGAGCCGCAGCCGAGCAGACCGGCGCATCCGAGAGCGGTCAGGGACACAGTGAGTTTGCGCAGCGACATCACGGCCCCACCCTACGGCGCCAGCGCGAAACCCGTGGCCAGCCGACTGCGTTCGCGCACGAGCACACTGTCCACATGGACCTCAACAGTGATCTCGGGGAGTCGTTCGGGCGCTGGGTACTCGGGGATGACGAGGCGGTGCTACAGCTGGTGACCAGCGCCAACGTCGCGTGTGGATTCCACGCCGGTGACCCCTCAACCCTGCGACGGACCTGTGCGATGGCGGCAGCACGCGGGGTGGCGGTGGGGGCACAGGTGGGCTACCGCGACCTCGCCGGCTTCGGCCGCCGCTTCATGGACGTCGCTGCCGACGAGCTCGCCGCCGATGTCCTCTACCAGATCGGTGCGTTGGAGGCGCTCTGCCGGGTGGCGGGCATCGGGGTTCGCTACGTCAAGCCGCACGGTGCGCTGTACAACGCGGTGGTGCACCACGCGGAACAGGCCACGGCCGTGATGGCGGCGGTTCGGGACTACGACCCGGCGCTGGCTGTGCTCGGGCTCCCCGGTTCCGTCCTGTTGGCCGAGGCGTCGGCTGCGGGCCTGCGGGCGGTGCCGGAGTTCTTCGCCGATCGCGGGTACCGCGCCGACGGGACTCTGCTGCCCCGCGCCGAACCCGGAGCGGTCCTGCACGATCCGGATGCGGTGGCGACCCGGGTGCTGCGGATGGCCACCGAGGGAGTGGTGGCGGCGGTGGACGGCAGTGACGTTGCGGTGGCCGCGGAGTCGGTGTGCGTGCACGGCGACTCGCCGGGCGCCGTGGCCATGGCCACCGCCGTGCGCGAGCGGATGGCCAACGCCGGGATCACGCTGGCGCCCTTTGCCGATGAGCGAGCGAAGCGACGTGGGGGGTGGAGCGATGAGTGAGCGAAGCGACGTGGGGGGTGGAGCGATGAGTGAGCGGCGACGGTGGCAGACCCGGGTCATGGGTGACACGGCGCTGTTGCTCGAGCTCGCCGGACTGCCCGAGGTCCTGGCCGTGGCGGCGGCCGCGGCGACCCTGCCCGAGGTGCTCGATGTGGTCGCCGGCGCCCAGACCGTGGTGGTGCACGCGCGGCCGGAGGTAGAGCTGGGCCGGTTGGCCGCTGCGCTGAACGAGCTGGAGCTGAGCCCGTTGCCGAAGGACGCCGCCGGAGAGACCGTGGAGATTCCGACCGTCTACGACGGCCGGACCTGCTGGAGGTGGCCGAGCGAACCGGACTGGGTGTTGCCGAGGTCGTCGAGGCGCACATCGCGCAACCGTGGCGGGTGGGTTTCGTCGGCTTCGCCCCCGGGTTCGCCCCGACACGCTGTCCGGCATCGGACCGCCGCCGCTGGGGCCGGGCACGGAGTTGCCGGTGGGACCACCGCCCGAGGAATATCCCGAGGTAGAGGTGGCTCCGGTCGCCGTGCCCACCGGCGGCGAGGTGCTCCTGCACGCCGTGCTCGGGCCGCGCGAGGACTGGGTCCTCGATCCACAGCAGCTCACCAGCACCACGTGGACCGCATCAAGCCGCAGCGACCGGGTGGGGATTCGACTGGAAGGGCATGCGCTGCAACGCGCGAGGGAAGAGGAACTGCCCAGCGAGGGCCTGGTCCGCGGCGCAGTGCAGGTTCCGCCCGGTGGCGAGCCGGTAATCTTCCTCGCCGATCATCCGGTCACCGGCGGCTAGCCGGTGCTCGCCGTGCTGCTGGACTCCGACGTCGACCGCGCTGCCCAGGTCCGTCCCGGGCAGCGCGTCCGCTTTACGCTTGTGCGCCCCTGAGCGGCATTTCGGCCACCGTCCGCGCTCGGCGCCCCGATCTACTAGGCACGAATGCACAGCGCGATCAGCAGGAGCGTCCCCAGGAGCAGACCACCGGAGATCACCATGCCGGCCAGCGGTGTGCCAAGCAGGTGATCCTCAGCAGCCCGAGACGTGCGGGTGGCAGGTCGTGGGGCGGGGGAGCTCACTTCTGGTTCAACTTGTCGACCTGCGTGGAGAGCTTGTCCTTGGCGTGATCCAGTTGAGTCTGGATGCGCTCGACGGCGTTGTCATTGTTGAGAAAGAACGTGGCCCCCACCGCGATGGCGATGGAGCCGATGAGGGCGAGCACGCTGAGGACCAATCCACTCATCGCCACCCCGCGTCCGGTGATGCCGACTTTCTTGCTCGCCCGTAGGCCGGCGGCACCGAAGATGAGGCCGAGGATGCTCAGCACCAGCCCCACGGGCGACAACACGATGACGAGCACACACAGCAACGCAGCGGTACCGAGGGCGAGGGCGAAGGCTGCGGCGGCACTCGTGCGAGCCGGTCTGGTGACCACCTTGCGCTCGGCGACCGTATCCAGCTCTCGCTCACCACCAGCGACGTCTGCGCGCCGTCCGGGAACATCCCTGGTACGGGCCCCACGGTCTCGGCCGAACAGTCCACGTCGTTTGCCGGTGCCGGTGTCCTGGCTGCCCAGGCGTTGCGCTCCGGCGCGCTCGTTGGGTGCTTCGGGGACGTCGTGGGTGCTTGGCATGGTGGAGTGCTCCCTTGCAAGGTGGAGGCGCGGCCCGTGGGCATCGGCGCCGTTTCGAGGAGGGAGGGCGCGAAGGACGGAAATGTCCCGAAACTTGCCCGGCCGACATTTTCCGACGATCCGCTGACGGATTAACCTCTTCGGTGGCGCATAGTGTATGGACGGTCACTCAGTGGTGCAGATGTTGTTGAGGAGACGGGATGCGCGAACTCAAGCTTCGCCGGCAGAACGACTCGGCAAAGCATTACCGGGACCTGCTCGCGTCGTCATCCGCGATTCGGACGACGTTGGCGCTGGCCGCCGAGTCGGCTGACTTTCCGGTCGCCATGCTGAACATCCTCGACGACACCGAGCAATACACCCTCGTCGCGCTGGGCACGCACGCCAGGACGTCCCTGCCGCGGGAGGGCACCATCTGCGACGGGGTGGTACGCACGGGCACTCCGAGCGTGATCCCGGACCTCGATGCCGACCACCGGGGCGCGTTTCCCGCGATTCGACGAAGCGGCATGCGCGCCTACGTCGGTGTGCCGCTGACCGGTCGAGAGGGGCTGACCGTGGGCACCATGTGCCTGCTCGACGTGCAGCCGCATGCCCCTGACGAGGCAGCACTGGCGCGGTTGATGCAGTTCGCTCGCGTCATCGAGGAACAGCTTGACCTACTTCGTCGGCTGGGACCGTCCCGGCATGCTGCGAGCGTCAGCGAGCTGGCGGTGGCCATCGACGAGGGCCAGATCGTGCCGTGGTTCCAGCCCGTTGTCGATCTGCGGACCGAGCGGGTGGTGGCTCTCGAGGCGCTTGCTCGTTGGGAGCACCCCACCCGCGGCCTGCTGCAACCCGCGGACTTCATCCCGCTGGCCGAAGACAGTGAGCTCATCATCGACCTCGACCTCGCCATCCTGCGCGCGGCCGCTCGTAGCCTGGGCAGCTGGCGGCTGACCGATCCCGAAGCGGCCATCACCGTCAACATCTCGGGGCGGCACTTCGAGCATCCGGAGTGCATCGACCGACTGCACCAGGCCGTGCTCGCCGCGGATGTGCCGCCGGAAGCGGTGGTGCTCGAGCTGACCGAAACCTCGGCATTTGCCGCGAGCGAAGACAATATTGCCTACCTGGCTCGCCTGCGGCAGCTGGGCTTTCGGGTACTGCTCGACGACTTCGGTGCCGGCTGCTCCACGCTGGAGCATCTGGTCTACCTGCCCTGCGACGGCGTCAAGATCGACCGCGCCACGACCATGGCCTTGCGGACACCCTCGGGGGATGCGGTGGTGCGAGCGGTTGCCGGACTTGCCGGCGAGCTGGGCAAACCCGTGGTGATCGAAGGGGTCGAATGGGCAGAGCAGGCGGCCTGGGCGCGCACGCTCGGCTGCACACATGGCCAGGGCTACCTGTGGTCGGCCCCGGTACGTGCGGAAGCCTTCTTGGCATGAGGTGCGGTGTCGGGGGGTAGGTATACGTTCTGACCTTGGGTACCGGCTGAACGTCTCAGCCGGTAGGGGAGGTATCTGATGCAACAATTCGGTGGGGAAGAGCGCTGCCCGTTGTCCGATGATGACGCGGACCGCCACTCGGCGGAGCTCGACTTTCGAAGCGCATTCGATGACGCGCCGATCGGGATGGCGGTGTGTGCGCCCGGAGTCATTCTCCGGGTGAACGCGGCGCTGGTTCGCCTGCTTGGCCGCAGCGCGGAAGACCTTGTCGGCAGCGACTTGCTGGACATCACCCATCCGGAGGACCTGGCAGAGGCACGAGTCGCCGCCGCCAGCCTGGGCGAGCACCGGATGGTGCGGTACGAGTGCCGCTTGCTGGGTGAGCGCGGCCAGGAGATCCCGGTGTCGGTGTCGGCCTCGGTGGTGGTCGACGGTGGCGGGGAACGGGGCCACCAGGTGATGCACTTCGAGGACATCGGCGACCGCAGGAGACTCGAGATCGAGTTGACTTTTCGCGCCTTGCACGACCCGCTGACCGGGCTGCCCAATCGGACGCTCTTCGTCGACCGGACGCAGCACGCCCTGGTGCGGGCCCATCGTTCACAGGTCTCGACGTGCGTGGTGTTCGTGGATCTCGACGACTTCAAGTCGGTCAACGACACCCACGGGCACGCCGTGGGTGATGCGGTGCTCGTGGAGTTCGGGCGCCGACTCGGCGCCGTGGTTCGCGAGGGCGATACGGCCGCGCGCCTGGGCGGTGACGAGTTCACCGTGCTCTGCGAAGACACCGATGCCGACCAGGCGGAGGAGGTGGCGGCCCGGGTGCGGCAGGTGGCCGCGCAACCGTTCGCGCACGACGGCGTCTGCGTACAACTCAGCGCAACGACCGGCGTCGGCGTTGCCGCGGCGCAACTGGCCATGGACTGTGACGGGTTGCTGCGGGCTGCGGACGCGGCGATGTATGCGAGCAAACGACGTAGACAGTCCGAACTGGAGGGCTGAGTCTCGGTGGAGCGGATGACGGGAATCGAACCCGCGTGTTCAGCTTGGGAAGCTGATGTTCTGCCATTGAACTACATCCGCCGGTGCCCTGGGGGCAACGGCAAGCAGCATAACGCGGCTACCAACCGCGTAGATCCACCGGCCAACGCTCGCGCACCTGCTCGCCCTCTACCAGCCACATGGCCTCGTGTAGCGCCACCGTCGGGTCGACGTGCGCAGGGAGTACCCGGATCCGCTGACCCACCTGCACGGGTTGGGTTGGGGCGAAGGTGGTGTGCTCGTCGCTGCAGAACCACACCTGGGCGTCCGGGATGGTGGGGTTGCCGTGGTCCATGCCCAGCGACTTCAGGCCCACGTCGGCCACGGCATAACCCTCGCTCACCGAGATGACGGTCGCCAGCAGCGAAAGTGCCTGCCCGAAGGGGTAGCCGAGCGTTGCGTAGGAGGTGTCCATCAGCGCGTAGGAGCCGGCCTGGATCTCGGTGGCCCACGCGTTGGCGGCGTAGGTGCCCGTGCCGCCGGCGCTGACCAACTCCCCGCCGACCGAGGTATGTGCCCCCAGCAGCAGCGCCATCGCCTCTTCGGTCAGCCGCCGTTGCTCCTCGGGAGGCTGCATCATCATCAGATGACCTTCGTAGCCCATCACGCCGCGCACCGACAGACCGCGGGTACGGGCCAGGTCCGCGATCCGGCCGGCCTGCTCGGGCGCGCAGCCGCAGCGCGGGAGGCCGATGTTGACGTCGACGACGACCTCCCGCACACCCCCCGCTGCGGCCGCGGCCACGGTCTCGGCCGAGTCGACGGCCACGGTGACCCGGTGGCCCAGTTCGACCAGTGCACCGAGCCGGCTGGCGTCGAGCACCTCGTTGGCCAGCAGCAGATCGCTGCCCAACCCGGCGGCCGCCATGCCCTCCACCTCGCGGATGGTGGCGCAGGTGAACCCGTGATGGCCCGCGGCATCTTGGACTCGCGCCAGTTCCGTGCACTTGTGTGCCTTGACGTGTGGCCGCAGTCGGGCACCGGGAAGCGCCGTGGCCATGGTGTCCACGTTGGACTGCAAGGTGGCCTGTTCGACGAGCAGGGCCGGGGTCTGCAGCTCGGCGGTGGTCAGGCCCATCCGAGCACCCGGTCCTGGTAGGAGTTGGCGAAGCGGCGTTCCGGGTCCACGGCGTCGCGCACCGAACGGAACTCCTCGAAGCGGGGATAGCGGCTTCTCAGTGTGGCGGCGTCCTGGAAATGCAACTTGCCCCAGTGCGGGCGCCCGTCCAGGGTGTTCATCACCGACTCCACGGCACGGAAGTACTGCTCATAGGGCTCGCCGCGGAACATGTGCACCGCGAGGTAGGCGGAGTCGCGGCCCGACGCGGTGGACAGCGGGATGTCGTCGGCGGCGGCGAAGCGCACCTCCACCGGAAACGAGACCGTGAGCCCATTCTGCGCGATCACCCGCGCAATTCCCGCCAATGCCTCACCCACCGCGTCGATGGGTACTGCGTACTCCATCTCCACGAACCGGACCCGGCGTGGCGAGACGAACACCCGATGGGAGGCGTCGGAGTACTCCCTGGCGCTGAGTGCCTGCCCCGCCAGGTTGTTGATGCGGGGCACGAGCGCGGGGACTGCCTTGCCCAGCCGGCAGGTCAACCCGAACAGCGTGTTGCTCACGAGCTCGTCGTCCAGCCATGCCCGGGCCCGTCCCAGCGGCCGGGTGGCGTGACCTGGTGGCAGGCGATTGTTGCGCTTGGTGAGGGTGCGGGAGGTGTGCGGGAACCAGTAGAACTCGAAGTGGTCGTTGGTGCTCACCAGCTCATCGAGCTCGTCGAGTATCTCCGGAAGCGCCATCGGCTGCTCGCTCGCGTGTAAGGCGAAGGCGGGCTCGGCCTGCAGCGTGACCGTGCTGAGCACACCCAGTGCGCCGAGCCCGACCCTGGCCGCGCTGAACAACTCCGGACGGTCGGTGGCACTGGTGGTTACGATCGAGCCGTCGGCAAGTACGAGTTCCATCGCCCGTACCTGGGTGGCCAAGCCCCCGAGGCGACGTCCGGTCCCGTGGGTGCCGGTGGAGAGGGCGCCGGCGACTGTCTGGGCGTCGATGTCGCCGAGGTTGCTCAGTGCGAGTCCCAGTTCGGCGAGCGTCGCATTGAGCCGGTGCAGGGGCATCCCGGCCTGCACGGTCACCAGCCCGGTGCGACGATCCGCCGCCACAAAGCCCGACATTTCCGACAGGTTGAGCTGCACGCCGTCGCTGACCGCGATGGAGGTGAAGGAATGCCCGGAGCCGACAGCCTTCACGCGCTGGCCCGCGGTGACGGCCTCCTTCACCGTTCCGGCGAGCTCGTCAACGTCTCGGGGGTGCACGACACGGCTCGGGGCGGCGTGCTGGTTATCCGCCCAGTTGCTCCATGACATGCGAGGGTTCCTCCCTTGTACGCCCAACCCACACTGAGTTGGTCGAGCGTCCAAGTTTACCTTCCCAACACGTTGTCCGAGGGAACGGATTCGCCCCGTAGCCGTCCAAGGTGCATGCAGCTCGATGCCCTGTTGCGCCAACAGGCCGGCGTCGTCACGACCGTCGAGGCCCACGCCTGCGGCCTGAGCGAGCATGCGGTGCACCGCCGGGTGCGCTCGGGTGCATGGCGGCGAATCGGAACCGGAGTGCATCTGGTGGGCGGTCATCCCTACACCGACGAGGTGCGCGTGCGGGCTGCCCTTGCCGCAGCGGGTGCTGGGGCGACCGCACACGGACTGACGGCCGCGTGGTGGCACCGCATTACCGACCGCGCACCTGACGTGGTCGAGGTTACGGTACCCCGCGCACGATGCCTGCAGGCTGTGCCGGGAACACGCGTGCGCCGCCGCGACCTGCACCGCGACGACATCTGCTAGCTGCGCCACCTGCAGGTGACCGCCGTGCCGCTCACCGTGCTGGAGGCGGCGGTGGCCAAGCCCGGCGGCTCGCTCCTGCTGGACCGGGCCCTGCAGCAGCGGGTGCGCCTGGAGATGCTGTGGCGCGTGCACCAGCGCAACCACCGCCGGCATGGCTCCGCGGCCGCTGCAAGGCTGCTGAGCGCCGCCGGTGATGGGGCGCGTTCGCACGCGGAGCGGCTGCTGCATCGGCTCCTGCGTCGCGCGCGGATCGGTGGTTGGCTGGTCGG
>JAABUM010007002.1_pt1 | contig 10679 bp, 8 predicted proteins | sample 5559161 | NCBI WGS metagenome assembly JAABUM01 (sample SAMN10711868, study PRJNA513369) | rock metagenome | isolation source: Antarctica rocks | place: Antarctica: Victoria Land, Siegfried Peak nord | reverse complement strand
CGCCGAACCAGCGCGAGTACTCGTGCGAGTCGGCATGGCAGCCGACCCACATCACCATCGTCACGTAGAACGCCGACTCCTGCTCGCGCTGATCACAGCCCAGGTGCTCGGCGAGGCGCCGGGCCAACAAGGCGCTGCGCAGGACGTGTTCGACCGGCAACCCGAGTCCCAGGTCGATGGCCAGGGACAGGGCGGCGAGCAGCTCTGCCCGCGTCGTCTCGCCCGCCCCGCCCGTTGGCATGACCCGATCGTGGCACCGCTCCGCCGGGCTGATAAGGGGAGTCGGCTCAGTAACTGAAGGCGGTGGCTGCTTCAGGTCCGATCCACTCCCACATCTGGACCGTGCCGCCCAGGGACGCGCCGGCAATGAGCGCCGAGCCGCCCAGCGACTTGGCGTTGAAGCAGATCGGGCAGACGAGCAGCTCCCCACCTGCGGCGTGGTAGCGCTCCAGCAGGCCGGGGATGGTGGGGCACCCCTCGCACGCGGTGCCCACGGCCACGCCCGTCACGGCTAACCGCGCGGCCTCCTTGGCCAGGAAGACCAGCGTCGGGCGCCCCGATTCGGCCGCCCCGACCGCGACGAGGAGCGCGACGGTCACGCGCTCGGCATCCTCGAGCCCGGTGGCAAGCGAGACCACGGCCTTGTTGCTCATCGCTCGCCCTGTCGTTCCGGGAGATAGCCCGAGCAGACGAGGTCGATCTGCGTCAGGAGACCGGTCTGGCTGCAGTCGGCGTACGACTGTTGCTCGACCACGTGCCACCTGTTGTCGAGCCGCTCCGCGCGGAGCCGGATGCGCCAGCTCAGGTGGATCCGACCGATGAGTTCGCCGACGGTGGCATCAAGCAGCTCGAAGCCCTGGGTGTCGCCGAACCAGTACGCGAACTTGTCGGCGACCTCCTGCGGGCCGTCGAACTCCTGCAGCCCCTTGCCGACGAGGGCCCGCATGCGGATCTCCGGGGCGAGCGAGGCTCGAAGACGATCGAAGTCCTGGGCCGCGATGGACTCGAGCAGGAGGCCGGCGCTCGCGTACGCGGAGGGGGCTTGGGTCATGGTCGCTGTTTCTGTCATGGTCTCTGCTTATGGCGTCCGCCACCGGACGGCATGGGGCAGATGACCCACGAACCCGTCGCAGCTATGGAGCGGCGCCTGGGCGCCGGGTAGGGAGGCCGTGATCCATGGCGTACGTGATCGCCGGACAGACCGTCTCGCTCGACGGCTACGTCGCCGACGCGAACGGCAGTGCCGGGCCGCTCTACCCGGATCTGGCCGAGCTGCAGGGCAGCGGTTATATGAATGCGCTGATGGAGGAGACCGGCGCCGTCGTCATGGGACGGCGTTCCTTCGAGATGCCGGGTGACCCGGACTCACTCGCAGACAGCTACGAGTTCCAGGTGCCGATCTTCGTGGTGACGCACCATCCGCCGCAGGTGAGGCCGAAGGAGAACGAGCGCCTCAGGTTCACGTTCGTGACCGACGGAGTCGAGCGCGCGGTGGCCGGAGCCGGAGCGGCTGCGGGGGACAAGGCCGTGACCGTGGTCGGCGGGATTGACGTCATCCGCCAGCTGCTGCACGCCGGCCTGGTCGACGAGCTGAGGGTTGACGTCATGCCGGTCCTGCTGGGCGCGGGGGTGCGGTTCCTCGACGGCGCATCCCTGTCCGGTATTCAGCTGGAGAAGATTGGCGTCGGAGAGGTCGGTGCCCGGAATACCCTGCGGTTCCGGGTCCGTCGCTAACGAGTTAGAGGCCCGCCTTGTCGATGGCCGACTGCAGCGAGGCGGCGTACCCGTCGCTGGTGTACGTGGCGCCGGAGACCGTGTCGATGTGCGCGCTCTGTGCCGCAACCGCCTCGGATGCGAGCATCGGGCCGGCTACGGAGGAGATCTGCACGGATCGGCCGTCGTCCTGCGGCAGCTGCAGCGCGGTGACGGCCGTGATCTTGGTACCGACAACGGTGATCTGCACCTGGACCGGCCCGTAGCGGGTGTCCTCGGCAGCGCCGGCCACCGTGCGGCTCGCCGTGCGCGTGCCGCTCGACGAACCGCTGCCGCTCGAAGGCGAGCCGGAGCCGCTTGTGGACCCGGTGCCGCTCGAGGCGGACCCTGACCCGGCCGTAGTCGAGCCGGACCCACCCGCCGCCGTGCCCGAGCTACCCGCCGCGGCTCCGGAACTCCCCGCCGATGCGGGAGCACCAGCCGCGACCGGAAGGACCGGAGCATGCCCCGCCTTGCTGCTCAGGAGCAGCACCAGCCCGGCGGTTGTGCCACCCACGGCCGCGAGGATCTTCTTCACAGTTCGCTCCCCCTCAGAACGCGAAGGACTCGGTGTGCAGCCGGCGCCGCGGAACTCCCGCGCGGCGCAGGGCACGGACGGCCGCATCGGTCATCGGGTCGGGGCCGCACAGGTAGACGTCGTGCTCGGCGAGGTCGGGGACGAGGCGCTGGAGCCGCTCGGGCGTGAACGGGTCAGCCGCACTCCCCCGCGGGCCGATCAGGTAGTGAACGGTGGCCCCGCGCCGTTCGCTGAGGATGGCCAGCTCGTCCCTGAAGACGATGTCCTCGCGCCTGCTCGCCCGGTACAGCAACGTCAGCTGACCGGGGGCGGCGGGCAGCGCGGCGAGCAGTGCGCGCAGGGGGGTCACACCAATGCCTCCAGCGACGAGCAGCACCTTCTCGCGCGTCCGCTGGGCTGCGGTCAGCGCGCCGTACGGGCCTTCGGCCATCACCCGGGTGCCGGCGCGCACGTGCTGCAGCACCTTGCTGTAGTCCCCCAGGTCCTTGACCGTCACCCGCAGCAGGTCCTTCGTCGGAGCCGCCGAGAGCGAGAAAGGGTGCGACTGGTACCAGCCGTCGCGCGTCAGCAGCCGAAGCCGAAGGAACTGGCCCGCCTCGATGCCGAGCTCGTCGAGGCGGGGGCCGGCGAGGTACAGCGAGACCACGCCCGGGCCTTCCTGACGGGTCTCGACGACCCGCAACCGGTGCCGGTAGACGGTGCGGATCGGCAGCGCGACGCGATACGTCAGCAGCAGCGCCGCCACCACCAGGTACATCCCGGTCCACAGGACGCGGTTGGGGAGGCTGTCGACGAAGTCGGCACCCGCCGAGAGCTGGTGCAGGAACGCGACGGCCACGGCGAGGTAGGTCGTCAGGTGAATGGCATACCACGTCTCGTAGGACAGCCGGCGCCGGGCCGCCCGCGCCGAGGCCACACCGACGGCGACGAACAGCGCCCAGCCGATCGTCGCCAGCCACACGTCGGGGTAGCTGGACCACAGCGCCCCGGCCTGCCCCGTCAGGGAGGTGTGGGCGATGACGGCGGAGCCCCAGAGGATGAAGGCGGCGTGCAGGCTCAGCAGGCATACGGCGTACCGCCCGGCCGAGGAGTGCCAGCGAGCCAGCCGGTCGGCGCCCACACCGCGCTCGATTGCCGGGACCCGGGCCATCAGGGCGAGCAGCACGACGACCGTGTAGCTGCCGACGAGCCCCGTGATGCGGCCCGCAGCCATCAGCGCCGCCCCGAGCGAGCTGATCGTCGACGGGGTGTCGAGGAACCAGATGCCGACCGTGGCGAGGCCGCCGGCGGCGATGACCGCCTGCAGCGCGGCCGGTCGCATCCGCGCAGGGGGCCGGCGCCGGACCGAGCCGTGCCGCGCCTCGGGTCGGAGCACTGGAAGCGCACCGATCGTCGCTCGGACTGGGCGCGCCGATGCAGCGCCGGTCAGCGGCACGCTGTCGGTCAGCACGGTGGCAGTCATCGTGGGGGCACGGGCAGCTCAGCTCCTTTGGGACAAGATGATTGTCGGTCTGCTACCTGGGAGCAGACTGGGAGCCTGCTGCAGATCTGGTCTGAACGCCGGGGTTGTTCAGCGCACGGATCGCGGCGCTGGACGCAGCTGACCTGAGCCTGGGGCAAGCCTTCGCCGTCGCCAGTCGCTCTGGTCCAAGACAGGGCTGCCGCTGACCGGCTGCCGTCACCGAGCAGCTGCAGGCCGCGTTCAACAGCCGGGTGGTGACCGAGCAGGCCAAGGGGCTCGGCCGAGCATTTGCCGTCGGGCGGTGCCCCTGCTGCTGAATAGTCGTGCCGGGCCTGCGGCGAAAAGGGCAGTAACGCGGCAAAAGCACAGAGAACACGCTGCCTTGCCATATGCTGACGCGTATCACGCCCGCCGGCGTGTCCCGTCCAGACTATGCGGGGCCTGTTTCGTGCTGAGCCGAAGTATTGTCCGTGAACAGCGACTGTCGTCCGTGCTCAGCGAGTTCGCACGCACGATGGTCACGGACTTCCCGATCCAGCGGATCCTCGATTATCTGGTGGAGCGGATCGTCGAGGTGCTGCCAGTTACCGGTGCCGGGGTGACGCTGATCTCGCCGGGGGCGGCTCCGCATTATGTCGCCGCTTCGAATGCGGCCGCGTTGCGTTTCGAGCAGTTGCAGACCGAGTTGTGTGAGGGGCCGTGCGTCGCGGCGTATGAGTCGGGTGCGGCTGTAGCAGTTCCCGACCTTGCCGCCGACGGCAGCTTCCCCGCGTTCGGACCGGCGGCGCTGGCGGCGGGGATGGCTGCGGTGTTCACGTTCCCATTGCGGCACGGCAGCGGCCGACTGGGTGCTCTGGACCTCTACCGGGATACCCCAGGTGCCCTGGATGCCGGCGACCAGGCAGCGGCGCGGACACTGGCCGATGTCGCCGCGGCCTACGTGCTGAACGCCCAGGCACGCGAGCAGGCCTCCGAGGCCAGTGACCGTTTTCGGCACAGTGCTCTGCACGACGCGCTGACCGGCTTGCCGAACCGGTTCCTGTTGGGGCAGCGGCTCGAGCACGCCGCGAAGCGCGCCGAGCGTTCGCGCGGCACGTCGGCGGTACTGTTCGCCGACCTCGACCGCTTCAAGCGGGTCAATGACAGCTACGGGCACTCGGTCGGCGACGAGCTGCTGGTTGCCGTGGCCGGGCGGCTCTCGGGGTTGGTGCGCCCCGGAGACACCCTGGCCCGGGTCTCGGGGGATGAGTTCGTCTTCGTGTGCGAGGAACTGGCGCATCCCGGTGAAGCGGAGCTGCTCGCCGCAAGGATCAAGCAGGCGTTCGCTACCCCTTTCGCCGTCGCCGACGTGCAGCTGCCTGTTACTGCCAGCGTCGGCATCGCGTACGCCGGCCCCGGTGAGGGCGTCTCCTCCCAGCTGGTCGCCGACGCGGACACCGCGATGTACCAGGCCAAGCGCAGCGGCGGCGCTGCGCACCGGCTGATCGACGTGGACGCTGCCAGCGCGGAGCACCGCCGCTTCGAGCTGGAAGGCGAGCTTCGTCGGGCACTGTCCCAGGCGGGCCTAGATCTCGCCTACCAGCCGATCGTGCGAGCTGGCGACGGGCTGGTTGTCGGCGTCGAGGCGCTCCTGCGCTGGACCCCCCCGGGCGGAAGTGCAGTCCCGGCCGTGGTCGCGGTCGGTATCGCTGAGCAGAACGGGTTGATCGTCGACCTCGGATCGTGGGTGCTGGAACGCAGTTGCCAAGACCGGGCCGGCTGGCTCGCCGCTCACCCTGACCAGGTGCTGGAGCTGTCGGTCAACGTCTCAGCTCGCCAGCTGATGGGCCAGGGGTTCTGTGCGGCCGTGGCGGCAGTCTTGGACGCCACCGGGATGAACCCGGCTGCTCTGGTGCTGGAGCTGACCGAGACCGTGTTCATCGACGACGGCGACCGGGCGATGAGCGTGCTCGCCGACCTCAAGTCGCTGGGCCTGCGCCTGGCCCTCGACGACTTCGGGACCGGCTACTGCTCTATGGACTACCTGCGGCGGTTCCCGGTCGATACCGTCAAGATCGACAGAGGCTTCGTCGCCGAGATCGGGCGTGACCCCGCCTCGACCGCGATCGTCACCGCGGTGACCAACCTGTCCCACGTTCTGGGGCTCGGCGTCATTGCCGAGGGCGTCGAAACCGAGCAGCAACGCGACGAGGTGGTCGCCATCGGGTGCCAGTTCGCCCAAGGCTTTCTCTACGCCCCGCCTCTGTCAGGCCCAGAGCTTTCCGTCCAGCTCGCCCTCGACCCAGGCCGCCCGATGTGTCTGCCACGTGCCGTGGGCCTTCCACCGGACGACCCAGGAATGGTCACCGGACCCGTCGCGGCTTCACCAGTTTCTGTCCCGGCGCAGCCGGCTGCCACCACCGCTGTGTCGTATCAGCACGGCGTGTCGTAGAAGCGGCAAGCGGTGAGCGCGATGGCGACCGAATCGGACCGAGCCAGAACACAGGCTGGGCAGCCGACACAAGTCGCACCCGACGGGTGACCCAATCTCCTGCGCAAAGGCCCGAGTACAGCGTAGAACTCGCCAGGGCCGATTCGGCGAGGTGATTAGTTCGGCCTGTCCGAATGGCTGCGCGAGGCGCTAATCAGCATCTGCAGCAAGCCGCGCCGGTCTGAGTGCCGGCTGGATGTGGAGCGGCGCACCTGAAGCTGGCCGGCGTCCCACCGAAGCGCTCACTGCTTGCGACCAGAACTGGTTTTTGGCTGTCTTCGTCACAGTGAGTGCCGTGCTCCATGCCGGCAGGGCGCCCTCGCCCAAGGACCTGCAGGTCTAAGCCCGGATCCACCGCTTGACCTTGGTGCCGCGCGGCTTGGCGGACGCGCAAATGCCCTCCTACCTGGGACGATGACCTTGTCGAGGGGTCGGAAGTCGCCGGATGGAAGGGCACCTGCTGAGTGCGAGCAAACCACGATCTGAGCCGGGTCACTACGACCTTCGATGAGACGAATCTGGTGCCGAACGCGGGTCTGTTGCCGGCGGCGGTGCTGGCGCAGCGGATCGACCTGGGCGGCATGGTCGACCGCAGGCTGCACGTGGCTGAGCACGGCGCGAACAGCGGCGCGAAGGCGCTGACGGTGATCGGGTCGATGCTCGCCGGCGGAGACAGCATCGATGACACCGCCGTGCTCCGCGCCGGCGCCGCCAGCGCCCTGTTCAACGGCACGCGGGCGCCGTCGACGGTGGGGTCGTGGCTGCGGGCGCACAAGTGGTCCAACGTTCGGCAGCTTGACGCAATCAGCCGTGAGCTGCTGGCCCGGCTGTGGGCGGCAGGCGCCGGCCCAGCTGATCTCGCTGCGCCACTGACCATCGACATCGACTCGACCATCGTGCAAGTGCATGGGCGCGCCAAGCAGGGGGCGGCGTTCGGCTACACGCGAGTCCGGGGCTACCACCCGCAGCTCGCGACCTGCGCCGAGACCGGGCAGGTACTGATGTGCCGGCTCCGCGGCGGCGCCGCAGGCGCGGCCCGCGGCGCGGCGTCGTTCCTGACCGAGACGATCAGCCGGGTCCACGGCGCCGGAGCGACCGGACAGCTCACCATCCGGGCCGACAGCGCGTTCTACTCCAAGTCGGTGCTGGCGACCGCCGTGAAGTTCGACGTCCGGTTCTCCATCACGGCTCGCCAGGACAAGCGGATCCGCGCGGCGATCGATGCGATCACCGACGACGCGTGGCAGCCGATCCCGTACTGGCTGTCGACACCGGAGGTGTCCGGTGCCGACATCGCCGAGACCACCTTCACCGTCTTTGCCAGCGACAAGCGGCACGCGCGTGAGGTCCGACTGGTCGTCCGCCGGGTCCGTCCGACACCCGGATCGCAGCTGGCGCTGTTCACCACCTGGGACCACCACGCGTTCGTCACAGACCGAACCCTCCCGCTGCCCGAGGTCGAGGCCGACCACCGCCGGCACGCCGTCGTCGAACAAGCCATCGCCGAACTCAAGAGCGCCGGGCTGGCGCACCTGCCCTCGGGCAACTTCATGGCCTACGCCGCCTGGCTCGCCCTGACCGTCATGGCGCACAACCTCGGCCGGGCCGTCGCGATCCTCGCCGGCCCCGACCTGGAGCGGGCAACCGCAGCCACGCTTCGCCGCAAGGTCTTCACCATGCCCGGCCGACTCGTCCACACAGGCCGACGACGACACCTACGACTACCCGCCGACTGGCCCTGGGCCGAGGCGATCAGCACCGCACTCGCCAGCGTCCACGCGATCCCGCTGCGCTGCTGACCCGCCCCTCCGCCCCGACGACCAGGACCTCGGACAAGCCGGCAGACGGCAGGACGCGCACGCCCTTCGCCAGCCGAGCACTTCGCGACAACGGGTCGCCTCACGTCAAGGCTCGACCCACAAGATCAACGGTGGATCCGGGCTAAGGCGCGCTCTCTTGGTGGCGCTCAGGGGCCAGTCCAGATGGGATTCCGGCGAGCCCGGTGGCCGCACATCTCACACTCCCACAAGCTTGAGCGGTCCCACGCGGCGTCACCCACAACGCTGATCGTGCCGCCGCACAAGTGCGTCTCGTGCCGGACCCGTTGGCCCACCTTGGCCCGGGGCGGCAGCTCCTGTGCGGGCAACCGCCAGTCGATCGTGCCAGAAGGGTCGCTCAAGATCGGGTCGGGAAGATCAACACCAGCGGTCATGGGTCCATTGTCTCTCACTACCGGCGGTAAACGGCTACAGGGGTAGACCCTGCGGCAGCGCCGCATGGTCTTTCCACTTTCTTGAGGTGAGATGGGGACCTGCAACACGTCTGCCGCCCGGCTGCTCCTCGCCCCGGACGCTGTCTGCCGTGTCGTCCACGAACGCGTCGGCCAGGACCTCCACCAGCTGGCGGCCGGTCCGCCGAGGTCGCAGGACGGGCGACCGGTGCTTCGTCAGCCAGGCCCCCCAAGGGTGACCCAACGGGGCTCCTCCCGCCAACACGATCACCAGCGGTCCTTGCCGGATGGTGCAGGTGACCTCTCCGTCGCAGTTCGAGGACTTCGCTGCAGAGGTCGGCCGGCCCGCCACGTCGCCAACCCTGCGAGCCGTCCCCGCCGGACATGGCCGTCCTGCTCGCGGCGAGCGCCCGCTACGGGAACGAGATCCTCGGCCCACCGCTCCAGTCGTAGGGCGACCTACGAGCTGCTACCCCGCCAGGTCGAAGCCGGCTACGCTGAGCGGACGCGGCGCGTCAGCAACCGGGCGTAGCACGGCAGTGACGGTCGCGCGCTGCTCGGGCAACTCGCGCGACTCCGGGGCAGCGGCTTGCGCCGCCATCGGCGGCCTGCCCGGCTCGAGCACCATTCGCTCGTAGCGCTCGAGCACGAGGACGGCCCCGAGCAGGAGTACCGGTACGGCCATGGCGAGCACCAGGTAGAGCACGACGACCCCTTCACCCAGCACGCGCGGACCCGGTGCCCAATCCAGAGGGCATTCGCGTGACACACAGTCCATCGTCCTGGTCAGACAGCGCGTTAGCCACCCGCTCCCGCGGTCATGACAAGCGTCATCACCTGAGCTCGGGTGGCCCGAACTGGGCACTCGGGGCCGGGCCGGGCCGGGCACCATCTCAGGCAGGCTAGAAGCGTGTCCCTGCTGCGCCGCCGCCCGCTGCTGGCCGGCGGCGGCGCCCTGCTCGTCCTGGCGCTCGTCGCTGCCGTCGTCGCCGTGCTCGCCCTGCGCGGCGCCGGTGCGGCAGTGCAGGAGCAGGCGCGCACGCTCGACATCACCGACGGGCCACGGCACGACCAGCATGTGCGCATCCCCACCCGACTGTTCGTGCCGACATCGGCGACGACAGCCCGCCCCGCCCCGGCGGTGATCCTGGCCCACGGGTTCGGCGGCAGCCTCGACGAGTCGCGCCGCGACGCGCTGGACCTGGCCCGCCACGGCTACGTCGTGCTCACCTACTCGGCCCGCGGATTCGGCGGTGCCACCGGCAAGATCAGCCTCGACAGTCCTGACTACGACGTGGTCGACGTGCGTGCGCTCGTCGACCTGCTGGCTCGGCGGCCGGAGGTGCTGCGCGATGCGCCGGGCGACCCCCGCGTCGGAATGGCCGGCCCGTCCTACGGCGGCGGGATCTCGCTGCTGGCCGCCGCGTACGACCACCGGATCGACTCGGTGGCGGCGAGCATCACCTGGAACAGTCTGGTCTCGACGTTCAGCCCGCAGGCAGCGAACACCGCGGACGTCGGGGTGTTCAAGTCCGGGTGGGCAAGCCTGTTCTTCGGCCTCGGCAGCACGACCCTGACACCTGGGGGCAGCGCGACGGCGGGGGGGACCTCGGGTGCGGCCGCCCCGGTCTGCCCCGGCTTCGTCCCCGAGGTGTGCGCCGCGTACGCCGACGCGCAGGCGGCCGGCCGGCTGACCCCAAGCGGTGCCGCCACGCTCGCCCGCTCGTCGGTGGCGAGTGTGATCGGCCGGCTGAAGGCACCGACCCTGCTGATGCAGGGCCAGAACGACACGCTGTTCCCACTCGGACAGGCCCGGTCCACAGCCGATGCGCTGCGTCGTGCCGGAGTGCCCACCAAGGAGGTCTGGCTCGCCGGCGGCCACGATGGCGGGTTCAGCGACGAGACGAGCCGCGTCCGCTCCCTGACCCGCACCTGGTTTGACCGCTGGCTGGGGCGCGACGCCCGCGTCGCGACCGGCGCCGGCTTCGAGGCAGCCCGCACGGGCAGCAGCACGCTGGCCCTCGACCCGGCCCGGCGCATCCCGACGCAGACGATGGCGCTCGAAGGCACCAAGCCCGCCGTCAACCCGCCCGGTGGCCAGCCCGCGTCGCTGTCGGGCTTCCCCGGTCTCGGCGCGATCAGCAGCTTCGCCCCCCAGCTGTCGGCCGACCTGCCCGGCCAGGCCGCGACGTTCGACGGGCCGACGCTGACCAAGCCGATGGACCTG
>JAABUM010007001.1_pt1 | contig 10681 bp, 12 predicted proteins | sample 5559161 | NCBI WGS metagenome assembly JAABUM01 (sample SAMN10711868, study PRJNA513369) | rock metagenome | isolation source: Antarctica rocks | place: Antarctica: Victoria Land, Siegfried Peak nord | reverse complement strand
TTCACGCAGCACTTGCTGCTTGAACTCTTTGGTAAAGATGCGTCGCTTGAGGCTCATGGTCGGTGGTCTTCCTTTCGGAGTATACCACCTTAACCGTTTGTCTCACTTCAGGGGTGCAGTCCAGTTTCCAAGCTACCGGTTCTTCACGGGATTTTGTTTTCCCACCAGGTCTTCTGTTGCCTGCGGAAAGAACTTTCCGCAGGCAACGACACCGCCCCCTCAATACTGTTCTCACTTGACAAGCGATGGTGATGATGGCACAATGAGCCTGCCTTGCGGCTATGTAGGTTCTTCCTTCTCTTGTCACCCAGAGTCTCCGCTTCCCGCAAGGCAACCATTTCAACGGTCAAGACTTTGGACTTCCTTTCCGGTTCTGACAAGGCGCGTCCCGTCGAGCGCATCCTCCCTTTGGTGAAATAGTGAACAACTCCGCCGTGAACAATTCCATCTACCTGCGCCGACGCAGCAAGATCATGCTTCCCCGCGACTCAGGCGGGGAGGTGCCGCCAAACTACGTTGCCTCCGTCATGAAGAACGTCGAGGCCCTGGGCTTCACGTTCTCCGAGCCACTGACCAGAGCCTGCCAGAACCTCACCCTGGAGCAACTCACGGCTCTCTACCACGGGCTTATTCCCGACTTGCAACGCGCCAAGGGCGCGCACCGGAAGTTCAAGCCGATGTACCCGAACTTCCCCGCGCAGGTGATGGCGATGGTGGAAGGCCAGTTATACCTCAACGCCATCGTCCACTACCTCTCGGGCGGGAAGCTGTTCCCACGCACCGAGATGAAGGAGCGGATGCCGCTCCTGGACGATGTTACGCTTCAGGTGATTGATCTGGGCACCGAAGCGGAGTTCGAGGGTCTGTTCGGCCAGATCGCGGCCTCTAACGGTTCACTTTCGGAGCAGGACAAAGAAGACCTCACCTGGTTCGTGTCCACCTATGGCGACCACATCGAGCGGCTGCTTCCCGCAAGCGTACCCCAGAAGGAGAACATGGCGTTCCTGGCGTCCCTCCTGATGAAGCACACGGCCCAGGCCGAACCCTTCATAGCCGCCTTCTGCCGCACGGCCACGGACGTCCTGCGCCTGGCCGTGGCCCTCAGCGGGGGCGACGTATCGCTGGCAGCGGGGACGAAGTTCCGCACCTTCTCTCGCCCGGAGCGTCGCCTGCTACTGGGTCTGCTGGAGCGTCAGGAAAACCCGACCGAGGATATGCTGCGCTGGAAGGGCCGCTGGATACGCTTGGGCGAGAAGCTACACGCGGGGGAGGTTAAGCGACAGTACCCGCGCTCATGTCAGGCGTTCGACGTTCTTCGCAACGATCTGCCCTTCAGTACCTTCAACAGTCGGGTGGAGAAGGCTCTGGCCGATCATGACATATCGGACGCCGTGGCGGTTCTCACGCCTCGGGCGGGTGACCTCGCTCGACGGCTCGACCACCTACTGCGTGCCGACCCGACGCAGCAGGATCGCGTGATTGAGGCTTTTGCGGGCGTCGCGGCTAAAGTCTCGACGCCCGTACTGCTCCAGGTGATGAAGCACTTCGAGACGCGCAATGACGGCGACGCCCTTCGCGTCTTCTTTCCGAAGGGCAGTCTCGCGAAGGCGCACGGCGAGCCGAACGATCTGCCCTTGATCCCTTCTGACGTCTGCGGGCGCGTCACCCGAACTTGTCACGACACTCTGATCGAGCGGTTTCGGCCTCTGGCTTCGCTCGGGCGGTGTTATGTGGACCCTGCGCTGTCCGACTACCCGGTGCCGTTCTCGCAGCGTTCGGCATCAAAGTCCTTCCGCACGATCCCACGGGGGAGCAAGCTGCCGCTGCTCATTGATGGTAAAGTCCTGCGGCTCTTCGTCTGGTGGAAGAACGGCAGTGACCGAACGGACATAGACCTGTCGGCAACGATGTTCGATGAGAACTTCCAGTATGTGGACGTGGTCTCGTATTACGAACTGCGTTGCGACGGTGGTGTTCATAGCGGCGACATCGTGGACGCGCCGAATGGCGCGAGCGAGTTCATCGACATTACGCTCGACCGGATGCAGGAGCGGGGCGTTCGGTACGTCGCCATGACGTTGGGCGGATACACGCCGCAGCCGTTCTGCGATCTGCCCGAGTGCTATGCGGGTTGGATGTCCCGGTCACAGGCGGAGTCGGGAGAGATTTACGATCCCCGGACCGTGCAAGATCGGCTCGACCTTACCTCGGACAGCCGTATCGCGCTCCCGCTGGTTGTTGACGTTCAAGACCGGAAGCTGATCTGGTGCGACATGGCCCTGAAGAGCAACCCGCGTTTCGTGAACAACGTCCACGCGAACCTGGGTGGGATCGCGCTGACGCTGTGGTCGCTGGTGCATCTGAAGAAGCCGACGCTCCAGGACCTGTTCCTGCTGCACGCCAGGGCGCGGGGTACGATGGTGGATATACCCGAGGCCGCAGAGACTGTGTTCTCCGTGGCGAGCGGGACGCCGTTCCGCCTGGATGAGATCGCGTCACAATACCTGCAATAGAGGCGCATGAGGACAAAACAGGCCGCTCGCCCCATTCACTCCTTCCCCGTCGCTTCTTCGGTGCGGCCCGCCTGCGGGGTGAGGTCCCACCCCGGAGGCGGGCTAGGCGGTCCATCATTGTTGGTCGGTAGACCGAATGCCTCATCCCCCGCGTGCAGAAGCATCCACTAGTAACCCGGAACGACAGACAGAGGGAAGCGAGTTACACAACGCGATGAACCTTGACCAACGGATCGCCGATCTGATGGGGGCCAGGCCACTTCGCTTCCGGGCTGCGCGGGGCGGCTACACGACCGCGCACAGAGGCGTCGTCACCTTCGACGACGGTCGGGCTGCGTTCGTCAAGGCGGCCACCGACGAGATGACGGCGGCCTGGCTGCGGACGGAACACGCCGTTTACGGGCATCTCGGCACGACACCGGGGGCGGACTTCCTGCCCGACGTCCTCGCCTGGAATGACGACGGCTCCCGTCCGATCCTGATCCTGGAAGACCTCAGCGGCGCACACTGGCCGCCCCCGTGGGAGCCAAGGTCGGTCGAACGAGTTCAGGAGGTGCTGACGCTACTGAGACGCCTCCCGCCGATGCCCGACATGGTCTCCTTGGAGTCGCACCGCGATGATCTGTGCGGCTGGCGCAAGGTGGCTGAAAACCCGGAGCCGTTTCTTTCAATCGGGCTGTGCAGCCCATCGTGGCTGGACGGTGCCCTGCCGCTTCTCACGGCGGCGGAGTCGGGCGCACGGCTGGCGGGGGACAACTTCCTCCACCTGGACGTCCGCAGCGACAACCTGTGCTTCACGCCCGACAGGACGATTCTGGTGGACTGGAACTGGGCCTGCGTCGGGAACGGGGAGTTTGACCTGGCATCCTGGCTGCCCAGTCTCGACTCGGAGGGAGGGCCGCCTCCCGAGAGCCTGCTTCCCGATGCGCCCGAGATGGCGGCGGCGTTGAGCGGGTTCTGGGCAGCGCACGCGGGCCTGCCCCGCCCGGAGGCACGTCAGACGGTTCTCATGTCACAACTCCGGGCCGCGCTGCCGTGGGCGGCCAGGGCACTGGGATTGGGGCCGACTCAGGAGTAAGACGGCGGCGACATCATGCCCAGAGCGATGAAGGCGGGACCCCGCTGATGAAGGGCGTGATGACAGGCGACCGAGAGCGGGTGGGGCAGGTGCTGGGGATGGGACCGGCGTTGGCCTACAGGACGATGATAGAACGACAGCACTCGCCGTCGCCTTGGATTAAGGCTTGGTTAGCTTCGTCGAGCGCCTCCCGAACCCATTGCCCCCCTAAATCCGTTTGTCATTCTGAACGACGCGGCAGTTCGAGACAGCAGCCATAGGCGCGCCGCTGTCCATGCCTCGCGCAGGAAGAACGACATGATGGACACGACTACCCAATCCGCTCAACTCAGGGGAACCTCCCTGGTTCTGGGCGGGGCACGCTCCCTGCTTGGCTACACCATCCCCCAGAAGACGCTCGGCCTCTTCTTCGACAGCGTCGCCGTGCTCCTCCACACGGGCGTTTCGCTTCCCCAGGCCCTGCTGCGTTCCTCGCTCCTCGGCGAACCCGAACTGCGCCAGGTGTGTGAGGCAGTTGCGTCCGCCCTCGACCGGGGCGCGTCCCTTGCCGATGCGTTTCGCCGTCACGCCCACCGGTTCCCGCCGCTCGTGTTGCCGCTCCTGGAAGTGGGCGAGATGTCCGGGAGCCTGGAGGCCGCCTCCCGCCGCCTCGCCTACAACTTCAATGCGGGGGCCGCGATGGAACGCAGGTTCAAGACGGACGTCTTCAACCCGTGGCTCATCGTGCTCGCCTTGGGGCTTCTGCGCGGTTTCCAGATGATCAACCAGCCTTTCCTCGACATCCTTCGCGCCGTGGCCTCTACGCTGTTTACACTCGCCATGTGGTACCTTGGCGGACGGCTTGCCGTGCGAGGACTAATGTCCTGGCCCTGGCTGCGCCTTCAGGTGGACACGGTGAAGGTGGCGTTGCCCCACATGGGCACCGTGGTCCGCAACCTGGCGGCGGCAAGATGGGCCAGGTCGTTCGCCACCTTGTGGGGCGCGGGCGTCGCTATCTCGCCTGCGCTGGAGGTGTCGTCGCGCAGCGCGCTGAACGCTTACTACGAGCGAGCGATCCAGAGGGCGGCGCGGGAGACGCGTCATGGCAGGCCGCTTCATGAGAGCCTGGGCGGGACGCAGCTTCTGCCCGCGTGCCTGATCGGCATCCTCGCCACCGGAGAGATGAGCGGCAACCTAGCCGAGGGCCTGGAGCGTCTGGCAGCCGACCTGGAGGATGAGGCGTTCCACCGGGCTTCTCAGGAGATGATGACGATGGTGGTGGCGGGAGAGGTTGTGTTGGCCTTTGTGATGCTGGCGGTGGTCATGCGGTGAGGCCGTATCGTCTGTTCATGGAAAGCAAAATGGTAGAATATCGGCATGATACCGCAAGCAACACCTTGGCGCATTCGTCAAACCAAGCCCGCTGATCTGGTTGCCGTGCTCCAACTCTTTGACGAGGCTGTCGCTTGGCTGAACGCCCGCGGCATCACGGACCAATGGGGGACGACGCCCGTCTCGGCGCGGCCTCACCTGTTAGCGGAGGTGCAGGGTTATCTTGATTACGCCGTTGTTGCGGAGATCGGTGAAGTGGGGGCCGATGAACTGGCAGGCTTCGTCGCCCTCAGCCTCACGGTGCCCAAGGAGATGGCTGCCCACCTGAGCCAACAGGCCGCAATCAGCGGAGCCTGGGTGGAGTCGCTGGTGGCTCGAAGAACGCCCACCGCCCGCGGTGCGGGGGCGGCCCTGCTGCTTCACGCGGCGCGGATGTACGCTGCTGTTCATTGAACCAGAAATTTGGTTCCTTTGTCATTGTGTTGGTTCCTTCCTGTCAGGGGAAAGGTTTGTTAATCTGGACGAGAGACCGGTTTAGACGCATGAACGCTCGCAATCAAGCGGTCTAAGATTTGACGGCTTCTGCTGAAGAGTTGAACCTCATCAATGCGTGCCATCGTAGGAATGACGCCATCGCCAGTGGGACCGAGGCGCGGGTGGTCATTGCGTCTTATCCCTCTCGTACAGCCCGTCAAAGCCGTTCACCCGGAAGAAGCGCAGGCGGTTGAGGTCCTCGGTTGCCAAGGGCGTGTCGGCGGCACAGGGCCGCCAGCCTTTCCCCGGAGTCAGCACGCAGTACCAGCCACGTCTGCGGCATTCATCCACTCCGGGCCACTCCCCGGTCCAGTAGGCCGCCTCAGGATCGTGACGCACGCAGCCACAGGCGAAACGCTGACCCCCACAGGTACTGCACCGCCCGACGTCACACTGATCCAAGTGGGGCTGCCCTGGGAGGACGCCGCAGTCGGGGCAAAGGTTCATGGTTCTACGGTCGCTCATGTTTTTGCTGTCAATCCTTTAGATCAAGGGTTTGGAGGTCTGCCTTTCTAGGTGATCCTCGTCGACAAGGTGTTGCCCGTAGAGTGTCATCCTGTGCCGCAACATCCGAAGAATTTCGCCGCCGACACTCGCATGGCTGCCCACTCCTCCTCCGCCATTGAGGTGCCGTAGGCGGGTAGGTCCTTCTCTGTACCGATGACGGCGCGGTGGGCGGTCGACACTTGGCTTGTGAAGTCTCTTATTCACCTGCGAACCCACGCATGACGAGCCAGGCGAAGGTGAAGCGGTCGGCATTGAATTTTTCAAGGCAATATAAGGCACTTTCCATATGAACATCGGCTCTGTAGTCGACAACCTCCCCGATGTTTGGCTGGGGGACGCACTGCACGATGTCGCCGTAGAGGGAAGCAGCCTGCATAGCCGCGTACAGCCGCTCGGCATCTTCAATAGTCGCGATCTTGATTGGCTTTTCTGGGTCGGGCAACATGAAATCCTCGATATTATCGCACACATGGGGGACGATGTGACGTTCTTGAAACATTCCAATAAATGGGCGATTAGGGGCGGGCCTTGAGAGAGGTTCCCGCTTGCTGTACTCGTCCTAGTACGAGGCTCCCTGCGGGTTCTCACCAGGCCCGACACACCTACGAGCCGCCTTTCGATCCACACGGGCGATCAGCCGTTCTGCCGCTGCTGACACCTCCGGGCGTGGATGACGGCGTGCCTTCATCAGGGCGGCGGTCGACAAATCTCTGACAGCGGCAAGAACGGTCTGCTTGTCCTGTGACCTTTCGCGCGCCGAAGATTCACTCATTTCCTTTTTCCTTCCCGTTCTGTTTCTGCCGCCAATATTGATATAATACCATATTCGGGTTTTAATTTTCTACATATTTGGCATATTTTTCAACTTAATTTTGGGGGTTTTTAGCTGCGGCACCGTGGCGATTATTCGACGTCTAGGAGGTAACATTACGGAACGTATTTCTTTACCCCGGAGCGAACGAACAATGAATGCAGACGACGAGTACCTAACAGTTAAGGAAGGTGCTAAACTTCTTGGTGTGTCGGAATTTACAATACGTGACGCAATCAGAGACAATCGGATCAAGTCAGAAGTAATTCTCGGTAAAATAGCGATTTCAAGGTTAAATCTTGACGAATATAAGGCCAAAACACAGCCCCATGGCGTGCCTAGAGTGGGCAGACCATCGTCGCCTGATAGAGCAGAACTGAAGGCGCGCCTGACAGAAAGACGCATCAGCAAACCGTACACTTTGGAAGAACTAATTCAAAAGCGAAAAACCGTCCGTCGTATTTTGGGTGCTCGAATGCGTATTCGGAGGATAGAGTTGGGATGGAGTCAGCAACTGCTGGGCGACAAATTGGGTTTTAGTCGTGAGCTAATTTCCCTATACGAAGCAGGGCAATCAAGTATACGCCTAGAAGACTTGCCGTTAATCGCTGAAGTGCTAGAAGTTCACTTGCTCTGGTTTTTCGCTAACATTCCAGATGAGATCGAAGTTGATCCAATCTGGGCGCACTATAGCACACTGACTGCTGCTGAGAAGGCAATCTTGAGCGACGTTGCTGATGGGCTTGCCCGCAGACGCGGGATGCACAGCCAAGAGACAATCAATTTCGATCCAGAAATCGAGACAGAATTCGTTGATAAAACTGAAACCAAAGCGTCATGAATATGTCCAAGAAGACACCTCAATCATGGTTTAGTTGAATAGTTCCGCTCAGGTCGTCACCACAACCACCCCTTCTTACTGCGCCAGAATGTGATCCAATGCTTTCCCCGCCGTGTCCATCACCTCCTTGAATAGGCGGAGGCGAGTGGTTTTGATCACTGCGTGTCGGTTATCCTCCTCGGTAAAGGCGATCTCCTCCGATAAGCCAAACCGGGCACTCTGGAAGTCTCTGCTACTCGACACCTCGAAAGACACTGTTGCGCGTTCTACTTTGCTCATCGGCTTCACCTCCCAAGCCTTAATCTATTGCCCATCTTTCACCGGGTTGCCGCCGTGTGTTGAAGTAGGTCTGCTCCCGCCCGATCCAGAAGCCTTCACTGAGAACAATCAAACTCTCAGTGGAGGACACCGGTGGATTTCGACCTCAAGACTTTCCAAGACATCACGGGCGGCTTCAAGACCGTGCCCGACAACTTCATGCCTGCCACGGGCGCACGCGCCCTGCTCCTCGAAGACCCTTTTCTCCTGTGGTGCCAGTTCCATGGCCGCGACCACGGGTTTGAGAAGGACGCGGGCGAGTTCTCGCTCTCCGACTTCATCATGACTGCGGGCCGCGAGTTCGAGTCCGCGTGGATCAGCAACGTCTGCGGCGACGACGTCACGTTCTGTCTGACCGACGACCGGGATGTTCGACGGGCGCAGGGCGTACTCAGGACCCTCGACCTGATGAGGAAAAACACCCCCGTGATCGCGCACGCGGCACTCTGGCACGCCAAGGCTCGCGTTTACGGATCAGCCGACCTCCTGGTGCTCACGAGTTGGCTCTACAGGAAGTTCCCCCACCTCCGCCCCAAAAAGCCCGAGAGGGACCATTATTGCGTGATTGACCTAAAATTCACGCGCGGGCTGCACAGACCGTCAAAAGCCAAGTCTCTTGCCGCCTACGGTGCCCAGACGCGCCTCTACAGCTACGCCGTGGGCCATATGCAGGGCTTCATGCCGAAGCGGGCTTTTCTAGTTTCGCGTGACCGCTACGATGACCCAATCCCGGTGGAAGTAACGTCGAAGATAGGTAAGCCGCTGGACAAGGACCTGGCCGACCTGCGCGACCAGTATCTCACCATCAAGCGAAACAAAAACTGGCTCCCGTGGAAAGACGCCGAAGTCGCGGCCAACTTCAGCAACGCCCAGGATGCGCCCTGGAGCGGCGCGAAGCAGCGCGTGGCCGAAGAGTTCCTGCCTGGCCGCCCCCTGGAGTGGCTCCCGCGGATCGGTAAGCGCGAGGCGGCATCGCTCCACGAGTTGGGGTACCAGTCGCTCGACGATCTGCTGTCGGTGAACCCGGACGACCTCCCACTGGAAGAAATCCATGGCATCGGCGACTCCACAGCTAAGCAAATCCGCGCCGTGCTCAAGGCGAACCGCACCCACCGGGCCTCGCCGATCCCGCCAGGCATCGTCCCGAAGGCAAAGAAGCGCGAGATGTTCGTGGACTACGAATACTTCCCCGACCTGCGCTGCCGCTACGACGAGCCGTGGCCGAAATGCCTGGAAGGAAAGGAGATGGTATTTCTGATCGGCTGCGGCTGGGAAGACGCGGGCCGCTGGCACTACAAACAGTTCGTCGCCGAGCAGGAGACGTTGGACGCTGAGAAGAAGATGTGGAAGCAGTTCCTGGCGTTCCTGGAAACCAAAGGTTTCCTCGGTCCCGATGCCGATGCCGTCCTCTGGCACTTTACGCCCGCTGAGGTCTGGCAGTCTGACCGCGCCGCGTCCCGGTGTGGCTTGCCCGCGCTCTCGGACCTCCCCTGGTGCGATCTCCAGAAGTCGGTGCTCGATCTACCATTCGCGTGTCCAGGCGCATGGAGTTTTGGCCTCAAGCCCCTGGTGAAAGCCTTGAGCAAGGTCGCCCCCGATTATGCTGTCGAGTGGCCGACGGAACTCGCAGACGGTGCATCCGCCGCTGCGGTGGGCTGGAAGATGTACGACGACGATCAGCCGCTCAAGACGTGGGAGTACCGTCTGCTCGGCCAGTATCTGGAGACCGACTGCAAATCTATGTGGCAGCTTCTTAGCTGGATGCGCGCGAACTGCGCCGACGCCGAGAGGTCCATCTCGAAGAGGGTTTCTGCGCTGACAGTGCTTGAGCGGCGTTCGAGTGTGCTACCGGTGGTGGAAAACAGGCGACACAGGAATGGCTGGTATGCGCTGGGGCTGGCAGGGGGATGACGGATGGGGGCGAAACGAGCGGGGGCTGATACTTCAGCACCCCGCTCGTTTGCCAACTCGATCTTTGGGACGCTGCGGAAGATCGCCGCCCGCGCCTTTCTGCGGCCTTGACCTACTCCGCCTGGCTCCCGGTGGGCCTGACCAGTAGCTCGCGGGGAAACAAGGATAGCGCGCCTTTCAAGACGCCGAGCATCACCCACGTCTCGTCGAGGGCCTGCCCGACGGCAAGGCCGCTGCCCCCGACACGCTCCTCAGCGGAGAGTTCCTCGAAGGTGCCCTTGAGGACGTCGCAATACGACTCGGTGTCGCTAACAAGGTTCGTGAGGCCCTCTCTCACGGCGCGGTGGCCCCTGCGGACATCCCCTGGGCGGGGGAAGGCTCCGATTGGGCGGAATGTATAGCGGTCATTGAGATTGGTCATTCTGGTTGTCTTTCTCTGGCCCTGACGGTGACGGCCTCTTCGGAGGCACGCCAACGGCGGCGTTAGGTGCGGGCGGAAAATCGCCGCCCACACCGCTGTTGCCGATTCTACTGGCTGCCTTCACCGAACCTCTTGGTTCGCGATGTGGACGATCCCGCGCATGGTGGCCTCGTCGATGGCTGTGAAGCGCCGCTTTCTGATCTCCTTTTCGGTCTCCTCCCGATCCTCACCTGGTTCCAGGTCCACCCGTTCCGTGATTTCCAAACTCACGGACTGAAACTTGGCGGAGCGCGTTATGCCCGCCGTCACGGGAGTGTCTAGATTGGCGCAGGTAGGAAGTCAATCAAGTGGGCTTTGAGTCTGGGAAAGCGGCGCACAAACAACTGCCGCGCATTGTAACAAAACACGAACAGCTTCACCTGACGCGCCAGCGCCG
>JAABUM010006999.1_pt1 | contig 10683 bp, 10 predicted proteins | sample 5559161 | NCBI WGS metagenome assembly JAABUM01 (sample SAMN10711868, study PRJNA513369) | rock metagenome | isolation source: Antarctica rocks | place: Antarctica: Victoria Land, Siegfried Peak nord | reverse complement strand
CGCGTCCTGGAGCAAGGCCTTGACCGCTGCGGTCAGTTCCATCGCTGCCCTCCTCACACCCTCCCACACCATCCGTAGCGAGGAGTATACCCCGGATGGGAGGGTTTTCTCTTTGCAGTTACCTAAGCGATGATGACGCCGCCACGATCGCCCGCATCATGGCGGGCGCGGCGGGGAACGAGTAAGTCGGTGGTCCGTGGTCCGCGGTCCGTAGAGGGCGTGGGAGTCAGCAAACCGATCGGCCTTCTCCCGTCGTGACCACGGACCACGGACCACGGGCTACTGCCTACTCACATGAATCGGGCGGCGGAAGAAACGGTAATAGGTCGCCAGGACGCCGAAGATTCCGGTTAGGGCGAGCGAGCCCCAGAAGAGGAAGAATGCGCCTACATCGACCCAAGCTTTGGGCGAGCCCAAGGAGAGGAAGGGTGTACCCGACTGGACCCAAGCTTTGGGCGAGCCGATGATCGCATCGCCATCGTAGGTGACGATCCAGACCCCCCAGAGAGGATCGAGAGATAGAGGGCGGCCCGCGAGGCGCGCGAGCAAGCCCGGACGATCCCCGGTCGGCCTTACGGCCACCACTGGAGATAGAGCGCCAACACCATCAGCGCGGCGAGCACAAGGAGCCAGTATTTATCGTGCATCTTCCCTTCCTTCCCCGTACAACGCGACGGCTCAACTTCGGATGCGCGGTCGAGTGATACGGCGTTCCGAGCGGCGCGGTATAAACGGTCAGCCTTCCGCCGTCCTTCTACGGACCACGGACCACGGACTACGGACTTACCCACGCGAAAGGAGCATCCCATGTCCAGCAACACCACCCTACGCATCGGCTTCGTCGGGGCGGGCGGCATCGTCCGCGAGCGGCATGTGCCGGGACTTCGCACCGTGGAAGGCGTCGAGTTCCACGGCGTCGCCAACCGCAGCCGCGCGTCGTCGGAGCGCGCCGCCGAGGAGTTCGGCATCGAGCGCGCCTATGACGACTGGCAGCAGCTCGTCGCGGACCCCGCGATCGATATCGTCTGGATCGGTGCCCATCCCTCCATGCACCGCGTCGTCACCGAGGCGGCGCTGGCGGCGGGCAAGCACGTCTTCACCCAGGCGCGGATGGCGCTCGACTACGCCGACGCCCGCGCGATGTACGACGCCGCTCAGCGCCACCCGCAGCAGACGACGATGATCTCCCCGCCCCCCCACTTCATGCCCGGCGACCGCACCGTACGCCGGATGATCGCGGAGGGTTTTATCGGCGAGCCGCGCAACGTCGTGGTGCAGTCCTACAACGCCGCCTACCTCGATCCGACCACGCCGCGTCACTGGCGGCAGCGCTGGGATCTCTCCGGCTACAACGCGCTCGATCTCGGCATGATGCTCGAAGTGACCGACCGCTGGCTCGGCCCCACCACGCACGTCGTCGCGCTCGAACGCACCTTCACCACCGAGCGCCCGGACGGCGCGGGGGGCACCGCGCCGGTCGAGCGCCCGGACACCCTCTCGGTCGTCGGGGAGCTGGCGAGCGGCGCGCTCCTCACCCTCACCTGTAGCGGCGTCGCCGCGCTGGCCGAAAGCGCCAACGGCTTCGCCATCTACGGGACCGGCGGGACGATCCGCCACCTCGCGGAGGGGGGCTACACCACAATTCTGGCCGGGAAGATCGGCGACAAGGAGTTGCGCCCCGAGCCGATCCCCGCCGACGAGCGCCGCGAGTGGACCGCCGAGGCGGACTTCATCGCCGCCGTCCGCGCCGGACGCCCCGCCGTCGAGCCGTCGTTCGCCGATGGCCTCCGCTACATGGAGCTGACCGAGGCGATCTTCCGCTCGATCGAGCAGGGCGCGGTGGTGACGTTGCCGCTGGAGTAGTTGGCAGTCCGTAGTCCGTAGTCCGTAGTAAGTAAGGTGTTGCGTGACGGTGCGCTATCGGAAAAGATAGGGCCACTGACGACCCTTCTACGGACTACGGACTACGGACCACGGACTACGGACTTATCGCGACCCAAAGGAGCCGTTATGCGCGTCCTGATCACCGGTGGCAGCGGGCGACTCGGCAGCAAGGTCGGGCGCGAGTTGCGCGAGCACGGCCACGAGGTCGTCAGCGTGGACCGGCACCTCCCGGCCTTCGACCGCCGCGAGGCGGGGATCTGGTATCGGCAGGTGGAAATGGGCGACCTGGGGCAGATCATCGGCGCGGCGGTCGGCTGCGACGCCCTGATCCACCTCGCCGCGATCCCCGCCCCCTACAGCCACCCCGACGAGGTCGTCTTCCTCAACAATGTCGGCGCGACCTACAACGCCCTGCAAGCGGCGATGACGGTCGGCATCGGGCGCGCGGTGATCGCGTCCAGCGCATCGGGGTACGGGATGGCCTGGGCACGGCCCACCTTCCCGCCCCTCTACGCGCCGCTCGACGAGGACCACCCCTTCTTCCCCCACGAGCCCTACGGCCTCTCCAAGGAGACCGACGAGCGGACGGCGCAGATGTTCGTCCGCCGCTGCGGCATGACCGTCCTCGCCTACCGCTTCCACTGGATCGCCGCCCCGGAGGAGGCGAAGGCGCGCGCAGCGAATCCGCACGCGGTCGATCAGGAGAAGGACGCCACGAACCTCTGGGGCTACGTGGACGTGCGCGACGCGGCGCGCGCCTGTCGGCTCGGCATCGAGTCGGAACTGACCGGCTTCCATGCCTTCAACATCACCGCCGCCGACACCATCCGCCCCGAGCCGACCGAGGAGCTGTTGCGGACGTACCTCCCGAACGTCGAGGTCCGTAGCGCGCTCCCTGGCAATGCCTCGGCGTGGTCCGGCGCGCGCGCCACGGAACTCCTCGGTTTCACAGCGGAGCATAGCTGGAGGGATGAGGGGTAGGGGGTGGCCCGCACCCCGGCTCGTCGCCCACTGCGCGGGCACCCGGCTCGCCACCAGTAGCGTTTATAGTTTCAAGCAGGGTTGGATGATTCTCCAGTCCCCGGCGGGGATAGTATGCCCTTCATGGGTACTTCGTGGCGGCGTCAGCCGCCCTTAAGCCGGGACGGTGTGCCCTTCAGGGGTAGTGGCTGCCCTTCATGGGTATTTCAATCCCGGACTCACGTATGCGGCAGCACCGCGACCACCCTCACCCCCGCCTCACTAGCGTTCGGCACCCCCTCTCCCCATCCGAGGAGAGGGGGCGGGGCGTTGCGGGCGTGATGGCTTGCTGCGTAATGGCGATGCCCCACATCCCAGATCGCAACTGCTCGCCACCCGCCGCCCAGGCGGCACCTACCCATCCGAGGAGAGAGGGCAGGCGTTACAAACGCTGGCATGTCAGAGAAGGGTTTGTAGCGTTTCAGTCCGCGCAGGCGGACTTCATGGCCGCAAGCCATTCAGCCGGGACCTCGGTCCAACGGCACCACGCGCCTTCGCGGCGGCACTTTCACGCCTGGGACGCCCCTCACCCCCGCCAGCGGCGCTCGCGCAGATAGGCCAGGCTGCCCACGATGCGCCCCTCGGGATCGCCGCCGCCCCGGAACTCGAAGCAGTAGAGCAGGCGCTGGGGCAGGCGCTCCAGCGCGGCCATGATCGCGCCGAGCGGCAGCACGCCACCGCCGAGCGGCTGGCTGTCGAAGTCCGGTGGCCCGTCCTGATCCTTCAGATGGGCCGAGATCGCGCGCGCGCCGAGGGTGCGGATCGCGGTCGGGACATCGTCGCCGTGCCTCGTGTAGTTGCCGATGTCGATATTCGTCCTGAGCGCCGGGGCGGGGATGCGGTCGAGGACCGCCGCGATCTCGGCGAGGCGTCCACCGGGTGACCCGGAGAAATTCTCCAGCGCCAGCACGATACCCTGCGCGACGGCGTAGTCCACGAGCGCCCGCCCCGCCGCCCACCCCGCCGCATCGTCGTCCGCCGGGAGCGGTCCGGGGAAGACGCGCAACTGCGATGCCCCGAGCGCGCGCGTATCGTCGATATCTTCGCGCAGGGTCGCCGCGCCGTCGGGCGCAACGCCGAAGAGGGTGTTGCGCGTGGCATTGGTGACGAGGAGGCCGTGCGCGGCGAGCAGCTCGCGCGCCTCCGGCAATTCGCGCGCCTTGTCGCGCCAGAACTCCGGGCGGACCTCGACGCCCGCGACGCCCGGCCGCGCGGCAGCCGCGATCACGTCGCGCGTGGCGAGGGTGCCCGCGCGCAATTCGTCCTCGTATTGCATCACCGAGATCAGTATCGGGCGTTGCTGCTCCACGGTCCCTCCCCTTCCTCCACGAGACGGCGGGCGCTCGCCCGCGCTGTGGGATAGCCACGCCACGCATCATGCCGCAGTCTTCGGTGGGCACCGCAGGCGCGACTGCGGCCAGCCGCGCCCCCGATGAAGAGAGTAGCATACCCCAGCCCCCTGCTATACTCCCCCGCCGAGCGATCATCACCGCCACGGGCGCGAACCCCTCTCGCCCTCTGGCCCACTTCGCTTACTCGCCCGCTTGCCTACTCCCTGAGGACCGACGACTCACGACTCACGACCAACCACTCGCCGGAGGCGTCATGCCGCGCGATCCCCGCTGGCAGATCGGCCTGGGCCGGGACAACGGCTTCTCCTTCTGGACGATGATCCTGATGGAGGCGTCGTTCTCCTCCTATGCCCTGCTCCTCCCCCTCTACATCGAGAACCTCGGGGCGAGCAAGGCGCAGATCGGCCTCTACCTCGGCCTGTGGGGGCTCTTCCGGCTGATTCTGCTGATCCCCAGCGGCCTGCTGATCGACCGCTTCTCCCCCAACGTCGTGATGCTCAGCGCGCGCCTCCTCAGCATCGGCGGGCTCGTCGTCCTCGCGGCGATCCCGAGCGCCGCGTGGCTCCCGCTGCCCTTCTTCCTCCTCGCCTGCGGCAACGTCGCCATCCCCGCCCTCTCCGCCGTGATCGCCGGGGCGGCGGCGGGGCGCGACCGCGCACGCGCCTTCACGCTGATTTACACCGTCGCCCCCGCCATCGCCACGATCGCCGCGCCGACCGTCAGCGGGCAGGTGGCGCAGACGGTCAGCCTGCGCGCCGTGATGCTCCTCGCCGCCGTCCTCTCGGCGCTGAGCCTGATCGTCTTCAGCCGGATCGCGCGGCAAGCGCCGACCGCACAGCCGGGCGAACAATCCTCGTACCGCGCGGCGCTGGCGGATCGCCGCGTCCGGGATCTCTGCCTGCTGCAACTGGCGACGCTGCTGATCCTCACCCTCGGCGTCACGCTGCTCGCCAACTACCTGCGCGACGTGCATCGCCTCACCTACGCCGATATCGGGCGGCTCGGCTCGGTCGCGGCGCTCGGCAGCGTGGGGCTCGGCCTCCTCTGCACCCGCCTGCGCCCCTTCCGGCAACCGACCCTCGGCATCAGCGTCGCCGTCACCTGCACCGCCCTCTCGTTCGGCGTCTTCCTGCTGCTGGAAACCTTCCCCGGCTTCGCGCTCGGCTTCGCCCTGCGCGGCGGCTACACGGTCGCGTGGTCCCTCTTCGCCGCCGCCCTCAGCGCGGCAGCGCCCGCCCACCTGCGCGCCCGCGCCTTCGCCCTCAGCGAGATCCTCGGCGTCATCGGCTACGCGGGCGCGCCGCTGCTGGCCGGGCCGCTCTTCACCTGGCACCCCGCCGCGCCGCTCGCCGTCGCACTCCTCGCCAGCGTCCCGCTCGTCGCGACCCTCTGGTGGTTCGCCCTGCGCGAGCGCCGCGCGGCCCTGCGCGAGCTGCCCACGATCGCCCCGGCCACCTGAAGCGGGGAATTGGCACGGGTCTTGCGCTGTTGTCCTGTTGGTAGTAACGCGCGTGGCGCGTAACAACGCGCCGCCACGAAGGCATAGCACATCTGTGCTATCCTTGACGGCGTCTGGTCGGAACCAGTGTGAGAGTGGACACGAAGCGTGACGCGTACGGCGCACGAACAGTCCGGTAGGCCGCCAGCCGCAGGGCGGAAGAGATGGGTACAACATGGACCAGTTCGGCAAGGCGCTCAGCTACGCGCTCCAGGATCAGGTACGCTTTCGCGCGGCCCTCGGCACCCACCTCTTCCTGGTGGCGATCGCCCTGGCGATCGGCATCCTCACCTGTGTCCCCCTCGGCATCCTCACCTCGCGCTCGCGCGCGGCGTCGATCGGCATCATCAATACGATCAACACCTTCCGCGTGATCCCTAGCCTGGCGATCCTCTTCCTGATGATCCCCTACTTCGGGCTCAGCCGGACCTCGGCGCTGATCGCCCTCACCATCCTGGCGCTGCCGCCGATCCTGATCAACACCGACGCCGCCTTTCGCCGGATCGATCCGGCGATCCGCGAGGCCGCGCGCGGCATGGGGATGAGCGCCGCGCAAGTCCTGCGGCGCGTCGAGTTCCCGCTGGCCCTGCCGGTGATGCTGGCGGGGATCCGCATCGCCCTCACGGAGGTGATCGCCTCCGCCACCCTGGCCGCGTTCATCGGCGCGGGCGGGCTCGGCCTCTACATCACCCTGGGCTTCGCCCAATTCGCCACCCCGATCCTGTTGGTCGGGGCGATCCCGGTCGCCTTCCTCGCGCTCGTCGCCGAAGTCGGCATGAGCGCGCTCCAACGTGCGGTCCAACCGCCGCAGTAGCGGCGTCCCGATAGATGTGTGCAGCCGGGTCGCCCGCCCGGTCTTTCGTTGTCCCGGTTCCGATCCGGTCGGCGCATGGGGGTGCCCGGTCGGCGCAAGTGTCCGCGTCGCGTCGTTGGCGCGGCGGCACATTCTTCGGTCGTAGTGGTCATAGTGGAGGAAAGCATGTCGCCCAAGAAGTCGTTCCGATTCCTGTCCCTCGCCCTTCTCTTCGCGCTCTTCGCGCCGGTCCTCGCCTCCTGCGGCGTGGGCAGCAGCGCGACGATCAATGTCGGCACCAAAGACTTCGCCGAGGAGTACATCGTCGGCAACATGTACAAGCTGCTCCTCGAAGATGCGGGCTTCAAGGTCAACCTGAAGACCGACCTCCCGACCCCCGCCGCGCAGGCCGCGATGGTCTCCAAGGATCTCGACCTCTACCCCGAGTACACCGGCACCGGCCTGACCACCGTGCTGAAGCTCCCCGCGCAGAGCGATCCCGCCGCGACCTATAAGGCGGTGGCTGACGGCTACAAGCAGCAGTTCAACTTCACCTGGCTCGACCCCGCGCCGATGAACAACACCAATGCGTTCGCGATGACTGCGGATAAGTCGAACGCGCTCGGCATCAAGTCCATCTCCGACATGGCCGCGAAGGCGAACCAGATGGTGATGATCGGCACCGCCGAATGCCCGGAGCGCGAGGACTGCCTGAAGGGCCTGATGGGCACGAACGCCTACGGCACCTTCAAACTGAAGGAGTACAAGGCCGCCGATCCGGGCGTGCGCTACCAGGCGCTCACCAGCGGCCAGGCCGATGTGGCGCTCGCGTTCAGCACCGATGGCGAGATCGCGCAGTACAAGCTCGTCGTGCTGAAGGATGACAAGAACTTCTTCCCGAACTACGCGCTGGCCCCGGTCGTCCGCCAGGAAATGCTGGACAAGAACCCGAAGGTCAAGGACGCCCTCAACAAGCTCGCGCCGAAGCTGACCAACGAGGTCATGCAGGGGCTGAATTCCCAGGTCACCGCCGATAAGAAAGAGCCCGCCGCCGTCGCCAAGCAGTTCCTCCAGGATCAGGGGCTGCTCAAGAAGTAAGTAACGAGTCGGCGGTCGGCGGTCGGCAGTCGGCAGAAGGGGTCGCGGAGGGGCGGAAACGGCCACCAACACCGCGCCATCACTGCCGACTGCCGACCGCCGACCGCCGACCTCCCTAAGGGGCCGATGAAAGCGATCCGTTTCGACCACGTCTCCAAACAGTTCCCCGGTGCCTCGCGCCCCTCCGTGGACGAGTGCAGCTTCCAGGTGGAGGCGGGCGCTTTCGTCACGCTCCTCGGCCCGTCCGGCTGCGGCAAGACGACGCTGCTGAAGATGGTCAACCGCCTCTACGAGCCGACCGGCGGCACGATCGTCATCGACGACAGCGACGTGCGGCAGCTGCCGGTGACCGCGCTGCGCCGCCAGATCGGCTACGTCATCCAGCAGACCGGCCTCTTCCCGCACCTGACGGTCGCGCAGAACATCGCCACCGTGCCGACGCTGCTGAAATGGCCGAAGGAGCGGATCGGGGCGCGCGTGGACGAGTTGCTGACGCTGATCGACCTGCAACCGGACGAGTATCGCGGGCGCTACCCCGCGCAGCTCTCCGGCGGGCAGCAGCAGCGGATCGGCCTCGCGCGCGCCCTCGCCGCCGATCCGGGCGTGATCCTGATGGACGAGCCGTTCAGCGCGATCGACGCGATCACGCGCGAGTCGTTGCAGGACGAGATGCTACGCCTCCAGCGCAAGGTCCGCAAGACGATCCTCTTCGTCACGCACGATGTGGACGAGGCACTGCGCCTCGCCGACAAGATCGTGGTGATGCGCGAGGGCCGGGTGGTGCAGTACGACACGCCGTTCAATATCCTGACCCGCCCGGCGGACGCCTTCGTGGCCGAACTTCTGGGCGCGGACGACATCGTGCGCCGCCTCGGGCTGCTGCGCGTGGAGGCCGCGATGACCCCACTCGCGGCGGGGACGCGCCTGGATGGTGCGCCGGAGGTCGGGGCCGACGAGAATCTGCGCGAGGCGTTGTCGGCGTTGCTCCGCACCGACGCGCCCGAACTGATCGTGCGGCAGGGGGACCGGGCGGTCGGGCGGCTCGCGCTCGACCAGATCCGCGCCGCCGCCCGCAGCAGGGTATCGGCCTGATCCCGCAGTTCCTCCCCGCCGTGATCGGCGCGCTCCTGGCCTGTATCTCCGCCGGGAGGCCGCGAGCATGAGTCGCCAGGCGTTCAGGGAGGCTCTTGGCAACGAACGGCCACCCGACAGGAGGGAACATGGAGCGGGAACAGGCTCCGGTCACCTATCTCCAGCTCGCCGACTGGCGGCGACGGATCGCCGCGCTCTACGCCCGGGTGCGCGACCTCGCCGCCACCGATCCGGTCGCCGCCTGGACCCACTGGTGCGTGGCCCGCGAAGGGTTGTACCGCACGCATCCGCAGTCGCCGGTGCCCGCCCTGGCGCGCGCGGACTTCCGGGCGCGATACTTTCCGTACGATCCGGCCCTGCGTTTCGAGACGACCGTGCTGCCCCTTGGCGGCGAAGCTGGCCCGTCCGACGCGGCGGCGGATGGGTCGGCCCTGGCGATCCCCACCAGTGGGGGCGGCACGATGGGCTTTCAGCGCCTCGGCTGGGTGGAGGTGCCGTTTCCCGGTGGCCCGCACCGCCTCCTGCTCAGCTGGCTGACCGACTACGCCGGGGGGCTCTTTCTCTCCTTCCGCGACGGGACCAACGGCGCAGAAACCTACGGCGGGGGGCGCTACCTGTTCGACGCCGCGAAGGGTGCCGATCTGGGCGGCGATCCCGCTCGCGGCACGATCATCCTCGACTTCAACTTCGCCTACCACCCGTCCTGCGCGTTCGATCCCCGGTGGGTCTGCCCGCTCGTCCCGCCCGAGAACCGGCTCGATTTCCCGCTCCGGGCCGGGGAACGGATCGCGTAGCGCGACGCCCCCCCGGCGGCCACAGCGGGGTCCGACACGCGCCCGCCCGACCTGCGCGCCGGGCCACGACGAGATCGCGGCACGGTTATGGACGCCGGGATACGCGGGGCGGCAGCCCCAGGAAAGGAACGTCGATGGCGAAGATGCGCCCACCCCGCCCGATCCTGACGCGCGCCATCCTCCGCAGGGGGGTAGCGGCATGATCCCCATCATCACGCCCGCCGCCATCGGCCCGCTCGAAGGCTTGGGCTATATCGCCGCGAACCCGGACATCGTCCTGGGGCTGCTCGGCGAGCATCTGCAACTGACCGTGACCGCGCTGCTGATCGCGCTGCTGATCGCGTTGCCGGTCGGGACGTTGCTGCACAACCGCCCGCGCCTCGCGGGGCCGATCATGGGGGTGTTGGGGCTGCTGTACACGATCCCCAGCCTCGCCCTGATCGTCCTGCTGATCCCGTTCACCGGCCTCAACGGCACCAGCGTGATCGTCGCGCTGATCATTTACGCGCAGGTGATCCTGGTCCGCAACATCCTCGCCGGGCTCGGCGGCATCGACCGCACGATCGTCGAGGCGGCGCGCGGGATGGGGATGAGCGCGTGGCAGACCTGGGCGCGCGTGCAAATCCCGCTCGCCCTGCCGATCATCCTGGCGGGCGTCAGGCTCGCGGCGGTCGTCTCGATCGGCATCGCCACGATCGGCGCGAAGTTCAATGCGGGCGGGCTCGGCGTCCTCCTCTTCCAGGGGATCTCGCAGGGGGGCCGCGCCGACAAGATCTGGGCCGGGGCGATCGCCGTCAGCGTCCTCGCGCTGGTCGTCAACGGCCTGCTGCTGCTCCTCGAACGCGCCCTCTCCCCGGCCACGCGCGTCCGCCGCGCCGAGAAGCGGCTGAGCGTCAGCCAGACCGCGCAGCAGACGGTCGGCGCGGACTGACGCGCGTGACGAGTGACGAGTGACGAATAGGGGACGGAACAGGAGCCACAGAGGCACAGAGGACGGAAGGGAGAAGAATGGGATGGGGATGGGGTCTAGTACTGAGTCGCGGAAATAGTCGCAGGGTTGTGATAGTCTTCCGGGCGTGCCTCGTGTGGTGGCGACGGTATCCCGGTAGGAGGTTCCATGGCTGGCCCCATGCCCGCGCCGATCACCGTGAC
>JAABUM010006998.1_pt1 | contig 10684 bp, 7 predicted proteins | sample 5559161 | NCBI WGS metagenome assembly JAABUM01 (sample SAMN10711868, study PRJNA513369) | rock metagenome | isolation source: Antarctica rocks | place: Antarctica: Victoria Land, Siegfried Peak nord | reverse complement strand
AGCCTGGAACAGCGCACAAACCGCGCCCCAGCGCTCCTGGAACAGGCGGCGTTGGTCAGCGAGGGAGACAGCGTCGTTGAAGCGAGTGCGGGGACGGAGATGATCGCGAAGTTCGTCGTGCGCCGTACAGAAACGTGCGGCAGCGTCGAAGGACCCGAACCCGCGCATGGGGTAGTAGCGCTGCTTGATGCCGCGATGGTCCTGTTCAATCCGATTGTTCATGTAGCGGCTGGTGCGATGATGCACGTCGGGTCCAAGCGTCTCGCGCACCGCACGGGGGTAGGAGTCGTGGCCATCGGTGGTCACCTTCTCGGGGGCCTGCCCTACCGCCTTCAGTGCGCAGGCGAAGAACCTCTTGGCGGCGTTCATATCCCGGGTCTTGCTCAACATGGTCTCCACCAGGTTGCCGTCGGAATCAATGGCTCTATACAGGTAGCACCAGCTCCCCTCGACCTTCACATACGTCTCATCCACATGCCACTTGCGGCCGGCTTTGCCCCGCCTCCTGGCCTTCAACTGGGCAGTGAGCAGGGGAGCGAAGCGCTCCTCCCACGCCCGCACCGTCTCATGGGTGAACGTGAAGCCCCGCGTGAGGAACATCTCGGCCACGTTGCGCAGGCTGAGCTTGTACTGCAAGCGCCACAGGACGGCCAGCACAGCAACATCGGTGGGTACCTGTAGGTGGTTGAACGGCGTGTTCGTGCGCTCGTTGCACGTCCGCCGACATGCACGGCAGCGGAACATCCGGTAGCCCAGAGTGGTGCGGCGGCGCAGTTCGGTGGTTCTAGTGGCAGCGCAGTGCGGGCACGACATCATCTTTCTCCCCTCGCTTTAGGAGAAGGATACCCGACGAGAGCCTGCTCTGCTCGCCGTGTACTGAAACCTGACGCTTCCGTTCTGCCCCCGTGCCGGACGTGACCCCCGCACTTCCGTCACCCAGACCACTGCCTGTGGTCGCCTGAGTTACCGGAAACTAGAGTCTAACACAAGGTTCAAATGAGGTCATCTATGCTTGACAGTCTCGCGCCGCTGTTGCAGCCAAAACTCCCTGGCTGGTATGGTCAGTGCATCATCAACAACCAGCACCTGCCAGGGAGGACCACATGGGCCACGCACATGCTAGCACACCCACCGACCGCGCCCGCTGGATCAGTCACCTGCTGGCCCATCGTGGCGAGTATGGCGTGGTCAGCGCGTTGAGTCGGACAGTCGGCGTCTCGCGGCAGACGCTCTACACAGGGGCGGGGCGCGGCGTTGCCGCGTTGGTCGCCGCCTTCACGCCCGCGCCGGCAGAGACGGGGTCATCCCCGTCTCTGGAGCGGGCAATTCTGACGTGCTTGGTGGAAGGGCACGCTAGCTACCGCGGCATTGCGGCGTGTCTGCGCGCAAGCACGGGGCAGAAAGTCAGCGTGGGCACGATTGCCAGCGTGGTCGCGGTGGCCGAGCAGCGGGCGCTGCGCGTGCTGGCCCAGGAGAAGCCGCCCACGGCCTGTGTGCTCGCGCTGGATGAGATCTATGGCAATGATCGCCACGGCGCCTACCTCAGTGTGGTCGATGCGCACAGTGGCGCGGTGTGGGCAGCAGTGGGTCCGGTGGCCGTTGATGGCGCGAGTTGGACGCTGGTGCTCTGGGAGAGCCAGGAGCAGGGCTTGCGCTGGCACGGCACCGTCAGCGATGGCGGCGCCGCAATGACCCAGGCGACGGCCCTAGTGGACCCGCAGGGACGCCATCAACGGGATGTGTGGCATGTGCTGCACGAGTGCAGCACAGTACAGCGACGGTTGGACCGCCAGGTGGCGACCCTGCAGGAGCAGATGGTCACCGTGGCCCGCCAGGCGGCGCGAGTGGCCGCGGGGCAGCGCCCGCGGGGGCGGCGTCCCCGCACCAATGTGGCGGCCCACAGCGCCGTGGTGCAGCACGCCCAGCAGACGGCAGACAACCTGCGCTACCTCAGTGGGGTCCTGCACGATCTGCTGGAGGTCGTGGTGCTGGACCGGGACGGGGTGCTCGCCAGCACCGCACGGGAGGCTGAACTGCGCGCGGTGCTGGCCCTGCTGGCCGATCTGGCCGCCGCCGCGCCGCCCGCCGCCGCGCCTGAGCTGCGCCGCCTCCATCACCATGTGGAGGCCGCCCTGCCCGCGCTGCTGACCTTTGCCCGCGCCCTTGATCCCGTACAGCAGGAGATGGCTCAGCACCTCGGCGCTCCCGCACTGGCCCTGCTGGCCTGGGCCTGGCAGCGCCGGAGCATCCTCGGTCCCACCACGACCGCGTTGCTGGCGGGGCTGTCCCCCGCGTGGCAACCCGCCGCCGCCGTCCTCCTGCACGCTTGGGACACCGCCGTGCGGGCGAGCAGTCCGGCGGAGACCTGGCACAGTCTGGTCCGTCCTCACCTGGCGGTCCATCGCACCCTCTCCCCAGGCTTGCTGGCCCTCCTGGCCGTCTATCACAATCACACCGTCGTCCGCCGCGGCCTCCATCGCGACACCAGCCCCTTACAACGCTCGGGCCTCCTTGACGCTCCTACCGACTGGCTGGAAGCCCTTGGCTATCCGCCGCTGGTCCCGCACCCCGCCCCCGCAGCCCCATTCCTGCGGCCCGATCGTCCGCTGGCCCACGCCGCTTGACTGCTCAACTGTCAAGTACGTTTGAACCTTGTGTAACGAATCTAGTACTGCGCCACCCAGATTCTGATTGGTCACGCCATCTAATCCCGTGGGGTTTTTGCACAACTGGCGGCAAGGCCACCCCTTAACTTCACGGTGGCCACGCAGGACGCCCCGGCATGGGCAGGTCAGGCAGCCTGCACGGCGATGGTCACCTGGCGCTCCCCGGCAGGCGGATCAAAGGCCAGCAGCGTCTCGTCCCCTTCTCCGTAGAAGGTGCCCGTGGTGAAGGCGTCGCGTGACCCCACCTGGCGCAGCGGCATACCTCCGGCTGTAATAGAACCTGGCTGGACACCGCGCACCCGCAGGGTCAACTCGGGGACGGCCAGGGGCACGGTCAGCGTGACCTGGCGCCCGTCGACCGTCAGATCGGCCAATTCCCGGGCGCAGGCATAGGTTGTGATCTCGCCGCAGGTGCGCCAGCGCGTGCAGGTGCCCGCCGGGTCACGCTGGCGCAGCCGTTCGACAACGGTGCGTAGCGTGTGGAACCCGCGCCGGTCGCCATTGTGCAGGCCGTACATGCCCTGCCAGTGGCTGCAGATGACACAGGGGCTGCCGGCGTCGATCACCGCCGGCAGGCGCCCTCCCTGCAGGTCGGGGGTAATATAGTAGGCGGCGTCTACCGCGCCGTAGCCGGTCCAGGACCCCGTGTAGTCATCGGTACAGGCGATGATCTCGCCCACGGCGGTGCCGGCCTGGGCATCGGGGTACCACACCGGGGTGTCGATCCGCGTATCTTCCAGCACAAGGCGCTGGAAAAAGTACGGCGCGGGCAGGCCGGTGACGCGGCGGCAGCCCTGGCCGGTCATGCGCGCATAGAGATCCAGGCAGCGGTGGCCGAAGCCGCCCGGAGAGGTGACCCCCTGGGGCGAGAGGCCCAGGTTAGCCAGGATCTGACAAGACAGGGCAATGTAGTCGTCGACCCCGTCGTTCTCGGTAAACTCGCCCCACTCATACTGCTCCCAGATGCGTGAGCCGCGGGGTTGCAGCGTGGCCAGGTCCAGCACATGGGTATGGGTCAGCATCTCAGGGGTGATATCAAACGACGGCATGATGGTCTCGCGGCACATCCGCAGCCAGCTGTCCAGTTGCTTTTGTCCGAACAGGGCCAGGCCCTGATCGATCCGGCCCAGTGCCGCCGGATTGGGCACCACGCTGAACTTACCGCGCACGCCGGCCTCGTGGCACCACTCGGCCCACTCGCGCGTAAACGACTCCGGGTGGGCCACCGGCACATCTTCCCAACGCTGCTGCTCACCACGGTGAATGGTGCGATCGCGCAGGAAGAAGTAGTTCAGGTTGACCAGTGCCGTGGAGTCATCGATGATCAAGGACAGCGGCACACGGTCCAGGGCATGCCGGCAGATCTCAACATCCAACCGCGTATCTCCTCAGTCGTTGCCGACGTAGTAACAGCCCTTCCTCAGTAGGTAGCAGGATCAGTGGGTTGCGGTGCCGCTGAGCACCGCGGTGGCTGCACGCTGCCCGTTCTGGATGGCCTGCTCCGGGGTTTCCTTGCCGTACGCGGCCTTCTCTATCTCACTGCCGATGGCGGCCAGCATCTGGTTGACATGCGGGAAGAAAGGGAAAGTCACCGAGTAGGGGTAGACATTGGTGGTGAACTGATGGTAGATCGGGTTGCTGGTGATCCAGGCTGCCGAGGCTGCCGTCTTCAGCTGCGGGATAGCGCCGCAGGTGCGGTCGTAGGCGCTCAGGTATTGTGGCTGTGAGGCAAAGGTGATCCATTGCCAGGCGGCATCGGGATTCTTGGACTGCGTGGTGATGGCCAACCAGTCGTTGAAGGCCAGGCCAATGCGCTTGCCCTGAGCGCCCATCGCGGGCAGCGCCGTCACCCCTATATCGTTGAGGATCTTGGGGTTGTAGTGCAGCGTGTCGCTGGAGATACTCTCCTGCTGGACTTGCATAGCGATCTTGCCCGCCTGAAACGGAGCCACGATCTTGCTGGAGAGACCCACACCGCCAGGGGTCATGGCCTGGAACAACGTGACGAAAAGCTTGGCCGCGGCGACGCCAGATGGGTTATCGATGGTGGCCTGTTTGCCATCCGCTGACACCAGCTTGCCGCCAGCGGCCGCATAGAGGCGCAGCCACTGGAAGACCCAGGTGGTCGCGTCGCCGATTCGCGTGGCGAAGCCCAACTGCGTGACCTGCCCTTTGCTGTCCTTCTTGGTCAGCTTGACCGCGTCGGCGAACAGCTCATCCCAGGTCATCGGGGGATGGCTGATGCCCGCTGCCTTGAGCATGCTCTTGCGGTAGATCAACCCGTCCACACCTGAGATATAGGGCACGCCATAGTTGCGGCCTTGCCAGACCGTGTTACCCCAGGCACCGGGGTAGTAATCCTGCTTGTGGCCCCAGGCAGGCAAGTAGCTATCGATGGCCCGGATCTGGTTCTTGGCCACCAGTTCGGGCACGTACTGTGCCCCGGTCTGCATGATGTCCGGCGCGCTGCCCCCGGCGAAGGCCGCGCCCACCTTCTGATCGTAGACGCTCCAATCCACGAAGACCATGCTTGGCGAGATCCCCGGATAGGCTTTTGTAAAGGCCGGCGTCAAGACGGTCTTGTAGAAGTTCTGTGTGTCGGGTGCGCAATAGTCGGGTATCCACACCGCCAGATTCACCTTGTCCGCGGCTCGCGCGCTGCCCAGGTGCGGGGTGACGCCCACAGCCGTCGTCGCTATACCCAGGGCCAGGAAGCACGCGGCCACTCGTCGAGTCATCATCATCCTGTTCATCTCCAACTATACAAGTAGGTCGCCAACAGAAAGTATGCTGCGTCTCCCTCAGCCGCCTCGTTGTGTGCCCACCGAGGCCCGACCAGGCTAGGCGCCACGGATCACCCACCCTTGTGACACGCCAACGCCACTATAGCAAAACCGTGCGCCTCCGTGTTTGTCAGCAGGGTCAACCCTCCACAGTAGGTACGGCCGACCCCGTTTATGCCTGCCAGGTCAGTTCCACTTCATCGTGAAGGGGCAGGCAGATACGGGCTGCGTTGCCCTCACGGCGCCAGGTCCCCTCGTTCATCGGCCCCGGTTCGCCCGAGATCTGGTCCAGGCGTCTGCCCGCGCACAGCAGTGCCGTTGCCCCCGGCGGCAGCGGCATGCTGAATGTAAACGCCGCGCAGGCGAAAGGTGCGCGGAGCACCACGGTGTACCCGCCATCGCTAGACTCTACGCGTGTCGCCGCTCGGGCCGCGCTATAAGCGGTCAACTCCCGCGCTGATGTCCAGCGGACGCGCTCGCCCCAGGCGCTGTTGATGCGTTGGCACAACTCCTCAAACGCGGCCAGCCCGGCGCCACTGCCATTGGAGAAGAGCGACTGCCAATGGGTATGGAACACAATCGGGCTGTTCTGGGCGAAAAGGTCGGCGAAGCGCCCCGCCGTGCCATCGGGTGACAGGTGTGGGTCAAGCACGGCAGGGTCGCCAAACTGCGTGCGCCAGGCAAAATCATAGGCCTCCGGCGCATCCATCGAGCCACTGACAATGCTGACCAGAGCGGTGCTGGCCTGCGGATCAAGCTGCATGATCCGTGGCATCACCGTGGGCGACTGCTGATCGACGTGCAAGAAATACCAGCCAAGGTTGATACCGCATACCTCGCGCAGTGCCGTGGCAATGGCCCCGGCGTAGCGCTCCTCAACCGGTCTGCCGGTAGACCACGGAGAGGTGACACCATTAGGCTCGAGGCCAACATGACGCAGGATCTGCAGCGCACACCCGATATAGGCGACGAGCGTCGTCTCGTCCTGCTGGGCCACCCATGCATCCTCCCTCATGGCCAGGGGACGCATTGTGACAAGGTCGAGGACCTTGTTATGGGTGAGTAGCTCGGGACAGATGTCCCAGCGGGGCGCGATACGTTCGCGGGCCAGGCGCAGGAACTCATTCATCTCCGCCGCATCAACGCCAGGCATACCCTCGTCGATGCGCCCCTGGGCGCCAGGACATGGCACGATGGAGAACTTCCCGGCGGCGCCCGTGCGGTCGATCACATCGGCAAACTGCTGCGTAAAACTGTTGGGGATCACCGCCACGTGGCCCTGCTCAGGGTGCTCATACCACGCGGGATTCCGACAAGGTGTGGGATCATCGAGCAGAGCCGTGACTGGGATACGATTGCCAGGCCAGAACACCTGGATCTCCGCGACCTCGCTCATTGCTTTTCTCCTCCTGGGGACCGGGTCTCCCTGCCCTCGTACGGGTCTTCTATGACTTTCGGCTTGCCACGATCAGTGCCAGTGACCATGGCAAGCAGGTCGCAGAGGAGCGCCTGCATGGCACTCTCTCTGCCCAGGCGGAGCACAGGCGCTACGGGGACCAGGGAAGCGGGCCGGCTCAGCCCTTGAGCCCGGTCATCGAGATGCCCTGGATAAAGTAGCGCTGCAACAGCAGAAAGAGGGTCAGCGGCGGCAGCATGACCAGCAGCGAGGCGGCCATCAGTTGTGTCCACAGGGTCTGTGACGCGCCCGCCGCCTGGCTGCGGAAGTAGGAGAGGCCAACGGCCAACGTATACTTCGACGCATCGTTCAGATAGATTAACGGCCCCAGAAAGTCGTTCCAGTTGTCCATAAAGATGAAGATGGCCGCGGCAGTCAGCGCCGGCTTGATCTGGGTCAGCACGATCCGCCAGAAGATGCCAAAATAGCTGCATCCGTCAATCAGGGCGGCCTCGGACAGTTCTTTGGGCAGTGTCATGATGAACTGGCGCAGCAGAAAGATGTAGAAGGCGCTGCCAAAGAACCAGGGCACCGTCAGCGGCAAGAACGTGTTGACCCAGCCCAGGTTCTTGAAGATGATGAACTGCGGGATCAATGTCACCTGCGAAGGCAGCATCATCGTCACCAGCAGCAGCATGAACCAGATGTTGCGGCCCGGCCAGCGCATCCAGGCGAAGGCGTAGGCCACCAGGGCTGAGCTGAACACTCCGCCGATCTCTGCGGCGACCACGATGATCGCGGTGTTGGCGAAGTACTGGGCAAAGGGCACTGTATTGAAGATGTCCTGATAGTTGTGCCAGGCCAGCCCATGGCCGAACCACAGCGCGGGGGTGCTGTACAGCTCGGTGCTCTCCTTGAGCGAGGTGACCAGCATCCACAGGATCGGCACCAGGAAAACACAGGCCATGATCACCATCACCAGGTAGGACACCCCGTCGCCGAGCCACAGCCGTGTCGACTGCAGCCGGTCCCGGCGGCCCACGGCGTCCCCAGTAGGCGTCGGTCGCGCGGCAATCATCCGTTCAGACCTCCTTCGTAGTAGACCCACCGCCGGCTCATCACAAAGTTGAGCAGGACCAGCGCGAGCGTGATCACCAGCAACACCCAGGCCATCGCCGACGCATAGCCCATGTACAGGTAGTTGAACCCCTCTTTATACAGGTACAGCGAGTAGAAGGTGGTGGAGTCGAGCGGCCCGCCCTGCGTCATCACCCAGGCTTGCGTGAAGACCTGGAACGAGCCGATAATGCCGATAATCAGCACAAAAAAGCTGGTCGGCGATAGCATGGGCAGCGTGATGTGGCGGAACTGCTTCCATTTGGTCGCCCCATCAATCTGGGCTGCTTCGTAGAGGTGCTGGGGGATGCCCTGTAGGCCAGCCAGGTAGATAACCATGGTGGCGCCGCCGATGCCCCATAGGCTCATCAAGACCAGCGACGGCTTCGACCACTCCGGGCTGGCCAGCCAGGTGGGACCGTGGATGCCGACCACGGCCAGGGCAGTGTTGATCAGGCCCGCGCTGGGGTCGAGCAGCCAGATCCACAGAATCGACACGGGCACGGTGGAGATCACCGTCGGGATGTAGTAGGCAGCGCGAAAGAGGGCAATGCCCCGCACCTGGCGGTTGAGCAAGAGGGCCAGCAGCAGCGAACCCAGCATGCCCAGCGGCACCGAGAAGACGGTGTAGTAGAGCGTGTTGCCCAGCGCGGTCCAGAACATCGGATCACCCAGGAACAGATCATGGTAGTTAGCCAGCCCCAACCAGGTGGGCGGGCTCAGAATATCATAACGCGTGAAGCTAATATACAGAGAGAAGGCCATGGGGCCAATCGTAAAGATAAACAGGCCCAGCAGCCAGGGTGAGGCAAACAAGTAGCCCTGCAGCGCTTCCTTGCGGCGCATGCTCATGCCCCGGACCCGTCCCCGCTCCCTCCCCGCGCCAGCCCCCGATAAGGGCACGACCTGATCGCTCATCATCTTCTCCTCTCACCTGCTCGCGTGAGCGATCCACACTCACCGATGCCTATTGGCGGCCGGAGGCCCAGGCTCCACTGGGCGGAGCCTGGGCGCGGGTCCGGCGACGACAGGTGGCTGATGGGGCCACGGCCAGAGTTAGTGGGTGGACTGCCCGCCCAGCACCGTGTTCGAGGCCGCCTCGGCGGCCTTCATGGCGTCCGGAGCGCTCTCCTTCCCATAGGCCACTTTCTGCACCTCCGACCCTACCTTGTCACGCATCTCAGTCATGTGCGGGTAGAACGGGTGGGCCACGGCGTAGGGGAAGACTTTTTCAGAGAACTGCTTGAACACCGGGTTGCTGGTCACCCATGATGCTTTGACGGCAAGCTTGTTGGTCGGGATCTCGCCGCAGGTACGGTCATAAGCCCCCAGGTACGAGGGCTGGGTGACGAAGGCAATGAACTTCCAGGCCGCGTCGGGGTTCTTGGACTGGCTTGTAATCGCCAGCCAGTCGTTATAGGCGATGGCCGCGCGCTTCCCGTTGGGACCAGGGCCTTTGAGCGGCTCGGCCACGCCGACGTCAGTCAGGATTTTGGGGTTGTACTGCAACACTTCCGCCGAGATGGACGCGTCGCTGATCTGCATGGCCACCTTGCCCGACTCGAACGGGGCCACCAGCTTGCTGGACAGGCCCACGCCGCCCGGTGTCATGGCCTGGAACAGCTTGGCGAAAAACGTGGTCGCGGTGACGCCGGCCGGGTTATTGATCGTCGCTTTCTTGCTGTCGGCGGTGACTGGCCACCCGCCCGCGCTGACGAAGTAGGGCAACCACTGCTGCCAATAGTCGATGCCCGAGGAGCCATAGGTCTGGAAGCCCAGCTGGGTCAACTTACCCTTTGCATCGTGCTTGGTCAGCTTAACGGCATCGGTATACAGCTCGTCCCAGGTCGTCGGCGGGTGGGCAATCCCGGCCGCTGTGAGCAAGCTCTTGCGATAGACCAGCCCTCGGATGCCCGAGAGGTAGGGCACGCCGTAGTTGCGGCCCTGCCACATCGTATTCTGCCAGGCCCCCGGAAAGAAGTCGCCTTTCTTGCCCCACGCTGGCAAGTAGGGGTCAATCGAGCGGATCTGGTTCTTGGCCACCAGGTTGGGCACGTACTCCGCGCCGGTTTGCATCACATCTGGGGCGGTGCCACCGGCAAAGGCCGTGGCCACCTTCTGATCATAGACCGACCAGTCCACGTAGACCATCTGCACGCTGATCTGCGGGAAAGCCTTGGCAAAGTCACGCAACAGCGTGTTCTTGTAAAAGTTCTGCGTCGCTGGCGCACAATAGTCCGGCAACCAGACGGAAAGGCTGATTTTGCTATCGGCGCTGACCCTGCCCACCGGAGCCTGGCCAGCCCCGACAAGGACAGCAAAGTAGAGGGCAAGGGCACAGGCAACCAGACGTTGGACTCTCATAATTCACTATCTCCTCGCTTGAGTCATGATGTGGCGTAACAACGAAATGTGGCGCTGACCTGGTGAGGGCGCCGGGGGTGCAGGCTATTGCCGGCCCTCCAGCGATAGCACGATATACCTCCTTTCTCCATTGGGTGATGACCCCGATTATATACCTATGCTGGCTGGTTAGGCCATCCGTGCGCAGCAGCAGGGTCTGACCATCGTACGCCGCACGCTGATCGGCGTGATGCAGACCTCCTAATATTACAGCGAGAAATGCTATGCTGCGTCGTGGGGGAGGCGGGCGGGCGCGGAAGGGGGGAGAGGATGACCGAGACAACCGAGGCGGACGATCTGACCGGCGCGGCCCCGGCGCT
>JAABUM010006997.1_pt1 | contig 10686 bp, 15 predicted proteins | sample 5559161 | NCBI WGS metagenome assembly JAABUM01 (sample SAMN10711868, study PRJNA513369) | rock metagenome | isolation source: Antarctica rocks | place: Antarctica: Victoria Land, Siegfried Peak nord | reverse complement strand
GCAAAGGCACAGCCACCGCGAACACACCGTCTCCGACGTTGTCCACCGCCGCTGCCCACCACAGCCGCCAATAGGCCGCGGGGAGACGGGCCGCACTACCGGTTTTCACCATGCCGCAGATCGTCGATGGCCAGGATGCCGCCCGGCCACTGTTTAGCCGGGCGCTACATAATTGGTGGGTGCCGCTGATTCTGGATCTGGACGTAGCTGACCTGGCCGCGACCCGTTTCGCGATATCTCCCCTGTCGGAAACCATCACGGGTCTGCAACAACTGGGATACCGCGCACCGCGGGAAGGCAACCTGCGCTGGCTGCGATGGGCCAGGGAGGAACTTGCGGCCCGCCCACTGGAGTTGCCCCGCACCTGGCCGTTGCTGGTCAACAACCGGGCCAGTTGGCCCCAGTTCCTGCTACCGGCACCCAGCGGTCCCAGGACCACGATCGGTGACAGCCTGGAAGCGATGCAGCAGACCACGGCACGCCAGGTCCGCGCCAGTCTGCACCGGGTGTTCGGCGATCACCTTCCCGGCAGCGCCGCCGAACTGCACGCCCACCCGGCCGCGGGCCTGCGAGTGATCGCCGCCGAGCTACGCCAGGCCCACGACCGGCTCATCGCACCGCACTGGCCCCGTATCCGGGCCGTCCTGGAGGCCGACATCGCCTACCGCTCCACTCGACTGACCGCAGGAGGAGCCGAGCACCTGTTCGCCGACCTGCATCCCGACCTTCGGTGGCACCACGGGCGCCTCAGCCTGGACCACGATCACCGCAACCGCAGGATCAAGCTGGGTCCAGGCGGGCTGGTACTTCTGCCGGTGGCGCTGGGCCCGACGTACGTCCTGATCAAGGGCGCCACCTCGACGCAGACGACACTTCGATACCCGGCCCGCGGCACCGGCACCCTCTGGACTGCAGGAACCCGACCCGTTCCCGGCAGCACGGTCCGACTGCTCGGCCGACACCGCGCACAACTGCTGGAGGCGCTGCGCTCACCGGCCACCACCACCGACCTAGCGGCCGCGCTCCAGGTCACCGCCAGCGCAGTGTCACAACACCTGGCCATCTTGAGGGAAAGCGGTCTGGTCGCCGGCGAACGGGTCGGGCGCAACGTATTTCACCGGACCACCGAACGCGGACTGGACCTGCTCAATCCGAACCTCGCCCAACCTCTCAGGAGCACGCCGGGAACCTGCCCGGCACCGACACAGACGTCCCGATAGCCCATCCCCGATCGGGACGGGAACGATCTTGGTCGCCAGCAGCCGAATCGTCGCCGTAGGACGTTCGGCTAGCGGGACGGTCCTTGACTGTCGTAGAAGCCGGCGGGATCGATGCGGGTGAGGGGCATTCGACTGTTCGGCTCGTCGGTTCGCGTTGTGCCGGCGTGGCGGAGGGTGAGGGCGAGGCGGGGGCGTTCGTCGAGGCGTCGGGCGGTTTCGTAGTAGACGGCGAGGATGTGGACGCACGGTCGGGTGCGGGTGCTGCAGTCACACTGGGCCACTGTGGTGGCTGGGTCTGGCGCGGGGTCGAGTCCGTCGGTCCGCAGTGCGGTGTGCGCGGTGTCGGGAAGGTCGTCGGTCGCGGCGTGGTCGGCGAGGCGAGCGGTGGCGCACCGTTGCTGGGCGCCGGTCCAGGTCGTCAGGGCGATGCTGACGTGACGGTCTGCGCGGCCCCCGACGGTGGCCGTGATGGTGCCGGTGAGGATGCGCAGGTCGTGGACTTGGTCGTGGCGGGTGAGCGCGCGCGCCCGGGGCAGCGCCGGGTTTGGCCGGATCACGGTGGTGGGTTCGGCGAGGCGTCGCCAGTCGGCGCCCCAAGCGGTGACACCGAACTCCTGGTTCACGACGTGCCGGCCGGGGTGAGGTCCAGCAGGGCTCTGAGGTGGTCGTCGCTGAGCCGAACCAGTGCGGTGTCGAGGCTTGTTGTGGTGCCCAGGGCGACTCCGGCGAGGTTTCGCTTTCCGGCGTGCATCTGGTCGATAGCGTCCTCGACGGTGCCCTCGGTGATCAGGGTGTGCACGGTGAGGGTGCGGGTCTGGCCGATGCGGTGGGCGCGGTCGCTGGCCTGGTCCTCGACCGCCGGGTTCCACCAGCGGTCGTAGTGCAGGACGTGGGTCGCTCGGGTGAGGTTGAGCCCGAAGCCGGCGGCGCGCAGGCTCAGCACGAGGATCGGTGGGCTGTCAGGGTCGTTCTGGAACTGCTCGACCATCTCGTCGCGGCGACGCAGCGCCAGGCCACCGTGCAGGAAGGGCACCGGGGCGCCGGGTCCGGTCACGTTCTCGGTGAGGTGTCGGGCGAGCAGCTCACCGGTGTCCCGGTACTGGGTGAAGATCAGGGCACGGTCGCCGGCGTCGACGATCTCGTCGACGATCTCGGTGGCCCGGTCGAGCTTGCCGGAGCGCCCGGCGAGCTCGCCACCGGTGGGTGCGACGTGTTCGGGGTGGTTGCAGATCCGCTTCAGGCGGGTCAGCAGGGCAAGGATGCGCCCACGTCGGCCGATCCCGCTGCCCAGGCCACCGTCGAAGGAGTCCTCGAGGCACGTCCGGTAGAGGCGCTGCTGCTCGTCGGTCAGTGTGCAGACGACGATGGCCTCGATCTTGTCGGGGAGCTCGGGGGCGACGTCGCGCTTGAGTCGGCGCAGGACGTGCGGGGCCACGATCTCGTGCAGCCGGGTGGCGGCCGCGGTCGAGCTGCGTTGCTCGATGGAGACGGCGAAGCGGCGGCGGAACCGGGCGCGGGTGCCGAGCAGGCCGGGGTTGGTGAAGGCGAGCAGCGACCACAGCTCGTCGAGCCGGTTCTCCACCGGTGTGCCCGTCATCGCGATGCGCAGCCGTGCGTCCAGTGCGCGGGCTGCTCTCGCGGCCAAAGCGTCGGGGTTCTTGATCTGCTGGGCTTCGTCGAGGACGACGACGTCCCACTCCCGGCAGGCCAGGTCGGTCGCCTTCGAGCGCAGGATTCCGTAGCTGGTCACGACCACGGTGCCGGGCTCCACCTCGTTCAGCGTGTCGGTTCGGCGTGCGCTGGCGTGGACGAGGACGGGGACGTGGGGGGCGAACCTGGCGAGCTCGCGGGCCCAGTTGCTGATCAGCGAGGTGGGGCAGACGACCAGGTGCGGGAGCGTGCGTCGGCCGGCGAGCACTGCGATGGCCTGCAACGTCTTGCCCAGACCCATCTCGTCGGCGAGCAGCCCCCCGCCGTGGGTCTCCGCTGCGCGCAGCCAGCTCGCGCCGGCCCGTTGGTAGGGCCGCAACACTGACTCGACTCCCTCCGCGGCACCCGCGTCGGGGGCTGCGACCGCGTGGCGGGCAGCATCGACGGTCGCGGTCGCCGACCAGATGGTGACTCCGTCCATCGCCAGGGCTGCGTGGCCGGCGGTGGGCAGCCGGCCGGCCAGGGCGGTCAGCTCATCGTCGGAGACCGTAGCGTTCGCGCGCACGTGTGCGGCGATCTGCGCCCATAGCCGAAGAGAGTCGCCATCGGCCCCCTGTGCGCGCCTGCTGAGCTCGGCGAGTGCGGGGATCGCCTCCGCTGCGACGACGTGGGCGGCGGGAACCGTGGCGGCGAGGACCTGTCCGCTGTTCGGGTCCGGCAGCGCCACCCGCAAGGAGCCTGGCGTGCCGGTCGGCAGACCCACGCCGGCAGCTGCTGCAGCGGGATCCTCAACCCCCCACCAGCTGAAGGTCTCGGACTCCACCACGAAGCAGGCCTGCAGCCGCCCCGGGAGCTGGGCTCGCTCGGCGACGTCGGTGCGCAGCGGGGTCGATGGACGTCGGCTCTCGGATGCGCGGGTGGGGCGGTGGCTGATCACGTGGTGCCGTGGCGCAGCCGGGTGAGCTCGTCGCGGGCGCTGGCATGGGAGCGTTCGACGAATCGCAGCAGCGCGTCCAGCTCGCCGGTGGAGAACACGGCGAGGTCGTCGTGGGTACGCATGGTCAACCCGTCGTAGTACGCCGCGATCCGGGCCAACCCGTCCTCGGTCGGCTCGATCAGCACTCGACGGCGGTCCTGCGGATCGTCGAGCCGCTGGATGCAGCCGGCCGCGTCGAGCCGGTCGATCATCCGCGACACCGAGCCGGGGGTGAGTCCGATACGGCGGGCCAGCTCGGCCGCCGTCGCCGGACCACCTCGACGCAACACGTCCAGACAGTCCAGGTCGCTGGACCCCACCCCCATCTGGTCGGCCACAAGCCGGTTCAGCTGGGAGATCGTCCTCACCCACCCGGGCAGCGCCGCGAGGACCTGCTCCTCGGCCGCTCGGCGCGGTGTCGTTGCCAACTGAGCCTCCTCCTTGTTCGCAGTGGTCACCGTACTCCGACTATGGTGCGTCAAACAACTAGTGTGTCGCACACTAATTGCGTTACGCACCTAATCAAGCGAAAGACGTTAGATGGCAACGACCCTGCCCAGGTCGCCGAGGCGGTGGGACGCAGCCCCGCCGCGGTCCGCCAGCTCGCACACCGCGCCCGCGCCCACGTCCAGGCCACCGCCCCCCGCCTCCGGGTCGACCCTGCCGAGCACGACCAGGTCGTGACCGCGTTCCTCGCCGCGGTCCGCGCCGGTGACCTAGCCGCGCTCACCGCCGCCCTCGACCCCGACGTCGTGCTCACCAGCGACGGCGGCGGAGCCGTCAGCGCCGCGCGACGCCCCGTCCACGGACCCGACCACGTCGCCCGACTCATCCTCAGCATCACCAGCACAACCGCACCGGAGATCCAGCTTCTCACCGTGAACGACTCAACCGGGCTCGCCCTGTCCCACGACGGCGAGCTCTACGCCCTCATCTCCCTCACCACCGGAGCAGGTGTCGAACGGGTCGACATCGTCCTCAACCCCGACAAGCTCCCGCGCCAGCGCAGCTCCTGAGCACGCAAGCGAGTCACCCAAGGCCACACGACCTCCCCGTCCCGCACCGGGATCCCGTTGCGGTGACGGCGGCGATCTTGGTCGCCCACCGCCTCGGAGAGCGGTTCCGGTCGCCGTAGGACGTTCGGCTGCGAGACGTGTCGATCGCCCGGATCGAAGGGGCGCGAGCGGTTCCTCTGTGTGCTGGCCGGCGAGGGTTGTCTTGCCTACCCCTGGTACGCCGTTGATCAACACCACCGAATCGGCCAGGGAAGTCCCTTCATCAAACTGATGTTCAGACCAACGCAGTCGTCCCGCTTGTTGACCTGCCTGGGGGATCAACCTCCGGGTTGACCGGTTTCGATGAGGGGTCCTTTACGGCATTGCCACCGTGGCAAGGCACATCATTGGCCCGGTTGAATGTTGATACTTGAGTGCGTGACCATCGCAGACGCCCCATGCGCATGGCTGACGACCTTACGGCCAGACGGTTCGCCCCATACGACCCCGGTGTGGTTCCTCCTGCTCGACGAAACCTTCTGGATCGCCAGCTCAACCGTGAATGTGAAAGTGAAGAACGTTGTCCGCGATCCCCGCGTGTCTCTGGCTATCGATGGGACAGGAGCCCAGCCCCACGTCGCCCAGGGACGCGTCACCGTGCATCCCAAAATCCAGGACTTCCCTCACCTAGTCGCCCTGCTCGCAAAGAAGTACGACGACTGGGATGCAACAGACGAGAGTCAGGATGGTCCACGGGTACTACTCCAGGTTTCCGTAGACCGTTGGCTCTTCACAGGTTTCTAGCTGGCGCCACCGGGGTCCTTCAAGCGAGACGATCTGCCACGGGCACGTACTACTAACTCAACTGCTCAGGCGCTGACCTCGTGTCGTAGAGGGATCGTCTGCGGGCATCCTCGCGCTATCCAGACTTGCACGGGCGACCCCGGCGCCGAATCACCCGGCGACTCGATCATGCCGCCTGCTCGACGCTCATCTCGACGTGCAGGCCGGCCGCGGCCACCATGTTGACCAGCGAATCCAAGCTGAACAGGTCGATCTTGCCGCGCACTAGATCGGAGATGCGGGGCTGGGTAACACCGAGCCGACCGGCGGCTTGCTTCTGCGTCCATGCCTGGGTCGTGATCCGCTCGGAGAGTGCCGTCATCAATCGTGAGCGCAACCGCATGTTCTCCGACTCCTGCGGAGTGTCCTCGATCGCATCCCAGACGCTGTCGAAATGCTCGCTGCTCATGACTGCTCTCCTGTTCTGTCCGCAATCTCGGCGACGACCTGTTGGTACCGCTTCCCGGCGAGGTCGAGGTCTGCCTTGGCCGTCTGCTGCGTTCGTTTTTGGAAGCAATGCAGCACGTAGACGCGATCGGCCAGCTTCGCCACGTAGATGACCCGGAAGGCGCCGCCTTGCTCTCGTACCCGGATCTCCCGAACTCCGCTGCCCACGGTCGCCATCGGTTTCCAGTCGCTCGGGTCAAACCCGTGCTGCACCCGATCGAGCTGATAGCCGCACTCACGTCGCGCACCGATGGGGAGCTCCCGGAGGTCATCGAGAGAGTTGCCAACGAACTCGATCGGCTTCACAAACAGTACTATACAAGTTTCGATATGCCCACGAATTCGCGGTACCACACCAAGCGTCACCCGCACAGGGATCCCTGGGTCAGTTGAGGATCGCTGACCGGGCAAGTCCCGGTTGTTGCAAAACGGCCTAGGGTTGCGTTCAGTGGGGCGGTCCCGCTGGATGTGAGGCTTTCATCGTGAACCGTCTCTACGTCGCCTTTGGCAGCGTTCTAATCCTCGGCGGGATCGGCGCTGCGATCGGCCGGGCCTGGGGGCTGGGCGCCATCTTGCTGGTGGTGGGGCTTGCACTGCTGGCCGCAGAGTTTCGGACCCATCGCAGGCATGTTTTCGTTCCGCTGGAGGGCGGCCCTGACGTCACGCTCGAGCGCATCAAGGCGCAGGGTCTGCAGAACTTCCTGTTGGGGGCCGGCCGTCCGTTGCCTGATCCGCCGCCCCGTCAAACCGGCGGCGATGCCGGAAGCGAAAGACTTTGATCCTCCGTCGATGCTGATCACTCGTAGTTTCGGCACATGTGCTGGTCCACATCCACCGCTCGCACCTGCGTATCCCCGAGGTGTCGCTGGGAGTCACCGCGGCGGATGCCGAGCTCAGCGCCTGTTGCCGAATGGCCGGCCAGTTCAACTTGGCGCGATTGACCGCGTGAAGCTCGATCAGGTCCAGCGCTGTATCCAAGTACTTCCGCGCGGTAGCGGACATCGTGGGCGCCGTCGATGGTGAGCTTGTCGGTGCCGCCGAAGTGTGCGTCGTGGGTGTCGTGGACGCCCGTTCGGTCGTTGTTGCGGACGACGGCGTCGCCGGTGGGGTGGACATTGGTTGGGTCGTTGCCGCGGATGAGGACGGCGTCGGCGGCGGAGGACTGGCCGTGCAACTGACCAACGCGCCCGCGGTCGCCAACGATGCGACGATCATTCGAAGCCTCACCCGATGCCCGGTCCTGAGCCGACGGCGAGGTCGTTTACGTCGAAGCCGAAAGCTGTGCGGTCTGGTGGGCTTTGATCCTGGTCATCCCCTATGCAGCACCAGGGTTTGTGGTCACCCGATTCATTGTCAGCCAGATCCAGGAATTCGTCAACCACGGCATCTTGCCACACCTGAGGCCGCCCGCCCTGACGGGCTCTATTGGAAAACGAATGTGGACCGTTGCTACCGGGGAGTGGCCACAGAAGGCAATCGGCTACGGAGCCGCTTTTTTCTTTGGACGCAGGCCGATGAAGGCTGTTTTCGACTACGCACAATTACGGTCCGTTTCAGCACATATCAAGGCCAAAAAGAAGCCCAGACGTTTCTGGTTACCCAACTACCGCCGCCGCTACCTGCACGTGCTGGATCACCGAGAACTGGCTGTCCGGGTCAGATTTGCCCGGCTCAAGAGGTTTATGTTTATCGGCTTGCTGCTGATTGCGGTCGGCCTAGCCGTGTACGGCTGGGTAGTACTGAACAGTATCGCCGCCTAGCCTGTAACTAATCAAATTATTTCGCGGTAGTTGTTCGCATAGGTTTTAGCGGTCGTCGCAACACCTGACCTTCAGGAGTTGCGATGTCAGTGCCGAAGTCTTCCCCCGGCCCGGCGCCCGGCGCGCCGTTGACAACCGAACAATACCGTCGGTTGACCGGATTCGGAGGCCGATGACTTCGTTCTCAGCGAGAGTCTTGCCTCGGCGTACTTCGATCATTTCGAACCACACACCGGCTGACGAGGGACCGCTCGCGGTGCTCCGGTAGTCGTCCCATTTCCAAGGAAGTGGGATGCTCGCCCGACCACCCCGCGAGCCGCAAGTCTCACGCTCAACCGGCCATCCCATATGTTGGTCCGAAACGCCGTCCCGTTTCGACGCTACGTGTCTAACTTCCAGTACGGTTGGGCAATGGACCTGGGCTACGCGCGGGTATCGACGGCGAAGCAGGACCTTGATCGGCAGATCGACGCCCTCCAGATCGCCGGTATCGACCCGGGCCGGATCTGGGTGGACAAAAAGTCCGGAGCGACGGTGGACCGGCCCGGACTGCGGGCGGTGATGGAGTACGCCCGGCAGGGCGACGTCATCGTGGTGCACACCCTGGACCGGCTCGGCCGCACGGTGCGGGACACCCTGAACCTGATCCACGAACTGGCCGGTAGGGGAGTGGGCATCCGGAACCTCGCCGACCCGATCAAGGTGGATTAGGGCAACCCAACCGATCCGATGGCCCAGCTGGCGGTGGTGTTGTTGGCGTTGTTCGCTCAGATGGAACGCACCTACATGCTGGAACGCGCCGCACACGCCCGGTCGGTCGCAACCGCGAAAGGTAGGCGAAGCGGCCGGCCGACGGTGGTTGATCCGAACAAGCTCGACTACGCCCGGCGCCTACGCGATGAAGGACTCACCATCGCCGAGATCGTCGAAAAAACTGGGATCACCCGGACCAGCCTGTACCGGCACCTACCGCCCCGGCCCGCCGCTCAGCTCACCGCCGCACCAGGCGTGCGTCGGTGACCAGCCTGACTTAGGGCCTTGGCTCACGCGACATGTCCACACCGAGCACAACACCGAGCGCACCGATTTTAGTTACGGGCGAAACGTTATAAGACAACCTGTCCCGGGTCACGCCGCTTCAAATCTGGTCGAACTTCGGTCACGCAGCGGCATCGCAGCGGGGCATTCCGGACACGCTGGAGTGTTTCACTCGCCGCGACTCAACTCCGCTACAAACGTCCGGCCTGCCGACCGATTTCGAAGACCAAGAAGAACGCACCAGCAAGCAGTACTAGACCGAGTATGCCGTCGAACATGTCGCCGCCACGGAAGCTCTTGGTGAGGTCCAACACTCCGAACCCAATCATTAACACAGTGGGAGCGCTCAGAGCCACTAAGTGTCGCTTTTGCTCTCGAGTAGGCACCAATCCAATATAATGCATTCGCCTGACGAGTGAGCTCGGCCCCTGTTGGTGGTCAGTGAGTCAGGCGACTTGTCGTCGACGGTAAAGCGGTCCAAACGGTCGGGGTGAGCATGTTGAGCGTGAGTGAGTCAGCTTGAGCAACTTTAGCCTCGATCTTTCGTGCGCCCAGCGGAACCGGAGGTGACCTCGTGTCGGGGTGATCTGGTGGTTCGTGTTCGTCGTCGCTTGCCGGTGTGAGTCCGGTCCGGGTAGCTGTCAGGAGGCCCGGTAGCAGACTGGCGGCTCGGGTTGGAAACGGTCCGGGTCGGAGCCCAGTGTCAAAAGCCCTTATGGGGGAGCAACTGTTCGGTCCGCAGCATGAAGCGCAACCTGCAGCGTCGTTAGAGGTCCTGCCCGTGAGGGTGGGAGCAGAGGGAGCCGAGCCGCTGGAATCACGGCGAAGGCCATGGACGCGGTGAAGAACCTGAAATAGCAGCCGCCAAGAACCCTCCGGCCTAAGGGGTGTGGAACGAACAGAGAGTGACGGCGGGAACTGGGGAGGCCCTCCCCGGCCCGGTGACCTGCGATGTTGTCACCGGAGTGACGTGCCCTATAACCGGTCTTCGCCGGGAAGTGGGTGTCGTGTCGGGTGGGCGTCGGAGGCGGCTGTAGTACTGCTGGAGCCGAGCGGACAACACAACCGCCGGTGAGGGAAGGGCCGCTGCTTCGTCGATGTGTCGTGCTTGTCTTGGAGGTGCCCGGTGAGCGGCTGTTTCGGCTAGTTCCGCCGCTTCGGGGTCTGTGATGGACCCGGTTCGTGCCTTGCAGCATGCGCTTTACCGGGCGGCCAAGGTCGATCCCGGGCGAAGGTTCCACGCGCTTTGGCGACAAGGTCTATCGCAGGGACGTCCTGGAGCGGGCGTGGGTTGATGTGCGCCGCAATGGCGGCGCGGCCGGTATCGACCGGACGAGCATCGCCGATGTCCAGGAGTACGGGGTGTCCCGGCTGCTGGATGAGTTGGTCGCGGATCTGAAGGTCGGCAGATGGCGCCCTTCTCCGGCGCGTCGGGTGTTCATACCCAAGTCCGGCAGTCGGGAGTTGCGTCCTCTGTCGATTCCGACGGTGCGTGACCGGATCGTGCAGGCCGCGGTGAAGATCGTGCTCCGGCTCGGCCCGCAGCAACCCGACGTCGGCCAAACAGTCACCGCCGATAGCGACGCTGACCGCCAGATCCAGCAGAATCTTGTCCGGATCCAACACCGACCTGGAGTGTTCCCGCTTTTGTGGACTCGAGATTAAGCCGCGAGTTCGTTAATATCTCTGAATCCTAACTCATATTCCACGGGTGTCAAATATCCTAACGAGGAATGGCGACGATGCGTGTTATAGTA
>JAABUM010006994.1_pt1 | contig 10688 bp, 11 predicted proteins | sample 5559161 | NCBI WGS metagenome assembly JAABUM01 (sample SAMN10711868, study PRJNA513369) | rock metagenome | isolation source: Antarctica rocks | place: Antarctica: Victoria Land, Siegfried Peak nord | reverse complement strand
CAGGAAACTGGTGCCGCCGAGCACGCCGGCGCCGATCAGGAATCGCCGTCGGGATGCCTGGATGTTGAGGATCCCGTCCGACTTGTTGGTAGACATTGTTGGTACCTTTCGTCGTGGGCGTGGGTCCTTGCGCCGGAGGTGGACGTAGGTTATTCGATTATCGTGGTTGTCGACCGATAGATGACCTCGTCAGAGGTTCGCGCAATTTGCTTGAGGCATGGATGGCACGTACATATGCACTCGCGGTTTCGAGTCATCTGCCGTTCCAGTGCGGTTCGCGCTTCTCCACAAAGGCAGCAGCTCCTTCTATGCGGTCACTACTCGTATATGGACTGATGCCCGGGTCGAGGCGGAGTGCAGTCGAAATGGGTAGCGACGATCCCAGTTGCACCATTGCCTTATACCGTCGGAGGGTTATTGGTGCACGTTTGGTCAAAGCAGCTCCTATCTCCTGGGCGCGATTCATCAGCTCAGCCTGTGGTACGAGCCAGTTAACGAGACCGATGCGGTGAGCATCATGCGCTTCGATCGGCTCGCCTAAAAAGAGCATCTGGAAGGCGATTCCCATCGGAACCAGTCGGGGCAGCATCTGACTGCCGAAGTTTGCCCCGAGCCCGACTTTCGACTCAGGCAACATCATCCGTACATCATCGGCCGCGATCCGCATGTCGCATGCCATAGCCAACTCGAGGCCACCACCGACCACCCAACCGTGCAGTACAGCCAAGGTCGGTTTCTTGCACTCAAGCACAGTCTCATAGAGGTTTCGAATCGGTCCGGCCATCGGTAGATACGGCGCGGCGCCGTTTCGGTCGAGGGTGTTCATCTGCTTGAGGTCGGCGCCTGCGCTAAAGGCGCGAACCCCGGCACCGGCCAGGAGTACCACACGAACATCGTCATTGCGATCCAGTTCAGCAAAGACCTCAACTAAGTCCCGCTGCATCTGCGTGTTTAGTGCGTTCATCCGATCCGGACGATTAAGTGTTACTGTTGCCACAAAATCGTGGATCTTCAGGATTAGTAGCGGTTCAGCTGCAACGGTCATACCAGGTCCCTCGCGCCAGATCGATCCTCGGCATGGGTCCCTACGGTCTCGCTAATAGTCGGCCATAGGTTCGCGCCACCGCCGGCGATCACTTCGCGTCCTAGTTGGCTGGCCCAGTGTTGTGTTGTACCGAACTCGTCCTGCCAAGCCCATAGCCGCTTGGTGAACCACGGGAGGGAGTGTTCTTGCGTTACGCCAATCGCAGCATGGACTTGATGCGCCCGCTTGGTGACCACCCTAGCGGAGCTCCCGGCGGTGCTCTTTGCTGCTGCTATCGCAAAACCTTCTTGATCCGTCGTTGCCGCCGCTGCGAGCTGCACGGCCATTCCTGCGCACATTGCCTCTTCGGCGATCGCGGCCAGATGGTGCTGGACGGCCTGGAACGAGGCGATGACCTTTCCGAACTGTTCGCGTTCGTCCGCGTAGGCAAGAGACATATCGAGTACCGAATCCATCGCGCCGGCCATCGATGCGCTGCGTAGCAGGGCGCCGCGGCGGCGCATTGCAGCATGGTCGACAGCCGCGACACCCACTGCATTGGAGGGGAGTACCACTCCGTCGAACTGCAGGGTATCCCGCGGCTCTCCGCCTAAGTTGGTACTCCGTTGTGTGACGTCATGGACCGGCAGAACCACGACAACGGTCGGGTCGGCACCGTCTGCGAGCGCCGTGACATAGTCGGCATCTCGTCCATAAGGAACGCGGTGCAACACACCAGACACGACCCAGCTATTTCCGCTCTGTACCGCTTCGAGATTGTCGTTCGGATGGGTTGCCGCGCAAGTGGTGATCCCAGCCGGAAGCCGAAGGCCACTGCTGGTCACGAGCCAAGCCGCGAGACCAGCCGTTTCCACCAGTGGAACCGGGACAGCCGCGCGACCGACGGCGCGCGCGAGGACAATCAGCTCGGCGAGCCCAGCCCCGTTGTCGATGTCGCCGAGCGTGGTCAGGCCGGAACTTTCCAGCACCGCCCACAGATTCCGCGGGAGGTCCTGCCCAGCAGCGATTCGCGCGTCTCGGTCGAAGTGTTTGGTGAAGATCGCGTGCAAGGTCTGGTCGAGAAGCTGAAGTTCGTCGCTCATGCTTGTCTCCGCTTCTCACGTAAGAGGTGTTTGGCCGCTACAGTGCGCAGCACCTCATTGGTGCCGCCGCGCAGGGTGAAGGTTGGTGCAGTGATCGTGGCTTCGGCGAGCAACTTGCTGAACCAATCCCCGTCGGGCTCTTGCTCGCAGTCGGTGAGATCTCGGATGACATCCACCACGTGCTGTTCGAAGGAAGTACCCAGATCCTTGATGAGTGTCGCTTCAACTGCAGGTACTTGGCCAGCATCAAGGGAGCGGGCGATCGACAGGGACATGTTGCGGAGGACCCAATAGCGCGAGAACAGCGCACCGATCCGATGGTGAGCCTCGGCGCCGAGATCTCCGACCTTGCGGAAGTCCAAAAAGTACCGCAGCAGCGGAAAGGTGCTGAGGAAGCGGTCGGGTCCGGAGCGTTCGTAGGCAAGCTCGGAAGTGACCTGCTGCCATCCCGAACCAATTTCTCCAAGCACCATACTGTCCGGGACGAAGACATCTTGAAAGAGAACTTCATTAAAATGATGTTGTCCGTTGAGGAGGCGAATAGGGGATACTGTTATGCCGTCGGACTTCAGGTCGATGATCAGCTGGCTCAGCCCGGCGTGCTTGTCCTCCAGTACGGAGGTGCGGCACAAGGTGACCACGTAGTCGTCGTAGTGCGCGCCGGACGTCCAGATCTTCAGTCCGTTCACCAACCACCCACCTTCGGTGCGCACGGCTTTCGTCCGCACGGATGCCAAGTCGGATCCGCTCCCTGGCTCGCTCATACCCAGGCAGAAAAATGCGTCGCCCTTCACGATGCGGGGTAGGAACTCGCGTTTGAGGTCTTCGCTCCCGAAGGACAGGATGGTTGGGGCCGTCTGGCGATCGGCGGCCCAGTGCGCGCCGATCGGAGCGCCTGCCACCAACAGTTCCTCTACGACAAGGAATCGCTCGGTCGCCGATTTGCCGGGCCCGCCGTAATTCTCGGGTACGACCATTCCTACCCACCCGCGCTGCGCGAGCCTGCGACTGAAATCCGGGGACGCCTCGGCGTTGATGCCCAGCTCGGGAAGATAGCTGCCACTGGGAAGCTCTTCAGCGAGAAAGTTACGAACCTCAGCGCGGAGAAGTTCCTCCTGATCGGTCAGGCCTGACGGTCGGAACTCGATCACTGTCCTGCCCCTGTACTAACGCTGCCCGCCCGGCGCAATCGCCGAGCCTGCGTCCAGATCTGCACGCCGCGCTCGACCTCCATCGCCGCTGACCAAGGCAACGGTGATGGGTCGGTCTCGCTTCGAAAAGAACGCGCGACTCGGCGGGCGAGAACGGGATCACTGGCAATTCGGCGGGCCAGCTCCAGCGCTCTTGCCTCGACCGTATCGTCATCTACTGCCTCCCAAGCCATGCCAATCTCTACAGCGCGAATTCCGGACACCTCCTCGCTAAACATCCCCATCGCTGCGGCCGCCTCCCGCCCAGCCACCCGTGAAGAAATGGTGAAGAAGCCACCACCTGGATGAATTCCGGCCTTGAGGAATCCTGCAATTAGCCGGGCATCCTTGGCAACGATCCGTAAGTCGGCGGCCAGTGCTAGATTCAGCCCGGCGCCGACTGCAGCGCCGCGCAGTGCACAGACGGTTGGGACCTTAATCTGTCCAACCCGGAAGAACGCTCCGTACATAGCGTCAGTCTCCGCGTATGCACTGTCACTCATTGGATCGGCGTATGTGTCGCTCCACGAGTTGGTGTCTGCGCCCGAGCAGAACGTGCCACCTTGCCCACGGATGACCACAGCGCCAAGGGTGGGATCGTCGTCGATCTGCTCGCACACGTCAGTCAGTTGATGGGCCATGTCCAGCGTCAACGCGTTCTTCAGGTCGGCGTTGCTGACGGTGAGGATTGCGATGCCGTCGTCGCGATCGACTCGAATAGCGGGGGTGTCATTACTTTGTCTCCTCAGGAGAATCGTGGTGCGGGTGCGATTCGACGCGTTCGTCCTGGCCACCGTTGAGGCGTATGAAAAAATCGAGTGCGACTGCTTGGGCCCCGTCGTGACACAGACGTAGCGGGTTGACCTCGAGTTCGATCAACCGCTTACCCGTGGCTACGGCTAGCGTGCTCAGTTGCGCGATTGCCGTCGCTGCCGCTTCCAGGTCATAGCCTGCTTGGCCCCGGTATCCGGTTAGCAATGGCGCGGCCTTCAACTCGAGAATCATCTCCTTGGCGAGCGCCGCGTCGACGGGGACCAGCCGCGTCGACGTGTCCTTGTACAGCTCGGTCGTTACCCCGCCCAGCCCTACTGTCAGCAACGGCGGGAAGCCAGCTTCCGTGTTCGTCACCCCGACCAGCAGTTCCAATCCGGCATCGGCGTGCTGCTGCATCAGCACCGTGGACGCCTTCTCAGCAACAAATCGGGCGACCAGGTCGTCGTACACCGCTGCAGCATCCTGCGCGCCAATCCCGAAGCGCACACCTCCACGTTCGGTTTTGTGCAGGATCGCTGGCGATTGGATCTTCATCACCAACGGCTCGCCTAAGGCTTGTGCTGCTGAGGTCGCTTGCTCCGCGGACTCGACCAAACGCTGCTCAGGTTGCGCAACACTGAGGATTTCCAAGAGAGCAGCGCCGTCGTACTCGGTGACGACCGGACCGGACAATTGGCGGACTGCCTCACCGAGCGCAGAGTCCGAGAGTGGATGATCGACATTCGAACGTACCGTCTGAGGCGTCGCCAACGCGCGGAGCACGCTAATGCCCGTACGCGGCGAGTCGAGAATTGGCCATCCGTGCGCCCGTACTATCTCCCGTGCTTCGGCCGTCTGTTGACGGGCCGCGAGCCATACGACCACCACTGGCTTCCTCGCGCGAGCCCACAGCTCGCACAGCTCGCGCGCCATCGACGTGGCCAACTCTCCGGTGACCATGGTCACGGTGACCAGTATTGAGTCGACCGTGGGATCTGCGAGAACCTGATCACAGACCTGGCCGAACGCACGGGTCTCGTTTGCCCGGAACAGCTGCGCCGTCACATCGACCGGGTTCGCGACTGCACCAAATGACGGAATAACGGCACCGAGGCTCTGTTGCGTCGACTCGCTCAGGTCATCAACGATGAGTCCATGGAGTTCGGCTTGGTCGGCGGCCAGACTTCCGGCGCCGCCGGAGGTCGTGATAATTCCGAGGCGATTGCCGGCTGAGCGAGGCAGCACGCTCAGTGCGTGCGCCGTGGCGATGAAGTCCTCGATGTCCTCGGCTAGGATCACACCACGATCACGACACATCGCTGTGAATGCCGCGTTCGGACCCATGATCGCGCCGGTATGAGACGACGCGGCTCGTGCACCTGCGTGGGACAATGCGGACTGGAGCACTAGAACCGATTTTCTCAGCTCTGCCGCCCGGGTCGTCAACTGTTCGAACTCCGCACCATTCACGGGGCTTTCGAGATACATCGTGAGAACCTCGATCCGTGGGTCCTCGACCAGGAAGTTCGCGATCTCCATTGCGCTCAGATCAGCCTGGTTACCGGTGCTGGCCCAGGCACCGATTCGAAGTCCGCGCTCTCTCGCCAGACTGAAGATCGAACCGCCGACGGCGCCGCTCTGACCGATGTAGGCAACATTCCCGGCCTCCGGCACACCCAAGTCGAGCGCAGCCGTGAAGGACGCCACAACGTGGTCGTGCACCGAGACCAGACCTTGGCAGTTCGGCCCAAGCAGCCGAACACCACTGAGCCGAGCCTGGCGGACCAGTTCGTCCTGCAGAGCCTGCCCAGCAGGCCCGATCTCTGCAAAGCCGGACGCAAACACGACCGCCGCCGCCGCCCCGGCTTTGCCGACAGCAGCTACCTGCCGCACCGCCTCGGAGGCGGAGATCATCATCAGAACGAGGTCGACCCTGTTCGGTATGTCCTCCAACGAGGGATAGCAGTCCAAGCCAGCTAAACTCTGATAGCCGGGATTCACCGGGTAAACCGCACCGGCATACCCGTGCTCTACGAGATACTGGAGCGGGCGGGCGAACGGGTTGTCCGCCCGCCCCGACGCACCCAAGACGGCGATCGCCCGCGGTCGAAACAGCGCGGATAGATCACCACCTACGGGGGCTGAGGCCACGGATGGTACGAGCGTTGCCGTGTCATGCACCGGGCGACTCCTGAGGTCGACTGATCGGACTGCGTGTGCTGAGACACATCAAACTTGAACCTGCAGCCGGTGTCAAGTAGTGTCCTGGCTCACAGTCGGACCAAGGAGAAAACAAGGATGAAATTTGGGTTAACCCACGGCAACATCGGACGATTTGTGGGCCCCGCCGACGCCGCTACAATCGCGGTTGCGGCCGAAGAGGCCGGGTTCGAGTCGCTGTGGACCATCGAGCACGTAGTCCTACCAACCGAGTACGAGCCGCTATATCCCGAGACTTCCGACGGCCGGATCCCGTTCGTCACCGACTACCCGATCGCCGATCCTCTGATCTGGATGGCCTTCGCCGCTGCCAGTACCACGAGGATAAAACTGGGCACTGGCGTATTGATCCTTCCGCTGCGCAACGCGCTGGTCACAGCCAAGGCGGTGGCCACGCTGGACCGACTGTCCGGCGGACGAACGATCTTAGGCGTTGGCGCCGGTTGGCTACGCGAGGAATTCCACGCCTTGGGTTTCGATTTCGAAGACCGCGGCCGTCGCATGAATGACACAATTACGGCTATGCGCGCATTGTGGTCAGGTACCCCTGTTAGCTTCGCGAGTGATTCGACAAACTTCACCGGAGTGGTTAGCTCGCCAGCCCCCAACGCTTTATCAGTGCCGGTTCACATTGGCGGTTTCACGGTCCCTGCGGCCATTCGTGCCGGCCGTCTTGGGGACGGGTTCTTCCCCGGCGGATACGACCGCGAGCGTCTTGACCTACTGATAAAACGCTGCCGGGCGGAAGCAGTCGCAGGTGACCGCGACCCCGACGCCATTGAGATTACCACACGATGGACCAAGGATCCAAACAGGCTGGCAGATCTTGATATTTTATATCGGCTCGAAGACCTCGGCGTAAATCGTGTCACGATCCCGGCGTATATCTTCGATCAGAATCACATCACAGATGAGTTGGCGCGGTTTAAAGAGGCTGTAATCGATCGGTTTCAAGTCTCTCGATAGCTACGAAAGGAAACGGTTCGCGATGCCAACAGTGGAATCCGTCCTCGGCCCCATAGACAGCAAAGACCTCGGTCAGACGCTCATGCACGAGCACGTCTTCGTCTTGGACCAAGAGATCGAGACAAATTATCCGGGTCGCTGGGACGAGGCCGAGCGCATGGCCGACGCAGTTCAAAAGTTGCAGGATGTTGCGTCTCGCGGCGTCAAGACCATTGTCGATCTTACCGTTCTCGGGTTGGGGCGCAATCTGCCGCGCGTCGTCGAGGTCGCCAAACAGACGAATGTGCAGATTATTGCTGCGACGGGTCTGTACACCTACAACGACGTACCTATGTTCTTTCGCTTCCGTGGACCTGGCAAGCTGGTCGACGGTCCTGAGCTACTGACTGAGTTCTTCATCCGAGATATCACACAGGGAATCGCCGACACCGGCGTTAAGGCGGCGATCCTCAAATGCGCAACCGATTATGCCGGCGTGACCGAAGGTGTGCAGCGAGTTCTGCGCTCGGTCGCTCAAGCTCATCTCGCCACCGGCGTACCGATCTCGACTCACACTCACGCACCGACTGAACGCGGCCTCGAGCAGCAGAAAATATTTCTCGAAGAAGGAGTCAACCTCCAGCGCGTAGTAATCGGCCACTCCGGTGACACAACCGATCTAGTGTATCTGAGGAAGATGATGGACGCAGGCTCGTATATCGGGATGGACCGGTTCGGACTCGACCTGATACTGCCGTTCGAAGACCGCGTCACTACCGTTGCAGCGCTGTGCGAGGAGGGCTATGCCGAACGTATGGTCCTATCCCACGACGCTTCCTGCTTCACCCACAACTTCGAACTCACCGCCAAGCAGGAGCTGCTACCCCGGTGGCGGTTCACCCATCTGCATGACGAGGTCATTCCAGCGCTACTCAAGCGCGGGACGACTCAGGAACAGATCGATCAAATGCTCATCCATAATCCGAGGAAGATTCTGACCATTGACACGTGACGGTTCCCGGCAGAGCGACTGGGCTGACCCAAGTTGGAGCAAACACCGGAGGATGCCTAGGACCACTGTGCTTCGGATTTGCCGCTGCTCGATTTGGATACCCGGCGGCCTGGACCGGGGCCGCGATACTCCTAGCCGCAGCCGCAGTGGCGTTCCTCGCTGGCCGACGGGCACTTTACTTCGCCGGTGTACTACCGTTGTCACATTACACGGGAAAGGCGTAAAGCTAGTGGTGTCGTTCGTCGCATTTCCGAGGGCGACTCCCATTGCGTCCGATCAGCGCGCCCGGCCTCAAGGTCCGGTCCAACGTCGCGGATCAATCCACCTCCCCCAGCGTCTTGCGCGCATTGAGAAGCCCGGTCACGGACAATCTAGTTAGCTGCCTACTCCTGCTAGGCTAGTCGTCTGAAGAAACCGACAAGATACTGAGACACCGCCAGTCAGCGCGGCGTGGTTCCGACAAGTTTAACGAGTTTCTTGGGGCTGCGCTGCTGGGTCAGGAAGGAGTCGGCCCGGCGACGTCGGTGGCCATCTTCGCGGCGACCTCACGCAGTTTGATGTTTTCCTCCTGCGAGAGCCCGGGCGATCAGGGCGAAGGCGCGGGTGGCGTCGAGGTGGAAGCGTTCCATCACGATGCCTTTGGCTTGGCCGATGATGTCGCGGTGGGCCAGTGCGGTGCTCAGTTGGTGCTCTTCTTGCGCGGCGGCGAGGGCGATCGCGGCGTGTGTGGCGAAGACCTGGCCGACGGCTTCGGATTCCTCGGTGAACGCCCCGGCTGTGGCGGCGGAGAGGTTCAGGGCCCCGAGGTTGTCGCCGTGGACGAACAGTTGGAAGCAGAGCATTGTGCCGACACCGGCTTCCGCTGCTGCGGCCGCGAAGCGGGGCCAGCGGGTCTCGGTGGCCATGTCGGGGATGTGCACGGTTTCTTCTTCCCAGATTGCCGTTAGGCAGGGCCCTTCTTGCAGCTCGGTTTGCAGCTCATCCAGCCGCTGCACGTGCGGGCTGGTCGCGGCGTGCGACTGCACGGTCTTGCGGCGGAGCACCAGGATGATGGCCGCATTCTCCGCGCCCGGCACGGCCTGTACGGCCGCGCTGACCACCGCCTGCAACGTTCGGGCGAGCTCGCCCGTCACCGTGTTCAGGGAACGGATGCCGGTCACACTGTTCGTCACATCGACCATCGGGTCCTCTCCCATCCCTGTCCCCCGAACATACGGGTGCGGTCAACGTCGCGACTGTGCGTCTCGTAGCGGCCGGCGAAGGATGACGGTACGTCCGATGATGGTTCCTCATCTGGGTCGCTCTGTATTTTGACCGGGGCCTTGTCAGCGTCGGTCTTCGGGGCGGATGCGGAGTGCTCTGGCGATGGCGGTGGGCACGGTCCAGTTGGCGTGGCCGAGGACAGTGACGAGGGCGGGTGCGAGGAGGGCCACCGAAGCTCAACCACCGACAGGAACGCCACATCGTCGGGCTCTACTGGACAGGGCTACACGGTCCGCGAGATCGGTGAGTTGTTCACCTTCTCCGGCGCAACCCGTCTCCCGCGCCGTCCGACGAGCCGACCGCACCGCTGACGCCGATGCCAATGCCGCGCACAGCGCAGGGCAGGGCCGCCAGCACCCGGGATGCAGCCAAGTTCTATCAAGCGGCCTCCTTAATAAGTGTAAGGCAACCCTTACTCGGTTGGGCGGCCACTTGGTGGCAACGCTCCTGCCGTGAGCAGCTCATTCACGACCAACGCGAGGTGACGCGCGAGGTCAGCGTGTTCGGTCGAGTCCACGGTCGTGGTGTGTGAAGCGGTCAGTGCTGGTGGTGTCGTGGGGTCTGTTGCTTCCTGGGTGTTCTGGTCGTTGGCGGGGGTGATGCGGAACCGGGCCAGGACGTCGAGGCCGAGGTAGCGGCGGCGCGACACTCAACGACCTGGACGCACTCGCCGGCTACGACACCGCGCAGCTACAAGTGGTCCTCAAAAACCGGCAGAAGACCAGCGGAGTCCCGAAATCAGCCGCGATCATCACCGCCGCGACCGCCCTCACCGCCGCCGGAGTCCACACCGCTCACGACCTTGACCCCGACTCCCTGGTCCACCGCCACGCATACTGCAATGTCCGCGGCCTCGGCCCAGTCACCTGGACCTATTTCACGATGCTCCTGGGGCAACCCGGAGTAAAGGCCGACACCTGGATCGTCCGGTTCGTAACCGACGCCCTCTCTAGGCCGTGTCCCGCAGATCGCTGAGGGTTGGGTGTCGGAGCCAGATTCTGATGGTTGCGACGTCGATGGTGCCCTTGTAGACGAACTCGCGTTTGTCGTAGCGGGTGGCTACCGCGCGGGTGTCGCGGAGCTTGTTGAAGGCCCGCTCGACGGCGTTGCGCCGTTTGTAGGCCTCGCGGTCGAAGGCTGGGGGCCGCCCACCCAAGCTGGCCCGGCCCAGGCGACCG
>JAABUM010006993.1_pt1 | contig 10688 bp, 15 predicted proteins | sample 5559161 | NCBI WGS metagenome assembly JAABUM01 (sample SAMN10711868, study PRJNA513369) | rock metagenome | isolation source: Antarctica rocks | place: Antarctica: Victoria Land, Siegfried Peak nord | reverse complement strand
GTGGTCGGCGTGGCTCTGATGCTCCTGAGCACGATGGGGCACGCCGTCGGAGGACGCAGGCACTACTACTGACGGCGTGCGGCGGGGGCGCGCGACGGACCTTCCGTAGCGCGCCCGGCAGGATTCGAACCTGCGACCTCTCGCTCCGGAGGGGCATCCGTGAGGCGCAAGCGCAAACGCCGGAAGTAGCCCGTTTGCAGGCATAAAACGGCGCCGCCCAACGCGTGCACCGCACCACCCGAGCCCCGATATCGGGAGGATTCAGGGGGGTTTAGGCACTGGAACGGAGCTAGTGCCCATTCAGCGCTTACCGCGCGAAGGGCCACGACCCTGCTCACTACCTGCGGGAAACTTTCCCGCAGGTACGCGCGCGGCCTTGCTCGGCCGACCCGGAAGGCGCGGGAAATGTTTCCGCGCCTTGACCGCCACGCCGACCGCCTCCCCCCCGATGTGACGCACACGACCCTGCTCGGCAGACACTTGGGAAAACGTTTCCGGAGTGTTCCTGCCCGGCGCCGTCCCCCCGTGTAGAGCCTTGCGTTCCTCGGCTTTGGGTTGTTCGAGCGCTTCAAGCTCCTGCCCGAGCGCGACCTTCTCACTTCGGACTCGGTTGCCGTGCCGACGGGTAGCCGGGCCCGAGCCAGGCCGATCGCGCACCCCGCGAGCGGCGCGATGTACGAAGGCTTGGGTACTCGGCGTAGTTGAGTGGGCAACTAACCGTACTGGACCCGGTAGGCCGTTCGGCGGCGAGGAGCAGAAGGGCATTCTGTCCGACGGGATGTTGTACACTGCGAGACAGAGCGGGTTAGTTACCGACACCTAGGCGGCAGCGCGCGATGCGCTGCAAGGCTCCGCGAGGGAGCAACGCCCGTCGAAACACCGCCGGACTTCGCGCGATGCGAAGGGCCGTGACTGTGCCGCAGGCATAGCGCGATGCATGCCAGCGTTCGTGTCATTCGAGCGCAGGAGTCCACATGGCGACCAGTACAGGGCAGCGAGGAGTCGTGGCAACGCGAGTCCCGGCCGACCTCGAAGAACAGTCGCGGGCGCGTGCGCTCGCCGAGGAGCGCACGCTCAGCTCGCTCGTGCGCCTCGCGCTGAGGCGTTACCTCGCCCTCGAAGACGAACGCCCGGCCGCCAGACCGGGCGCCGTCACGACTTCGGGCGGCCAGGCCCGACATGACTCAGCCTAGCTTCGAGCCCGGCGGCTTCCGGGCGCCTGAGCGCGTCACCGTGAGCAGAGCGGCGCTTCTCTCGATCCTCGAGGCGCTGCGCTACCCCGAGCGCGGAGACCTCGTTGAGCGCGTCCGCGGTGACGTCGAGTGGCTTCTGCAGCGCGCAGAGGAGGCAGCGTGGCCGCTGTGACCGAAGACGTTATCCCGCAGGACGCCGCGGCTCACCTTCAGCTCGCCGCCTTCGCCGGGGGACGGCCGGACGGCATGCTTCTCGAGGCTCGTGAGCGGCTCGAGAACGGCCGCATGCGCTCGACGTTCTTCGACGCCTCCGACCCGTCGCGCGCCTCCCGGCGGGTTCAGGCGCGCGGCCAGGCGCGCGACGTGTTCGTCGCGGTGAACCCGCGCCGAGCCGGCAAGCTGAACGCCTGCGGGCGGCAGTCCGGCGGTCTCGACGCGATCGACTCCTGCTGGACCTTGCACGTCGACTGCGACACCGCCGAGGCGTGCGCCGCGCTCGAGACCTTCCAGCCGGCTGCCGCCGTCATCGTCCGATCTGGCAATGGTGCCCACGGCTACTGGCCGCTGCGCCGGCCGCTGAGCCCGGAATGGGCCGTCCGAGCGAACCGCCGGCTCGCGCACACGCTCGGCGGCGACTCGCGCGCATGCGATGCCGCCCGGATCATGCGACCGGCCGGAACCCTGAACTTCAAGACCGACCCGCCGCGCCCCGTTGTCTGCGTACGACTCGAGATCGTCGCCTACGTGGCCGCCGACGTGGTGGGACCGCTGCCCGATCCACCGCTCGAGCGCCCGGCGTCGCTCCCGGCCCGGCGGATGCCCAGCAGGGCGGAGCGAGCGGACGCGCTGCTCAGCATCCCAGCCGCCGAGTACGTCCCCGCCCTGAGCGGCCGGCCGGTAGGCCGTGACGGCAAAGCGCGCTGCCCGTGGCATGCGGGCGGGCAGGAGCGCACGCCCAGCCTTCACGCCTATGCGAGCGCGGAGGCCGGGTGGTGGTGCTACGGCTGCGACCGGGGCGGGACCATCATTGACTTCGGTGCCGCGCTGTATGGGATCGCCCCGCGCGGCGCCAGCTACGGCGAGCTGCGCCGGCGCCTGGCCGGCGACCTGCTCGGCGCCGCGGAGGCAGCGTGAGTGCCACGGCCTCGATCCGCGAGCGCGAGCCCGAGTTGCGCGCCATCGCCGCCGAGCCGGCCCCTGCGGCGCCTGTGGCGGCGTTCCTCGAGCCCGCGGACGCGCTGCTCCGTGAGCCCGACCCGGGCCAGACGCCGTTCGCCGTCGATGGGCTGTTGGTCGCCTCCGCGCTCGGCGCCCTGCAGGGCAGCTACAAGGTCGGCAAGACGTGGCTCCTGCTCGACCTGGCGCGCGCGATCGTCACGGGCGCCCCGGCGATCGGGCGGTTCGCCGTCCCGGAGCCCGGCCCGGTGATCCTCGTGCTCGAGGAGTCCGGCCGCGCGGCGCTGCACCGTCGCCTCGACCGCCTCGCGCGCGGCTACCGGCTGGCGCCCGAGCGGCTCGCCGGCCTGCACGTCGCCGCCAACCGGCGCGTGCGGCTCGATGACCCCGAGTGGCAGGAGCGGCTACTCGCCGCCGCCCGGGCGATCCGCCCGCGGGCGATCTTCCTCGATCCGCTCGTGCGGCTCAAGGGCACCGGCGTCGACGAGAACGTGCAGGGCGACCTCGCGCCCGTCTTCGACTACCTCGGGCATCTGCGTGACGAGACCGGCGCCGCGGTCCTCTTCACGCATCACGTCGGGCACGGCGACAAGACCCGCATGCGCGGCAGCTCCGACCTCGAGGCCGTGTGGGAGTCGAAGATCACTCTCTCGCGCGACAAGAGCGGCGTGTGCACGGTGAGCGCCGAGCACCGCGAGGCCGAGGGCACCGCCGAGCTGCGCTACCGCCTCGACTGGCACGAGCAGAGCGCGACGCTGCGGCTCGCCCCGCTCGACGGCAACAGCGACGCCGACCGCTCCGGCGACCTGCTCGAGCACGTCGCCGCGAACCCGGGGCAGAGTGTCGACGAGATCGCCGCCGCGGTCCACCAGCGCCGCCAAGAGGTCAAGCGCCGGCTCGGCGAGCACGAGGGTAGGGCCACCGAACACGGCACCCTCACCCGCCACCGCGTCCCGTTCGCCGACAGCGCCGGACGACCTCGAACCCGTGACGGATGGACCCTCGAACCGTGGGCCGCGGAGACCCTCGGTACCCCGTCCGGGCTCCGGGACGGGGTACCTCCGCCGTACCCCGTCCCAACATCGGGACGGGATGGGACGGTGGAGGATGCCTAGCCCGCTGATTCCCCGCCACCACGGCATCGGTGCACCGTCCCAGCCTGCGGGACGGGGCGGGACGGTGGACCATGGCGGTACACCGTCCCGCCGTTCCCCCCTTAAGGGGACGGCACGGGACGGGGCACCCGTCCGAGCCCATACAGCCAACCTCGAAGACGACTCTCTCTCCCTGACCGCCGAGACCATCGAGCAGATCGCCGCCGCCGTGGTCGCTCGCCTGACCGACGCCCGGCCGGACACCGGGCCGGCGCTGATCGACGCGGCCGAGGTCGCCCGGCGTCACGGCGTCACCCGCTCCTACGTCTACGACCATGCTGCCGACCTCGGCGCCATCCGCCTCGGCACCGGCAGCCGTGCCCGACTGCGCTTCGACCCCGCGACTGTGGCCGCCTACATCGACCGTGGCGCCCCGTCGCCGTTGCCCCCCCCTGACCGCTCACGGCCACGAGCCAAGCGCCCCGCCACGCCGCTCCTCCCGATCCGAGGACACGCCGCATGACCCCGACTCGCCTCTGTGCCGTCCCTCACTGCTCGAACCTCACCACGAGCAGCCGATGCTCCGCGCACCGCCTCAAGCAACTCCACGGCCGCGACGGTTCAACCCGGCGGTGGCGCAAGCTCCGCGCCCGCGTCCTACGCCGCGACGGGCACCAGTGCACCCACGTCGACGAGCACGGCAACCGCTGCCCGGTCACGACCGGCGTCGAGGTCGATCACGTCATCCCGCTCGCCCACGGCGGCGCCGACCACCTCGCGAACCTCCGCACGCTGTGCCCCCAGCATCACGCCGAGCGGCACGCCCAGGCGGCCAGGCGACCCAGGGGGGCAACCCCTTCGGCGGGTCGCAGCGGCCACGGCCCATCCGTCCCTGGCGCGCGCCTCGAAATCGGGGTAGACGCATGAAATCGCGCTTTGAGGAGCTGTCAGGACCGCTTCTGACCGGTCTGCGGGATGGTTCGTCGTGGTCGGAGGCGTGCCGGTCGGTCGGCGTGTCGGCGTACACGGCGAAGTCGTGGCTTCAGAAGGGCCGGCAGGAGCCGGATGGGCGCTACGCGCAGTTCGCGCTCGACGTAGAGGCGGCCAGGGAGGCCGCCGAGGCGTCGGCACCGGGCCGGGAGGCTCCGTTGACGGTCGAGGAGGTCATGGCGCACCTGGCGAAGGCCGTCCGGGCCGGTTCGGTCACGGCCATGAAGGCGTGGCTTGACCGGTATGACCGTGAGCGCCTCGGCGGGGCAGCGGGCGATGGGCTCGAGGCGTTCGACGAGCTGGCGAAGCGCAGGGGCGCGGCGGGATGATGACGCTCGATCAGTTCGAGGCGTTCGCCCGGCAGCTCACGCTCGATAACGGCCGGCCGTTCGTCCTCGAGCCGTTCCAGAAGACGATGCTGGCAGACTTCTTCGCTGGGACGCGGGAGACGCTGATCCTGCTTCCCAAGAAGCAGGGCAAGACGAGTTTGCTCGGGGCGTTGGCGCTGGCTTGGCTCGTGACGACGCCCGACGCGGAGTGCGTGATCGCCGCGGCGTCCCGGGATCAGGCGGGAATCATGCTCAGGCAGGCGACGGGGTTTATCCGGCGCTCGCCTGCGTTGCAGTCCCGGCTCGTGGTGAAGCAGCGCGAGATTGTTCATCGCCAGCTCGGGGGGCGCGTCCGGGTGATCGCCGCCGACGTCGACACGGCCGATGGGCTTCTCGTTGACCTAGCCCTCGTAGACGAGTGGCATCGCCACCGCGACTCAGACCTGTACGGCATCCTGCGAGACGGGCTCGCGGCCCGCGACGGGCGCCTGGTCACCATCAGCACCGCGGGGAGTGACCGCGACTCTCCGTTGTGGAAGGCCCGCCAGGCGGCGCTCGAGCTGGGCGCCCACCGCGACGGGGCGTATCTGCGCGGCGGCTCGCCGGACGGATCGTTCGTGCTGCACGAATGGAGCCTGCGGGAGGGCGATGACCTCAATGACCTCGAGTTGGTGAAGACGGCGAACCCGCTCGCCGCGATGACCGTCGAGCGGCTCCGCGAGCGCAAAGAGTCCCCGACGATGACGCCGTGGCAGTGGGCGCGGTTCGCTTGCAATGTATGGACCCAATCGGAGTCCCCGTGGCTGCCTGCCGGGGCGTGGGAGGCGTGCGAGGAACCCGGCGTCGACATTCCCGAGGGCGCGGACGTGTGGCTCGGCGTCGACCTCGGACTCAAGCACGACTCGGCCGCCGTCGTCGCCGTGCACGAACGCGAAGATGAGCGGCTCGCGGTGCGCTCTTTCGTGATCGACCCGCCAGGCGACGGGACGTCGCTCGATATCGGGGCGGTCGAAGACCTGATCCGTCGCGCCGGCGCGACGTGGGCGGTCAGGGCTGTCACTTACGACCCCTGGCGCTTTGAGCGCTCCGCGCAGATGCTCACCGACCAGGGTGTGTTCATGGTCGATCACCCGATGACGAACTCGAGGATGGCGCCCGAGTCCGAGGCACTCTACGAGGCGATCAACTCCCGTCGCATCGCCCACGACGGCGACCCGGTGCTCGCCCAGCATGTCGCGGCCGGTGTCACTACTGAGACGGATCGCGGGTGGCGGCTGACCAAGCGCCGCGCGCGCGACCGGATTGACGCGCTGATCGCGCTCGTGATGGCCGTCGACCTCGCGACCCGCAAGCCCGAGGAGCCGCGCAAGCGCCTGCGCAGCGCCGTGTTCCTCTAACCCCTTGGAGACGAGCCCCATGCCCGAAGACATGAATGACCTCATCCGCCGCGCGGCCGGCCACGAACCCGCCGAATCCGTCGAGCGGGCCGAGGCGCCCAAGCCGACAAGCTTCGACGGTGGCGCGCGGACCCCGCCTCCGTCCCCGCCGCCGTCTGCGGGTGAGGCGATGCGGGCCGCCTGGCGCGCGTACCGGCGGCAGCGCAGCGTTCAGGACATCGACTTCTGGCCGCAGGACACGGACCCGTCGTGACCCAGGACGTGCTCGACCACCTCGAAGAAGTGCTCGCCGAAGCCCGCGCCCATGCCGCCCGAGCCGTCGACCGCGCGGACGCCGCCGCCGAGCTGCGCTCGCTCGCGTTGCGGTTCGCCGCCGAGCGCGGCGTTACGACGCTCGCCGCCGAGGAACTGTGGCGCTGCCCGAAGGATGAAGAGGAAACCGCGCGCCTGCGGGCGCTGATCGGCCGGGCGCTGCCCGGTACAGCCAACCAAGGAGAAACCCATGCGTGATCGACCCCTGACCCTGCCGCCGGAAATAGAGCATCCCCTGATCGAGCAGGCCGCCGCGGAGTACCTGAAGCTGACCGGGAACCTCGCCGACGCGCAGGTGAAGCTCGCCGAGCTCGAAGAGAACCGCCGGCGATCCGTCGCCGCTGACCGGGAGGCCCACGCGACCGCGATCCGCGCCGGCAAGCCCGACCCTGGCGAGCCAAAGACGAAGCTCGCCGACGCGGAGATCCTCGTGCTCAACCGGCGCCGCGAAGCACTCGAGGTGGCCGTCGGGCAGGCCCGCCGAGAACTGATCACCACCGTCGGCGAGCACCGTGCCGCGTGGCAGAAGACGATCGCCAAGCGCCGCGCCCAGCGCCAGGAGCAGGCCGCCACGGCGCTCGAGCAGCTCACCGCGGCGCTCGACGCGCTCGCGAGCGCCGTCGGGCTCGAGGACTGGCTCGAGACGTTCACCGCGACCCCCGAGCGGGCGCTCTGGCACCCATCGAGGTTCGCGTCACGCGTGCCCGGCGTCACCTCCCCGAACGGTGACCCCTACGGCGTGAGCGAGATCCTCGCCGCCCTGCGCACGCTCGTCGACCCGCCGGCCTCCAAGCCCGCGCCGCTCCTTCACCACCCGGTCGCCGCGCCCTCAGACCCGGCGCCTACCGCCCCGTCCAAGTCTCTCGTCAAAGCCGCCTAAGTCGCGGCACCGAACCCAAGGAGAACACCATGAAGATCGACACGACGCTCACCGACGCCCAGCTCGCCGAGGCGCTCGCCGAGACGGGCCACGAAGACATCGCCAAGCAGCTCGCTGACAAGGTGCAGGCTGGTGGCGGCCAACGGACGACCGACGGGGCCCGGACCGCCCCGGACAGGCCGGCGCCCGGCGACATGAGCGCCATCATCCGCCAGGCCGCCGGGCACGCTGCCTAACCGCGTCATGGGCACTCCCACCAACGGGACGGCTGGCACCACCACACGCACCAGCCGTCCACAGCCACCCGGCGGCGACTTCTGCTCGTGCTGCGGCCTGAGAGGACGCCTGCGCGCCGTCTCGGTGCGCGCGCGCCTGGCGGATGCGCTGGGACCTCCTCCAACCCGACCAGGCCGCGTGACCGCCCGCTTGCGATCCGCCGGAGCGAGGCGTAGGGTCGCGCCAACCAACAAAGTGCCCCCGCGCCGCGTCAACGGCCGGGGGCGTGGCACCGAAGGCAGAGGACCTTCGGCGCGACCGGCACGCTACCCACCCCGGCGGCGTGCCAGCCTCGCCGCAAACCGCCCCTTCGGCGCCGTGACCGATAGGAGCACTGCAATGCGGCTGACGACCATTCCCGTCCGTTTCGAGGACTACCTCGCGATGCGAGGGCTACTGCCAGCGGACCCCGACCTGGAGCGTTGCTCAGGGTGCATAGACGGCACTCCGGTGATCACGAATGACGGCAACTGCGAGACGTGTATGCGCTACCAGTTCGGCTACGACCAGGCCGAAGCGGCAGTGGCCCGAGCGATGCTCGGCGGGGCGGTTACGGCGGCGCTCGAGGCCGGCGTGCCCAGCGAGATCATCCGCGCTGCTGTAAACGACGCGCTGGACGACACCACGTTCGCTGAGGGGCGCATGATGGGCGAGCGCAAGCAACGCGCAGGGGTGTCCTGATGCCCCGCCCAGCTACCGGCCAGGTGGTCGAGAGATCCACGAAGCAAGGCTGCACGTTCGGGCTGCGGTTCCGCGCCTACGGGCAGCGGGAGTACGTCACGCTGGGGACCAGCGCTGAAGGATGGACGAGGCCGCGCGCGGAGGTCGAGCTTGCGAACGTGCTCGCTGACGTGCGGCGGGGAACGTGGCGACCGCCCATAGCTGCCGTGGTCGAACCGCCGCGCGACCCAACGTTCCACGAGTTCGCGTCCGAGTGGTTCGAGCGAAAGCGCGGCGAGCTTCGCCCCAACACTGTGCTCGCCTACGGCCACGAGCTGACCGACCACCTCCTGCCGTTCTTCGCACGGCATCGTCTGTCACAGATCACCGTCGCGGAGGTCGACCGATACCGGCAGGCGAAAGTGAGAGAGGGCCGCCTGGGCGCGACCACGATCAACAAGACGATTACGCGGCTCGCTCAGGTGCTCGAGGACGCCGTCGAGTACGACCTGATCGACCGCAACCCGGCGCTCGGCCGACGACGTCGGCTCAAGGCGCCCAGGCCGCACCGCGTGTGGCTCGACCGGGCGGAGCAGATCACCGCGCTCCTCGACGCGGCCGGCCAGCTCGACCGCGATGCGCGCGCGGACCGCCGCGCGCTTGGTCGCCGCGCCTTGCTCTCGACGCTGGCCTTCGGCGGTCTGCGGATCGGGGAAGCGCTCGACCTGCGCTGGCGCGACGTCGACCTGGCCGGCGGCAGGCTCCGCGTCCGACAGGCGAAGACCGACGCGGGCGTGCGCCTGGTCGACCTCCTGCCTGCGCTGCTCGACGAGCTCGCGACGTTCAAGGCGTGCGCCGAGTACGCCGCCTCGAGCGATCTCGTGTTCGTCACTCGCACCGGGCGGGCGCACACGAAAGACAACGTGCGAAACCGGGTGCTGCTGCCCGCCGTGACCGCTGCCAACACCGCTCTCGAGGCCGAAGGACTCTCACCGCTCCCCGAGGGCCTGACGCTCCATTCGCTGCGGCACACAGCCTGCTCGCTACGGCTAGCGATCGGCGACGAGCCGCCCTACGTCATGGCGCAGCTCGGGCATGTCGACTCGGCGATGACGATGGGCGTCTACGCGCACGTCATGTTCCGCGAAGCCGACGAACGCAACCGGCTCCGTGCGCTCGTAGAGGGCGTCCATTGGGCACCAATGGGCACTGGAGCGCTTCCAGAGGACTCGACGAGCGGGACTCACGAAGACGGGGGAGACGCAGAAACCTCGCCTGAGCGGGGCTTTCCCGTAGCGCGCCCGGCAGGATTCGAACCTGCGACCTCTCGCTCCGGAGGCGAGCGCTCTATCCACTGAGCTACGGGCGCGGAATCGCCCAGCTTACCGGCGCTCGTGTCCGCCCGGATAACGTCTGCGGCCGAACGTGGAGCTCGCGATCATCTCCGACACCCACATGCCCAAGGGCGCCCGCCGGCTCCCCGAGGCGTGCCTCGAGCGCCTGGGAGCCGCGGACCTGATCCTCCATGCCGGGGACCTCGCCGCCCTGCCGGTGCTGCGGGAGATCGAGCTCTGTGGCGCGGTGGCCGCGGTGCGCGGCAACGTCGACGACGCCGAGGTTCGGGCGGCCCTGCCGGAATCGCGCGTGGTGGAGGCGGCGGGGGCGCGCATCGGAATGGTCCACGACGCCGGACCGGCGCGCGGGCGCCTCGCGCGACTGCGCCGACGCTTCCCCGACTGCGACGCGGTGATCTTCGGCCACTCCCACCGTCCGCTGCATGAGGAGGAGGGCACCTTTCAGATCTTCAACCCGGGAAGCCCGACCGAGCGCCGCAGCGCATCCGAGCACACGATGGGCCTTGCCCGGATCGACGGCGCGAAGGTCTCGTTCTCGCTCCTGCCGCTCTAAGCTCGCCTGGAGCATGGAGCTCTCCCTCTTCTTCGCCGGTACGGGCGGATCGGTCCCGAGCGCGCGCCGCGGGCTGCCCGCGACCCTCGTCCGGCGCGGGGCCGATCGCATCCTCATCGACTGCGGGGAGGGCACCCAGCGCCAGCTCGTGCGCTCCGCGGGGCTGGCCGACTTCTCCCACGTCTTTCTCACCCACTTCCACGCCGACCATTGGCTGGGGCTGCCCGGCCTGCTGAAGACCCTCGACCTGCGCGACCGCGAGCTGCCGCTCACCGTCTACGGACCGCCGGGGCTGCGTGAGCTCGTCGGCGTGATGCGCCGCGTCTACGGACGCGTGGGCTATCCCCTCGAGTTCCGTGAGCTCGACCCCGGTGAGGTGGTGCGCGGAGAGGGCTTCGGGCTCGTGCCCTTTCCCGTGCGCCACCGGGCTACCGCCTACGGCTACGCGCTGGTCGAGGACGAGCGACCGGGGC
>JAABUM010006991.1_pt1 | contig 10694 bp, 12 predicted proteins | sample 5559161 | NCBI WGS metagenome assembly JAABUM01 (sample SAMN10711868, study PRJNA513369) | rock metagenome | isolation source: Antarctica rocks | place: Antarctica: Victoria Land, Siegfried Peak nord | reverse complement strand
CACCCAGGTCACCCTCGTGCAGTCCGCCGACCGGCTCCTGGACCGTGAAGACCCACGCGTCGGTGAGCTCGCCGCCGCGTACCTCAGCGGCAGCGGCGTCGACGTGCGGGTCGGGCGGACCGCCGCCTGCGCCCGACGCGACGGCGCGGACACCGTAGTCACCCTCGACGACGGCACCGAGGTCCGGGTCGACGTCATCGTTCTCGGCGCCGGCCGCCGACCCAGCAGCGACGGGCTCGGGCTCCAGAACGCCGGCATCGGCCCGGGCGAGCACGGCGCGATCACCGTCGACGGGTCCTGCCGAGCCGCCGACGGCCTGTGGGCCGTCGGGGACGTCACCGGCATCATGCCGTTCACCCACGTCGGGATGTACCAAGCCCGGGTCGCCGCCGACACCATCCTCGGCAAACCCCGGACCGCGAACTACGAAGGCATCCCCCGAGTCGTGTTCGGGGAACCCGAGATCGCCGCCGTGGGTCTGACCGCCGACCAGGCCCGCGACGCCGGCCACGACGTCCTCACCAGCGAGCTGAACCTGGCCGAAGGCATCGCCCGGCCCTACACCTACGAGAAGGACCCCCGCGGCGCCCTCGGGCTGGTCGCCGACGCCGGTGAGAACCGGCTGCTCGGCGCCTGGGCCGTCGCGCCCATGAGCAGTGAGTGGATCCACCAAGCCGCGCAAGCCATCCGCGCCCGGACCAGCCTCGACGTGCTACTCGACGGCGTCGCCCAGTTCCCCACCTACAGCGAGGGCTACCTCCAAGCACTCGAAGCCCTCATCCGTCCCTAGCCGCGGAGCGTCCCTTAGAGGCGCAGTCAGGGCCGGGACGATCGGTGCCGGTCGCGCTGCATGGCTGATCCCGCCACCGAGTGCGTCAGGTCCTGATCGGCGTCTTGCGCGGTGCTGTGGGACGCGGGAGCGTCGCTGCTGGCGGGTGGGTCACGTCGTGCCGGCAATCCGCTTCGCGGTCGTTTGTTGACGGGGCCGGGCCTTTGTTCCTCTCATGCGCAGCGGCCAGCCCTACGACCCCGCCTGGCTCGTCGGAACACCACGAACCCGGCAGCGATGAGCACCACGACGGCATGACCCCAGCGGGTATGGGCCAGCTCGAGCAGGACCGCATCGGACCGCTTCGCGCCGCGGCTGGCCCAGCCCGAACAGACCGGCACCAGGACGAAGATCAGCCGGAGACCGCGGGCGGGGCGGGTCGCTGATGGCTGAGGTGAGGGAGCGGTTGGTTACGGTGCTGCTCACGTTGGCAGTCACTGGGATGGCGGACCCCGAGGACGCCGCGCAGCTCGCCGCGGACGCCGCCGACCAGCACCGCGTTGCGAGTGGTGCACGCCACCGCCGTTGAGGGCCACCTGCCGGTGCCGGGGACGACGGTGGTCCGCACCGGCCGGGACCAGCCGTGGCTGGTCGTCGCTGCAAACCAGGACAGTGTCTGGCTGCGAAACTTCGACGGCCAGGACGTGCAGGTTCCCCGGCGCAGCGTGCGCCCGGACCCGCTGGACCCAGCACTGCTCACGGCGGGGGTCCTGGACCAGGCGTAGCCACCAGGAGAGCCGCGATCAAGGGGGCCGGACGCGGCGGCTGGCGCGGCCGCTGCTCAGACTTCGGCCTGGCCCGCTGCGCGCGGATATGCGAGCCGGTAGTTCGCGGTGCCTGCCTTCGATGATGTTGCCGCCAAGGTGAGCCGGTCGACGATCCCGTGGGGACGCCGCTCGGACTAGCGGGCAGGTCTTGCTGCGGGGTCGGTCAGCAGGGCGAGCAGGCTGTCGTGCTCTTCCCCGCACGCCGGGCAGCCGTGCAGGTGCGCCGCCATGCCGGGCACCGCGGCCTCGGCGTCGGCACCGGCCAGTTCGAGGTCGACGTAGCGGTCCAGCTCAGCGAAGCAGACCTCGCAGCTGACCTCGGGCCCGTCGGGCCCCAGCAGGCGGCCCAGGGCCGCGTGGACGGGTCGGGGGACCATCAGCTCTCCTTCCTGACCGGGGCGCCGGCGGGCACCAGGCCCTGGTCGTGCAGGTGGGCCCGGAGCTTGCGCCGGGCGTCGTGCAGCGTCTTGTACAGCGCCCCGCGGCTGGTTCCCAGCCGCTCGCCGAGCACGTCGATTGGCACCCCGCTGACCGTGAGCGCGACCAGGACCCGGCGCTGGTGCGGCGTCAGGGCCGACTCGATGCCGTGCTGCACCGCGGCCAGCAGCTCGCGGTACTCCGGCCCACCCTGCGGGCCGGTGTCCCGGTCGGCCAGCAGCGCCCAGGACTGCGGCTCCAGGGGCACCTCGCGGCCGTGCCAGGACCGCCGACGGGCCTTGACCGACGCCTCGTACAGGGCGAACTTGTAGGCCCAGGTCGTGAAACGGCTGAGCCCGCGGAAGGTGTCCAACCTGCCCAGCACCGCCACGCACGCGTCGTCGGCGGCCTGCAACGTCAGGTCCTGCATCTCCTCGTACGCCAGGTGACCCAGGGAGCTGCGGCGGCGGGACATCTCGAACCTGGCGGCGCGAAGCAGCAGCTGGTGCAGGGCGCGGACCGCCTCTTCGTGCGCCGGCCCCGACGCCCGCAGCGCCGACAGCCAGGCGGTGGACTCCGAGTCCAACGCCCTGGCCGGGTCGGCAGATCCCGGCCCAGGCCCCTGCTGTGCCCCGGTGTCGACGGAAGGCTGGTAGCTCATCCGCTCCAGAGCTCCTCGTCGTCGTCGCACGGTGCCAGGATGCGCGCCGCCAGGGCCGGCGGGCAACCGCGCTCCCGCAGTTCCAGCAGCGCGTGCAGGTCCCAGCGCAGGTCGGCGCCGACGACGGCGGCCAGCGCCGGAGCCACGCCGGCCCAGGTGAGGTACTGGCAGCGCCAGGTGATCAGGTCGGCGCGCCGGTCGAGCCCGGCGTCCCGGCACAGTGCGTACATGCCCAGGTGAGTGTCGCCCCGTCGGGGGTTCTTACCGCACGCCGAGCGCAGCAGGGCGGACCAGAACCGGACCCGGGGTGCAGGTAAGGACCGGCGACGGGCGGTCACTCATCACTGCAACTCATCACTGCACCAGGCCACGCACTCCGTGGCGTCGGACATCGGGCCGCTGGAAGCCGACTCCCGGGAAACCGCCGGGAGTCGGCACACGTCCCCGACCCGCAGACATCCCGGGCCGGTCCTGGCTCCACTGCACCACCAGAGACGCCCATGACCAGGAGGACAACCGCATGACCGGACCGAGGGCGCTGCACGCCAGCAGGCTGCACCTGCTGTACGACGAGCACGGACAGAGCCCGTGGCTGGACGACCTGACCCGCGGATATCTCGCCGGCGGCGAGCTGTCGAGGTGGGTGGCCGCCGGGATCCGCGGAGTGACGTCCAACCCGACGATCTTCGCGCGGGCGATCGCGGGGTCGACCGAGTACGACGAGCAGTTCGGCCTGCTCACCGCCGCCGGGCGCACCGTGGACCAGGCGTACTGGCAGATGGTGGTCGACGACATCACTGCCGCTCTGGCCGTCCTGCGGCCGGTGTACGAGACGAGCGCCGGCGCGGACGGGTTCGTCTCCGTGGAGGTGGCCCCGGACCTGGCGCACGACACGGCCGGGACGGTCGCCGCAGCGCGGCAGCTGCACGAACGCGTCGGGGCGCCGAACCTGTACGTCAAGGTCCCGGCGACCGCCGAGGGCATACCGGCGATCCGGCAGCTGGTCGCGCAGGGGTACCGGGTCAACGTCACCCTGGTGTTCGGCCTGCCGCGCTACGCACAGGTGATCGAGGCCTACCTCGCCGGGCTGGAGGAGCTGGCCGCCCGCGACCCGCACGCCGACCTGTCCTTGGTCCCTAGCGTCGCGTCGTTCTTCGTCAGCCGGGTCGACGTGGCCGTCGACCGGCGGCTCGCCGAGATCGGCGGCCCGCAGACGGCCGGCCTGCAGGGACAGGCGGCGACCGCCCAGGCGAAGCTGGCGTACCAGCTGTTCCGGGGAGGCGTTCCGCGGGCCGCGCTGGGACGCGCTGGCGGCGCGCGGCGCCCGGGTGCAACGGCCGCTGTGGGCCTCGACGTCGGTGAAGGACCCGGCCCTGCCCGACACCCGCTACGTCGACGACCTGATCGGCCCGGACACCGTCACCACGATGCCGCCGGCGACGATCGCCGCGGTCGCCGACCACGGAACGCTCGGGCGCACGGTCGACCGGGACCTGCCCGCGGCGCGGGACGTCCTGCGGCGCCTCGGGAGGCTGGGGATCGACCTCGACGAGGTCAGCGTCGGCCTGGAGGCCGAGGGCGTCAGCTCGTTCATCTGCGCGTTCAACGCGCTGCGCGGCGTGCTGGAGGCCAAGGCGTCGGCCCTGGCGGCCCGCTGATGAAGATTCGGGTCAACCCCGCCTGCTCCACGTGCGCGGTCACGCTGGACGCGCTTCAGCCCGCCGGCGCCGGTAAGAGCCGGCTCGCGCCGGTCGCTCATGGAACGGCACGAAGACCAGGGCGGACGACGAGCAGTCGACCGAACACCCCGCGAGCGCAGGAGAGGCAGGCATGACGGCACCCAGCACGATGATGATCGTCGGTGCGAGCCTGGCCGGGGCGACGGGTCGCCGCGACGCTGCGCAGCGAGGGGTTCGACGGGCGGGTCGTGCTGCTCGGCGACGAGCCGGAACTGCCCTACGAACGGCCGCCGCTGTCGAAGGGCTACCTGACCGGCGACACCGCGCGGGCCCAGGCGTACCTGCACGAGCAGGACTTCTACGCCGAGCAGGGCATCGAGCTGCGCACCGGCGTCGCGGTGACGGCGGTGGACCGGGCGGCCGCGGAGGTCGTGCTGGACGGCGGCCAGCGGCTGCCCTTCGACCGGCTGCTGCTGGCGACCGGCGCGGCTCCGCGCCGCCTGCGCGTTCCCGGCGCCGACCTGGACGGCGTCTGCTACCTGCGGGACCTGGCTGACGCCGACGCGCTGCGGGAGCGGCTGGGCCGCGGCGGCAGGGTTGTGGTCGTCGGGGCCGGTTGGATCGGCGCGGAGGTCGCCGCATCCGCCCGGCAGCAGGGCCTGGACGTCACGGTCCTGGACCCGCTGGCGGTGCCGCTGGCGCGGGTCCTCGGCCCCGAGGTCGGGGAGTTCTTCCGGACCCTGCATGCCGCTCATGGGGTGCGGCTGCTGATGGGCACCGGTCTGAGGGCGTTCGAGGGCTCCGGGCGGGTGCAGCGGGTCCTCACCACCGACGGGCAGCGCCTGGACGTCGACCTCGTGGTCGTCGGGGTCGGGGTGGCGCCCCGCACCCTGCTCGCCGAGCAGGCTGGCCTGGCCGTGGACGACGGGGTGGTGGTCGACGAGCTGCTGACCAGCAGCGACCCGCGCATCTTCGCCGCCGGGGACGTCGCCCGCGCCCGGCACCCGTTCTACGGCGAGCACCTGCGGGTCGAGCACTGGGGCGTCGCCCGCGACCACGGGGCCGCCGCCGCGCGCAGCATGCTGGGCCAGGGCCACCCCTACGGCACGCTGCCGTACTTCTTCTCCGACCAGTACGACGTGGGCCTGGAGTACCGCGGCCGGGCCAGCGACACCGACCGGGTGGTCTTCCGCGGCGACCCCGCCAGCGGCGAGTTCCTCGCGTTCTGGCTGCGGGACTCCCGGGTGCTGGCCGGGATGAACGTCAACACCTGGGACGTCGGCGACGACATCGACACCCTGATCCGGTCGCGCGCGCAGGTCGACCCCGGCCGGCTAGCCGACCCCCGCGTGCCGCTGGCCGGCACGTCCGCCCAGCCCGTCACCGAGCGCGGCGTGCCCGGCCGCAGCGGTCTGGGCGGGTTCGTCGCCGGGCGGGTCGGCTTCGTCCGGCGCTTCGTCGCCGACCGCTTCACACCCGCCGACCCGACCCCGGTCCAGGAGCTGGCCCACGGCCAGGGCCGGGTGCTCGAGGTCGCCGGGGAGAAGGTCGCGGTCTACAAGGACCCGGACGGCGAGCTGCACGCGGTCTCACCGGTCTGCACCCACGCCCGCTGCCTGGTGCAGTGGAACGCCGCCGACACCGCCTGGGACTGCCCCTGCCACGGCTCCCGCTTCGACACCTCCGGGCAGGTGCTCCGCGGGCCGGCCAAGAAGGCCCTCGCCGGCAAGCAGCTGCCGACCCCGGCCGGCCCACCCGCAACTCGCTGACCACCACCCATCCAGCCGCTCAGAACCCCCCACTCCCCCAACTCAACCAACAGGAGATCTCGTGAAGAACCGCTACCCCGTCCAGGTCGTCGCGCTGCTCGCCGGCGTCGCCTTCCTGCTCGTCGCCGTCCTCGGCTTCGTGCCGGGCATCACCTCGCACTACTCGGCCCTGTCCTTCGCCGGACCGCACTCCGACGCGAAGCTGCTCGGCCTGTTCCAGATCAGCGTCCTGCACAACCTGGTGCACGCCCTGTTCGGCGTCGCCGGGCTCGCCGCCGCCCGGACCGTGCCCGCCGCCCGCGGCTACCTGCTCGGCGCCGGCGCCATCTACCTGCTGCTCACCGTGTTCGGCCTGCTGATCGGCCACGACAGCCCGGCGAACTTCGTACCGCTCAACGCCGCCGACAACGTCCTGCACCTCGGCCTAGGCCTCGGCATGCTCGCCCCTGGGTTCCTCCTCGGCAAGACCACGCCAGGCACCGCCCCTGCGCGCAGCTGAGCAGCCGCCCACCCGCGGGCGCAGCCGCCCGCGTCAACCCCTCGACGAAGGACTCCATCTCGTGCACACCGACCTCACGCCGGTCGACAGCGGCCTGCCGCCGCCGTCGCACTCACACCATGCCCAGGAACCGCGGACCGCGGACCACCTCGCGCCGCGGCAGGTGACGCCCGAGCATTGGGACCGTTTCGAAGCCTCCGTGGGCGAGATCCTCACCGCGTTCGGCCTCGACCTGGACACCGCCGGCACCCGCGACACGCCCCGGCGGTTCCTCGCCGCGCTGTTCGACGCCACCGCCGGCTACGAAGGCGACCCGAAGCTGCTCACCGCCTTCCCCACCGAATGCCACGGCGGACCGGACTGCCGGCTCAGCCAGGTCATCGAGGGACCGATCTCGTTCTACGCGCTGTGCGAGCACCACGCGCTGCCGTTCCACGGCGTCGCGCACGTCGCATACGTCGCGCACGAGCAGATCATCGGGATCTCCAAGCTGACCCGGCTGGTCCGGCTCTACGCCCGCCGCTTCACCGTTCAGGAGCGCATCGGCCAGCAGATCGCCGACACCCTGGTGGAGCTGCTCGCCCCGCACGGGGTCGCGGTCCGGCTGGAGGCAGCGCACCTGTGCACCCAGATGCGCGGCGTGCGGGAGGAGCACTCCAGCACCGTGACCTCGTTCTGGCGTGGCACGTACGAGGACGAGCCCGAGCTGCGCCAGGAGTTCCTGTCCCAGGCCCGCGGCGCAGCGGGCGGACGGTGAGAGCTCCGCGCGAGCGTCCCGGTCTACGGCCGGCCCTGATCGCAGCGGACGCTCTGCAGGTCCTCTACGAGGCCGGCGGACTACCCGCCTACGAGCTGCCCGAGCAGCTGCGAGCCGCCTACGGCGGCCTGCTCGGCTTCGCCGACCCCCGGCTGGTCGCCAACTTCGTCGCCACCCTGGACGGGATCGTCGCGATCCCCGACCTGCCCCACTCCACCAGGATCATCAGCGGCGCAAGCACCGCCGACCGGTTCCTGCTTGGCCTACTGCGCGCATGCGCCGACGTGGTGCTCCTCGGCGCCGGCACCCTGCACGCCCACCCCGACACGGTCTGGACCGGACAGCACGCCTACCCGGCTGCCGCGGATGCCTTCGCTGAGCTGCGCCGCCGCCGCGGGCAACCACCCCAGCCCGAGCTCGCCGTCGTCACCGCCAGCGGGCAGCTCGACACCGACCACCCAGCGCTGCGCGGCCCGGCGCTCGTGCTCACCAGCCAGCGGGGAGCCAGCGCGCTCACCGGCCAGCTCCCGGCCAGCTGCGCGGTCCTGCCCGTCGCAGAGGACAAGGTCGACCTGAACGTGGCACTGGCGGCGATGCACGACCGGGGGCACCGGCTCGTCGTCTGCGAGGGCGGGCCGCACCTGTTTGGCTCACTGCTCGCCGCCGACCTGGTCGACGAGCTGTTCCTGACCTCATCACCGCGGCTCGCCGGCCGCGACTCCGGTACGCGGCTCAGTCTCGTCGAAGGCACCGCACTGTTACCGGCCCTGCGTGGCCAGGCCCGGCTGCTCAGCGTCCGACGCTGCTCCGACCACCTGTTCCTGCGCTACCAGCTGCGCCCCACCTGAGAGCCAGCGCCGCGGTCATGGCCCGGCGGCGCCGACCGAGGCGGCCTGGTCGGTCGATCGGTCCCAGGGCGTGCCCCGTCGACCGTAGCGGGAAGCTGCCGCTGCTGAGGGTGGTGCAGGGGTTGGAGGTCGACGGGCATCCGCCCGGGGCGGGTGCGGAAGAGCACGCGGCGGTCAACGTCACCGCAGCGGCGACCGCGATCATGGCGACCGCCCGCAGCCGTGGGCAGGGTTCGTGCGCAGTCACCGCGGCTCAGGCGGGTCCTGTCCTGCGGTGGGTGTCAGACCCGGGCTGCGGGGGTCACGCCCTGCCGGACGATTCGGCCAAGGCGGGTGGCGCGGGTGGCCACTGGTAGGACCAAGGTCAGCCCGCGCTCACCGAGAGGGTTGGCCCCGTTGTCGCTGATCTGGGAGATGCCGTAATGGTTGCCCTCGACGAACTGGGCTCGGTCGGGGGGGCGGGCGGGGCGGTACGGCTGCCAGGAACACCGCGGCCGGCCAAGGACGATCTGCGCGCTGACCGGTTGCAGGGCAGCATGTCCGCTATGACGACTTCCGAGGGGACCCTGGAGGGCACGGGCGCGGTAGTGACCGGTGCGACGAGCGGGCTCGGGCGTGCCGTGGCGCTGCGCCTGGCGGCGGCCGGAGCGGACGTGGTGCTGCTCGGCCGCAGCGAAGCAGCTCTGCAGGACACCGCCAGGGACGTCACCGCCCGGGGTGTGCGCGCGGTCCCAGTGGTGGTGGACCTGGCCGACTCGGCGGGGCTGGGGGCGGCCGTGGACCGTGCCGCCGGCGAGCTCGGCGGGCTGTCGGTGCTGGTCAACGCAGCTGGAACCGACGCACCCGGGTCCGCCGAGGAGCTGTCGCTACAGGACTGGCAGCACGTCCTCGCGGTCAACCTGACAGCGCCTTTCGCGTTGGCCAAGGCGGTCATGCCGCATCTACGTCGCCGCGGCGGGGGGCTGATCGTCAACGTCTCCTCCGTCGCCGGGCGCCGCGGGTGGGCGAACGCGACGGCGTACTGCTCGACCAAGTTCGCCCTCACCGGGCTGACCCAGTCCCTGGCCGCGGAGGGACGCGCGCACGGGATCCGGGTCTGCGTGCTCTACCCGGGGGCGATGAACACCAGCTGGGGGATCTTCGACCCCACTCAGCGTGCAACAGGCCAGGTACCAGCTGTCGACGAGCGGGACTCCCTCGACCCCGCCGCGGTCGCCGACCTTATCGGGTGGATGGCCACCGCACCAGGACAGCCGGTGCTCAACGAGGTGACGATGACCCCGCTGCGGGAGGGCGGATGGCCGTAGCGCAGCCGGCAACCCAGCCGCAGGGGCTGGTAGCCCGACCGACGCCTGTCTGGCGGCGCCTGTCGAAGCGTGGGTCAGGTGCCGGCGGCGGAGTCGACGGCGTCAGTGGCGAACCCGGCCAGCACGCCGAGCAGCGAATGTCGCAGTCCGTGAACCAAGCACCTAGCCTGGCCGCTGTTCCATCGGTCGCGCTCATCGTCCGCTGCCGACCAGGCGGAGCAAGCGCCACATCACGCGCGAGAATTAAGGAGGTGAACCCGAGGCCGGGGTTTGGTTGGTGTTCTGTCGGCGGGTGGCGTTCGCGGCGGCGCCGGCCAGCAGCGCCAGGGTAGGCAGGGTCAACAGCCCGGTGGGGGCGGCCGCGCCGCTCCGCCGCCGGTAGGGGCCGCGGTGATGGATCCGGTGCTACCGAGTCGTCGACGCCAACCGGGACGGGTTGCCGCCCGGGGCACTGGAGGCTGCTCCGGGGCGCTTGTGGCGCCGGCGCCACGGACTTCATCAGTGCTGTCAGGGTGGTTCAAGGGCGCCGCGGCGGGCCGCTGACCAACACGGCAGAGGAGTACGACCGAACCGTGCGGGAGCTGCGGGGCAGGATCCCGGCACCGTCGGCCCGCGGGTACGGGCTGCGTGCCGCGTCGGCGTTGCTGGCCTCGGCACGGTTCGTCGGGCGCGGCGAGACCAAGCAGCTTCTGGCCCTGCTGGCCCAGCTGGCTGCGTTGTCGGACGCGGTGACTCGGCTCCGAGAACCCAGGCCCGGGCCGCCCAAGCCGCCGCGGGGCGCCGGGCCGCTGAAGGGATGCGATTGACCAGCGCACAACGGGCCGGCGTCTACGCGGGGTCGTCGGCGGCCGTGGCGCCCCGGACCCGTCGCCCCGGAGTGTCCGACGTCGAGGACGACCGGCGTCGGCACGCAGCCTGCTCCACGCTCTGAGTTCGGCCAGATACTGGGAGGGCTTCGACGCGGTTGAAGTGAGACGGTGGAGGTGTGGGCCGCTCTGTTGGGGCCGGCCGGAGCGATGTCGTCGCCGTCGGTACTGGACCGTTCCCGGTTTGGTGGACACGTGATTTAGTTGCCCTGATTATCGGGAGACGCGAGAATGGGTTCGACACGCCGTAGTTTCACGGAGGAGTACAAGGCTCAGGCGGTTGTCTTCGTCATCG